>Ga0114975_10000028_pt1 | contig 95145 bp, 100 predicted proteins | sample S_130626_EF_Meta_FD_87031 | JGI IMG/M metagenome (GOLD analysis project Ga0114975, IMG submission 87031) | Freshwater microbial communities from Lake Simoncouche, Canada to study carbon cycling - S_130626_EF_MetaG | ecosystem: Environmental > Aquatic > Freshwater > Lake | place: Lake...
ATCCCCCGGCGGTAATTATAGAGTATCAAGATATGACGCTATCATACCCATCACACACTCCTTCCACCCGCTTCCCGACAGGGACCGTTCTCGCATTGCTAGCGGCCTTTTGGTTTAAAGACTACCACCCGTAGCTGTCACACTACTTCTCATCCTGCGGGTCACAGTATCCGGAGACACCCGAAACGTTCATGGTCGGAATAGTAGGATTCGAACCTACGACCCTCGCGTCCCAAACGCGATGCGCTAACCAGACTGCGCTACATTCCGAAATATTTCTTTCTAATTATCATCCCAACATAGGTACCGCAAAATGCGCCCAGGCCTGCTGGAACAAGCATCCAATGATTATTATTATACTCTATTACAGCAAATGCCGCAATAACATATACAACAACAGCCCATATACTTGCTTGTATTTTCTTTTCTTCGTGAACCGATCTTAGATACAATGTATAAAAGATATCAGTAAAAAACAACGCAAAAAAAGTTATAATGTATTCTATCATATTATCTGGTACCTGGTCACGGTTTCGAACCGCGGACCTTCGCCGTGTAAAGGCGTTGCTCTACCCCTGAGCTAACCAGGCAAACATTTGGAGCGGGATAAGAGAATCGAACTCTTGACCGAAGATTGGAAATCTGCTGTTTTGCCATTAAACTAATCCCGCATAGTGTCTAGCCACTCACACCACATGAGCCCTAAACTGGGTGGTTGCCCCGTCCATAACATTTATTCTTCTGGTGTAGGCGTTATACCTTACCTAATGCGTTCCCGCCACTCCTTCACAGAGTACGGATGGTCAATGCACTACACACCTAGCACTCTTTATGGTAACTGCCCTACCCACTTTAAACAGTAAAGTGTAACTGGGTTTCTTGGTGCCCCCACTATGAATCGAACACAGGACAACCTGATTACAAATCAGGTGCTCTACCAACTGAGCTATAAGGGCGTAATTTTACTTATCTTCTACTTCGTTGTCTTTACGAAGTTCTTCTTCTAGCCAAATCATTTTTTTATGATTGTACATCTCTTCGGTTAGACTATGCCAACCGATGCAATTACCAGTAGGACTTCGGCCGCAGCCACAAGTACCTTTTTTCATATCTTCAACTTTTGGTGTCATTTTTCTTCTCGTTTTTATAAAAATCTATAGGCAATGGTGGCGGAATGTATTGTTCTTTTGGGGGCTTCTTGCCAAAGATACTTTCAATTCTTTCACTAAATTCTTTTTGACTAACACTAAAGGGCCGTGGCCTGCTACCTTTACTCATATATAAATTACCTTTTTAAATTATTGGGATAAAACTTAGATTACCTGTCGATAGAGGGTATGTTAATAAATCGAATCCCAATGTTATTCTAGTATCGGTGTAGGGTTTATTGACTACAACTCGATGTGATCTACTGCCTGGTCCAATATAAATGTTACCTGGATTATTTTGTATAGAATATTCTTTAAATTCAGTAGTAGTATCTTTTGGATCTATACTAATATAACCATGATATGAAAAATAATGATCATGCCAATCTAAAACTTCATCTTGCTTATGATAATTTAACCAGGACTGCACCCATGTGCTATTGGAAACATCCTGTTGATCTTTTAGATAATCTTTGACTACAAAAATTAAATCTTTATAAATTTGATAGAATAATGTACTACCGGCAGATAAAGAAAAAATGTTATACATCTTATAATCCCAAGTAGAGTCGTTATTGGTATTGGGAAATACATTTTTATAACTAGCATGATGTATTTTACCTTCATGTCTTATTGCCATAATTCGTTTAGCAATAAATTCAGAATTGTAAATCCTGTAATTTAGTTCTTTATTATCTTCGATTAAATTAATCATTTAATTACCTACCATATCGAAATACACTCTTTTTAGAATATACTTTAATATGGTGCCCCAGGTCGGACTCGAACCGACACGCTTACGCACTGGCTTCTAAGACCAGCGTGGCTACCAATTACACCACCGGGGCAAATACTTTATTATTGTTAAAGAACGATTAACTAATTTCTTAGTATTTGTATATTATATAGTCTTTTTTACAGGCTGTCAACTACTATTTTGAAATCTTCCTCCCAACTAACTACTGCTATAAATATTTAAAAGGAGTCCATCATGTCGTTTGCTCAAAAATTAGCCAATCGGATAAAAGAAAACATTCACGAGATAGTTGAAATAAGAGACCAACGATTAGAGATATGCAACCAGTGTCCTGAATTAAGAGAAAATTCTCGAACATGTAAACAATGTGGATGTTTTGTAGATGCTAAAACTGCAATAAAATCTCAAAAATGTCCTTTGGATAAATGGTAACATGTGGTTTAACTCGTATCGAGCACCTCACAAAAATCCCAGATTAGGTGAATTTATACTTGACCTATCTAATGCTAAAATAAAAGAATTTAATAAACCAATTGATATTGCCTTAGATGCAGTATATGAAATAACAAAAAATAACCCACCTCCATATACTTTATTAGCCAGCGGGGGCGTAGATAGTCAAACAATGATTTATGTCTGGAAACTTTCCGGAATACCGTTTAGGGTAGTACATTACAACTATCTAGGATTGAACGCACACGATACTGAATTTTTAATTAAGTTTTGTCAACTACATCAAGTCGATTACGAAATTATTGATTTTGATGCTGTAAGTTTTATAACCAGTGACCTGCTAAAGGAATACGCTAAAAAATATGATTGCTCTAGTCCGCAAATTTTAACATATATGAAATTTATCGAACAACACCCCGAAACAGTGATAATGAGTGGCAATGTTTATTACGGTGAAGGATTGGGTATAAATTATACAATTTTTGGATTAGATAGATTTCGAGAAAAAACTAAATCAAATTTTGTCCCATTCTTTTTTTGCAGTACGCCTTCGATAACATTCTTGACAAAATATTTAACTTTACCGAATTACATGCCAGTAACCAAAGATGGTAATACAGAGACATATAGTAGAAAGTGTGAAATTTTTAATCAACTTGGGTTAACCGTTATTGCCCAGCCCACTAAATATACTGGGTTCGAGAAAATTAAAGAATTATTTGATAATGTAGATGTTCCTGTATTATTAAGAATTAGATACAAGAGTTATGACTCGAAAAGACCTTTTGATATTTTATACAGATATTCATTGTACGAACATATAACTGCATATAATGATCAGACGAGAGTAATAATTTAGGAAAAACACCCAATGAAATATATTATAGATTTTGTTAATACAACAACAGACAATCAAATCAATGAATACTTGACCAGTAATAATTGTACATTGGTTAGCACATTTTCAGCATTTGATAAGTGTTATCTAGTAGAAGCTGCAACAAAACCTGCGGTCACTGATATTATAGAAACTGTCATAGACGACAGCGAAACAATAATGACTCCTCTGGTATATAATAGCACGTCAACGGTTACTGTCGATCTCACATCTGAAGATGAGTGGTGGAAAATAGCTTCATTGAAAAATGTCGATTTAACTGAATTTTCTTATACATTTGATCGTCGAGGTAGTAACTCTTGTATATACATCATGGACAGTGGAATTAACTCATCTCATGTTGAATTTGAAGACGCAGAAATTTCTAATATATATTCGTATAACGACGACTATCAAGACTATAATGGTCACGGTACAGCAATTGCCAGCGTGATTAGTGGAAAAACATGTGGTATGACCAGTACTAAACTTAAATCGGTTAAGGTATTTCAAGCCGATGCACCGACATATCAGAGTCACTTTTTAGCAGCTTTAGATGCAATATATACAGATGTTGTTGCCAATCCTAGTTTATTTCCAATAGTAAACATGAGTTGGAGCATTGCAAAGAACACATATATCGAAAATAAAATTAAAACACTAATCAATAATAACGTTTGGGTAATTTGCGCTTCGGGTAATAACGGACAAGAAATAGGCAATGTCACTCCTGCTAGTATGCCCGAAGTATTTGTTGTAGGTGCATACAATAGAGAACTTGAACCTTGTAATTTTAGCAATTATCCTAGTGCAATTAACACCACACCGGGCGAAACAAACTATGGAGCTCATTTCCTTTGGGCTCCGGGAGAACATATTAGAGCAGCCATTGGCAATAGTTATGATTTTGTGGCTGGTACTAGTATTGCTGCCGCAATTGCAGCCGCCGCTACTGCTAACAACAGTTTTGTGTTTACAAGGCCAGATGGGGTGGTAACATATAAAGTAAGAAATACACCGATGTTTGCAGTAGCCACTGTTAGATCTAGTCAGGGTATTTTGAATCTTGCTGGAAATTATAATACTTCGAATAATATTACTGTTGGATTTATAACTCAAAGATATGGTGATTCTCCCACAGTAAGACTACAGCAAAATTCATTACAAATACATATTCCATCTGGGGAAGAATTTGATATTCAATTAACTGATCCTGTATATGCCGAAGCTGACGGAAGTAGTATTGAATTTATTTCTGATATACCGGCAGGTTTAGTACAAATGGGAAATTTTCTTGTAGGTAATATCACTACTAGTTCGTATGACGCTAAAAAAATTGAATATAATGTAACACATCCTACGGGGTTTGTTAGACCACATTTAATATTTTTGTATGTAACAACTCCCGACTATACCCCGGCCACTATTCCTGAAGAAGATCAAATCATGGATGTTGAGCTTTTGGTTGCTGGTTGCTGCGGTAACATAGGCGGCACAGTTGGCAATCGTTATTGTCTTAGTGGTAGCGGTTGCTTTGGGTGTAACAACTGTGGAGACAAATTTCTTCCCCAATGTGTTTGTGGTGGCGGCGGACCTAACTGCTACTATACAGATTGTCCATAAATTAACACTGTGATTATACCTATCTCTTGGGAAGAAATTCATTTTATATGGCAACAATATTTGTGGCCTAATCGAATCTCTGCTATCGAACCTACGAGTGCAATGCATCGATTGGGGGGATACGATATTAAAAATATGGAATCTGTCCCGGTCTTTTTGGGTTACATCAGCAATAATAAAATTGTAGGTGTTAACAGCGGACATGCTTGCCCAAATGATTTAACTTATCGATCTCGAGGACTATGGGTTGATCCTTTGTTTAGAGGACAAGGTATAGGACAATCACTGTTAGCCGCCGTTGTTAAACAAGGGCAATCTGAAGGTTACAATACTGTATGGAGTTATCCTAGACAAACTAGTTGGACAACTTATCAATCAGTTGGATTTTCTTTAATCAGTGATTGGGAAACTAGCGAAAACAGCGATGCCAATGCATATTGCATGGCTACATTTTAACTTAATATATACTCAAATACAACACATGTTCTTCTATCATCTGATAGATGTTCGGATACTCCGTGTGTTACATTTCCAGCATGACAAATTAACATATTTGGTTTAACATCGATATAATGTATTTTATTTTGATCAAAATCTGTACATATTAAATTTAATTGACTGTCATCGATTACTGCAAATTTTCCCGAGTTCTCAGGAGCTTCTAGGTAAAATATACATGCCAATACATTTTTATTTGGTATGTTATGATTGTGTGATACTGTGTAAGAATTTTTATAATTAACATTATTCCATGCCCGAGATAATTCTAGTGTATTAGCTAAAGCGTTTCCGAATACAGCATCTCTTGCTTGTATTACCGACGGCCTAAGAATTTTTTCTAATAGCACAAATAATGGAAGATTTAATATCAGCCATTCGCCTTTATATCGACCTACAGTAGTAGTCGATTTTCCACGTTGCTCTACATCCGTTGCTAGATTTACATCTTTGGAGTTTTTTGCAAGATGATCTGCTATGTTGACAATCTGCTTGGTAAAAACTTTACGGTGCCTTTCGAAAGCACCTAAGTCTTCAATTTCTTTGACATATATAGAATGATCAAAAATATTATGTAACACGGATGATCAACGAATCTTTTTTAAGTATTCGCGACCTATAAGGCCTAGTTCAATTTCTTGAAGTGCAGTAATAGTAGGGCTGTTAAGTCCATGGACTTGCTTAGTATGGCCTCGACGTAGCTCACGAACTCTTACGGCTGCGATCAATACTAGATCGAATCTATTACCTATCATTTCAACACATTTATCTGTGTCAATGTTTTGTGGAGAAAAATGTGTTTTAGTTACTTGTATCATTGATTACCTTCTGTTGAAAAATCTTGGCTCCCCAGGGTAGGATCGAACTACCGACACCTTGATTAACAGTCAAGTGCAACTACCGCTGTGCTACTGGGGAATAAACTTGGTACGAGTGGCCGGAATCGAACCGGCACGCCATTATAGCGAGAGATTTTAAGTCTCTTGTGTCTACCTATTTCACCACACTCGCATACTATGCATTTATTATACAATCTATTTAATAGGCTGTCAATCTCTATTTTAAACTTGGTCCCGCAGTGAGGAATCGAACCCCATCCTGGACCTTATCTAGATTAATCGGATATAAGCCGACCTGCTCTCCTTGAGCTACTGCGGGTAAAACTTTGGCGTCCCGTACCAGATTCGAACTGGTGTACTCACCGTGAAAGGGTGATGTCCTAGGCCTCTAGACGAACGGGACAAATGGCCGGTCTTGCAGGAATCGAACCCACAACTCTTGTTTCGAAGACAAAGATGATATCCATTTCACTAAAGACCGATGGCCCGGCGTAAAGGAATCGAACCTCTATTTAGGGTGTAGAAAACCCCTGTATTATCCATTATACGAACGCCAGTTGGTGGTAATGGAGGGAGTTGAACTCTCACTGGACACCGTATGAAGGTGTTGCACTACCATTATGCTACATTACCATATGTAAACACACTCAGAGGAGGCGTTCTCCGGCGCCGGAGTACCAAGCTGATCGTAAATGTGTTTGCATATGGTAGGACCACCCGGACTCGAACCGGGATAGATCGGTTAAAAGCCGACTATTCTACCTTTGAATTATGATCCCATATTGGTCCCTCCGGTCAGATTCGAACTGACGACCAGCGGATTAAGAGTCCGTTGCGCTACCAACTGCGCTACAAAGGGTTGGTTGTATTAAATTGATTTAATGTGCCAACCCTAGACCAATACGGGATCTAGAGTGACACTAACGTTTAGCACGTTTCATGCTACTCTCCTTAAAAATAAATTTGGTGCAACCTCCAGGAATCGAACCTGGTTCAATGGTTCTTCAGACCACCGCTATGACCACATCAGCTAAAGTTGCATTATCCTACTACAGTAGTATCAACTACATCAACACTAACATCTTCGGAATAATATCCATTGCTGGAACCATACCATCGAACAGTTACAGAACCTTTGCAAGTTCTAAACTTATAGAATGTCCATGTGTACGACTCGTCTCCAGTTTCTTCACCTTCATAGTTAGAAACTTCTTCAGCTTCAACTAGAGGTGCGCCAACTAGGTCATCAAGGTCACCGCATATGTCTTCTATGTAAACACTTTCGCAACAGTCTTGGTGATGTTCGAATCGCACATAGTTTGTGTCGGACAGATACAGAGTCAATACTGCATCATCTGCTTCTGCCTTACATAATGTACGTCCTAACAGTTCATCGAATTCACGAACAGGACCTTTTAATATATTAAATGTTTTTAACTTTTCCATAATAACTCCTTGGGGTGAAAGCGGGAATCGAACCCTGTCTAACTGTTTCACAGACAGTTGTGCAACCACTACACTACTAACACCATCTGATGGCACCCGGAGTAGGAATCGAACCTACAATAGCAGAGTCAAAGTCTGTTGTGTTACCACTACACTATCCGGGAATAAAATTGGTAGCCACGGTTGGGAACGATCCAACGGCCTATCGCTTATCAAGCGAGTGCTCTACCACTGAGCTACGCGGCTAAAATGGTATCACTGGATGGAATCGAACCACCGTTCCGAACTTCGTAGGATCGTGTATTTTCCACTATACGACAGTGATATGAATTGGAATAGCGGGTGGGACTCGAACCCACGGCTTTACGGATTTGCAATCCGGTACAATGGCCACTCTGTCACCGCTATATAAAATTGGCATACCCCCAAGGATTCGAACCTTGTCCAGCGGTTTTGGAGACCGTTATGCTGCCGTTAACACTAGGGATACATATTGGCGGAGCGTGTAGGAATCGAACCTACTCACCCATTTCTGGATGACGGGTTAGCAACCCGCTGCCTTGACCGGTCGGCCAACGCTCCTAAAACTGGTACGACCGGTAGGTCTTGAACCTACAAAGGTTGCGAGTTATACTCATCACCCCGTCCCCATTCTATGCTATGAGCATAGCGGGAGGTCTGCCATATTCCACTCACGGTCGCATATATAATTATACACAATTAAAGTAGAATGTCAACTAAGTTGGCGGAAGTAGTAGGATTCGAACCCACGGACCCTTTCGAGCCTTCAGTTTTCAAGACTGCTGCCTTAAGCCATGCTCAGCCATACTTCCTTAAATTGGCGACTCGACGGGGAATCGAACCCCGATAATCGGATAGACAATCCGAAGTAATGACCTTTATACGATCGAGCCTAATATTTGGTACTGTCGACGGGTATCGATCCCGCTTCTCCACCTTGAAAGGGTAGCGTCCTAGCCACTAGACGACGACAGTGTTATTTGGTGGAGGCGGATGGATTCGAACCACCGCGCTTTTTACAGAACAGATTTACAGTCTGCCGCCTTCAGCCCCTCGGCCACGCCTCCGAAACACACTCTCTTAACAGGTTATCTTTCTGCCTCTACTTACTATGTAAGCGAACGAATGTGTGTATTAAAATGCTCTACCGCTATGCGTTTAGACACCGTCGTAAGGTGAATGAAGAACACTTTAATACGCTACCATTTTTCATTCCACAAAAGGAACTACATCCGGTAGGCCGCCCATTTGCCCATGTTTTAAGTGCAGGCTAGGATCTCGTTTCCTATACACACTTTTTCAAAAGTCTAAAAACAAAAAACCCCAGGGTTTTTAATCCTAGGGTCCTTGGAGTTTAAATGTAAACTGTTGCTTACAATTTGGTCTCCCGGACCCTGGTAATCTCTGGTGTGCGATCATATGATAGACTGCCACAATCGATCGATAACCAATTGGAGGCTATTAAGCCTGCCTGTTTGGGCATCGTATTAAATTGTTGATGTCTAGCAATGTTTTGCATTTTATTTCTCTTAAAACCTTTTGTTTTACATGAACAGCATCATTGCTGTCTATGTATTAATTATACAGTTATTTAGTCTCGTTGTCAACCACTTTTGGAATTTATTTTGTTGTATTTTTACAACACTTTTTTTCTGCTGTGCTTGCTAACTTGTTTCTATTGTACTGTACTTAGTGATGCTTGTCAACCACTTTTGAAATTTATATGTTTTTATTTTTTAAGAACGGAGATACTATATTTTCAAACCATCTGTTCACGCCTTCGGGCCCTGGATGATAACCATCTGTGTCAAATAATGGAACCCCCATTGACCCTTTAATTCGGTCGGTGAAATGAAGCGGCCTTGTTTTTTCTTTTGGAATATTTAAAAAGGATTCTAAATATTCTAGCATTCCTTGTTTAATTAAATTATCAAAATCTAATTGCTTGTATAGATAATTTATAATTTGATGTTCTTTGTGCTTTTCGATATCTTCAAACACGTTATCCATAAAAAATTGATGAACTAATGTTACTCCATGTAATTTACAAAAATTTTGTAGCATTACAATATTTTCTAAACTATCATGAACTTTTCCAACTCCGCCTAGCTGTTCATCTATTAGATAGTAACTGTGAGTAAATCTTAATTCGTTTATAAAAGCTGAACTATTATGGGTGTCAAACCACCCTCCAGTTTTTACTTTATTATTTTTTAAGTCTTTTATTTTTGTATCAGTTGTGTTAAGTTTTTTAAGCATGTCTTGATTGTCTATATACCAAGATTTTCTACAGGTGCCACTCCACATCACTACAACTAATATTTCTTCAGATGATAATCCGTTGTCAAAAGCTTCTGATACAGCTAGCATTACCTTTTTTTGAATTTGCCCCTGACCTTGACCATGGTGTGCAGTATGTATAGATTTTAAATTATTATTTTTGAATTTTAAATATTCTTCTAATAAGTCAACCCAACTTAATCTATCTTTCCATGCGGTAAAACTGCACCCCCCTGTAATGAGACATTTAACCATTATTTCAAAGTTAAATTGGATAGCAAATAAAGTCACCAAGTGTTAACGACACTTCCCATCTATATCCCATCTCAGTAAACATCCGCTCTAAGTTTGCCCTATCACTTTTAATAAATTCAACAAACAGCAGTGGTCGGCATCTAGCAATTGTTTCTCGAGCACCGTCTAATGCTTTCTCTTCCATGCCTTCGACATCGAGTTTTATTAAGTCGACTTTTGGTAGATTAAGACTATCTATTGTCATTGAACGTACTTGTTCAAAGCCCTTTGGCATTTGCCCCACTTCGTGATGGCTAGCAGATTTTCCAAGTTCAACACTGCCAAAACTACTATCTATATTATAGTCATACATAGGAACATCTATCATCTCAGTATTATTGTCACTGAGACCATTGTTATAAACATATATGTTTTCTTTGCAATTTAATGCAACTGATCCGCATACCATATTAAAAATAATACGTTGTGCTTCAAACGCATGTATAGTTGCATTTGTATATTTGCTAATACCAAATGTAACGTTTCCTACATTAGCGCCACCGTCGACAACAACAGGGTTTGGTATACCTTTTATAAGATCAGATAAAAATACGACCATGTTATGATCTAAAAATTGTCCATCTCTAATGGTTGCTTTTACCTGATTCCCGTCATTAATTGGAACTACTAACTGGCCGTACGGCATTGATATCACTTTTGTATAACTCATTTTTAATCCTTGTATTAAGTAATTTCTCTAAAATATAACATTTTATCCTAGATCGTGTTCAAAGAAATTGTTAGCAGCATACTCTGCCGCAGTTCTAATTTCTTTACCAGTTAGTCCTAATGCGTTCTTAAGGAACACAACACTCATCGGACCACAACGATCATATTGGTGTACCACCGGTGTAGGAGTGCCGTCATTGTTTAACATGCGACCCTGGCGATCGAATGTTAGTGTCTTGCTATGATGCATAGTAGACACTAACCCTTCGCCATTTTGATTGATTCTGTAATCAGCAAATCGTCCTGTATAAACAATATGATTGTGTACAGCCTGATCGCAAGTACCGTGTGCCTTGCCTGCATCTTCTAACTTAACAATCTCTTCAATCAAAATCGTGATGTATTGTACAATGGTGTCAAACTTACCTAGTGTAGTTCCTGCACATAGTACATGTTCATCTTTAATCTTATCTAATTGCTCTGCACCATACAATCCGTTATACCAAGGACCGTTATGGCTGCACTTACCAAATACCTCTGGTTCAGCAAATAATTCTATATCGTGTTTAGGATATTCTGCAAATGGATTACTTTGGAATATTACATCTCGAATATCTGAAAGCATTACATTGTCAACATCTTCAAAGTTTTCCAAGCAGTCTAAATAGTATCTAAATCGATCAACGTTTCCGTAACCTCGATTAACAGGACTGTCTGGAACGTAAGTATAGATATTATATTCTTCATAGAATGATGCTAAACTATCTGAAACATTGTCAACTACAAATACAACAATACCGTCGTAATGCCTACGCAGTGAAAGTACAAATGGTTTAACTTTTTCTATGTCATATCCAAATGCCGCGCCTAAAACTAAATTCTTACTCATATTAATCCTTTTGTAGTTGTTCTTTAATGTAATCTTCAATGTGTTTCTTAGGAGTCCATCCTAGTACACGTTTAATCTTAGAATTATCAGCTTGTGTAATATACGCTTCACCTTTGCGAGACTCAATCATTACTGTGTTGTTAGAAATTAAACCAGCAAGTTCTAGCACAGAATGATTCTTACCTGTGCCTACATTGAACACTTCTCCGTATTGATCATGATCTACAGTCATTGCTAAGATATTTGCTTCTACAACATCGCTGACATGCGTAAAGTCTCTGCGCTGAGTGCCATCTGGAACAATAGTTAATGACTGTCCGGCTGTACGTTGACGCAGGAATAATCCAACTACAGGTGCGTATTGTCCTTTAGTAGGCTCGCGTTCTCCGTAGACATTAAAGTAGCGGAATGTCACAGTCTTTAATCCGTATAATTTTGTGTAAACTCTGCAGATCTTTTCACCGGCTGCCTTAGAAACGGAATACGGATTCAAGCAATCATCAGGCATTTCTTCGTTCAATGGAGGAGTGTTTCTTAATCCGTATGCAGAACTTGTAGAACTATAAATGACTTTTTCAACTCCTGCTTCTCTAGCACATTGTAAAACGGTTGTAGTTCCCATGGTGTTAGTTTGCATAGCACCTAGCGGGTTTAACAAAGTAGGTTGAATTCTAGATTCTGCGGCAAGGTGAAAGACAAAGTTAACTCCGTCATACAATTTCCTAGTTGCGGCATAATCAACAATGTCAAGTTTATAATATGATGCACTGGCATTATAATAAAATTGTTCATTAGCTTCTGCAGACTGATTGTCAATAACAACTACTCGATGTCCGTCTGCTATTAATCGATCAACAAGGTGTGATCCAATAAATCCTGCTCCGCCTGTTACTAAACATTTCATGTAATACCTCTTAAAAATAATGTCCGTTTGCACGAGGAAACCATACATCCCCATAGCCGTGTTCTGTTTTGATAGCTTCGTAATCAACTCGTACTTCACACCAAAATGTTTTTCCTAGTCCAATAGCAATACTTAGTGCCATGCTTTGATTACCAATAAACTGTTCACATCCTTTAATTACCTGTGCTAGTTCGAGCATATCGCTAACTGGCTGGTAATCAATATTGCATTTGTGCTGTTCACAAAATAATGTATGTTCTTCTTCTGAGCCTACAAATACAGACATATCTAATAGGCTGTCGTTTTCAATCCAATGTTCCATTTGGTCATTGGTTAACTTCATATTAAAGGTATCACGACGAATGTGTCGTCGAGTTCTGTTAACAACAATACTCTTACCAGGTATGTATATAGGTTCTACATCTAACCAAGGGTCGATTAACAATGCTTTACGATGTTCGTGAATATTTAATCCACATGTGGCAGCATAACACTCCGTTTGATTACCTAGCCAGTTTTCTAATTTGCCATCTCTGCGAGCCCATTGTTGGTATTGATCTCGTAGATCATAATCAATAGTTTCGTTATTCCACACACTGGCTTTGGTAATATAACTCTGCTTTTCAATCAAGGGCATGATAAAATCAATGTCTTGCTGTGTATAGCGACCGCGGTGATCTCCTGCATCACCACCACCCCACATTTTCTGAGCAATCTTATCCATGCCATTTAGCTCAAGGTAAAAATCACCCCCGCCTAACAACTTGACCACATTCATAGCATAAATGGTATCACCGAATGTTCCAGAGTGTAAGAATGATTTAGTCATTGTCTTTCCATAATGGAGGAACGCTGTCCCATAGAGCATCAAAGTCAATGTATGGGTCTTTGCCAGACTCTTCCATTAGGTGTAGTGCAAGACTTGGGATAGGACTAAACAACATAACATCGGGCTTGTTCCATACCTGATTAATTGTTTCGTTTTCGTCTTTGCGTAGAATCCATTCTGCTGCATCGTCAAAATGATTGCGATACTTGTCAAATATTGCACGACTGGCTAGACAGGTATAGGTAGTATGTTTAACTGTTCGGTAGTGACGATACGGCCCTAGCAATAAAATGCTTTCGTAGATCTGTCTTGTATAACGCCAAATGTCATCATGGGGATTAATAGCAATCATTTGTCCTGTATTGCCTTCAAGCTGATCTACAGTTTCAATCATATCGTTGATAGCTTCAGGATAGTGAAGATAATCATCTTCGGCATGATACCACAAGTCATTGCAGTGTTTTTCTACAAGATCGTACACAACTTTACAGGTCGGGCTTGCGCCCGTGATACCTGTACCTTCTAATGAAATAACTTGATTTGGGAATTTACATTGTGCAACAATCTTTCGAATGTCTGCTAGACAGTCCGGGTGGCTGTTATCATCAAGTACAAAGAATTCAATATCGTGTTCTGTTACTTGATTAATACTGTTAACTAGACTGCTTACACATTTATTAATAATAGCCGGTTTGCTTTCATTAACGTATCTAGTTCCGTTTAGGGCAAATACTCTGCCACATGTTCTTAAAACAATTGTTAGTTTTCTTTTCATATTTTTATTGTTATCTGGTCCGGCCACCAAGAATCGAACTTGGAAATCAGACTTAGAAGGTCTGTGTTATATCCATTTAACTATGGCCAGTACATAGTTATTATACATGATATTTAATGTCTGTCAAGTTATGTGCGTATATTTCTATAGTTTTCTACTCAGCAATAAATAGTGTTAACTGGAAACAAAAATGAAAAAAACTATCGCCCTTTTTCTAGCAGATCCTTATTGTTCTGTACAAAGTGGTAATGGTATAATGAAGTCGTTGGGCAATAATTATAATTTTAAGATCTTTAGCAAAAGTATATTAGAGGACGACTTTTTTGACGATGTTGACTTAATAGTAGTACCCGGTGGATTTGGGGATGCTAACAGCTTTGATAGATTATTCCAACATAACATTGATAGAATAAGAGAATTTGTTAGAGACGGTGGCGGTTACCTGGGCATTTGTATGGGTGCATATTGGGCGGGTAAACATTACTTTAACATATTAGACAGCGTGGATGCTGTACAATATATTACACAGCCTAACACAGACACCCGTCGACCACACGCAAAAGCTATAGACATAAATTGGCAAGGACATCCTGATAGGATGTTTTTTTATGACGGTTGTGCGCTAGTTGGGGATAAAAATAAGTTTAATACCGTAGCTACATATGCCAACGGTGATGCTATGGCCATAGTACAAGGTCGTATAGGGCTAATAGGATGCCACCCAGAAAGCGAAAAGTTTTGGTATGATGGATATAGTTGGATGGGCAAACATTGGCACAACGGTGCCCATCATAAGTTGCTATTAAATTTTGTTTCCAAACTTTCTTTATAAGTCAATGGTTGAGCTTACGGTAATTTAAATTCCGTGATAGCGGCCTTGACTAAACTATCAATGCTATTAATTAACGGAATATTTTTATATTCTGTTTCTTTGACAGCTAGTGGTATTTCTGTACATCCTAACACTATTGCTTTTATTCCACATGACAATAATTTATCTATTGCAATCATCAAAAGGTCATGTGCGGCTTCAATATCATTTGATTTGATTAATTCAATTGCCGGTTGCACATATGTATCCATTTCGCTGGTACTGGGAGTTACGCAAGACCATCCAAGATCGTTTAGGTAATGCTGATATAAACCTAAACTCATTGTAGCCTTTGTGCCAATAATACCTATCGTTCCACTGTGTATTTTTAATGTCTTTAATTCAGTAGCAACACTACCTACAATGTGTTTGATTGGTACTCCAAGTTGACTCATTCTATCATACCAAAAATGTGCAGTGTTGCACGGTATTACAATACGGTTGCATCCTGCACTCTTAAGACCTAGTATACCTGCTTTAAGTTTCTCCCACGGCAGGTCATCTCTATTCATAAGACTAGTACTACGATCAGGTACAGTAGGGTCGCCCCATATAACTACGGGAATATGTTCTTGGTCACATGATGCAGACGTTTGTTCTACAAGTCTTCTGTAAAATTCAGCAGTAGCTGCCGGACCCATTCCACCTAATATGCCTAATCGTTTAGTCATAATATAATCAATACGATTATCAAAATACCAATAGCTATAACTGCGGGAAGTCTCATTTCTTAAATAACAATGCTGAAGCAATGATCAATGCTGTTTGTGCGGCTTCTACATCAGTGGGCTGTTCTTTCCAACCTACACTAATCTGTCCAATGAATACCCCTGGCTCAGCAGGTACACTAATACGACACATATAGTTAACACCGTTTTCTTTGTAAGTAAAGCCGATGAGACTTTGTGGTTTTGTATACGGACTACACGGAATTTTACCAGACATTAGTCCAATGACATCGTTATTATTGTCATAGTTTTTACTAAACAATCCAACATCTAATCCATTGTGTTCTTTAATCTTTCCACCATTGCGTGTGGCTAAAAATACAATTTTTCTTGTGTTTACCAGTGTATTAACTTCCATAATAGACACTAGTTCTATGTCTGTGTTTTTCAATAAGAAATTATATGCTTCTTCGTAGCGACCGTTCATTTTTGGCATGGCCTGCTGGGCACGATAGGATGCCATAAAAGCATCCTTTTCTGTGTAAATGACCCAACCCCCGAATCCTAATATACATAGGAATACAACAGTGAATAGGCGAAAGGGACTTTCGCCTATATAGGTAAGTAAACTTAAAAGAAAATCTTTAAGTTTGTCCACCGTTGTTTGCTTCTTTCTCACAGACAAATGCTGTGACTGCTACATTGCCGTGTACATGACTTGCTGTGCGGATCATATCCATTAATGGATCAACAGCAATCAACAATACTAATACAGCTTCGCTTGGTAATTTTAACAAATCACAAACAACTGCCACTGTAGCAACTGTAAGGATACCTGTTGTACCAGCTGATGCTAGACCAGCAAGGATACTACCAAATAATACGACTAACAACCCAGTAACACCGAGTGGTGCATCATATATGTTAGCAATGAACACTGTGGCAATAGCATAGTAAACAATACTACCAATACGATTAACAGTGAAACTTAGTGGAACAGTTAGTTCAACTCCGCCCTTGTCAAAATGCAATCTGTGTAGTGCCTCTTGTGCATATGGAATACAGGCTAAACTACTACGCGAACTAACAGCAACAATCAATGTTTCTTTAGTTTCTTTAATAACTGTAGCAAGACTTAATCCGCTACGCATCCAAATTACCGCAGTACCTGCGGCAATAACTAACATTCCGCCAATGAACTGTTGGAATACAAAGTCAAACATGGTCATAAAAATACCAACGCCTACTTTACCAACCTGTGAAGAAATCATTGCCAATAATGCAATTGGTAGGAAGTAATTTAGGAATTTAAAAATACTAATACTTGCCTGCTGAACACTCTTAAGTACTTCAACTAACATGCGTTGACCTTCTGTTTGTAAGTGTCCAAGTGCAACTCCAAAGATTAAACAGAAGATAACAATCTTCAAACTCTCACCATTGTTTAATGTATTGAAAATGTTTTCTGGAATAAACTTCTCTGCCATTTTACCTGCGTTAACTGGTGCAGATGTTGGCATCGGTTCTTTAAGTGTGATGTTTAAATCTGTTCCGCTGTCTTTGTTATTGACTAAAGCACCGAGTTGTGTTTTCTTTTCAGGTGTCATTTCGGTGCCTGTGACCAGTACAGTACCAACACCAATAGCTGCGGCAATAAACATACTGCCCACAAAGCCAATAATGATCTTACGGATCAATTCCTGACTACCTTCTTTTTGTAGCAGTCCTATAATACCAACTAAAATAGTTGCTAATAAGAATGGTAGAACCACTACCTTAAGCAAACTAATATAAATGCTACCTATGCTGTCGAAGCCCATACTAAACTCAGGGGCATAAACTCCGCTAAGGATACCTACAATAATTGAACCTAAAATAGTCCATGGACTAACTAGTAAACTTTTTAAATGTGTTAATGTCATTTTATATCCTTATTTCTTTTCTGCTTTATATCTGTCCATTAACTTTTTAGTGTCAATGTTGTTGTATTCATTTTTAATAACATAATTAACAATGCTCAACAATTGGATCGCTTTTGGATTTACAGCAATAGCGATGTTGTCTACACTGTCACTGATTGTAATTGATTTTGTAGTAATAGCCGCATCTGGCTTTTCAAAAGCAATCTTCTTAATTTCAAATTCGTCACGATAAGCGGCAGCAATGTCGCCACGAGTGACTTTGTCAATAATCACATCCCATTTTTCTTCAGGAACAAAGGTTGCGTTAGGGAAGTTAACACGAGCAAATGTGTCATAACTTGAGTTCTTGATAAAACTTATTTTACCATTAAATTCTCTAATCACTTGGTAAACTTCGCGCCCTTGACTGTTTTGACTTAACCATAAACGATTAATAACTAAACTTTGGCGAAGTTTGATATAAGGGTCGCTGAATCTAACAACCTGTAAACGAGGTCCAGTTACTGATAGTTTGCTAACAGCAATGTCAGCTTTACCATCTCTAACTTGTTCTACAACTTCTGCAAAACTTTCTGCGTCGCGTCTGAACTGTACTGGTACTCCAAGTAGGACACCAATTCGTCGAGCAATCTCAACGTCAAGACCTCGGATATTTTCCTCATCACCACTGAAGAATGGAGGATTATCTTTTTTGGTCATTGCTACAATAAGAACGTTGGCTTTCTTAATTGCAGCAATATCTGCGGGTAATGGTACTGTTGACGTCGGCATCTGTGCAGATGCTAATGAAGTAACAAGTACAAAGAGTAATGTGAGTAGTTTTTTCATAGTAATGTATTTATACTATGAAAATGATAGTTAGATTACTTGTTGATTACTTGTTTGCCAGTGGATTATCGATGGCTTTTTGTATTTTTTGGTCAAGTTCCCGTTTCAAAACTTCCACTTCTTTAGTAACTTCTTTCTTCAAAGTTTGGGTCTCGTTGCTAATCTCTCTACGTGCTTGTGCCATTTCACTACGAACTGCTGCCGCTTCACTACGGGCTTTGTCTAAATCTTCTCTAACGCCTTTACGCATTTCACGCATTTCACTTTCAGATTCACGTTGGGCTTGCTTAACACTACGCTCAACTTGTTCAGTGACTGTTTCATTACGTCGAATATCAGTCTTAAGGTCGTTCTTAATGTCACGAGTGTAGTCAGCAGTTTTGCCACTGGTTTCTTCTATAACTGCCAGTCTTTTGTCAAAGCCCGAAAGATCGGGTGCTGAATATTCGGCAATCTTTTTCTTCATACCAATGTAGTCTTTATAAACTTCAAAAGTTCCATAAAGTCCACCGAGTATTGAGCTTACAATAGTAAATGCCACCATTAGTTTAGCAGGGGTAAACTCGTAGCCACCAATACTGATAACAGTATCTTTGCTGGCATACTTTTTTGCGGCTGCTTCAAGTTCGTCGACTTTGGCATTCACGTCTTTAATTTCTTCTGTCATCTTCTTTCTCCTTTTAAGACCAGTCTACCGGCCATTTTGATTTGTTTGTTTTTTGATCAGATACCATTCTAATCCATTCTTTTTTTATCCATAGATCGTGTTTCATACGTTCTAATTGATCCATTGAATTATCGTAATAAAACATATAATAAAAAGATATACCTAAGCCAAAACCTAACATAAAATAAGCAATATAATCCATATCAATTTCCTAACTTATATTGTTGATCAACCATCTGTTGATGTAAACTGTCACTGCCGCGTGTTAATCCACGCAACACTCGTTCATTGTCTACTGTCTTTTGATTCTTATAAACTTCTTTTGGCTCATAGAAAGCCGCATCTCTTAATGCAAACAAATATGCGTTAAACCCTTGCGGCACCGTGGCCATTGCAGTTAGGTCAACTCCGCCAGCTAGATCATTTGGTTGTACATTTCTATTCACTGAGCTAGTCTGCTGTTGTATATTTTCCTGCATCAACTCAAAACGCTGTTGCATCATCATCTCTGATAGGGGATTGCCTGCCTTGCCAATACCGCCAAAACTAGCCACCTGCATCTGTGGTGCGTCAACTTCCATGACACGCTCTTGTAGTCTAGGTTGATATACAGGTTCGGTCTGTGCAGGCTGCAACATCATGCTGGACATATTAAATGAAGACAATGGATTATACCCAAACGGATTACGACTAACTGTTAATCCTGTACCGCTACTGGCCTGTTGTTGAATTTCTGTTGACGCAGGCGTCGGTGGCTTTAACAAGACCACACTAGTTGACTGTATTTCTTGTTGTGCTGGGGGTGTGTATGCGGGTAGTTGAACTTGTACGACGCTAGTTGTTGCTTGAGTTTGACTCTGTTGTGTTTCTTGTTGTTGCGGTGCCTGTGCTTTTGCAGTGGCAACTGGTTGTATTTCTACTTGCTGGACTACTTGTTGCGGAGGCTGAAGTTGCACAAGACTTGAACTAGTTTGCTGTTGTTGTGATTGTTGTACTTCTTGTGTTTGTTGTGTTAGTTGCACAGACTTATTTGATTGCTGTTGTTGTGAATTAGCCTGTTGAGTCTGCGGTGTTACTTGACTTGACTGTACTGATGTTTGTTGACTGGCCTGTGTTGATTGACTAGCAAAGTTTGCGGCCGCTGTAGCACTGCCGGCACTCATATCTTGATTCATACTGATTGCAAGATTGCTGGCAGCTTGTGAACTTTGTTGGGTATTTTCAAATGCTTTAGCAGCATTTTGCACAGCCGTTTGTTGCATTGCTTGTTCTTTAGCCTGTGCTGACCTAACCACACTCATTGCTAGTTTACTCGGACTACCGCCGCCGCCAGACGGACCTCCCTGTTGTGGACCTGAACTCTGCTGTGGGGCACTTGCTGTTGCTGTCTGCGGAGGCCCACCGGCGGGTTGAGGACTTGTAGGTGCAGGGCCTGCTTGTTGTGGGCTAGGCTGTGCAGGATTGTCTTGTGCTACACTAGGATTCTGATTTGCATCTTGTTGAGGACTTGGACTTAACTGAGCCTGCTGTGGTGAAGATTGTGCTTGGGCAGGACTAGATTGTGCCTGTGCAGGAGAAGCCTCAGCAGGTGCAGATTGTGCGGCCGCAGGAGCCGCCGCAGCCGGAGCACTTGCACTAGCGACTGTTGATCCTAATAACATATTTTTAGCATAAGCAGTCGCATAGCCTGGGCATGTAGGACTATACAATGGATTTGTTACACAAGGGTCGGGCTTGTATAATGCATTAGCATACATATTCTGAATTGCGGCATTACCCGACGTTGATGCACTGAGTGCAAAATTACCTAACGACAATGAATTAGTAGTGCTAGGAAGCAAATACTGATAAGATACATTTTCAGCAGTATTAGGAGTGCTTCTACTTTGTGTAGCACTATAAATTACTTTGTTATTATTATCAGTTAATGTTGCTCTCATAGTGGCATTTGGGTTTGTTGTCATATACCAACTACATGATCCGTCTTGATTGGTGGCAGTACAACCAAAAGTTCCGTTGCCTAAACTATAATTATATCCATAGTTGAAACCGTATACTTCAACACCTGCACCAGAACTTTTAAGTGCTGTATTAATTGCAAATGAATTATTGACTACATTGCCGTTGGACATTATATTTGAATTTACTAGATTGCCACTTGTGACTATGTTATTAAAGCCGGCACAACTAGGACTGTATGCAGGGTTAAGGCTACAAGGGTCTACACGATATTTCAAACTAAAACTAACATTATAAATTTCTGGACCGTACGGTCCCATCCAAAAATTATTATCGCGGCCAACAAACCCAACTTGTGCATTACTATAGTTTGAAGCCGCTATAGGATTAGCAAATGTTTCACTAAAGTTAAAGTTAGTCCAGTTGTACTTTCTATTCGTTTGGCTTGTATAATCGTATGTTGCGGAAACACCTCCGGCAGCATCGTAAAACTTAACATAAGCACTTAGGTAATCTTGAGCTCCATTATCCCAACCATTGCCATTCTTGGCCATAAAGCCAAAGTTAAATCCACTTAGTTGTACGCCACTACCGCCGGCAGCCAATGCCTTGTTTATATTAACAATTTGATTTAAGTCTGTTTGACCATAACTGAAATTTATTACACCATAGCCGTTGGCATTAACTCGCGGTTGCGGACCACAATATCCCGGATCACCACCACTCCAACAGGTCAGTGACCCGCCAAACTGTCCTACATTATTCCAGTTACCGGTCGTAGATGTAGGTGTACCGGAAAAGTTTATTAAATTACCGGTAGTACTATCTACTTGAGCGTTAGAATAGCTTGAACACAAGAGCACCAAGTAAAGCGCCAAGGCCAACTTTCTTATAAGTGTCATCTATTTTATCCTCTTCTACTTTTGGTAGTTTTTCTGGATTCTCTTCCCAGGCAGCTCGAGCTTGTTCGCCAATCTTACCCTCGTATGGGCAAGGCGTACCTGCAGCCATCATGGCATCAAATACTCTACGGTCTTGGCACATGGTAGCTACAGCGGCAACTTTCATACCCATATCATATAAGGTCTTAGATAACTTTAAGCGTTCACAATTCATATCACGAGTTGTGCCGCCGCCGCTTACACCAAAGATCTGTGTTTGTACTGATCCACTTGTGCCTGTTGAGCATAGGTCAGCATTGCCGCCACTCATCATCGTTGGAGCAACCGCTGTTGGTGGAGGTTGGATAACACGCTGAGTAATTTCTGTTTTATTAATATTGGTATTGGTCATTTCACCACTGTTGATGTTTTGATTAACATTGGCGTTTTGATTAACATTGGTATTGGTACTAGTACTAGTATTAACATTGTTGTTGTTATTGGTCATGCTACCACTTTGTACATTGTTGTTAGTCATTGTACCACTATTAATATTAGTGTTAGTATTATTAGATGTAGATGTACTATTATTAATATTACGATTAGTCATGTCACCAGTATTAATGTTATTGTTGGTATTGGCACTGGTACTTGTACTGGTGTTGATATTGCGGTTAGTCATATCACCTGTATTGATATTTCTATTGGTATTATCACTTGTACTTGTATTAATGTTATTATTTGTGTTATTACTAGTACTGACATTATTGTTGTTGTAAGTCATCGTTCCACTATTAACGTTATTGTTGTTATTAGTGTTTACAGCAGTACTTGCGTTAACATTATTATTGTTGTAAGTCATTGTACCACTATTAACATTATTGTTAGTATTAACATTGGTATTTGCACTGGTACTAGAACTAACGTTGTTATTGTTAAATGTTTGAGTACCACTATTAACATTATTGTTAGTATTAACATTGGTATTTGCACTGGTGCTAGCATTAACATTGTTATTATTATATGTCATAGTGCCTGTGTTAACATTGTTATTTGTATTAACACTTGTACTTGCACTAGTACTAGAATTAACATTGTTATTGTTGTTGGTCATTGTGCCAGTATTAACGTTGTTATTGTTAAACGTCTGAGTACCACTGTTGACGTTGTTATTGTTGTTTGTGTAAGTAACACTACCACTCATAACGTTGTTATTGTTGTTGGTCATTGTACCACTGTTGGTATTTGTGTTGACATTGGTGTTGGTTGTGCCGCCAGTTAAATTAGTATTGTTGTTAGTGGTAGTAGTACCGCTATTAACGTTGTTAGTGTTGATTGTACTAACGCTGTTAGATGTACTATTAGTGTCTACTAATGATTTAGAATCGTAACCGCCTTGGTTAATAACACCTGTTGTGCCTGTAGTTGTGCCTCCAGACGAACTAGATGTTCCTGTAGTGGTTGTTTGAGCTAACGCACATACTGATAGAACAATGGCCGATAAAGCCAATAAGATTTTTCTTTTCATTTTACTCTCCTAGGAAGTAACTGGCCTCCTATCATATTTAATGGGCTAATGAGTGGAGATTTAATAGCAGTTAATGCTTTTTGGATTTTTTATCAGTTGCTCTAACTTTTTCTTTTGATTCTTTTAGTATCTTTTCTGCTAAAGGACTAGAGTGATGTGCGTATTGCTTTGGGGGTGTTTTAGGTCTTGGTTTATGTTTGAACCAGCTCATAAGAAATCTCCCTGTAGTTGCAAACTATTTACAACTAGAGGGAGACAATTTATATATAGCTATTAAGTTATATTATTGTCTAATTAGACACTGATTTATAAAACAGTTACACTGGTAGAAGTTGTATTATGGTCAGGTGTAGGAGTTGGTAAAACCACTGCTTCTCGCTGTGCTTTTTCTACATCTACTATAACTGTTACTGTGTTTAGATCGTCGTTCATACTGTTGGTTCCATTCCCATTTGTTTTTTGCTAACTGCTAGTGCAGGCTGTGTTGAAGTAACCGCGGTTCTCTGTCTAGGTTTTGGAGCAACTGGTGTAGGAGCAACCGGTTCTTGTTCTACACCTCTAATTCTTAATTCAGGAAATTTCTTTAACAATTCTGAATTAATTTTAGGACCTTTAAATCCTTTATTAGTTAACTCTCGAATAGTACCTGCTACATCTTTTAATAATTCAGGGTCTCTTAAATCTATGTTCTGTGGATATCTTTGTTGTGCTTTTTTTACTACATAATCAGCTTGTTGTTGTACGTAGGAATCTAATGAAGCTCTATTAGCCTTTTGTGGTACTTCTGGTTTATTAACAGGAGACGTTCTTAATTTTACACTAGGATTAATTAATTTCCCACCCCACTCTTTATTTGTGCTAAAGAAATTAAATTGTACTTTATCAACATCATTAAACAATTCTTCAGGATCATTAAAATATCTTAGTTCTTGTTTGGTGTAGTCCATGATCATTACACCGTCAAATTTTGACTTTCCTTCTTCTCTTCCTTTGTAAGCACTGTATGCCGCTACTAGATAACTTCTTCGGATATCATCTGAATATGTAGAAGATGTTGGATTTTGAATTGCTTGTTTAAGAGGATCTGTATTTGCCCAGGCTTCCTGTGCTTTAAAAATGTAAGTTACTAATTCTTCGGCAAATGCTTTTAATGTTTGAGGGTCTAGATTAGCAACTCGAATAGTTGCTGCTAATGCATCTGCACCTATGTTTTTAGTTGTATCTATCTCGGGGATATATTTTTTCAAAATAATAGGAACCTTAGAATGTTGGAAATAACTTGTTCCACCGATGGTTCCTTTTTCTGCTTTTACTTCTACGATAGTTTTACCTATCTTTAAGTCGCCGCCTCCAAATACTGATACCTGTGGACTCATAATTGCAATGGCAAATTCCCCCGGTCCTTTTTTAACTCTACCACCTAAATCCTTTAATGCGTTGAACATGTTGAATAAAAATTTCAACGATACTTTCTTAGTTGGCGTTAACAAGTCTGCAAAATGATGACGTTTTCCGTTGATCATTTTATCTATATCAATAAATCCTTCGTGCAATCCTTTAACAAATTCGAGCTTTTCTTCGTAGGTCCCTGGCGCTTGAACAATGGCATTACCGATATCGTCTACAAACGACTGTATTTCAGGGTCTGATAAATTTTCTAATCCCATGGCTAATCTTTTATTAAGAGTTCCGCTGTTAAGGGATGTATATATACGATTCAATAGGGTTTCGTTGTCAGTAGTATCAATCTGACGTTTGACTTTAGATTTCAATACTTCTAAAGGATTAGGTCGTTCTGCTAAAAAATTTCGTGCTCGCATAATAGAAGTATTTATACCACTTCCGGGAACAGTACTTCCTTGACAAATTTCTTCATTTTATCTTCAGGTACACCCATAGCAACCATGCTCTTGATTACATGGGGATTCTGCTTTTGATAATAGCAATAGCGATTTTGAGCCATATGATAGTCTGCAATATCTTGCTGTTCTATTCCTACATTTTTTAAGTAGAAATCTAGTGTAGTTAATGCTGTATTACATAGCTGATCAATTTCAGCTTCATCTTGTAAGTTACCCGCGGCAACCATTGCAGGGCTAAAGATTTGCCTAGCCCACTCTGGTAATTCTCTGGGTTTGTTCCATTCTAGCTCGTTGACTTTGGTCTTAAACCAACGGTACATAAAACTTGTAGGATCTCCAGCGTTACTAAAATCATGGAAAGCACCTGTGATTTTGTTAGGCCCACATACCGCATCAAAGCCCCAAATAGGACTAGGATCGTTAAAATGTGGAAATACTGTACAATGTAGAATATAAAGGTTATGACTTTCTCTGTTGTCTACTATTTCAACATGAGCCCTACGATAGCGATTACTGGTATAAAGTGAATTATACCAGTTATAATCGTGGGCAGAGCCCTGTAAGGGCTCTCCGGTTTCTTTGAACTTTTGTTCTATGTCTATTGCTAGTTTAGCAATTTTATTCCAGACTGCTGTCATAATCCCTCATCATCCGTATTGCCCAATCAAAGGCTATGTTTGCTTCGTCGCCCATACTGTCATCTAGTTTGGCACGAATATTGGTTATTAATGTGCGGGCATCCTCAAAATCTAGATTACGGTGACTACCCGGTACAATCTTCTTAATCATCTGTCCACCAAACATATCACCCATATGCCAGGTGTACAGGTGTGCCATAACCTTGTTAGGATCTTTGACAATGGAAATTAGATAATTGTAATAATCGACAACTACAGGACGAAATTCGTGTTTCTTACGGTCTGTGTTCATTTCATTGTAATCCATGAACAAATAGAATGCTCTACGCAGATCGGGCAAATCATTTAATAATCGATTAGCACCTGCAGCCCCTTCAATGGCTCCATAGAACAACCATTTTTGGTATGTCCAATCTATCCATAAATCTTGGGGAAGTGTTTTTGCAAACACTGCTTTCATGAACGGTGTTGTTTCAGCTTCTTGATGTTTGTCTGCTGTAAGTTCTTTTAGGCTCATTCGGCCTCCATTTTAACCACTAACGGATAACCGTTAACCTGTGCCATATTTGTAGCATCTAGAACTTTTTGTTCTGCAATTTCAAAACTGTAAATTCCTGCTACGGCACTACCCCTATTATGAACTGTAAGAGTTAGATTTATTGCCTGACGCTCTTCATGATTAAACACAGAGACCAGCATAGCTACAACGAACTCAACAGGAGTAACATCGTCGTTAACAACAATAACTTTATACTTGCTAGGTTCTTTAATTTTACGAGTAGTTTTCTTTTCAATTACGGTATCGGTTGTCATATTTCTATTTAATAAAGATTACAGGGAGGGGCCGAAGCCCCCGGGTTTTACTCAGCTTTGATTTTTAACTGGCGCGGTTTTAATGCGTCAGGAACAACACGAGTTAAAGGAATAGTAAGAACACCGTTTTTAATACGGCCTTCCCCTACTTCCATGTGTTCAGCCAACGTCCAACTTCGTGTAAAATCACGAGTTGCTAGACCACGATGTAGATACTGAGTTTCAACATCTTCGGCGCGGATACGTTTACCGGTAACTACAAGTTGATTTTGATCAATCTCAACTACAACTTCCTCTGGTGTAAAACCAGTAACAGCAATTTCTAATTCGTAAGAATTTTCATCGTGTTTAAGAATGTTGTATGGTGGATATGAGTTGTTGATTTGACTTGCAAAACGTTGTTCGAAGTTATCGAACATTGTGTCAAATCCTACAAGAGCTCTGTTTAGAGCATTAGTGTCGAAACGAGTTAATTGATTCATAATTTTCTCCTTTAATAAGTAAGAATCATGTCGGGCTCTATGCCCTACTGTAGGACCCATTTAGGTGTCCTACAATATTATTTATAACAATTATACAACCGTTTTTACTTCTGCGTCAACTATGTTGTCATCCGTTGGCGTAGCTTTCTCTTTCTCTTCCTCTTCTCGTCGTTTTTCAACCAAAGGACCCATGGCCTTGAACATTTCTTGAACAAGGTCTTCAATGACTTTTGGATCATCTCCCTTAACAGCATCTTCAACGGCTTTAATTGCATCTTCAAGTTTGGCTTTTTCTTCAGCAGTAACTAGATCGATGTATTTTTCCTTGTCTTCTTTGAGAGTATAGATAGCATTTTCAGCACCGTTACGGGCTTCTACGAGCTTACGCTTTTTCTTATCATCCTCTGCATTGAGTTCAGCTTCTTTGATCATCTCTTGGATTTCAGATTCGCTTAGACCACTGCTAGATTTAATAGTGATTTTGTTCTCTTTGCCGGTGTTCTTATCTTTGGCGCTCACATGCATAATGCCGTTGGCGTCAATATCAAAAGTAATTTCAATTTGTGGAGTTCCGCGGCGTGCCGGAGGAATACCTTCAAGGTTAAAATCACCTAACAATTTGTTGTACTGGACAAACTCACGCTCTCCTTGGAATGCCTTGATAGTAACAGCGGGTTGGTTGTCTTCGGCTGTACTAAATGTTTGGCTGGCCTTAGTAGGAATAGTTGTATTCTTTTCAATCAACTTACTCATAATGCCACCCATAGTTTCAATACCTAATGACAACGGAGTAACATCTAGCAATAGAACGTCGGTACGGCCGCCACCTAGAACATCACCCTGAATAGCAGCGCCTGCGGCAACTGCTTCGTCTGGATTAACATCTTTACGGGGCGCCTTGCCAAATAGTTTCTCAACTGTTTCGGCAACCTTAGGCATACGAGTCATACCGCCAACTAGAATAACTTCGTCAATGTCTGCAAGGTTAATTCCTGCATCTTTAATAGCAAGTGTGCATGGACCCACTGATCGTTGAATTAGCTCATCGACTAACTGCTCAAGTTTAGCACGTGACAATTTAATGTTCATATGCTTAGGACCATTTGCGTCTGCTGTGATATAAGGCAAGTTAATATCTGTCTGTGCAGAACTTGACAACTCAATCTTAGCTTTCTCTGCGGCTTCTTTGAGACGTTGTAGAGCTAACATGTCTTTGGTAAGATCAACTCCGTTGTCTTTCTTAAACTCTGCTACCAAATAATCCATGATACGTTGGTCGAAGTCTTCACCACCGAGGAATGTATCTCCATTGGTGCTTAGAACTTCAATTTGTTTATCGCCGTCAACATTTGCGATTTCAATAATCGATACATCGAAAGTACCACCACCAAGATCGTAAACAGCAATTTTCCTGTCAGCTTTATCAGCTTTATCAACGCCATAAGCAAGAGCTGCCGCAGTAGGCTCGTTAATAATACGGAGTACCTCCAGGCCTGCGATCTTTCCAGCATCCTTAGTTGCCTGTCTTTGGCTGTCGTTAAAGTACGCAGGAACTGTGATAACCGCTTGTGTGACTTCATGTCCTAGATAATCCTCTGCGGTCTTTTTCATCTTACGCAAGACCTCTGCGCTGATCTGTGGAGGAGCAAGTTTGTCCTCGTTTATCTGTACCCAAGCGTCACCATTGTCGGCTTCGACAATTTTGTAAGGCATCAAGTCGATGTCTTTTTGTACAGCCTCTTCTGTGAACTTGCGTCCAATAAGACGCTTACTTGCGTAGATTGTATTTTTGGGGTTTGTTACTGCTTGACGCTTTGCCGAGGCTCCTACAAGGATCTCATTGTTAGCATAGGCAACAATACTAGGTGTAGTACGTGCGCCTTCTGAATTCTCAATAATTTTTGTAACGCCATTTTCAATGACTGCTACACACGAATTTGTTGTACCTAAATCGATACCGATTACTCTACTCATTTTCTCTCCTTAGTAAGTAAGAATATTTTGGACCCTATGTCCATTATGATAAATCTTAAAAGTATTCACCACAGCTATATTTATACACGAATTATTCGTGTTTGTCAAATAAATGACCTTCAACATGATCTGCTACAAGAGTGCGATGTTTTAGGTATTTTTCCTCGTACTCTTTTTTTCCAGCTTCTGCATCATAGATAGTATTTGATGCACTAATTTCTTTATAAATTGGATGTAATAGTTTGTCCATCATCCTACGAGACATCCGTTCTAATACTTCATTTACATCTTTGCCCTGTGCTATTTCCTGCAAGGCAACACCGTGTTCATACATCCGTACACGGCCTGCCCAAGATTCGTAACTTTCATCCTGATGTGGTTTCATAAAGCCGGCGAAAATTCAAACTCCACTGTACTATTAATTTTAGGCTCTGGTCTACGATCAATATCCGTGTTCAAAAGCATACCCACTACTTGACTACGATTTTTAACATCTTTTTGCCCTAGAACAACTACAGCAAACAGTTCGTGATTCTTTTCTACTAACATAAGAACACACCGGCCTGCCGCATTGGTAAAGCCGGTTTTACTAATTAAGATGTTGTCATAGACAAATAGGTCTGGGTTGGTATTGTGTAGATTAATACTAATAGTTTTCTTACCCTTAGGTACTGCAAGTATAGCATTACGCTCATTAGCAATTTGCCTAACAGTGGGATTGTCTTTAATTTGATGCAAAAATTCAATCAGATCTCGTGCTGTACTAACATTGCCTGTCAGCAGTCCTGTACTATCAACAATGTGGGTATCAAATAAAGCATGATTGTCTAGGTAGTTATTAGTATCTCGAACAAACTGATCAAAACCTCCCGGGTGATGATTTGCCAGTGTTTCCGCCGCACGATTGTCACTGCTGATAATCATGGCTCGCATTAGGTCCATTCTAGTCATATATACACCAGATGGTACCTTTCCACCACTGCGACCGTTTACTTTAATTTTTTCATTAAGGTCGACTTTACTGTTTAGGATAGTGTTAGCAGTAAACAACTTTGTTATACTGGCAATACTGCGAGAAGTTGCGTAGTCATATCGAACAGCATAAGAATTAGCACTATAGTCATAGAGGGCAAATGCACCTTGACTATAAGACGAAGTACCTAACAACAACATACATAAAATAAAAAACTTTTTCATTAACTCCACCTTATTAGAAACATTGTACGGTCCTTTTCGTCCTTGAACCAAAACTTGCGATCATTCATGTACCAGCGTTGACTAGGTTCTGGCATTAAATTTTCCCAGATACTACCCGGATCCCCAAACGCATATATAGCCCAGGTCTCCATCTCTAACCATCTTCCGCCTACAGGTTCTACACAATGATACTGTAGCCCGTAAACTTTGCCTTCTGTGCAGATAAGTTCTTCAAGTGGGCGTTTCATAACATCATCTAATATTAAATTTATTGCTTTACTAGAAAGTCTTTTACTTGCAAAACCAGTCACGCCCACCTCAAGCTAAACATTGTAGCATACTTTTCAGTATAGAATGTGAATATAGTTCTAGCCGGAACATCCCCTATCATTCCATCCCAACGGCCTGGGTAATAAGCATAGTCAAAATCCTTGCCCAATACCCAGCCATCTAATCTTAGTTTGGCCGCAATATCCATAATCTCGCTAGGAGTACGATTACGAACGGTCACTGTTGTAGTCACTGCATGTACTTTCCAACTAACTCTACAGTTAGATCATTGTCGGGAATAATACTGCCGTTGTGTTCTATAGCAAACATCAGTGCATCTTTATTACTTTGAAACACAAAATCCATGTAATTAATATTAGCATGAGTTTGAAATCGGTCTCCCGGAAGACCAAACATCTCAACAGCTCTTGCACATACTTCATTCCATTTATATTCGTTGTCAAACTCTCTTGTCCATGCTATGCGTACAGTTGAACTCATGTGCAGGTTACCTCTTTTACAATAGTATATTCGGGAATATCAATCATGCTTAAAACAATTAGACAGATAACCATAGATACAATAAATCCTAATAGAAATTGTTTCATATCATACCTCAAATGTTAAACTAGGATTGAACCCGTTGTTTGCTTCCCATGGCAAGTAGCCTCGTGGGTTACACAATACACGGCACCAGCCTACTGTATAATCTACGGGATTATGAACATGTCCGTGTACCCATGTTTTGATGTTGGGATTGTCTAAAATTAAATCAGATAAATCCGAAACGTAAGCACCATTGCTAACAGGCTCATTACGATATTGTTCGTTGATACTTTCATAGGTCGGACCCATGTGTGTGATAACTACAACCGGCATATCAGGATGTTCCTGTACTGTCTGTTCAATGTATCGTTTAGACTCTATATGCATCTTAACAGTATCTATAGGGCGCATCTTATGATATGTTCCATACTGGGGATACTGAAAGGTAATAACTTTGTAATCGCTCATGTAGTTTGCCATTGTTGCAAGCGTCAATGGATCACTCTTGTTCATGTCAGTCCATAATGTAGCACCGACAAATAATACACCTTCATATATTTCGTGTTGATTTTCTAACAATGTAACATTGCTAGGCAGCAGGTTTTCAATTTCTGTTTTTGTCTTCCAAAACTTTCCGCCGTAATGCTCGTGGTTCCCCATAACCATAAACACTTTCTTGTACTTAGGCACAACATAGTGAAAGAAGTCGTAGCAAGGAAACTTACCGGGTTCGCGCTCCAACAGTTTAGTCTCGTGAAATTCTTTTCGAAGTGTTCTAGCTTCGCAGATATCTCCGGCCAAAATGAGTACATCGCCACCTGGCAAATCCAGGTAACCACTGACATCTAAATGTAGATCACTTACTAACTGTATTATCACTTGTCGCCCCATTTCAATAAAAACCATTGACCTTCTTTGTCAGTGGCTAGGTAAATTCTCATTGTATACTTATCATTAACCCAACACCATGCTATATTAGGATCTTTAATTTTAGGTATAAACTCATAATCATCACTAGCACCCCATTGTTCCCAACACCATTTACGAATGTCACAGAAGTTCTGTGCCGTTTTATAGTTAAAGTTAACACAGTATTTGTAGGTGCCGTGACCGTTCATCCTGCCATCAACTTTTTTAAGTTTCATGTTATTAGGACTTTCTTTGTTTGCCGATCGCTATATAGCTTATGCCCACGCTCTCGAATTAGTTCAGCGGTCTCTTGTGGATACTCTTCCCACTGCGCTCGCCAAAACTTTTCATCCATATCTTCAACACAATCTACAGCATATATCTCATAACACCTCTGCGGATTGAACCTAGCCCGTAGCAACAACATTTGAATAATACCATTTAATGGATTACGGGCGACGGGTTTTTCACTTAACATACGGATAAGATTCTGTTTGTCGTGATGTTCGTATTCTGTGATAGGAACAATGGCTTCTATGCCTTCTTGATCCCAACTAAAGATGTATGCGTTCTTGGTCATAGTACTATTATACAGGAAAATCAGGAAAAAGTCAATGCCGATTTTACCAAGTTAAATAACACAAAGGATATATTATGGATAGAATTAAACGTGCATTTTGGTTTACATTGGGTATGATTTGTTTAGGTATTGCCTATATTGGAGTTGTTACACCCGGAATTCCGTGGTCAACGCCCACAGTCGGTGCTGCCTATTGCTTTGCTAAGAGCAATAAGAAATGGCACGATTGGATTATGAATCATAAACTATTTGGACCTTTCCTCCGTAATTGGAGTGAGAAGCGTGTATTTCCTACATATGGAAAATGGGCCATGGTTATTACCATGGACGTTAGTTTGATTATATTATGGTTCACAACCTACAACTGGAAGTTAGTTGCAGGAGTTGGTCTAGGAATGGCCCTTTGTGCAGTGTGGGCATTACGATACCCTAGCAGTCCGGAAGAATATGATCAGCGAAAAGCTGAAGGTAAGAAGATAGGTTGGTTCAAATAAATTAAAACCCAAAGATATTTTTCTTTGGGGATATGAGTTTATCAACTACTTCTGCAGCCTTTGCTCTAACAACAGGGTCCTCGCTTTTTATCATCTCGGATAAAAGTGCCTTCGTAGACACACTATCCATTGTCTTATCTCGACTGATGCTTTTTTCAACATCGGGTGAAAAACTAGCACATCCCGATAACAGTAATGAAATGATTAAAACTGCTTTCATATATTAGATACTTTCGTATTCGTCCTTGCCTACACCACATTCGGGACAGCAGAAATTATCATCTAAATCTTCCCACAGGCCTTCTACTTCTTCATCGTGGACATGACCACATACCACACATACATGTTCCATATTATAGACCTCCTAAAACTTGCTTATACGCATTGGCGTGTCGCTCTTCAACTTTCTTTAACGCATTGAAACGCTTACTAGCTTTTTCAAGTACATCCTTAAATGCCTGTGCATGTTCATTAGACTCCCGACCTTGCTCGTTAAACTCTTTAACAGCTTCAATATTACTTTCAGCTTTAGCTTGCTGTTCAAACTTAGGATACATTTCAGTGTACTCGTAAGTTTCACCTTCGATGGCCTTTTCTAGGCACTCGCGTGTACTAGGTTTGCCAATAAGCAATTCCAAATGACCCCATGCATGTTTAATTTCTTGATCTGCTGTATGCTCAAAATGTTTAGCAACATCTTCAAACCCATCTTCACGAGCAATCTTTGCAAAATAGCGATACTTGATATGCGCCATTGACTCTCCGGCAAGTGCGCCTTCGAGATTTTGTAATGTTAATGACATTGTGTGTCTCCTTGTAAATTATATTATACTTTTATTTACGCTATAAATTTAGCGTTTTCCATTGTTTTTTCCTATTTCCATAATAGGCAAGGGTCTAATGTCTTTGTGCTTGACAATAATAATGTTGTGTATTGTACCGTTAAATTTAATAGGAAGGTCGGGGTGAATACTAATTCGGGGACCTTCTTTTTCGTTGATCATTGTATCGTTGCCAACTGTACCAATAAATGGAATCTTGTTCCATTTGCCTGTAACTCGGTCACCAATCCAGTATTTGGGCTTATACCCAATCTTTTCAAAATAATCAGTCTGGTTGCCCACGCTCATCTCCACGCTTAGACGCAACACATAGTGCTAGAGCCAATGTACCTAAACAGGCGCCTATGAATAATCCTAGAATAAATTCAAACATATAGTTTCCTTTAAGTTATTAATGCCACAAGCATAAAAATAATAAACATGGCTAGTACCCATCCTAAAAAGTTTACTAACCATAATCCTAAAATACTATGCTCTGATGTGCAATAAGGGCAACGAGTACTAAACGCTGGTATTGATTTTGTGCATCTTGGACAGATCATAGATTACCTTGGACGAATTTTCATTTTTGCGTAGATGTTTTGAACACCAACTGCTTGTCGAATAGCATCCTGCAAGGCGTCGTGCTTACTGCCCTGTGGCATGTCTGGATCAAAGCCTAGATCAAATAGTGTACGAGTATCACGCAACTGCCAATATTGCCAAGGCAACGGTTTGCCAAGTTGGCGATAGATATTTTCAATAATGACTAAGTCAAAGGTGGCACCGTGACTCCAAAACGCATCACACCCCCATGCAAACTTATGGAAGATGTCCATAGCTTCTACAAGTGAAATACGGCCTTCTTCGCTGAATGCTTCTTCCATAATTGCAGGATCTTGCCGGCTCCACCACTCGAGTGTGTTTGGATCGATTTCGCGTCCCAGTTTGTCTTGATCATCAAGATCAACTTTGAAATAAATTTTATCACCGTATCCGTTGCCATATGGATTAAAGTGAACTGCTCCTAGTGATAGGACAACGGCGTTTGGGGAGACGGCCATAGTCTCCATATCGATCATTAAATGTTTTGCCATGTTGTCTTTCTATATGTAAAATTATATTATAGCAGAATTTTTTAAGTTTGTCTATTATTTCTTTTCAAAAATCCATAGGTCTTCAAAATTTCCATTTCTGGTTTTCTTTGCCTGTCTACTTCCGCCCATAGCACTCCATTGAACTCTATAATGTTTTACAAAGTTTAAATGTAAAGATACAACATCTCGCATGTCTTGGCTAATAGTAGTCATTTCCTTAGATGCATTACGATAATTGCTGATAACAAAACCAAATTTGGCTCCAGGACGCATAACTTCTTTGCATAGTAACACTGTTTTTTCCCAATAACCTTTTAGCCAATCTTCGTAGTTAGGGAAATTTGTAATGCTTTGATCTGCACTATCATAAATTTCTAAATCAAAATATGGAGGACTAAACAATACAGCATCTACTTGATCCTTATATTTTTTACCAAAACCATGTTTGGCATCCAATTGTTCGCTGGGACATAGATACAAGTCCACAGTTTTGTCAGGTCCAGTTTCTGATTCAAATATATTATTAAACATAGAATTTTCTTCTGTTGTTTTATATTTCAAATATTCTGTGTGAAGTAAATGCCCATTATCTACAACATCAGGTATTACATCTGTGGCTATAAAATTTTTAAAACGGCTACTGTAAAACGCTGTTTGATAGGCATTCCACCCCATGACAGGAGCAAATAATGTTTCGCCTGTAAACACATTGTCTAATATACCTTTGTAAGTAGCAGGATTAAATGTGCTAGGACGATTTGCGCCCATCATAAATGCTCGCCAAAAATCTCCACTGTCTCCCGTATATTGACAAATCTGATCAAAGAATGCAGGACCTACTAAACTATTTCTTAATTTAAATTCCTCTACCATAACTTTAAGTAATCCAAATACATACTCGCTGTCATTAGCATACCATTTTTTTGTATTATAGTAATTTAAAAAATTAATATTCTTACAGATCTTGCCATACTTGGCATTGGTACGACCGGCAAATATTTCGTTGGCTAAAATATTTTCATTAGGTATGTTAAAATAAAACTCAACAGGTTCTGGTAATCCACCTTGACTTTTGAACCATGCCTTGAGAGTTTGATCTGCATCTGTTACTAATAGTTGATATAGTTTTTGTTTGAACAACGGCAATCGTGTTCCTCTGTTATCTTTTTTACCTACCCTAGCAATAAAACTATCTAGGTCTTGCCTAACTTTAAATGTGCCGGATTTATCAGATATATCGAGAATCTGAATTTGATTACAAAATTCTGCAAAAGTGGGTTTAGGTAATGTGAATAAAGATAAAAAATCTTGATCTGTAAAAAGTAGTTGTTTCATGGTCACGTATTTATAATCATCCTTGTACTAGTATACAATAAAATTATTTGTTTGTCAACCGTGAAAAAGGCCCCGAAGAGCCTTTTTAGATATCACTTAATACATTTTTTTGGGTAGTTCATTGTCGCGTAACTTTTTAAGCCAACGAGCCCTTGCGGCCCCTGCTTTACGCTTTTTTTCTGTGGTTGGTTTTTCGTAATGAGTTCTAGCTTTGAGTTCTTCTAACTTTCCAGAATCATCTACTCGTTGTTTGAATTTTCTAAGGGCAACATTCAAAGGTAGGTCGCCTACAATAACTTTGGATCCTCGGATCCCATTATCTTTATTTCTGCTCATTTACTTTCTTATCAAATATCATTGTTGCTGGTTTACCAGATATGGTATCTTTACTTATCACAATCTTGGTTAAACCTCTTTCTACAAGATTAATAGCATCAAATTGATACGGCAATAATGTTTTTTCCATGATATTTTTAAGGCCTCGAGCATTGGTTTTTAACTCTTTAGCTCGTTCTGCAATACATCGAAGTGCATCATCTTCAAATGCAAGGTCAATTCCGTCAATGTCGAAGATGTATTGATATTGTTTAACTAGACTATTTTTTGGTTCTGTTAATACACTAACTAGGCTGTCAACACTTAGTTCATCAACATTGGTAATAAGTCCAAAACGCCCTATAAATTCCGGAATTAAACCATATTGGATCAAGTCTTTGGTAGTAGCTTGTTGGTACAGATCATTTGTTTTGTTCTTATCAATGATTGCAGAGTGAAATCCAACACTTCGAGCATCTGTACGCTTTTCAATAATTTTGTCTAAGCCCACAAATGCACCGCCGCAGATGAATAAAATACTGCGAGTATCAATCTCGATCATATCACTACCGGGATGTTTGCGTTTACCTGTATGAGGAACCCGCATAATACTACCTTCGATCATCTTTAGCAGAGCTTGCTGTACACCTTCTCCACTGACATCTCGTGTAATACTGGTACTTTCACCTTTACGAGCAATTTTATCAATCTCGTCAATATAAACAATGCCACGAGCAGCCTTTTCAAGATCACCATCAGCTTCATTCATCAGGCGTGTTAGGATACTTTCTACATCATCTCCTACATAGCCCGCTTCAGTAATACCTGTGGCATCACAGATGGCAAATGGGAGATCTAAATATTCAGCAATTTTACGGGCTAACATGGTCTTACCACAGCCCGTGGGGCCTAGCATCAGTACATTAGTCTTTTCTAATTTGATTGTTTCGCTGGGATTGTTGATCCTTTTGAAGTGTTGGCTTACTGCTACACTGAGTGCAATTTTAGCATCATCTTGTCCTATGACATATTCATCTAAAAAGTCTTTGATTAGTACAGGATTTAATGTTGCAACATCGGATGGAAACTTTTTAATTTTTTCATCTTTAAGTATATCAACGCAGAGGTCAACGCAATCGTTACAGATTGCACTATTCTCTCCTACAATTAGTTTTTCAACATTCTCTTTGCTTTTGCCGCAAAAATCGCAGGTATGTTCAGGTTGTTTGGCCACTTAATGCTCTTTCTAAAAATTCTTCTACACGGAGAACACGATTGTTGTTAATATAACTATACACCGAAGCTAGATTCTCATCTACTGTTTTATAAGAAAATCCGCACTTCCCTAGTACATATCCACTTAACGCTTTCGTCACGTAATTATCTTCGTCTAAGTCTATATACTTATATTCGCAACAACCGATGGCATGAAAAAACCAAGGTACATTTGGCTCACCTGCATAAAAATAAATGTTTACATCTTTTTCAAAAGTGGATTCAGACAACCATTTAGTAATTGCATCTTGATCTTTATCACCGACATTGACCAACAGTATACTTAGGTTGCCATTCTCAAAAATATCCGGAGGCGTGATTAATGTTATCTTGCCATTCATTAAATTTTCTTCCTTACTTCTTCTCTGATATCTTCTGGGATACTATTAATATCCATACGACCTGTTCTAACCATGATTGCTAGTTTAGCAATCTTAGGCTCCTGTTCAAACTTTTCCATTAAGGCTTTCATGTATTCTTCAGGAGTAATATTTTCCGCAGTTGTTGTGGACCAAAGATTACTTTCCTTTTGTTCTTCGTTTTGAACAAACAGGCTTTCTGGTATGGTCTCTACTACAGGTTCGATCACTTCTTCTACTGCGGGTTCTACTAGAGCAGGTTCTTCTACAATAGGCTCCGGGGGAGTATAAACCATAGGTTTGAGATTTTCAAAATGCTCGAACTTTTTAGTTAGGTAAGGATGTTGTTCTAATATAGACTTTTCTTCTTCAGGAAGATTTGCTGTTTCTTTTATCTGCTCAATTTGTTGGTCAGTTAACGGACCGTCATCCGGTTCATATGCAGGAACTGTTTTATGAACTAAAAACTCATCGTTAAACGCATCTGCAAATTCTTGCAATTCTTGTTCATTAGGATCCTCACGTTCACGGAAGTTCTGGAAACTGACTTGGCTAGATAACAACAATATAACTGCCAACGGATCGAACACTACAATAAGGATAATGATTACCCAAGTTACTGCTTTTTCTAATAGGCCTTCGTTGGTCTCACCATAGACAAACTGTGCTATGTATTTGATCGGACCGACTTCTGCCTCAACCTTGCGTACCTCGGCAGCAATAGGGGCTCGTTCCTCATTAAGTGCTGTAATTTTTTTCTGTTCGGCTTCAATCTCAGCAAGGAGACGCCCACGTTCCTTTTGTTGAGTCCTACGGACAGCCACGGCTTTATCGGCACCTTTTTCATCAGTGCTTCGGCCCATAACTTGGTCCACTGCCTCATCCATCTGTTTGAGTGCTTTGCGGTTGACATCTATATTTTCCTTTGCTGTTTTAATCTTTTCATCATACACAGAAATTTTAGCTTGCACATCACCTGACACTAAACTTTGATCACTGTGTGCTTTTGACAAAAAGCCAAAGATACCCATAGAGGTAACCAGCATAAGAACTATGATAGCTGTGAATAGGTATATCCGCATACCCCACGGGGCAATATTCCAGTTTTGTTTAAGCCATAGAGTGGCAGAAACTTTACCCAAGCCTAGTGCAATACCCATGATAACAACAGGGATAACTGCGGCAGAGAAAATAGCAGTAAGGCCGAGGATACTATAGTACTCCGCAACCAGAGATAGGAACAATCCGCTGAATAATGCTAGGTAGGCGAGAAATTTTTCATTTAGTGTTGGTTTCATAAGATTATTTATGGCCAGTCAAATAATCCCGTAGATCTCATTAGGGGCGTTTTCTTAATAGCAACAGTTTGAATTTTATTTCCCATAGGTCGGTGTCCGTGATTTATTACATGAGAGTCGACTAAATTGTCTTCAATTCGTTGCAGTTCAGCACGGGGATTGTCAATTTCAAAAGGAGCGAGGGTGTAATCCATAATAGTTAATACTACATCATTCTTATCAAAAATAACGTTGAATGTAGTTTCTATTTTAGAGATAAGGTCGTCAATGTCTACTTTAGTAGATGGAGCACGTTTAAGATTGGGCTTAGACCAACCTGGCATGTGTCCTGCCTGTGTATAAGCCCGCTCTCCATAATCGTTGCCGCCGTTTCCAAACTTATGTTGAATGCCATATTTTAGCACATGGCCTTTCCATGTAAAACAGTAAACATAAATTTGAACATCTTGTAACCGACAGAATCTCATAATATCTGTATAGTCGTCGATATTTTTAAAATCCATTGTATATGTAGCAGGAATATAATTTTTAATCATCGTCTCATCCTTGAAATGTTAATTGCTTCTTCATCACTAAACACCGGCACAGCATTGCTCTTATGCATGGTTGCAATACCTTTTACTTTGGTACCTGTATAAACTTTGGCTGGAGCCAGTGTAGCATTGCCTGTACCATCACCTCGACTAGGGATATGGCTGGTGCTACGACCTATGGGGATTTCTAATTTGTAAGAAAGTGTTTCGGCAGACAGTGCTCGCTTGCGCTTTTTGTCTTCTGCCTCTACTTCCCATTTCTTTTGAAGAGCTTTCCACGACTCGTCTAACTCACGAGCCTTACGAGCTTCTTCGGCATTACGGAATTTAACTTTGCCTTTACGCTTGCCCGTGGTACTAAGCCAAGGACCTTCAAGGTGCATTGTCATATTAAACTGTTTCTGGTGTTGAGATAGTAATAGGTTGTGACATTACTTCAAATGTCTTTTGTACCTTGCGGGGCAGGCCTGTCCAACGCTGGATCTCACCATTTGGTGCAATCTTAATAGATCCGGCAACTACCCAAATCTTAAAACCATTAGCATCTGTGCCTGCTAACTTACGCACTACTCCGTTAATTAAACCGCTGGCAGTATCCTTGCCACGATTCCAATGATAGGTAGTACCTTTGTTTGCCCACATTTGCTCATCACCAGAATTAGTTAGGCAAAACTTTTTAACGTTGATTAATGTATTTTCCGAGTTCATAGAACCTCCTATGTGTATGTCTATGTTACTAGTATACAATAAAACTGGTTTTATCGCAATCGGAATTTTTACCAAAATAAAAGGCCACTTATGTGACCTTTTGATTTACCTCATGGTATTTTAGCATGGCTAAAACCCTTGCGGTTTTTAATCTATCTTTAACGTACTCGGAAAGATCTTCGTCCTCGTGGATTATTTTTCCAAATTCAGAAGCTCGACGATTACGCCCAAATGTGACTTCATCGTCTATCTCAAAGTCATCATTATCGCCTAGATTATTTTGCGGCCGGTGTTGCGGCTTTTGCGTCTGCTTTAGGTGCGTCCTTCTTAGCAGGCTCACTTTTGGCAGGCGTTGCTGGCGCAGGTGCGGCAGGAGTAGCAGCCGGTGTTGTAACAGCAGGTTTGGCTTCTACTTTCTTTTCTTCTTTCTTAGCAGGTTCTGCGGCAAAAGCTGTGGCTGCAAACAAGGTTGCGATTAGAGTTGCGATCAATTTCATGATAAGTTTCCTTTTGGTTAATGTAAGAATTTTTATCCCTACATACATATAACGCGGTAGCCTCTATAATTGTTTACACGGTTTGGTTACATATTATACTGCGGTAAATTAGATATTTTAGCCAAAAGAAAACCCACCGAAGTGGGTTATACTGGTTACGCAAATCCAGCGACACGCTATTTTGTGCCCGATTTAAAAAGGTTCGAAAACCAGCGTTTAACGCCAGTGATTACTTTCCCAATAGTGTGTCAACTTTGGCTTCAGCAACATTCAAACGTGCTTCGATAGCGTCCAATGCTGGATCGGCTGGTGTAGCAACTGCTTCGGCAATTTCAGCGTGAACTTCTGGAGCAACTTCTTCGCCTGTAGCGGCTGCAATAACTTCAGCAACTGCGGCTGCAACTTCTGCTGCCACTTCTGGAGCTGGAACTGGCATGTCAGCAACTGCTTCCATGATAGCGGCTGTGATTGCTACTGGATCCATAACAACTTCTGGCTCTGCGGCAACAACTGCTTGAACTGCGGCTGAAACAATATCAGCAACTTCTTCGTTGGCAACTGGAGCAGCTTCAACTTGAGCTGTAACAACATCAGCAACAATATCAGCGGCAGCTGGTACTTCGGCACTCGGAGAAAGAGCAACTACTTCTTCAACTGCGGCTTGAATGCTTTCAACTGCTACTGCCACTGCGGCAACGATAGCGTCAACGTGTTCTTGGGTCTTAACTGCGATTAATTGCTCAACTTGTACTTCAACTACTGATAGTCTTGCATCTAACTCTTCGATGCTTGTGGCACCGTCTGTATTAACTGATGTACCAGTTAGGGTTGCTAACTTGGCTTCTACGGATACTAATCTTGCTGCTAAATCTTCTAATCTCATGTGTTGCTCCTTAAAGTGTTATGAGTGTGTGCCACCCGGCACACTATTATTTAACTATATAGATATTACATTAATATTACACATTAACTCCAATATTTGTTATGATGTAGACTGTCCCAATACGCTTTATTATTTCGATTAACAAAATTCTTAACAAGGTATTTGCCCATACCAAGATAACCCATCTTCTTGAATCTGCGACTGTCTTGTCCGCAGTGATGTCGTATAATCTTAAACTTTCGAGGACTGTATTTTTTAGACAAAAAGTAATCTTCGCTCGTTAACAAGTTTTCAGGAAAGCCACCAAACTCTTCAAACTTGTCTCTACGTGTTAACATAAATGCACCAACAGCAAAAGGACTAAAGAATTTTAGTGTATGATTAATTAGATTAAAGGCTGTAAATCCAATCTTTGCTCGCATGTCTCGATCATAGCATTTAATGTTCAATCCAACAAGATCTAAATTTTTACGTTCAATTAATCTAACAGCATCGCGGATAACTGTATCCTTAAAGAAACGTACATCAGCATCAATGAATAGAATGTAGGGAGTAGTGACTAGTCTGGCACCATTGTTCTTGGCGATGCTGACAGGGCCACCGTCAACGATCTCTACATTCAACTTCCCCTTTGTTGCTTGAATAACTTCACGGGTATTGTCAGTTGAACAGTCTGCTATGATAATTCTAGTACTGCCTATCATTTGATTGCGTAAGTGTAATAGAAGATAGGGAATATATTTTTCCTCATTCTTACAAGGAATTACGATAGTAATCTTATCACTGAATATCATTGTTTCTTGCATTGGCCTTCTACCTTAAAATTATTAAACTTTAACTGCCACTTCATTGACGCTAGAACTACTTCGCAACTCATCTGATCTTTGAATGTTAGTTCTATTCTTCCGGGTTGATCCTGAGGATTGTTTATGTGGACTGCTACTAGTATCAATAACCACATTGTCTTTCTCCTGTGTCCATGTTATAATCTCCCAACGGCTGTCATGGTGCTCAACTAAGGCTGTGCATGATTCGACCCAGTCACCGTCATTCATATAAGTAACGCCGTCAATTTCTTTGATTTCTGCATGATGAATGTGACCACATATTACACCATCAAATCCACGCTTCTTACAATAGCCTGCTAGATTCTTTTCAAACTTGAACATAAAGTCTACAGCTTTTTTAACTCGATGCTTAAGAAACTTGCTAATGCTAAAGTACCCAAAACCCATGCGATGACGTATCCAATTAAACTTACTATTGAGAGCAAGGATAAAATCATATGCTTTATCTCCTAAAAATGCTATCCAAGGAGCTAGGCGTGTGATACCGTCAAATAAATCACCATGAGTAACCAGATAATGTTTGCCGTCAGCACCTATATGTTCTATTTGATTATGTATTTCAACGAGTCCAAAACTGAACCCATAGGGTATCATAGGACGCAAGAATTCGTCATGATTTCCTGCAATATACACGACACGAGTGCCACGTTTAGCATGACCGAGAACACGACGGACCACATTAGTGTGACTTTGTTTCCATCTCCATTTGTTTTGTTGAATTTTCCAGGCATCGATTATATCTCCTACAAGGTATAAAGTATCACAGGAATTGTGTTTTAGAAAATTGTTTAACTTATCCGCTTGACAATCTTTGGTTCCAAGATGCACGTCACTAACAAAGATCGAGCGGTATGTCTTCATAATCAAATATTTAACGAATATTCGATTACAGTAATGTTACAATTACCTCACTGCCTCTGTATGTTTATGTTTCAAACTTTTTTTGAGAAGTTTCAACCATAGTTCTTTAACCTTGACAAGATTATGTTGAAATTCTGCCTTGTTAAGTTTCATTATTAATTTTTTAACTTTCATGGTTTAACCCTCCTGGAAAAATATTTAGCCAAAAGAAAACCCGCCGAAGCGGGTTAATTCTATCTAATTAAAATTAGAAAGCGTGTACTAAGCCAATGCCATATTGTTTGACATCGCTAGCTGTGCCGTTTGTATCAACACTACGCAAAGCTACCAATACACTGGTGCGCTTGCTGAAAGCATAGTTAACACCTACGTTATAAGCCTTGACATCACCGGTCTTCAAACCAGTTTTAATACCATAGCTTGCTTTGGCAGTAATTGCTGTTCCTGGAACAGGAGCAGATACTCCGTACAATTGACCTTTAGTTTCAACTGTGCCTACCTTGTCTTCGCTTTGGATTGTAGACAATGTTACACCAGCTACTTGACCACTAACGGTTACTAGGTTGGTATAGTCATTGCCACTGGCAAAACGAGCAACAGCGGCAGTAACAGGACCTACAGTACCACCAAGGCTCCAAGAAATTGCTTCAGCGGCTGTTGGGCTTGTATAGAAACTACGATCATAAGATGCAGTAACTGGACCAACGTTAGTTCCCAAGAATACGCCATCACCAATTCGCTTGTCACGAATGTTGATAACATCTGGAGAGATAGATGCGTATGTTGCGCCTTGGAATGGATCAGCATTTTTCATAGTGATATATTCGCTGTGCTCTTTACGACCTAGGTCAACGGAACCAAACTTGGAACCAAGACCAACTGTGGCTTGACGATCGCCAAGTTGAGTAGCTGTGCCTGCCTTTGGATCATCGGCTGCAACAGTAGTTTCAACTACTACTCTAGCAGATAAACCACCGTTGAGCTTTTCTTCAGCTTTGAAACCAATGCGGCTTGAGTCATTCACTAAAGAAGTAACTTCGGTGCTACCTGTTTTTGTGTTGTCGCCGAATACGGCAATTCTACCATAGACAGTAACTTGGGCAGAGGCTGCAAAAGCGGAGACCGCAAGTACAGTTGCTAATACAATTTTCTTCATTTTTAATTTCCTTTAATAATGATCTTTTTATGATCATGAACTATTATTTACTCATTAGGTATAAAGGTCAAGAAAAAAGGCACCATTATGATGCCTTTTCTGGTTATTTCTGTTACTAGGTATTTCCTACCCTAAGCCGAGTTTAGGCGGCTAAAGCGAACTGTTCGTCGTTTGCATTTACGGTTTTTGTGTCTTTGGCCAGGAATCCCCAATCCTAACGGCTTCTACATTGCCGGACTGTCCATTTCAATACTTGTGACCCAATCGATCCTGTGTCAGGCCCATCATAAACATACTTCATGGATGAACCCACTTGTTACCTTGCGGCTAGAGTATGTTTATGGTGGACCTGGCGGGCACTGCCCCCGCGTCTTGAATCCTTTTCTGTCAACTTCATACAGTCTTAACTCTTATTTACACTCTAAAACTTTCTCCACACCCACATTTGTCACGCTCATTAGGATTCTTAAATTCAAATCCTTCATTGAGTCCATTACGAGCCCAATCAACTGTAAGCCCTTGTAGGTATACCAAAGACTTTGCATCAACTAGTACTACAAAATCTGGTTGGGCAAAATTAGTTATTCCTTCTTCAGGCATATAGATATCAACATATTCCAACGTATAAGCAAGGCCACTACATCCTGTAGTTTTTACACCTAGCCGTATGCCAACACCTTGACCACGCTTAGCCAAAAGCTGTTTGATTTTCTTAGCGGCTATTTCTGTTACGGTAATCATCTACTGCCGCTTTGATAGCATCTTCTGCTAGAATCGAACAATGGATCTTAACTGGCGGTAGGGCGAGCTCTTCAGCAATCTCTGAATTCTTAATCGCTCTCGCGGCGTTGAGCGACATTCCTTTAACCATTTCGGTGATGAGCGAGCTTGAAGCAATTGCTGAGCCGCAACCGTAAGTCTTAAATTTTGCGTCCGTAATAATACCATCTTTATCAACCTTTATTTGTAACCGCATAACATCACCGCAGGCAGGAGCACCAACCATGCCAGTACCAATGTTATCATCGTCTTTTCCAAACGATCCGACATTTCTGGGATTTTCATAATGGTCAATTACTTTATCAGAATAGGACATTATTGTGTGCAACTTCTTTCGCGATAAATTTGACCGTCGGGTGTTTGTATCTCTTTCCATTCTGTACAAACAGGTTGACGCTGAATGATTACAGACTGAGGTTGCTGTTGTATATACACTGGAGGTTGCTGTACAATCACTGTCTCTTGTTGACGATTGGCAATTGCCGCACCTACAACACCGCCGATGATCAAAGGTGCTACCCAACCACCACCTCCATAGTACCCACCGTGCGGTCTATGTCCGTGATGCCATTGGGCACTTGCTGTACCAACAGTGGCAAATAATGCTAATGCTAAAAGAACTTTTTTCATATCTATCTCCAAATTTATGACGGAATCCGTAGGGCGTTATGGTGCCTCCGCCTAGCAATCAAGGGCCTTTCACCCTGACAACCAGCTATGCTAGTTTACCCCTATTGGACATATACTATTTAACGCCTTAGCAGTCCTGCGGGTTGACAACTCCGGTTGATAATTGGCTGTTTTTAATCGTCCTCATAAGCTGACGATTACGCTCATCTTGTTCCTTACGCTCACGCTTTTTGTCATTGTTTCGATCAATGGTCATACGGTCGTATTCTCGTGCCCATTGGACACCTCGAACCCAAACTTTAAGTTCGTCTAATGTGCCTCTAAACAGTTCTGCATCACGGGAATAAATTGGCAGGGCATCAGCATCTTTGGGTTTGATGCCTACTAAGTTATTAAAGTCATCACCGCCCCAACCCGTTTTAGGATCACAGAGCATGAAGCCAAGTTTATCAACTTCTTCTTCAAGGCGGCGAAGTGCTAATACTGCTTGATATCCAGCCATGTCATTGTTCCTTAGTTAGTTGACACATTAAAATAAAATGTTCGTAGGCCTTACGAACACTTTCGTGTTCCATAAGACTATTCGCTTCTGCCATCATAGCTTTTACACCAGCTTCGGCAACTTCCCTAGCACTGGGAATTTCGATATAATAACGCTCATCGCCAAATGCTTTAGCTAGATTATCCCAAGCCTTTCTTTGCTTTTCAGTAATAGGTTGTTTATGTGGTCGCATCTCGCTGGCTTTGACCATAGCTTGACTGATAACATCCTCTGCTATTCTACCTGCGGCAATCATAGCTGCATAGTTAGGATCAATATTGAACCGACGACTACTGCCTCCGGGATAACACATAACCAAGTGACTACCTTTTGGAAAACTATCCATGTAGTCGTTGTCATATTCGGCAACAGGCTTGTACCGCCGACCAACTTTTTCATAGTAGACCTTCTTCGTCATTTTTCAATCCATTACTGTGTTTGTCTGTAGTCTTTTCCAAATCTTGAAAAAGTCGTTTTTCTTGCTGTGTTAACTCTTTAAAAGTTTTACGAGGATTGCTACACATTACACATTTTGGATTACCACAATTCATAGCATGACGTTTGGCAAACTTATGTGGCTCTGTTACAGGAACACCAAATTCTTTGGCAATCTTAGTCTGCTTCTTAACAGCATTTTCGTCTTTTTGGAGACGCTTGCTGTGCTTGAACTTATCTTGTTCTGTGCTCATTTGCTACCTCTTATGTATAGTATAGCTTAAAATTGGAATGTTGTCAAGCTGTTTTTACAGCACAGATGACTATGGGTATTTTAATTGTTGGCAACGAAAATTTTATTCCAAACAAACTTAAAAACAGATCTAATAATTTTACTACTAGATTAATAAATTTTAACACTAGATTCATTACGATGTTATTGATCCATGACAGTGTGTCCATTAATAACTTTTGAAGATCAATACACGGCTGTACAACTGTTGGATTAATTTCAGTAAAGACTTCCGGCTTGCCTATGATGGGAATCTTAAATTGTTTGAAAGCTTCTACCATTTGGGCACAGGTCGGAACTTTTACATTAAAAATCTTAGAGGCTAGTTCTCTAAGCCATGCCTCTATATCTTCTAGTGTTGGTATTTTTGCAAGATACATTAGAATAGCTTTTAATACATCTTCGACAAGTTTTTCCCAGATAATTGAAAATTTAAATGTGTAAGGGGGCGTGGCCAAATCATAGAGTTTCAAACCTGTTTGAATTAACTCAATGATCTTTTTTATCGAGTTGAATACAAATCCCCATAAGCTGTTTATTATTTTATCAACAAGCATTTCTAGTTCGTGCTGTGGATCAACAAACCCTTCCATGAACGGATATGGTATTCTTAAAAATTCTAATATCTTAATTAACTTTGCTTTTGAGTTGTTATACAATTCAGTTATTTTTGCTATTAGTCTATCTCGAAAGTCTGCGGCAAACAAATCTGTCAAGTAAAGGTCTAATACAGGTATTTTTAGATCTAATACACCTAAACCAAATTTCTTCAAAGCTTCAAAAATCTTATATAGAAAATCCCATATGGGTTTCAAAATAGACTGCATCAAATAATTGTATAGCCTAGAAATAGCGTTCTTAATATCTGTAATAGGATTGATAATTCCTAGTGTTAAGCACTCTAAGCCTAATAATGGTATACTAACACTAACTACCGACAACGTGGGATCCTTTGGATATGCAGCCTGAATAGAGTCGTATAAAGACTGCATGGTAAATCCATTCTTAAGATCGATTTCTATATCGACCGGGATTCGTGTATGTTTGTCGATAGTAAACATATTAAACTAATGCAATACCTGTAGTGCCTTGCACATACTGATCGGCTGCACTCTTTTCAGCCATTACCATAACAATGATATGGATGTGTTTGATGAACACTGTGTCACTGCCACCCAAGAACATGAAAGGCATCATGCCCAGACCATCGTTGCCAATGGTTACACTCTTAGGTCTATCTAACCTAACATGCTCAGATGTATCGTCATCAAGACGTGCAATAATCTCTTCTCCAGAGATTAATTTAATACTTACTATGTCGCCGGTGGCGGCGGGTTTTTGAATTAACATTTTATTCCTCGTTTTCTTTTTTAGGTATTTCGCATAATGCTTCAAGCGTTTTATAATGCTCGTAGGCTTTTTTAAGAGCTGCGAAGTGCTCTAGTTTTGCAGGGTCCGGCACAAGTATGGCCAGCCGGTTTGAAATAGTTTCCATAAACTCTGAGATATTCCGGCCGTTTATCATGACCTTGCCTTCGAACTCTGCATCACCGGAGACTTTTAAACCGGAAGTTGGATTTACATTACCGCTCCAGTTTACATTGCTCCAGCTAGTTCCATTAAGGCCACTGGTTAAAAAACTTCCGGAACTACCAGCTGTAATAGTTGGTATTGATGAACCATAAGAATAGGAATTAATAGATGATGTAGACATGTTACCATAGTCTATGGTAATAGTATCGCAGGAATTATTGGATATTTCTAGTGTATCGTTATCCATTTAGGTGTGCCTTTAACTCATTAAATCCGCCGATTAACTCCCCGTCGATAAAAATTTGAGGAACGGTACGAGCATTAGGAACTGCTTCTAGTAATTCTTCTTTAGAATATCCATCGCCAATTTTCTTTTCTTCAAATGGGATTTCTTTTTGACCCAACAATGCTTTTGCTTGGTCGCAATATGGGCAATGGTACTTAGACCAAATAATTGCTTTCATTTTTGTTTCCTTATAAATCCGGTAATTCTTCGTAGCTAACTGAATCACTCATAACACCAATAACATAATTAGTGCTTTCGTTTTCTTGTAATGCTGTCTGTTTCTTGTTGATGTTAACGTGCTTGTTAAACCAAGGAATAGGACTCATCTTTGGATGGTCGGCTAGGTATTTAATTCCTATTTCTTTCAAACGGGTAAATGCAGTATAGTCAACAAAGTCTTTTAAGATACTAGCATTTAATCCTATAACTACACCCTTCTTGAACAAATACTCAGCCCAGTCTTTTTCTTCTTGAATAACTTCTAAGTACATAGCATATACTTCTTCTTCGCATTCTTTTTCAATTTCGATAAAGTCTGGATCGTCTTTGGTTACATTGTTGATCAACCAACCGGTCCACTCTGCATGAAGAAGCTCGTCTTGTAGAATTAAACTAATAATATTTCCGTTACCAATATAGATCTTATTTTCTACCATGGCCAATGATGTGGCAAAACTAACCATGAAGCGTAAGGCTTCGAGGGCGTAGGAGGCATGTAAAGCAAGCCATATGGCTCGTTTGTGAACATGGAGGTCAACGTCTTCACCCAATTCTTTACGGCTGTTGAGAATGTGTAGATCCTCATAGTAACGACCAATGTTAGCAGCCATACCAGCAATTTCAGCAGTGTCGTGAATCTTGTTAAACTCATCTTTAGGTACTCCGTAGACGTTACGAATAATGTGACTATAGCTTTTGCTGTGAATACTTGTTTCGAAGAAACTCCATGTAAGTGTTAATGCTTCAAGTTCGGGGATTGAACAAACTGGGCCAAATACTTGGAAGGGCGCACGACCCTGAATAGAATCCAAAGCAGTCTGGCGAAGTAGATTACTGGTAAAGATATGTTTAACAGCTTCGCTGGATTCTTTGTGATCCATTTTGTCTTTGGTTAGACTGATCTCTTCCGGTACCCAGAAAAAGCCTCGTGCTAGTTCTTCGTACTTTTGTATCTTGGGATACTTAACTTCCTCAAAACGTTGTACTGTTACAGGCCCAGCAGGGTCTAGAAACATTGTACGTTTAAGATAATTTGTTGGCTTACTAAAATCGTATTGTGCTTTTGACATGGTATATTACTGCGTCGGAGTATCTTGTTCTGTCGCAGGAGTTGATACAACTGGTACTATACCTGAAGTTATTTCTTCCCAGCCTTCTAATTCTTCGGACCAACTATATACTTTTCCGTCACTAGGATACGGCACACTAGGTTCCCAACCGCAGACTGTTTCATTGAATATCCAACCAGTAGGATGTGGCAATGATTGTGTATGTGCAATCAATGCAGATTTTTCTTCGTCACTGATATCTACTAGAGTGTAAACATCTCTAACAATGCCATCATCGCACAACTGATAAGAATTTTCTACACGAGCATATGGACCGGGAACTGGGGCATTTACACGTTCGAATAATTTTAATGTGGCTGGAAGATTCTTAGGATCAAATTCTGGATCCAATTGCATTAGGTTATCTTCTAAGAGGGGATGATCTACAATTTTATCATCGATATATTTTATATATAATTTCATGTTATTTCCTTAATAATTTAATATTTTCCACTTGCAAGTACTATCTTGCAAATATGTTCTAATCTTTCTATATGCTCGTAGGCCCGCCACGGACTTGTGTCAATAGCAACTACTCCATGTCCTTTAATGCCCACAATGTCGTAGGCGATATTGCCGGCTTTATCTAATTGTAACATCGTGTGGCACTGGTCTGCAAGCTCTTGACTAGTAGGAGGTACATCGCCTACATTAGGTGCTACCTTAGTATAACGATTCAATTCTGGAAACGCATCGCTAATGGTACTTAAATCAATACCGGCATGCATGGCTGCAATACAGTAAGTAGGGTGAACGTGTACAACTACCCTAACATCATCTTTATGTTGCCCCATTTCTTTTTGCAGGCCAAAGTGTAATGGTAGTTCTCCGCTGGGCTTTAGATTGCTACTAATCTCAGTATACTCTAATTCTTTGGTTATATGATATAACCGAGGAGGTTGATCATAGTAGCCTTTCTCAATGCCAATCTTTTTAAACTGATCAGGCTGTAGCGTTTGCTTGCGTACACCACTGGGAGTAATGTAAAAATGGTCACGGTCGTGATGTCGTATGCTTACATTACCATCACGGCTGGTAATCCAATTGCGCTTATACGCATCTAACATTACATCACATATAGTTTCTAACATTAATCTATTCTCAATTTATAACTTACACGCTTCGCAGTCGTCATCTAATTCTTCATAGACTGTTACAGGTGAAAGAGTAATTGCACTACTTGTATTTGTCATATCAGCTTTGGCGCCAACTTTATTAATTAGACTATAATAGATAGTTTTTATACCCCATTTATAGGCTAACATCAAATTCTTAGCAATCACTGTTCCAGGTACCTTGCCACCATCAAAATGTGCAGGATTGTAAAACGTATTAGTACTCAAACTTTGATCAATATACGCTGCCAATACTGCTGAGGTTTTTAAATACCCGTCGCAGTCCTTTTGATCCCACATTAACTGATAACGATTCTTCAGACGCTTGTATTCTGGTACTACCTGTACAAACGACCCGGCTTTTGATTCCTTAACACTAATCAATTCCATGGGCATTTCAATACCATTAGTACTATTTAATACAACACTGCTAGACTCGACCGGAGCAACGGCCATTAATGTAGCATTGCGGATACCATACTTTTTCATGTTTTCACGAAGTGGTTCCCAATCTATGCTAGGAGTAAAGTCAGTTAATTCGTTAACACCTGCTTTACGGCGTTCCCAGGGGAATACACCTTTGCCATAATAAGTGTACTGACTACGTCCGCATGGGCCACGCTCGCGGGCCAGCTCGACACTCATCTCAGTTAGGTAGTAGGCTTGATGTTCCATCCATCGTTTAACTTCTGCCAGTGCATCTGCTTCTCCGTATTTGTAACTTTTACGAGCATGCCAGTAGGCTAAGTTGGTAATACCAACTCCCAGCGGTTCAAAGTCTGTGTTGGCTAATTTGCTTTGAATTGACAAGAAGTCTTGATAGTTCAGTAAGTTGCTAAGACTGCGTACAAGTACACGGCAGGCTTTACGCATTTCTTGTGGGTTACGGAACGCACCCCAGTTTATTGAGCCAAGAGTGCAAAGAGCAATGCGTCCCTCTGGATCTTCAATTCTTTGGAAAGGGCGGGTGGGTAAAAGTATCTCTTGGCATAGGTTTGATTGATATATTGGATCCACGGTTGTATCAAACGAACCTTGGTTGATGACATTGTCAATATTGACAAGATATATGCGCCCAGTATCAGTTCTCTCTTTAAGAATTCCATTTTTGAATATCTCATCCGCCGATACAACTTTCTTTTTCTTTGTCTTATCTTGCTCATATTGTAGATACAACTTTTCAAACTCTCGACTATCTCTGTAGTAGGCTTCGTATAGATCTGGAACTTCTGCTGGATCAAACAAACTCATTGTTTCACCACGCTTGTAACGATTCCAGAACATAGCGTTAACTACTACTGAGTAATCCATTTGTCTAACACGAGTTTCTTCAGTACCTTGATTGTTCTTTAAAACAATAAGGTCTTCAAATTGATAATGCCAAACGGGAAATGTAACTGTGCAACTGGCATTGCGTATACCACCTTGCGAGCATGATCTTAAATCAGCAAACCATTTCTTCAAGAATGGTATCATACCCGTGTGTTTGATTTCACCGTTGCGAATTGGGGCGCCTAAGGGTCGGATTCTGCCTATTTCTAGACCAATTCCGGCTCTTTTTGACGCATATTTGGCCATCATTTCCCCGGCCGCGAAAATACTGTCCAAAGTATCATCCGAACTAATGAGAACACAAGAACTAAATTGTTTTGTAGTTGTCCCAAGCCCTGCCAACACAGGCGTAGCCAATGTGAAATGACCGTCACTAGCGCATTCATAATATTCCTTAACTAATTTTAATCTTGTTTCTTTTGTCTCAGAATGAAATGCTGTTGCTGCCGCAATAGCATATCTGATTTGTGGTGTTTCGTAGATTGTGCCATTAGCACGATTTTGTACTAGGTATTTTTCGCAGAGTTGTGCAATTGCCGCAAATGTATAGGTTTCGTCTTTGTCGTGATCGATGATTAGATCAATGATGTTCCATTCATCTTCTGTGTACCAATCGAGTAGTTCTTTGGTATACATGCCCGATTCTATATTCTTTTTAACAATGTTATATAGTTTAGGAGGATCGTATTCTCCGTATACTTCTTTTCTTAGCATACTAACACGCTGGCGGCCTGCTACGTATTGATAGTTAACATTGTTGATTTCTGGATTTTCGGTTTCGTCTATTAGATTAACCATAGCCTTGAGTAATAGCTCGTCTATGGTTTGAGTTGACATACCATCGTGTAATTCTATCTGTGCTTTGATTTCAATCATACTAGGACTGACGCTGTCAATGCCTTTGCAAGCATGTGCAACCTGTCTCTGTATTTTAGAAATGTCTAAAGGAACGCGAGTTCCATCTCTCTTGATCACGTTGATCATTGTCATGTATGGCCTTCTTAAATGTGTCGAGGAAGATATTTACCTAGAGGTATCCAGTTCAATTAGATTTTCAAGCAAAAACGAATCTGGTATATTTTCCAGTGTTACAGGGCCATTATCACTATAGTTAATAGCCCATCCTTCAACACATACAATATTATACTGCTTAGAACCCAAGTTGTCTACATAAGTTTTAACCTCTATTACAGAATTATTAAATTTATTTGTCAATTTCAGAGTCCAAGCAATCATAATAGATTTGGTAAAATCGTCATATTTGTTATCCACAATGATTTCCCAAGGGCTAGGCCAACTAGCTTTATGGTACGGATCTATTTTATTGTTGTATGGAATATAAGGAGCCTGTTTCCAAAATTCCCATGCATCCTCAAAGGGAGTATTGCTGTCATTTAATTGGGCTCGGTGCTCGGCCCACAATGACAATCTATTATCAATGCTTTGATTGAACATTAATTAATGTAAAATGTTTACGCTATATTCTATTGATGCTGCTGACGCAGTTGAGGTTGATGCATTTTTAGCGTACAATACTGCGTAATTTTTAGCTGAATGAGTTTCGTAATCAACATTTAGTACAATCGGAACTGACACAGATCTTGCCAATATAAAACTTGTACCTGTATTAAAATTTATAAGGGGAGTTGATTGAGTTTCAAATACTGCAATATTTCCACTACTAGTAGTAAACGAAGTAATCAACCCTGCATTATTGTCATTGTTAGGGTCAACAATAAACCATGTTTGATCTGTCAAAGTTGGATTGCCCGAGAAAGGTAATCCTCCTGCTACATTAACAAATGCAGGATGGTTAACATAGTTAACTACAAGTTGTGTTGAACTAGGTACAATAGTGGCAGTAGTAGCTGTAGTAACAGCATTGTCAATAATCTCATCATTGGCTGTAAAATTATATGTATCAGTTAATGAAGTAAAATTATCACTTGCTATGTTAATAATTATATTTCCTTTTCTGGATACAAAACTATTATGTAGCTGATATCTTACTGTTACCATTTGGTCTGCTTTTGTTAATGGAATTTTTGTTAAAGGAGTTAGACCATTATTAGTAGTAGTTGCAGAAGAAATATATGTAGACAGTGTTGTGCTATCATCAATAGTTACTCTACCAGTTACCAGCGGGTTGTAATAAAAATTTAAATCAGTGTTGCTATCTGCAATTGTTCTTCTATGGAAATAGTCGTTAATAGTTTTATTACCTTCGGTATAGAAAGAAATAATTGGTGTTGAATTAGATGATGTGGTATTACTAGTATCGTCTAAATTAACACCGTTACCTACTTGTACAAAATAATTGTTTTCACTAAGATGTGATGTTCTGTTAGTGCTTGTTCCTACCCAGATACCTTCTCTAATAATACTCTTAAATCTATTATTTGAAAATATTCCGTTTGTTGGACCGAGAAGCATGTCAGTAGCATATGATGAAACACCCCTATCTAAGTTACTTAAAATACTGTTAGTTAACACTGGACGAACAACTGTACCTGTACATACTATTCCAGTGTATAAGCTATCGAATCTGCATCTATTAATTTGAATATTTTCGCATAGGTTAACATCACCGGTTTCAATGCCGCCGCCTTTACCGCGAACAGAAATCCCAATGCCGGCAAGTACCATTCCGTAAGTAGTTGTAGTTGCAACATCGCTGGCAGTCTTAAAAAACACATCTTGTATTTTAGCATCTAACACATTGTCTAGTGCTAACAATGCTTTTGTTGTGGCAGTGGTTTGAGGGTTGAGATACTGTAATGTCATATTTTCAATACAGATTTCTCTTGAACGTTTTACGCCATCACTCATGCCGGCAGTCCAGTCATTGCCCTGTGCATCTACAGTTTTGAACATACTAACAGTACCAGTTGTTAATGATAGGGTTGTTATTTCTTGTCCTTCACCTACTAGACTTGTATAAGGCGGTAAATTGATTGTAGACGATACAAGATAATTTCCTGCAGGAATTATTAGCTTACGTCTTGCATCGGCTCTCTGCCACGAACTGTAAGTACTGTTATTAAAAAGATCTTGAATGGCGGCAGTTAATGTAGCAGTAATATCTACGGGAGTATGGGATATTAATAGACCAAATGGAAGATAATCTGTTAGGCTTACAGAATTATCTAATTTTACAGAAATAGATGATGTATTTGCATGAATGTGAGTATCTGATACTCGATACTTATAGGTCCCTGTACTTGCTACTGTGCTAGTGCTTAGGAAGCTTCTTATTGTAGTCCCTAAATGTTCAATAATATTTTCTTGATCTTGTTCTGTTAAGATCCTTGAATTATTGTCGTCCCTGGCACCTTCGCTGATGCGTTTACCAATGTAGAGATGTTCTGTATCTTCCGCCCATCCAAATTCGCCCGGATCTAGTTGGGGGATGCCTGTTACATTTTCTTCGCCTCTACGGACTTGAATTTTTGCTATTTCTAAAATCGCCATGGAAATATCCTTGTATGGGATATTTATCTTTTATCGAGCTGGTAACTGCTTGAGGTTATTTCTGTAGACTGTAATATTCTTCAACTTTGCCTAGCCACTGGTCTTGATACTTGTTAAAGTTGTCGGGCGTTAGGTCAAACTGTTGATATTGAAAGTCTCTGCTACACATAAAAATAACACCACGACGCATATCTGTGCCGTAGACTTCATTATGTGCTAACATATAGGCCATTAGCTGTAAGTAGTAATCCTCTACCCACTCAGCTTTCTTAGGCTTATTAGTCTGCTTGTGGTCTGCGATTGCAGGCTGACCTTCAAACACACCTACTAGGTCAGTGGTGCCGCTGTACAGTCCCGGGAAGTAAAGACTTTGTTCCATGGCCCAAACTTCGTCCATTTTACTTAGGCCGTTTTGAATAATGATATCAGCCATTGCATTAGCCTGTACATGAACAGGATTGTTGCCCGGTTGCCGTTGTTCACCAATTAAGAAGCGTTCTAAGTTAGAATGCATTGCAGTACCCACGCCTGCAGCCTCTTTGGTAATTTGTGCGGCATTGGCTTCTCCTACTCGTTTCCTCCATTCGTTAAGTGCTGTCATATCTTTGGTAGCGCCAAGGATAGTGGTTACACTAGGAAGGCTTTCTCCGTCTGGAGTTTGATAAACACGTTTGCGTGTAACAGGATCATTTACCTGGACACAGTTTTTATATTGGAATCGTTCAACGAACGGAGGAGGAGTATATGTTGTCATAAACTTAATTATAACAACCTATATCAAGGAAGTCAAATATTTGGCGTTAAATTCTTAGAATTTGCCGATGCCATTTTGTCCACACTAGGACCTGTGGGTTTTTTAACTGCGGCATCTTTTTCATCACTGGGTACTTTAGTGTTTAATACAACAGTACCATTATCTAAAATGTCTTGGATTACATCGCCAGTTGGATCAACATTATTTTTTAATGCAATTAATCCGTCGGGTGTGCTTATACCTAATCCAAAAGGCCGCAGGACATTCATTACAACTGGAAAAGGCAGTTCTGATGCCTGCCCTTCCTTATCTGCTAGTCCTTGGAGAACTGCTAGAACATCTCTAGCACTTCCCTGATCTACTTCAAATAATCTCATTACTTGGCTAGTTTAGACATAATGCTGTGTGACTCAGCTAGTCTGCGAGCAAACTGGCTTTCACGCATAGCACGGCCACTAGTCTCTGGACCACCTGCGGCAGCGTCGGCAGCACCGAACTCGTCACCCATGTCTGGATTCATAGCATCTGGACCTGCGGTATCCATACCTGGCTCTGGAGGCATGTCCATACCTTGGTCCATACCTGGTTCCATGCCCATTGGTTCTTCGGGAGCAGCTTCACCTGCCAATGTAGCAACAGCATTAGATACTGCTTCACGTTGTTGTGTTAGCACATCTAATGTAGCACTTAGTGCTGGACCAACTGCTTGTTTAAATTGTTCTGCTTCGGCAGCTCCGAAGTCCGCTTTGATTGCGTCTGCTAGTTCAATCATTGTCTTTGTTTGATATTGACCGACACGTTGCATCCAGCTAGTGTAATCGTTAACGATATCGCCTGCGGCTGTAATAGCTTTGGCTTTACCTTCTTCGTCTTCTGCTAACAAGAACTGCAAGCTCTCATTTACAAATTTAACGTTGTGTTTGAATTGACTTTCTTTCATAGGCTTTTTATCTTTTGCTTTGGCTTCTTTTTCTGCGGCTGAACCATCATAGCCTTTACCTTTAACGGCTGTACCTGGATGGGTCTTGCCACTCTTGTCTGTCCAAGGCTTGTCAGTCTTAGTAGCTTCTTCTTTGACTTTCTTGTCTTTGCCGCCTTTAGCATCTTTGCCTAACCGTCCAGCAATGACATCGCCTTTGGTTACTTTATCGTAAGGTTTAGCATTATTGGCTAAGTTGCCATCGCCTTTGCCTTCCCACATGCTACTGCACTCTTTGCAGTCACAATCTTTAGGGTGTGCTTTAGCTTCTTTGACATTGTCAGAGGTTGCTTTAGCAATAGCTTTCTTCTTAGGTACACCACCTGCTACCATACGAGCAACTTGTACGTCGTCGACGTTACTCTTGCCGTCACCAGTTTGGTCTGTACCTTTAGCTTTCTTAGTGTACTTAGGTGCTTTGACGCCTTTCTTGGCCTCGCTTAATTGGTCCATTTTGTCACGTAGTTTTTTGATGTCTTCGCCTAGCATTTCTTTAATCCTTGTGTTTAGCAACTCTAACATTGCTTTGTCTTTTTGGTATGTTTCGTTAGTTAGTAAGTCGTTAATACCTGCAGACCCTTCCTGTTGAAAAATACGTGTACGTAATTTGTTACGAATATCTTCTAGTTGCTCACGGTCATACTTTTCTAAGTTGACACGAGATCCGAACTGTTTTTCTAGATTCTCTTGTAACTGAGAACTTGTAATTGATTTGTTAAATTCAGTGGTTTTCATGTGAGTTCCAAAAGTGATTAATGTTATTTATACGAGTTTTATCAGTTTTTCAAAACTCTTAACAATGTCACTTTTATAATGTTCCTTTTTAGCACGGGCAATCATACATTTAGTCAGCCTTATATCAAAGTAATCCAGCGATTTTTCGTTGCTACGACGAACTGCTCGTTCGTGTAATGATTCGTCAAAAAGGGCATATCCGTATTCTTGATCCTTTTTTAGAAGATCGTTGTCTAAGAATCTACCCAATGCTAGTCCGTTTGCCAATACCGCAGCAGTTTGTGGTAGATTGATTTGTTCTACTATAATATATCCGCTGTTGTTAATTATAGCATAGAATCCTTCAAGATTCTTAGTTATAGTAAAATTATCTAAGGTAACTGATCCGTCTTTATTTTCTACAGGAATTACCAGCCCTTTTCTACGGAATTCTTTTTTCACTTCTATAGATACTTTGACTATTTTCTTATAGAGGTCATCAGTTACTGGTTTCATTTATATTCTTACTTAATGTGCTATTATCTTTACTTATAGAGTAAACGCCTTTACGGACTAAAGATTGAGCTACCCATACATCATGATCGTCTAGGCTGCTTAATCTAACATTGTTGTCATGTCGAGATATAAATTGTTGTTCTTCGTTGGTGATAGCAACGCCTACACCAGATAGTAGTTGATGTATTTTCATTTTGGTAAACTATTTGCTATGTTTGTTAAATCTTTAGGATCAACTGTTACGTCACCAACTTTAGGAATCCGTAGTCTTAAACCTTGTTGTCCTGCTTGAGAAGGAAGAACTTCCACTTGACCCACTTCGGGATACGCAAACTTTGTTCCAGGACGAATACCTTTTAAGTTTGCTTGAATTTGTTGTTGAGATAAGTTTTTAGCCTGAGCATCATTTGAAGTAGGTTGTTGTGTAGGAGCAGTTGATGATCCTGCACTTGTAATTTTATCTACAGCAACTTTTTCTGCTTTGTTAGCAACGGAAGTACCAACCCGTCCCGCACCTCTTGCAATAGCTCCTCCTGCATCAGCGACTGCGGTACCAATACCTCTTACTGCGGAACTGCCTAGTGCAGCGGCACCTGCATCTACGGCAGCAGATCCTAGCGCACCAATACCTCTTACTGCGGCACCACCTAATGCGGCGGCACCTCTAGCGGCTGTTGCTAGACCTGTACCAATGGCACCAATTAACGGAAGCACTTCGTCAATCTGTTGCCTTTCGCAGATTATCTCATTAATTTTCATATCAGTTTTTTGTTAATAGTACAACCATTACACTAAGTACACTCGCAACAACTGTACCAGCAGTACCAATAAGAACCTTAGTCATTGAAGCATTGCTGTCTTCAATTATCTTTTGTAAACCGCCAACCTTGGATTCGATGCTGGTCAATCTTTGTTCTAAACTATCATAGCGCAGGGCGCATAGCTCTACGTGTGATTCTAAATTTGTTTTTTCTATGTCAGTGGGTGACGACATTATACACTCCTGGGGTTATGTTAACTAACGCGGATGCCTATGGTGCCTTAAATTGCGCCTTGGAGTGCCTTGATGATTGTATTTTTATATTGACTATCTTTGCAATCAAAGATAGCCTTGTCGATATTTATCGTTTCTAATAAGTTTTTTACCACCGGTACCTCATGCAAGTCGCCTACAAGTTCTCCAATAGTATCGCCGTGTTCATCTTCCCAAACTCCTACACGATCCGGAGTAATTCTAAATGTCCATACAGTTTGCTTGCCTTTGTAGACTGTGCCAAAGTTTAGAGATTTAAGATCTTTAGTTTCTGACTGCGGAGGAGTATCGTATTGCACTACGGATCTAATTTCGATGCACTGCATGAGTGTAATGAAGTTTCTATTTTGGTCAAGCTGTTGCTGTGTACCTTGATTAAGTCTAGTCACTTTTGTGTTAGTGATATCGACAAGAGTTTGTATTTCAATTATTTGCATAAAGTACCTATATAACTTATTTATAGTCAAAAGAAAAGGGACTTAAAAAAGTCCCTTGTCCTATAGTTAAAAAACTATTAAGCTAATACGCCAGCAGCTAAACCGCTGATATCTGTAACAGTGATTGTGTCACCGAAAGTAGATGTAGCAGTGATAGCAAAGTCAACAGCAGCAGCAACGCTTGAATCTGTGTTAGCAGAAACATATGGGTTAGCTGTAGAGCTGTCAATAGCAACTACGAATTGACCATTAGCACGGGTGCCGATGTAAACAATAGTAGCCATTTGTTGGATTGCACGAACTGCAACTGCGAAGCCACCTTCAGCAGTGATGTTGCCGTTACCGTCAACTGTGTCAGCAGTGAAACCACTGCTAGAGTCAGCAATCTTCAAGAATGTCATTGGGTAGCCACCGTGTAGGGTAGCTGGGGCAACTACGCCCCCGTGAATTTTAGTAATACCGTTAGAAACAGCCATTTTATATCTCCTAATCTTTTTTGTAAGTTTCCCTATGAAACTTTAGTGTAAGTATTTAGTCTTTTGGCAAAAAAATACTTAATATGGGTGTAAAATGAATCAATCATCGTCCTTGAGATCGCCTTCTATGAGCCTAAGATTGCGAACAGTTTCTTTGTTATCACGCAGTCTACGTATGCTACGTACAAATTTACTTGAATCACCACCCTTGATACTGTTGATTAATCTGCGTTCTAACTCGTAGGCTTCTTCTGGATTGAAGTTTTCTTTGATTAAAGACAGCAAATTTATAGCACTATCAATGACATGCGTAGCTCGGGCTTCGATAACTGCTTCCCCATTCTTCTTTTCAGATATGGAGTTTAGTTCTTCTAACAGGCTGCGGGTTGCTCGTTTCAAGATTGTATTCCTTTGTGTTATTTAGTTCTAGTATAACACACTCTTTGGTAAAATAAAACCTTGTAAATTGTGCGGTCGCAATATATAATAGATAAATAACTCAGTAGTAACCATGAGTGACTACAGTTTAACACACAGGAAAAATATGAAATACATATCAGAAAAAATGTTATCTATCTTGGAACGTCTATCCGAAATGTTTCCAGGTAGTTCATACCAAAGCCGCTTAGAAGCATATCTAAGCACCAAAGGCATTACCGATGCCGCACAGTTGGAAAATTACATCCGACATTTTAATTCTCAAAAGGAAAACTATCTATGAAAAACTTTTTTAACACTATATTCGAAAGCCTGGTTGCATGGGGCGAAGCTATTGCGGAATACCGTAAGAGTAAAGCATCTCATCACTACTATTGATTATGGAATTAGCTGCTATTCAAATTATGCTATTTGGGGTGATAATTCTTGTGTATATGGCAGAAGAGTTTAATAAATGAACTACTTAGACATACTGATTACGTTACTACGTTGGAAAGATGCAGGATGGGAAGTACATCCTATTAATCTACAAGACGAGTTTCACGGTTGGGTTTAAATCACCATATCGCTTTACAGACACTACTATTGTCTGTATAATAAATACATTACACATATACACACAAGGAGAATAATATGTTCACACCAGATTTCTACATTGATTTATTTCAATCATCAAAGCGTCAGTTAACTAACCAAGTTTACAAAGACGATACCCTTAACAAAGCCTGCAATTCATTTATCGACGCTCAAACAGCGTTTGCTAAAATGATGGTTAAAAATTACATTGATTTATCCGCACATTCTGCGGATGCTATCAGTAAAGTTTTGTTCCCTAAAACGGAAGAAACAGTCAAGTCCAAGACTGCTAAAAAATCAGACAATACAGACATTAACACACAAGGAGAATAATATGTCAAACACATTTAAAGTACCCGCAGTACCAGAAGTAAAATTCAACAAGAATGGATACGAAATCCGTACGGACATCTTGGGCATGGCTAAAAGCCTAGTACAAGACGACTTCCATGCTAAATTCCAAGGATGGGAAATGACTGCTACTCGTGACGAGAAGACTGGTCAAATTGTTAGTACAGTAGCAATGCCAACTTTTCCAGGACTTGATAAAGTTCTAGAGACAGCAGAAAAAATGTATTCATTTGTCAACGCTGGTACTAAAAAATAATATAATAAAAATAATATTAGGGCATAGCCCAACTATAAAATAAAAAAGGACCTTCGGGTCCTTTTTTTATAGTGGCTTGCTTTTTAAGTATTCTGGATATCGTTTATTGAAGTGTCGCATAATAATGCCAGCAGTAGCATTAGCTTCATTTTCTTCGTTGCTACCTGTCTCGCCACTGTCATCATTTAACTCATCCTGCATATCCTGCTTGTAATGAGTTAGTTCGTGTGCTACTGTGCGTAAGATATCATTAGGATGACGCCCAGTTAGAGCAACTTGCAATGTGCGTTCACTGTTTGAATAAACACCAAATGTAGGTTGATCTGCATCACCCACGCTGGTTACAAAGGTCATTTTAGGTAGGCTGTCTAACTTTAAGACTTCCATGGCCAATGGCAGAAACTTCTTAAACATTTCCACAACTGTGGCATTTTCAGCCGCACCTTCAACAATAAACTGACTTGCTCTCATAGCTGTATTTAGCGTCGAATAAAGTGATAATCTCCGTCGGGTCCGTTGTTGCTAAAAATGCCGTTGCAGTCAAAGCCCTGCTCTGCCATATAAGCAATAACTTCGTCTCTTAAAGGAGCACCTTTATTATACTCCACAACCTGTAGTTCTAGGATAACGTGCTTTACATCTTTTAGTGTTTCTACAGCACCTTTAAGTACATCGAGTTCTGCGCCCTGTACATCCATTTTAACAAGATCCGGCTTGGGGAATCTTTTAAGGTTTGATACAGCATCAACAGTAACAGTTTTTAACTTACGCTTATGAGTATCGTTGAAGTAATTTACAGTGTCCGGATTGACTACTTCATTTTCTTTATAATAGCTGTTACCGCCCGGGTGTACATCGTTTTGATAGAACTCAACTTCTTTACCAGTTTCGTTGCTAAGTACACCTATGTGGTATTTCATTTTGCGTTCTTGATACAAGAACTCCGTACTATCCATGGCTTCGAATGCTACAATTTCTGCCTCAGGCCAGATACGAGAAGCTTCGTTGGTCCAGTGTAGTACACAGGCTCCGATGTCGTATATTACTTTAGGCTCTACTCCGGATCCTTTTAGTTTAGCAAGATAGTCTACATGACTTCTAGGAATTAGGCGTTGACTTCCTAGTTCTCTCAACCTTGTTTGAATATCAACTACAGGAGTAGTAGGAGGATTTACTATAGCAGGACTACTGATGCTAGGAATGTTATTATCGACATTAAAAGTAAAACTACCAGTGTGCTGGCATTGGATAGTTGTATCTGCCCAAATTCTAAACCCTTTGTCTAATGCTTTACGGCAAAAGTCAACATCTTCCGAAACAGTGTCTTTGTGATTGATAGCACTATAATATTTAAACTGCGGGTAACCTATAGATTTGAATACTTCTGCTTTAACTAAAACGCAACCAAACCCGCAGCCTGCAATTTCGACTAAGCCGTGTCCTTTAATTTTGCCGTAGGGTATATTAGTAACACCCCCGTGTTCGTTGTGTTCGTATACTTCGAGTATGTGTAGTCCAGGCTTGCGTTGAATATACAACCCGCTTACAGCATCTAGATCATGTGCTAGTAGTTTCTTTAGTGTGTCGGGAGCAAAAGCAATATCGCTGTCTACACTGAATAGGTAGTCAAATCCATTGACTACCCAATCTGCTATCAAGTTACGAACTTGATCTATATTGTATCCGTAGAAGAATTGAAATGTAGTTTCGTATCCTTCTGGTACTTCTAAATCATAGATGGCCTTGAATGTATCAGGCTCTATGTTACGGGCTGTAGGGATTCCTATCAGTATCTTTTTTTTTGATGGATTCATTTTCTTTACAATTATTTGTGCGTTTTGATTTTGCTCAATGGCATTGACTTTATAATCATTGAGCGGGTTAATATCATTGTAGTTATATACAATGTCTTGTAGGCATTTGACTTTATCGGGATCAGCGGCTTCTATTAACGCATAGAAGACACTGCCATCTCCACCTGCCTTAAACCATTCTCCTTGTTCATTTTGGAACAAGCTGTCTGCAATGTCGTTGAGCAGGTATTTTCTAAATGTGCGTAGATGTGTGTAAGGTAAGATCCAGTTAAAGTGATGATTTCTATAATCACGAGCTTGTTTAACATGCTCAGGATATGGTTGACTGATTAATGGAATGTTATCTACCATGCTCCAGCATGATCCATAGGTAAACTCTGTAGTACCATCATACAGGGCATTGTACTGACTAAAGATAGTATTGTCGTTTACTAGACTATCATCACCATCTAACAACATAATAATAGAGTTGTTGTTGGTTAGGCTGCGAATGCGTTCAATTTGATTGCGTACTGCACCTTGATTTTCTGTGTTAACAGCTAATAAAAACTTATCTTGTACTTCCTTGGGCAATGCAGACACTGCGGCTTTTACCACTTTTACTGTGTTGTCTGTAGAGCAGTCGTCAATTAGAATATGTACATAGTTGTCATAATCTTGACCGGCTACACTTTGTATACATTTAGTGATGTAAGTGGCACAGTTATAGAATGGACTGATAATAACAATAGGTTGTTCGTTACCTGTTTTATAATTTTCAAGTTCAATAGTGTTATGAAACTTGCGATTCCATATCTTGTGTACTCTACGATTAATTTTAGTAACTGCACGATATTCATCTCGTGATAGATATAGGCCCAGTTTCTTAACCATCAACTGTTTCCACTGCAGGGCAACTGTATCCCAACCTGCTAGGTCTTTGACAATGTTACAGTAGTATTGTTTTTGTTGATGTAGGTACTTGTTGTGATATGCTTCAACTGTTGTTTTAACAAACTTTTCAACTTGTTCAGGTACATTAATATCAGGAAATAGGCCGTTGGGTTCTATGGCATAGTCAATATGATAGCAAGCACCTTCTAGGGCAATTTCTTCAAGGGCACCAAATCTGCAGGTAATAGCGGGTGTGTTATACAACAGGCTTTCTAATGTGCTAATCCCGAACGTTTCGGGAAATGCCGCAGGGTACAACATAAAGTTTGCCAGTGTGAGTATGTCGGCAATTTCACGCTGTGAAATAACTCCCGTAAACTCTACACCTAGTTTAGCCAACGCAGGATCTGCAGCCATGGCACGCCAATCTTTTTCTTGTTGATCAGGTTCACTGCCTGTACTGAATCTATAATAGCCACCTATGATCTTTAACTTGGCAGTAGGGATGTGTCTTTTAACGTGTGGCCAAATGTACTTGACTAACGGAATCATACCTTTAGTCACTGATGCATTATAAACAAACAGGTCAGGATCTTTAGCTTTAATATCTACTTCTGTTTTGAAGTTTCGGGCACCGTTGCGTGTGATAAAAAACTTGTTCTTTAATACTTCAAAGTTGCGTCTGCGTCCGTGATTACAGTTAGCAACATAGGTCAAGTGGAAATCACTTAATGTAAAAATATCTGTAATACGATTGCTGACAGCAAGTTCTTCAATTAGGTTATCACCAAGGCAGAAAGTATCGTGCATCCATAACGCACGAACTTTTGCTTTAGATAGCACCCTGTTGTATAGATCCATGTTCTGGAACGGAGTGGATCTAATATCGTTTAACTTGGGATAATCTTTAGCGTCTGTAAATGGAATTACTGTGCGTGAACTTACAACAATATCAAACTCATGATCTAGAGCAAGGTCAGTGAGTGGGCGATATGTAACATTATCATAGACTCCCGGACGGGCATGATCAATACCACAGTTGTTGAATACAGTTACCGTAAATCCAATTTGGGCAAGTTCTCTGCCCATCAGTGTTACAGCACTTTCGCTGCCGCCTAATCCTTGTTTGTCTACAGTAGTACCATCATAGGGTATGCCGATAATATCGATAATAGCAAGCTTCATGCTATTAATTATACACTCTTTGACCTAATAGTCAAAGATATTGGATTATATCCAATACGCAGTCTGCGATGTTAGGTTTGTACCTGTAGTTGATCCGTCGACATAGAAGTTTTCCGAACCTATCAAGCTGTTGGTAATAGATTTACCACCACCTGCTGTTCCGGAGTTGGTATAGAAGGATTTAATTACAACTGCATCATCGGCTATGTAATTGGTAATTACTAGTTGATCTGGTCTATCAATTCCTACACTCTTAGGATAACGCATGTAATTGGTTACTATTACTTGAGATTCCCAATTAACCATTGGTCCACCGATCAATGAACTTCTAGTCGGTAATGATGTTGCAGTTACCACAGCAGTAACCGCTGAGGTATTAGTAGCAGGGAATGCTCGGCCTGCTCCGTAAATAACACGAACAGCTCCTTTACCACCACTACCACTAGCACTAGGCCAGCTAGTACCCGGGCCACCACCGCCTCCGCCATAATCACCGCCGTAGCCGTCACTATTTCCACTTTCACCATAGCTGTTTGCAGGGTTCTCGCCTGACCGGCCTCGAGTACCTCCTGAGCCGCCTGCACCACCACCACCGTTGCCTGCACTAGTGCTGAATACTTGACCACTACTACCGTGCCACCATCCTGAGGCTGTTTCTCCACGACCGTAGATACCTACGCCGCCTCCAGCACCACTACCGTATGTACTTGAGTAATAACCACCGCCTGCGGCACCACCACTGTTTAGTCCCGGTAATCCTTGTGCGTTACCGCCTGTACCTGAGTAGCCACCAGCACCACCACCACCTGCGTAGTTAGTAGCATTACCACCAGCGCCACCGCCATCGCCTACATATCCGCCACCGTATCCGTTGGCATTAGGCCCTGAAGTGTTAGCACCAGAGGTTGCATTACCACCACCATACCCTGCTACAGTAGTTAGATTAATAAAATAACTGTTTCCGCCTGCACCACCGTTTTTAACTCCGCCTGCGCCAACTTGTACGGTGTATGACTGACCAGGAGTAACTGCAATGTTATTTTTCCAACCAAGGCCGGCACCAGCACCTGAGGCCTGAGCCCAGCTATTATAACCTGCACCACCACCACCAATTGCTACAACACTAACTGATGTAACACCCAATGGAGCAGTCCAACTGTATGTACCCGGGGTGGTAAATTCAGCATCTCCCTGGAACGGGTAAGAACCAAGAGTGCTAGTAGTAATCGAAGTTATAGTTCCTGCAAACGGAGTTGTTCCACCGTATGCATAAACTTTAATTTGTTCTGAACTATCAACACTGGCAACAACTAATGAATTACCGCCAACTGATCCTACTGTACCAGTACTTCCGCTAGTTGTTGTTATTGTAATTATTGTACCGCTACCTGCACTTGCAACTATACCAGATGTACCACGTAGTCCGGTAATGTTAAAGAACCACGATGACCCTGTTAATGTAGTAACAGCGGCTATCTTAATAGATGGTAAAATTTCACCGGTAGCATACACTGAGTTAATAATACCAGTAACAGGTGTTATTGATCCATAAGATAAACAAGTTATTGAATTAGTATTAACTGCTGTTACATAGGTAACATTAGCTGGATTACCAGGAGCCCCTGCATTACCTATTCTTCCTATAGAAGAAATTATAGTACCTGTAGTAAATTCTCTAAGAGATGTTAGTCCAGTAATATCAAATGTCCAAGGGCCTGAGCCAAATACTGTTCCTACAGTAGCTATTCCATTAGGATCGTTAGTTAATACTATAGGAGTTCGTGTAATGCGTGTAGTTGGTGTAATTGTAAATGCATTTATAGAACCGGTACTAGTTGATCTTATATATGTTGAAGTTGCCGCAACAGCTATAATTGTTGTTGATGTAGATATTACCGGGCCTCTGATTAAATTCGTCGGAGTTGGAACAAACCATTGTTTCTTTCCATAATTTGTATTAGCATTTACAGTATATACTGTAAAGGGTTGAGTTGTTTCATCACCAGTTAACCTACCTTCTACATAAGGACTATTAGTAGTGAATGTTGCCCAATTAACGTTATTACCATATCCTTTGCCGTCGATGCCTATTCTCTGAGAAACTCCTGTAAGTGTTTCAGTGTCAAATGATTTGTATGTAAATGAAGACCCAGCTGTCTTACTTCCTATAACAACTCTACTTCCCATATCATCTGGATAGACTATGGTCGCTGTATAATTAGATGCAGGGAATGCACCAACTGCTGTACTTAACAATAACGTACTTAAAGATATTACAGGAGTGTTAACTGGTGTAATTGTTACAGCATTCGTTGAATTATCAATAAATGTTGAACTTCTGCATATTATTAACACGGTATTTGTAATGTTTCCCGGCTCAACTGTTGGAGTTTGGAAATTACCAGTGTATACTGCTGTTCCTTTAACAATACGTAGATTTGAAATATTTCCTCTAAAATAACTACCATCGCCGTTATAGTTAGCGTAGTAAGTTCCGATGAATAATGTACCACTAGCACCTGTACCAGCACTAAAACTAGCAGTTGAGTATACTGAACTTCCGTTCACATACATACTAAAGTTACTACCAGATCTCACGGCAGCAATATGTGTCCAAGCATTTAACGGAATTTGGCTAGCACTGGAAGTATAGGCATTGGCCCAAGCCCAATTTCCGCTATTAGTTTGCCAGGTTAAACTTCTGTCAGTATTGATTTGCCATAACCAGAAAGTTGCGCTGCCACCAGTACCTAATGTTAATATAGTGTTGTTACCGTTGGAAGTGACATAGACCCAACATTCAACAGTAAAATCACCACCTGCTCCTAGATTATAGTTAGCAGTTGATGGTGTAGTTAGATATTGGTTTGTACCATTAAATGCTACTTGATATGATGCGGCCGGACCACTAGTAGATGTTACTGTACCAGAAGTAGAAACAGCAGAGATAGCTCCAGCAGTTACCGTAGTATTAACGGTATTGTTGATGATAGCAAGTTGTCTGTTATTAATAACGTAGTTAACATACGATGTACCTGTTCCAACATTTCCGAGGTTTCCTCCTACTGTGGTAGCTGTGATTATTGCACCACCAAAGAATGCATTGGTTCCAGTTAATCCAGAGATTGTATATGACCACGGTCCAGTAACTGTTGATGTACTACCGAACGGATTTTCTATAGAAATAACAGGAGTGCCCACTACAGTTGTAGTTGCAGTGTACGCAGATCTATCAATAAATGTATTAGTCTGACATACTAGCAAACTTGTAAATGTGCCTGTTGAGATAGCTGCAATGTTAGTGCTAGCTGTTTGTGTAATCGACAACGGAGATGTTGGAGGAGTAAAGTTACCTGTATAAACTGCTAGATTTTTTACCATTCTAAAGTTAGATATGTATCCAGTAAAGTATTCAGTGTAGCCGCGAGCCTGGCCAATCACTAATGGTTCTGTATTATCTGAGCCTAGTCCGATTGTTACGGAATATCGTGATACTCCGTTTACATAGATATTCAAAGTAGACCCCGTGTAGACCCATGCACAATGACTCCATACATTAGAAGTTAGTGTGTACCCTGACTCGTAATTAGTTCCATTGTAGAAACTAATAACACCTGTGCTTACTCTTAAATATCCTTCATAGGATGTAGTGCCGCTACCGCTTACCCGTTTGGCAAAAATTGTATTGTAAATTGAGTAATCGCCAGCTGGTCTTAACCAGCATTCAGCAGTCCATGCAGTATTGGCTGCGGCTAGATTAAATTGTGTAGAACTAGGATATTGTAGATAACTTGAAAACGCTGGGCTAAAACTTACACTATAAGATGTAGTGTTAGATAATTGATTTGTACCTATTACTTTTTCAATGTACGGGCTAGTAGGTTCTATTTCACCTGTGGCATAAATTCCAGTGATGCTACCAGCAAGAGGAATCTTAGATCCAAAACTAGTAATGCAAGTCATAGCAGTACTGCTGGTAACTCCAGTGACTGTTACTTGATTACCTAGGCCAAAACTTCCAGCAACAGACAGTGCAAATATAATAGTACCTGTGGTAAATCCGCTGGTAGATCTCATACCATCGATGGTAAATGCCCATGTCGATGTAGTAACTGTGGTAATATTAGTAATATTCCCGGGATTGACTCCTGTTTCAAACATCGGTACAACAGCGTTACGCATAGATGTTGTAGAATAAGTAGAAATTACAAGTTTAGGTTCTGTAGTTTCGTTACCAAAATAGTTTACAGGGCGATTAAGAGTGTTTACAGCAACAGTGGCAACAATATTATCCCAGTTTTCCTGTCGACCTACATTAGGACCAAATCTTACTATACTGTAATCTGCAGTACCTAGGCCATAAGCAAGAGTACCTTGCCATGCTACATTGTTTACCCTAATATTGCTGAACCCGGCGAATGTAGCACTTTGAGAATAATAACTGCTGTCAATGTATACAGTTTTACCCGTACCATATAATATTGAGAATAACAATGTAGTACCGTTATAATGCTTAATGTACCCATCTGCAGTATATACTATATAAAATTTCTTAGCTGGATCCCAAGCTGGTCCAGTTTGTATTTCAGTACCATTGTGGTGTACGGAATATGAGTTATATTGAAATGGATATGAAGTATAATCTAAACTAGTGTAACTTGCATTAGTGGTTGGATCTTCGTTCCAACCTATCATAGCATAGCTAGCGTTGTTGTCGCCGGCAGCAGCTTGTTTGAAGAATTCAAGAGTACACGGAGCAGTAAATCCAGCAGCAGTATATGCTTGATTGTCCCAACTATTAGAACCACTGGTCTTAAAGATATTTACATCTGTGGTTCCATTGCCTGTCACTGACAGGTTACCGTTAGGAGCAGTAAAGGTCAATGTTTGATAAACACCTGTATTAACTGATATCACTGCCCCTGAAGTAGTTACATTGCTAATAACTCCAGCAACGGGCGGAGTATTTGATCCTGTAGAAACAGCAACGATTTGACTGATATTATTAATAAAGGTAACATAAACTGTACCTGTACCAAACCTGCCAGTACCACCTGAAGATGTAGTAGCAACGATTACAGAACCTAGCTGCATCATAGTAGTAGCTGTTAGATTAGATACTGTAAAGGTCCAGACATTTGAGCTTACTGTAGTAATATTGCTGATTACAGGACCAAATTCAACTGCTCCAGTGGGCTGTATGTAAGCAACATTACCCACAGTAGGAGAAACATCTCCGCTTCTAGCAATACATACCATTTCTGTGCTGCTTGTAACACTTAATACTCTAACTGTATTATTTGAGCCAAAGCTACCAGTTAACGCACTTGATGTAATTACTAAACCTGCTGAAAACTCAGCAGTTGTATTCATGTCTGATAATGTAAAAGTCCATGGTCCTGGTGCACCAGGAACGCCTAGATTAGGAACAATATAGCCCGATGGTCCTGCAAATTGTACGGTTCCGGCGACTGTTGTGTTAGTTGTTGTATTGGTCCAACTATATATTCTATAACCTCCTGTGACAGCCACTGTTGGATTACCTGTGACTGCCCAGGCAGGTGCATAAGAACTAGGATAACGAATCATAGCAATACCAGAACCACCACGATTGTTAATGCCACCACCGCCATTACCTGTACCAAGGGCGCCTGCTGTTGACGGAGTTCCGCTACTAGTCCATCCCCAACCACCTCCACCCTGAGCATAAGTTACTGTTACACCGGAGAAATTAGAACTAAACCCAGTTCCTCCTGCGCCACCGTTCCACGGACCGCTTGCATCCGAACCAGAACCATTGCCACCTGCACCAGTAAAGCCACCACCACCGCCACCGGAGTGTGCGCTTCCAGAATACCAACCTCCGCTGCCGCCACTGTTACCTTGACCAATTGTACCACCACCGCCGCCAGCTCCGCCTTGTTGGAATTGATAGCTAGGGCTAGCTGGGCTTCCACCACCTCCACCACTTGCGCCACCACCACCAGAGTTCCCAGGAACACCTGTACCAACATTATTAGCACCACCGTATCCACCACCTAGAACAGTAGTTTGTTCAAATGATGATCCAAATCCTGCTTGTCCTGCGGCACCACCAGCACCTGCTTGTAGGTTGTATCTATATTCTGCAGTTACAGAACTAGTACCTGTTGTAATACCACCAGCGCCGCCGCCGCCAACTTGTGATCCACCACCACCACCGACAATAAAGTATTCAAAGGTTGTTGGAGCAGCAGGACTTGAAGTAGGAGTATAAGTTCCTCCTGCTACAGTAATACCATTGGTATATCCATCAATAGGAGCAACCGTTCCTCCTGTAGCAACAGCAACAATACTTGTGCTGTTAGTAGCAGTATAGAAATAAACTGTGTTACCTGTTCCGGTATTCCCTGCACCTGGGCTAACGGTAATAATTGTACCGTAGGTCAATGAGGAAACAGTGGCAGATGAAACATTGTATATTCCAAGTGCCCAAGTAGTTGTTGTTAGCTGTGTAGTACTGTAAATTGTAGCTGATGAACCTAATACAGGACTAGGGCTAATATTTTTAATTGTTCCTAGATTGTTAGGTAACCCGGATGTGGACTGCAATATTGAAGTAAAGTTTCTTTTTTTAGAATAAGATGTAGCACTGGATACAGGAACTACCGCTACGAATGCTGACTGGACACCTTGATATCCTAGATCTTGTAAAGGAGTTGGAATAAGGCCATCGGCGGTGTAATTTACAATTGTATTACCACCTGTGGCGTTTTGTGACCCGAGATAGCGTATAATAACAACACCTGACCCGCCTGCACCCGAAAGACCGTAATGTCCCATACCACCGCCACCGCCACCTGTATTAGGGGCGCCAGCGCCGCCGGTGGCGTTTGGATCTCCGCTAGCAGAACCGTTGCCTCCAGCAACACCAGTCCAAGTAGAACCACCTCCAATACCACTAACGCCGGCTGTATTGGCAGCTCCGCCACCACCGCCACCTAAACCACCGTTGCCTGGACGAGTACCATTTGTGTAAAGGCCACCACCACCACCGCCACCATAATAAACAGGGGTTCCTGCAAATGAGCTGATTGTTCCTGTGCCGCCATCACCACCACGATTAATTGCATCACTACTATTGCCGCCTAGGCCTCCTGCACCGCCTCCACCAGCACCAGCAGTCATTGTCCGTGGTCTTGATCCAATTGCAGATCCACCTGCGAATCCTTGTCCAGCAATTCCAGTACCGCCACTGCCAGTGCCTCCTTCAAATCCACCGCTACCACCACCTGATCCACCTGCCCGGCCAGCATTCTGAGGGTAAACACCTCCACCACCACCGCCAGTGGCACTAACACCAAAGGCAGAGGATGCTTGGCCATCATTTCCTACAGATGATACGCTGGATGAAATTGAGCCTACGGAGGCACCACCTGCGCCAACAGTAATAGTATAAGGTGTACCGGATACAACTGCAAAACTTGAGGTACTTCGTACGCCACCAGCTCCACCGCCTCCACCTACATAACTTCCGCCTGATCCTCCACCACCTACTACAAGAAAGTCTACAGTTCCCGAAAAAGATGGAGTAAATGTGCTAGTACCTACAGCAGTGAATATATGTGCAGTATAGGTAGTTACACTTGGGACATATGTTCCACCCGGAGCACTGATAGAGTCAATTGGTCCCAGAGCAGGAGCACTACTTCCACCGTAAGCTGTGGCAATAATACTAGTAGCACTAAAAATTGAATATACAGTTACCGTACTTCCTACTGCAAATCGTCCAGTCTGTCCTGAACTAGTATTTGCTATAATTATTGAACTAGTTGTCAGCGAAGAAACTGTAGCAGAAGGAATGTTATAAATTCTGAAGATCCAGGTTGAAGAATTTATTTGAGTAGATCTATAAATGTATGTACCTGTGGTGCTACTATTAATAACTCTAGTATCGCTAGGAGCACTTTCATAATCACTTGAATTTGTTATGTCAGTGGGTACATGAATATAAGTTTTAATTGTTGATCTAGCCAAAGAATTTGCATTTACTAATAATTGGAAAGGAATTGTATTTTGAATTTTAACCGCTGGATTTGATATTCCCAATAATCTCTTTCTTGGTATAGAGTCACCACCGATATTGTCGTCATAGCTAGTTGGGTCTAATATTAAAACTGCTGAAACAGTGGTTAATGTACCAGCATTAGTAGCAGGGAATGCTCGACCAGTACCCCAGATAATACGAACAGCACCAACACCTCCAAATCCACCACCGTAGCTGGTACCAGAACCTCCACCACCACCGCCATGATCTCCACCTGTTATTCCTCTATATGAGCTTTCGCCCGAATTTTCACCACCTCGGCCATTACCGCCACCCGATCCACCACCCCCACCTAAATATTGTCCACGAGCCACACCATCTGCGCCACGACCATATACGCCAACACCGCCACCGGCTGGTACACCATATGTACTTGAATAATACCCACCAGCCGCGCCCGCGCCCGATCCTGTAGGAGCCGCAGTACCACCACTTGATCCAGAATCAGCACCATTGCCTGAATAGCCGCCAGCACCTGCACCAGCAGAAGTCCAAGATCCTTGATAAGCACCGTTACCACCACGTCCGCCACCGTCGCCAACCCAGCCGCCACCGTAGCCATTGGCTGTTGCTGTGGCATTTGCTCCGCCCTGACCGCCACCATAGCCTGCTACTGTAGCCAAGCTAATAAAATAACTATTTCCGCCCTCTGATCCAGCAGTAGAGGCATTGGCATTACTTACACCTCGTCCACCAACTACAACTGTATATGAATTCCCCGGTGTAACTGCAATGTTATTTTTCCATCCAAGACCACCACCTCCACCTCCACCTGAACTCCATTGGTAGCCACCACCTCCACCACCACCTATGGCTACAACATTAACTGATGTAACACCAGGTGGTGCAACCCATGTAAATGTTCCTGTTGTGAAATAAGCAATATCGCCACTTGATGCAACAGTACCTGTTGATCCTGTAAATGTAGGAGTACCAATGAATCCTAGAGTTGGCGTTCCGCCTGTAATTTCTGCTGTAATTTGTGTAAAACTGTCAACAGCAATTACTTTTGCAGTAGTTCCTGTACCTAGACTGCCTGTTATTGAAGTAGCAGTGAATATGTAACCGAGAACAAGACCATTAGTTCCTTTGATATTAACAATAGTAGTTTGCCAACCTGTACTGCCAGTGTTAATTGCACTTATTCTCGGATTTGTGTTAATAGCACCGGTAGGGTATATTGCAGTAACACGACCACTTACCGGAGGAGTTGAATATGATGCATTTGCCCAAGCAATGCAGTTAAGTGTGTTGGTAACTGTATCAACACTATCAATATAAACTGTGTTAGTTGGTCCAAAAGTTCCGCCAAGTGGTTGTGCAGAAATTACAGTGTTTGTATTAAATCCGACTACCGTAGTTCCTGTGATTGCAAATGACCAGGGATTTTGTATAGGTGCTCTAAATGTAGGAACAACAAGTCCTGTTGTTCCGTTAAAAACAAATGTTCCATCTAAGGTAAATGTGTGTACTGTGTAACCACTAGTCGAAGTAATTGTCCCACCACTGCTAGTTTGAGCACCTTTATAACGGACAATAACAATACCTGAGCCGCCTTGACCTGAACCACTGCCCCATCCACCGTTAGCTGCCCAATAACTTCCACCGCCACCACCACCACCTGTATTAGGTATAGCGTTAGGTGTGCTACTACCTGTAGTAACTGCGTTAACTGACTGTGCCGGATAGCTGTTATAGGCATACTGTGTAGTCTGTCCTTCACCACGACCACCGCCGGCATAGCCGTCACCTGCTCGTTCACTGCTGTTGCCGCCACCCCCACCACCACCAGCGTAATAAACTACCGAACCGGAAATATCAAATGCACGGCCTTGTCCGCCATCACCACCAGGAGCACTACCTGAACCAGCAACACCTGCGCTGCCTGCTCCACCTCCGCCTGCACCTGTATAACCTACGCCACTTCCGCCTCCAGCAAAACCGTAACCAGTTGCTCCACCAATACTAGTTTGTGTGGCAGTGTTTATTGATGTAGTTTGATTCCAAGCTGCACCACCACCAGATCCGCCTGCCATATTAGTAGCTGTTGGTGTTACTCCAGTACTTCCGCCACCTCCACCACCTTGGGCAATATATGTTGTACCAAAGGAACTGTTGCCGCCTCTGTTACCCATACCAATAGTTGAATTACCAATTAAAGTTCCACCTTGGCCAATTACAACTGCAAAACTACCTGTTGTTATTGTAAGACCAGTTCCATAAAGAACACCACCACCACCACCACCTCCATTAGCGTTAGTAGTATTATGATTACCACCAGATCCACCGCCACCGACAACTAACAAATCAACGGCATAACTTAATGGCGGAATATATGTTTGTCCTGCTAGTGAGATGCTAGAAATAGTACCGTTTGCTGGCGCAACAGATCCGCCTGTAGCAACAAATACAACATAACCTATAGTAGATGTAGAATACACCCATACTGTATTTCCAGTACCAAAATCACCTACGAGGCCGGATGCTGTAACTACAGTACCGTATGATAATGAGGAAATCTGACTTGTAGGTAGATTTTCAATGGCAAATGCCCAGTTAGAAGTACTTGCTACAGAGACTCCGTATATGTTAGGCAAGCTGCTAGCAATGCTAGTTACCGTACCTATAAAACCCAGACCCCCTGGATAAGAAGTCAAAGATAGAGGCCAAGATAATGTGCCTGTGCTAAAATACCGTGAGTTAGTAGCTAGGGTTGATTCTACAACTGTGTTATATCTTAAAGAACCATAACCTGTTTTTTGTATAGTTGTACGCTGTAGTACCAGTCTTCGTTTATCATCAATTAACACTGGTATGATTTTAGGAACAACGTTTTGTGTGTAAGCGTAAGGATTTGAATTAATTAAATTTGTTGGATACAGAACAGAAGGGCCGCCGACAGATCGATTCTTAAATGAAGTTGTTGCAACGACACTTATTGTATTACCTTGATCAGCAGTTAATGTAGCAGGAAAAGCCCGATTAGAACCCCAGATAATACGAACAGCGCCTTGGCCACCTGGACCACCACCATAGCTGGTACCAGATCCGCCACCACCGCCACCAAATGCACCACCTGCAATAATCTGAGAGCCACTTTGTCCAGAGCCCTCACCTCCACGACCTGCTTGGCCGCCTGAGCCACCTCCGCCACCATAATAAGATGAACTACCAACACCATCTGCACCACGGCCATATATACCAACACCACCGCCTGCTGGTACACCGTATGTACTTGAATAATATCCAGATGCAGCACCGGCACCTGATCCTGCTGGAGCATTGTATGCAGTAAAGTATCCACCACCGTTGTCAGCACCATTGCCTGAATAACCACCAGCACCAGCACCACCTACGTTCCATGATCCTTGATATGCACCATTACCACCACGGCCGCCACCGTCGCCGAAGTAACCACCACCATATCCGCCTGCGGCAGCGGTAGAGTTTGGTCCACCTTGACCACCACCATAACCAGCTACGGTTCCGGTTGATATAAAATATGATGTGCCGCCTGCGGCACCTGCGTTAGTTGCATTAAGAGTAGAGGGGCCTGCGGTACCGACTACAACTGTATATGAATTTCCCGGTGTAACTGCAATGTTATTTTTCCATCCAAGTCCACCACCACCACCACCACCTGAACTCCATTGGTAGCCACCACCGCCACCACCACCTACTGCTACAACGTTAACTGATGTAATACCTGTTGGGGCTATCCATGAAAATGTACCAGTAGCTGTAAATTCTGCTTGTCCTACTTGCGGGAATGTTGCTGTTGCACCAGTAGCTGTAAAGTTTGTCACAACACCTGCAATAGGAACACTAGTACCAGATGTAACATAGGCTACTAGAGATGTGTATCCAGTAATTGATTGAACTATTACTGTATTCCCTGCACCAAAACTACCACTACCGGTAGTCGCAGTAATAACAGATCCTGGATTCCCAGCAGTCAATCCGCTGGTGCTTTTCAGACCACTGACTGTAAATGTATACGGAGAACTAGCACTAACATTGGTTATCAAAACGCTGGCTAGTGATTCACCTGTGGGATAAACTGAGTTAACAATACCAAGTTTTGGAGAAGTATACCCAAAAGATATACCGCTAATTGAGCTAGACGCAGAATTGACACTGGTAATGTAAATTAAACTACTTTCAGACCCTAATGTACCAATGTTAGGTACAAACGAAATGACATCACCTACATTATATCCAACAGTTGATGATAGATTAGTTACCGTAAAGGTCCACCCTGTAGGTATAGGATCTCTAAATGTTGGGAAAGTAAGACCACCACTACCAACAATTAAGGATGATAAACCGGTTGCGGTAAATGCATGTACGGTGTCGCCACCAACTGTGGTAACTGTTCCACCTGTGGCACGTTGACTGCCTGCATATCGAACAACAACAATACCCGAGCCACCGTCACCGCCTTTGTTATTAGAATTATAGTGAGAGCCACCACCGCCACCGCCACCAGTGTTGCGTCCTGCATTACCGCCTGGTACGTTAGTTTGACTACCAGTGCCGCCCGCTGTGGCATTGTCACCAGAATTAAGTCCAGTGCCGCCAAGTCCAGTGCTGCCACCACGAGGAGCACCACCACCGCCACCACCATTGCCGCCGTTACCACCAAAGTTACTATATCCAGCACCACCACCTCCACCTGCCCAAAAGTAGGCCGACCCTAAAATGCTATTAGAAATACCTACGCCACCATGGCCAATTTCACTACCAGTTTGTGATGCTGCTGCACCTGCGCCACCACCGCCTCCTGGATACCAGGTAACACCACTGCCTGCTCCGTTATTACCTTGGCCAGCTGTTCCTGACCCTGCTGTTCCACCATAACTGCTACTAGACATACGGCCGCCAGAGCCACCGCCGCCAGAGCCACCACTGCCCGCTGGATAACTTGGCGAATCGTGTTTACTCGCACCACCTCCACCGCCAAGTGCAGTGAATCCAAGTGCAATTGTTGAACTACCATTTGTACCAGCTGGACCCGAAGTCCCTGCAGGAGCACCAGCGCCGCCGGCGCCAACTGTTATAGGATATGTGCCAGTTGCTAATATCAAGCCACTGCCGGCTATATATCCGCCAGCACCGCCGCCACCACCCATGTCAGATCCACCACCTCCACCACCACCTACTATTAGGTATGTTGCAGAAAGAGGAGCAACTGGCGCAACATAAAAGGTTTGCCCTGTATTTGTTATCCCAGTAATAGTTCCATTTACCGGCGCACTAGTTCCTGTAGTAGCAACAACAATGATATTGCTGGAATTAATTGCATACACATAAGCAATATTTCCAATTCCAAAATTACCAGTACTGTTTGATGATGTATTAACAGTGATAATTGAATTAACTGATAACCCCAAAGTTTGCGCCGAAGGTAACTGTTCAATTGCAAATGCCCAAGTCGCAGTGGTTAACAACGAGACTCCGTATATATTAGGTTGTCCCGGTATGTCAGTGAAAGTGTTAACTGTAGCAACCCCTCCAACAAGCATGTTTATAGGTATTCTAATAGGATTAGAACCTCGAACAAAAAGACTGGCGGTATTGACACTATTAACCTGTGTTGAGGTGCCGGCCCGTAGAACTGATTGTCCAGTTACTAAAATTGCATTATTAGTATTTGTACCGGACAATATTGTTCTAGTAGACGGAGTTGCAATGACCAAGGGTGTAATAAAACTATTAAAGTTTTCCCCCCAAACTGGTCTATTATTAAATTCAAAGACTCTATCTTTGAAATAATAAAACCTAGTTTGCTGTTCCGCTGTCCTAATACTATACTGGGCAATTACAGTTACAGAAGCTCCAACGACCGTGGTGTTGAAGTTCTTCTTTGAGCCAGTAATATCAATTACTTGAGCCATTGACCTATATCACTCTATTAAATGTCAACGCTAGCAATAATGTTGTTTACACCACCACCTGTAATAGTTAAGTTAACCACTGTACTTGCACTTGCACTGGTAGTAACTGTCAAGTTCTTAGTACTATTTGTAGTAAAGAGCATTGTACCGCCGTCAATGGCCAAGTTTACAGATGTAGAAATTCTTAAACCATCTGAACCGTAGGCATCCACTGTACAGCTTGTAGAAATATTACTTCCTGTGAATGTAAAACTACTACTTGCCATGACAACGTTAATTGTAACTGGGATTGTAGGTGTAATCATATGCACTACTCCGTTGGCTTTTTCACGGCTAAATCCCCAAATTCTGTTAGTTTGATCTAGGCCAACCATACGGAATTCATACGGATATGTTCCAGTCGGAGCCCAACCTGTGCTTTCGTTGAAGCTGAAGAACTTCATCTGTAAGGTTACAGGAACCATTAACTGTGTACCTGTCGCATTGATAGGCATAAAATCTCGGGGAATATCATTAACTGTTGGGAATGTGTATGAACTGTGATAGGTTAATACATCATCACCTGTACCTGAACCAACGGTATATGTCATCATAGTACGTTTCTGTGCAGTACTCCAACGACTTGGACCACTGTTAGCATATGCATACTTGTCAGTTAACCAGAATGTAATATAGTTTACACCGTTGACTGTAAACTGATAAGGTTTCATGTGCCAGCTGTAGTAATTATAAGTTGATGTACCTTCAGTGGTGTACATAGTTGAATATGTAGCATAGGTATTTGCACCCGAATAGGTCATTGTACAGTTAGTAGCTGTCACTGATCCGTCAGCTGGATTCCATACATAACGAATCGGAGCCAATATACTGCTTGCGTCATAATGACTGCTGTATAGTACGCGGCGAGTTGAACTCTGGCGTCTAATGTTACTTGGCCAAGATTTTGGACTAGTTCTTGCAGTGTTAGCCCTATAACTACTTGAAATTACATCTGTTCTAGCAAAAGTAGTAGGATGAATTTTATAAAAAAAGTATTGACTGTATTGACTATTATAATCTGATACTCCCACGGCTGTGATAAATCCTTGATCATCAACGCCCATAAAGAAATTACGGCAATGGGTGCCAGGAGTGTCTACTGTACTGTAGGAAGTCACAGAAGTTTCATACTGGTTATTGTAACACCAATAGTCACCGTTAGAACCACCTATGCATAAACCCCACATTCTTTGATTAGAAACATCTTCATAACAATAGTGTGTTATTTGGTTAGCGGCATTTGAGAATGAGGCTGCACCCGATCCAGCAGTGATATCAGTGGTTGCGTACAAGAAATTATATTGGTTAGTACTTCCCTTAACGTTGTTACCACCGTGACTATAATGAGAGTTAGTTAGTATCTTGTTATTAATGGTCTTCCACATTCTTTTAACTGGGTAGTAAGCCCAGTCAAGGCTTACATTGTAAGTACTCTCCATGTTATTGTCAAAGTAGACACTGGTATCAGTGTCTGCCCAACATTGAACAGTGCCTTTTTCTAGATACAAGATTCCCCAGGCATCATCAGCATAGCCTGAAGTGAACTGGTCGTTGTAATTAAAATTCCAGTTTTTTTGGAATAACGGAGCCAATGTTGTAGTATCATGACCAGCTGTACCAATAAAAAGTCTATTATTAGCAAGTACCGGATCTTCAAATAAAGGATAGTATTGCGCGGGTAGTCGTTTAACGTGTATTTCAGCCATTTTATATTATTCCTCTGTATTTTCTGTCGCAATGCCGAAACCGGCTTTTTCTTGCTTGTCCCACCAAGCTAACGCTTCTTCCTCACTATCCCACGGATTTTGAGACCCAGTGTCAGTGGGTTTGAATGGTTGGTGAATTAAATGACGCTCACCGTAGAAGACATCAAACCGACCTTCTGCGTATACTGTGCGAATGCTATTACTCATTATCAAAGATTCCTTGTAAATGTAAACGTAACTGTTAAATCTGTTCCAGGTACGCTGTTACCAATATTTACCACATCAACTGTAACGTAATCATTTATATTTAAATTCACTGTTGCAGTATTCAATGATGATATTGTAGTTGAACTATTTATGCTCAATGTCGCCGTAGATATATTATTAACCTTCACAGCAAGATTTAATGGTGTATTACCCGACGGAGCAGATTCTACCCTAGCTCTAATGCTGGTAATTGTGCTGCTAACTGGTATATACCATTTTTCTGTTCCTGTATTTACAGTTAAAACACCAGGTTTTCTATAGTGTCTTTCTAGGACAGTACTGGCACCGCCTACTGCATTGTCGCCTTTTTCACCCTTGCTACCTGTATAGCCAGCCCGCCCTTCACTACCTGTATATCCCCCAGATCCAGTGTAACCAATCGGACCTGTATAGCCCATGTCACCTTTACTGCCTGTATAACCAATACTACCTGTAAAACCTGTTGCGCCAGCAGATCCACCTGTACCAGCAGCACCCTCCGGGCCTCGACTACCCGTATAACCTAGATCACCTTGACTACCAGTAAAGCCGGCAGCACCACGACTACCTGAGTATCCAACACTACCTGTAAATCCAACACTACCTGTGTATCCAGCACTACCTGTGTATCCCCGTGCTCCAACCGCTTGCCCGTTTTGATATATTGTTCCGGAATAATTAATGTCACCCTGCACATATAATCCACCGCCAATGCCAACTCCGCCGTAGGCTACTACTGCTGCACTCACAGTCGAAGTTGCTGTGGTTGTATTATAGAATACAAATGTGCTGGTTGTGCTGGTTGTTAAACCCTGGGCTCCTTGAGCACCTGTAGCACCCGTAGCACCACGAGGACCTTGTCCACCTTGTTTACTCTTTTCCAGTGCTACATAATCAATCCATGTTCTGTGGCTAACATTGCCACCACTGATGTGGTTTAATCTTAGAGTAACAACACCATTAGAAACATAAGGGGCAGAATCAATTATGCCTAGAGCTAATTGATACCATCCAGTTAATCCAGAATATACTGCAAATGTATCCCAGGCAACATTAGCATAGTTATATATGTCAATGTCGATTGTATGACCCGATGCCTGAGTATAATTAATGTTTAATACAACACGGTTAAATTCTGTAATGTTATCAAACCCAACATACGTAATATATCCAGGAGTAGTAGCAGCATCGTTGATACTGTAGAATCCAGAACTTGTCCCTGTGTTATAGTCATTGAATGTTCGAATATCTAGTACTGTACCAAAATTGTATGTTCCGTAGGTAGTGGTAGTTCCCGCAATGGTTGCTAATCCTGTTTGTGATGTAGGATTATTAGTAATATAGGTTGCAGGATAGGTCACAGTTAACAAATCGGCTGCTGTAATCACTGTCGATCCACTAACGTATAAACTACCTCCTACATATAAATTACCGCCAACTCCCCCACCACCTGCAACAATCAATGCTCCAGTAGTAGTCGATGTTGCTGTTGTGGCATCTGCTAATATTATGGAACCAGTTTTGAATGTTCCGTAGTTGGTACCAGTGAATGTTCCACTAGATTCATCACCGTTAGAATACCACTCTAAATAACCTGTATCGTTGGCTAAAACTAAGGCGGCATCTTTATCTTGTCCGGATTTGTAATAATGGTAGATAAAACCTATGTCTTTACCATCATCCACTGTCCAAGTGTGATCGGTTCCTGTACTACCTTGAGGAACGTGTATATTGAACAGGTTATCAGTATAATATGTATTTGTAGAATATACGAAAGTACTTGTGCCAGCAAATGTAACATTGTTTAAGAATAATGCAGGTCCAGTGACAAACAAAGATTTGTCAATACCTACTCCACCTGCAACATATAATGCATTATCTATTACACTAGAGGTACTCGATAGAGTAGATAGTATACTAACTCGTCCGCCTATGTTTACATCTTGACCTATACCTACACCACCTGTAACCACTAAAGCACCAGTAGTAGTAGATACAGAATTAGTTGTTGTGTTTACAATTAAATTTTGAGATACTTCAGTTTGTCCAAGATTAGAAGTAATTCCACTTTGTGTGGTTAATACCTGTGCATCACCTAAGAATACACTACCTGCAACATATAAATTTTGTCCAATGCGTACATCTTTACCAATACCTACACCACCTACTACTTGTAAAGCCCCGGTAGTAGTTGAAGTAGCATTTGTAGTTGTGTTAACAATAAAATCTTGAGTAACCTGTGTTAGACCTTCAACGCTGGTAATTCTAGAAGAAGTAGTTAACACTTCTGCATTATTTAGATACGCAGTACCACCAACATACAAATCTCCTCGAATACCAGCACCACCTGCTACCTGCAATGCTCCAGTAACTGTTGAAACAGCACTGGCAGTATTTGTTATTGTGAATATACCATCAAACGGACTTATTGTTGCGCCACCACCCATGGTAGCAGTACTATAACTTAATTCACCAGTAGATGTATTGTAATAAACAATATAAGAAGTACTGGTAGTTCGAAGGCCGCCCACAAATAAACTGCCACCAATGCCAACTCCGCCTAGAACTTGTAAGGCGCCCGAGTTAGTTGATACAGAATTTGTTGTTGTATTAACCTTTAGTGTTTGGTTAATAATGGAGTCGCCTAAAACACTAGACAAACCACTCGAAGTAGTTAGGATTTCAGCGCCGTTTAGATAAGCAGTTCCGCCAACATGCAAGTTGCCCGCAACAACGGCTCCGCCTAAAATTCTTAGGGCATTTGGTTCATAGCTATATCTATTAGATAATGTTGATAGTATTGTAACACTATCTGTACCAACTGTTAAGATTTGTGACCAAGTTCTAACATTAGAACTTGTTGACCCAGTTAATACCCCACCCTCAATAAAAGGAGAGCCTAGATCAGGTTCTGCTTGGCTAGGGTCTAAATAGTCATAGCGATCAACGGTAAGTTTATCACCGTGAAGCTTTTTTATCTTACCGCTGGTTAATCTACTTTTACTCATTACTTGTTTCTAGAATACTTAATACTAGGTTAACACTGTTATTTGCACCTGCTCGAGCTGTAATTGAAGCACCAGATTCAATAACTAACTTTCCAGTAGTTACTTCGGCTGCATCATTTACTGGTATTTCAAAATCTTTCAACATAATAAAATTAGTGTCATTTTTAACTAATGTAAATCTCACTGATACAGGTTCATTACCAATATTAGTGGCTTGTGCGCCAAGTACAATAGTAGTAATATTATCGGGGGTTGTATAAATTGTTGCAGTAGTTGTAGTTAATTCTACTGCTTTGGTCTTAAACGAATTTAATGGTAGGGCTGCGGTTGCCATGGTTTTATGATCCTATTGCTAATATGTACGGTGTCATAACCGCAAACAAACTCTTTGTGAACGTTCTTCCAGTGATTGTTCCTAAATTTCTATTTATGGTTAAATCATTACCGATACGGAAATCTCCGCGTTGGTCCGTGCCTGTAAAGTAAACCTTACCTCCGTTGATTTCTACTGCTTGGTTAGCACTAATGGGTTCTCCACCAAGGTATGGCAAGGCTGCATTAATATTAACTCCTGCACCAATCCATTCAAACGAATGTCCTGACGAAGTAATCAAACTGTATTGATGGAAGGTTACAACAGTATTGTCATTAATTATACTTGGCACAAATTCTTCTACTATAATAGTACTAGAATATCCATTTTCAACAATATTAGCAACAATATCTACAAGAGCCTGTGCTATTGCAGATTGCGTAGATGTTGCGGCAGTAACACTCGTATCCTGAGGTACAACTAGTTGTTGTTTTGGACTTATGTTATTATTAATAAGACAGTCATCTATAATTGTTTTAATAAAATAGTATGCTGCTATTGTTGCAGGTTTTGTATCGTACGGGATTCTAAATACCGCGCCGTCATAGTAAGAATCGGCAGCATCAGCAGTTTGACTGTTACCTCCGTATAATACATCGTAGGTCACGGCATCTACAATATAACCTACATCTCGCTTGCAGGTAGCAGTACTGTATACTAGTCCTACAAAACTGGTATTAACGTATGCCACTGTTTCGGCTTGGATAAAACTTCTATTCAATAATAATAATTCATATGCATTAAAAATGCTGGTACTTGTATTAGGAGTTAATCCAATTGGAGTACGAGACGGAGCTGCACTAGGTCCGGTATTAATTATGTCAGTGATCGTAGTTATTAAATTATTAACTAATCTAATTTCTGCCGAACCAGCTGTTCCGGTAGTGATTGCCTGCGGTACTAATGATTGGTAACGATTAGTCACTGTTGTGCCGGTGATAATTTTAGCAGAAATATCTTTAATAAAATTATAAGCAGCAGTAGTTTGAGGTATTTCATTTGTTATCCTAGAACCACTTTCACTATAGTTGTAATAATAAACTCCACTCATATAACTTTGTCTGTTACCAAGATGTAATAGATCAAAAGCTACGCTGTCAACAATGTATCCCACATCTCTATAACACGTAGCAGTATCAAAAGTAAAATCTGGATATGTAGAATTAATCCAAGCTATTGTACTACTTTGTATATTTGTTTTGTTATTCACTAGGGCATAGTATCCAGCTAATATACTAGGATTTGTGGTGGCATATGTATTTGGAACTATGCTATTAGAAATGCCGCCAGCGCCATTAGTTAACACCGCTATTATAATATTAAAATTATTAGTAACTGTTGATGCTACTGTTGCATTAGATTGGGCAGTAACATAAGCAACGGCAGTATTCCTTGCGTATGCAATTGCCGCAGTGGTAGTTGATAATTGATTAAAAATGTTATCAATATAATTATCTTGACTCCAATATTGTAATCCCGCAAACGTGCTCTGACTTGTGCCACCGTATAGTATGTCAAATGCTAGAGAATCAACAATGAATCCAGTATCTCTGTAACAGGATGTAGTGTTGTAAGTAAAATTACTGATGTATGATACTGTTTCTTCTGCAATAAAACTTTTATTGTTTTGAAGGATAAGACTAGCGTTCACTGTAGCGGTAGTTGCACCAGTCGGCGGGGTATACAAGAACGCAGGGGTTACACCTAATCCGTTTTGCATAATATTTAAAAATGTAGTAAACAAACTACCAACTCTAGAATATGGTTCTACTGGTCCATTTACTAATAATGCAAGTACTTTGACTTTTAAGAAATTTACAGCACTTACAGTTTGAGTCAATTGAGTAGTTACAACTGTTGTGCTAACAGCTCTGTAATAACTAGTAGCAGCTTTAATAGTTCTATAGTTAGTGTTTAATACCATGTCGTAGGCAACTGCATCTAAAATGTCCCCAACGTCTCTACTGCACTTAAATTGATTAAAATCAAATCCCGGAAATGCTTCTAGTACATGTTTAATAGTTTCAACCTGGAGTCTGGTTCTTTCGTCAAGTATTGTCTGTCTAGCATTTCTAAATGTTGCAGATTCGGCAGTTAGACTAGGATATGTTATATCAGTATTGCCAGTTTTAAAATCTGTACTTGAATTAATAGTATAGTAATCACCATCGCCAAAACTTACAGCATCACCGATTCCGGGTTTTTGAGTTAAATTGTCAATAACAAATGTTTGACCATTTGTTGCTCCGTTGAGTTTACCTGAATAGTTTGCAGTGCTTACTCCGCTGGCATAAAGAGCATAATTACCAAAGCTACTATTACTATTAGTGATAGAACAATTACCGCCAGATTCACATAAGAAACCTTTATCACAACAGATAGTAAACACAGAAACTAGCTGTGTATACCCACCATTAAGCATGTGTATACCAATACCACCTTGATTATACTGTGTATACGCATCAACAACCATAGATTTTGTACCCAGTGCGTGATTTCCGTCTACACGCATACCAGTTCCGTTGCTGGTCATTGATGTGCAGTTCTGTACGTATGGGCTGGTTGAAATAACACCTGCACTACCGTCCGGGTTAAATGCCACTGCGGCTGCAGGACTCACATGATCTTTGAATGTCATGTGTGCTAGGTAACAGCCGTTATTAATATAGAATAAATCTTGAGTAACATTCTGAGGTCTAACTGTCACAGATCTTAAATTATCACCTACAACAGAGACAAAATCCGGCACCGTTAATGGGTTATTTTCAGTATAATCACCACTTTTAACAAAGATTGTAGTTCCTCTAGTTGCGACTGCTAATGCTGCTTGAATAGTACGTTTACTTAAATTTAGAGCTGTACCTGAGTTGCTGTCATTACCACTTTCGCTGACATATAACACATTGCTGACAGCCATGTTACCAATACTACCTGCATAGCCAGTACTACCGTTATATCCACGCAGACCACCGTAATCTAAGGCGTTCCACCTAGCGGCACCATCGCCAATTTTGAAAAGATTAGTATCTGTTTCGATACCCATTTCCGCGACAGCTAAAACGGGGTCAACAGTCGCCCATTCTTCAGCAGTACCACGTCTAAATTGAATTTGAACAGCCATGTTTAAGTATCTTTTTTATTTTATATCATATTTATAAGACTACGCCACCGCCGTCTATTGGGCTAATTCCACCGTAAATAGTGTTGGGAATTCCACCATCTAAGTTAGGGCTTCCACCCGAGCCTCCTCCACCGCCCCCACCACTTCCAGAGTATCCTGCGCCTGCACTACCTGTATATCCGCGGATTTGACCCACATCTAACCAATTAGGATTTAACCAAACGTGTAGATGCCCGTCATTTGCTGTTAGATATCCGTCTCCTATAGTTCCGCCATACGGGAACGGAAGTCCTGCACTAGATCCCACAAATCCAACAATGTTTAGACCCGAACCGGGATCACCTTTGCTACCTGTGTATCCAGCACCACTACTACCTGTGTAGCCCTGTGGAATACTAAAGTTTAATACAGCATCGTATTCGGTGCCTGTGTTAGTTACGGTAGGACGCGAACCAGCCGTTGCTGTAGTTACAACACCAATTGTAATAGTAGAAGTATTACCTTGGCTACCGGTGTAACCCAAAGCAGCATATGCTCCGTCAACACCTTTACTACCTGTAAAACCTGTGGCACCTAATGTTCCTGCACTACCCGAGTATCCTAAGCTACCTGTAAATCCTAAGCTACCTGAATAACCTATAGGTCCTCTAGATCCAGTATATCCTATGATACCTTGAAAACCTTGTTGTCCTTGACTACCTGTGTAACCTTGGAAACCTTGATCCCCCTGTAGTCCAGAGTCGCCTCGGCTACCGGTGTATCCTTGTGAACCGTTATATCCCTGGCTTCCTATAAAACCTGTACTACCTGCAAATCCTCGACTACCAGTAAAACCTTCACTTCCTACAAATCCAGCAAAACCTCTACTACCCGTAAATCCAGTAATACCAAAACTACCAGTATAACCCGTTGATCCAAAACTACCAGTAAAACCTATAACTCCCTGCGATCCAGTATAGCCAATAACACCTTGACTACCCGAATATCCCTGACTACCTGTCCAACCTGTAACACCTTGAATGCCCTGGCTACCGGAGTATCCAATGTCGCCGCGACTACCTGTAAACCCTCGATCACCCTGATCACCGGTTCTAGCAAATGTAACAATAACATCTAAATCATTAGTAAATGAATTTACACTGCCCGACAAATATACAACTGGTACATGGAAGTGATTAGGTGACGGAGTACCTTCTTCAGTATGTGATCCTACAATAGCAAATAATGCAAACTTAGTAGGATCTGTTTTTTGTGCTACAGAAAAGTGTCCCTTTATCTGCGAGGTAGAATCATCAATAGTATGTAGATATGTATAAACTGAATCACTAAGACTATCATTAAAATTTATATACAATACCGAAGTACTTGTTGAAAACGTTGCAGTATCAAATTCAATCCGACCCGACAAAGGATCGACTGCACCCGATGTATCTGTGCTAAACTTGTATTCAAAGGCTGCACCACCAAATCCGCCTTGATCACCTTTGCTACCCGAATAACCAATGTCACCTTGACTACCAGAGTAGCCGATATCACCCTGTGACCCTGCATAGCCTATGTCACCTTTGCTTCCGCTATATCCAATATCACCTTTACTACCGGTGTATCCTGAACTACCCGAAAAACCTATAACACCTTGACTACCTGAATAACCAATGTCACCTTTGCTACCAGTGTATCCTCGAATACCGTCTGATCCAGCATCACCTTGAGCGCCCTTGCTACCGGTATAACCTTGACTACCGATATAGCCCACGCTACCTGAATAGCCAATACTACCTGTATAACCTAGGCTACCAACATAGCCTAGGCTACCAACATACCCCACACTGCCCGTATATCCCTGGCTACCTGTCCAACCTATACTACCTGTGTAACCTAGACTACCTGCATAACCAGTTTCACCTTGTATACCTTGCGATCCGTCGTAGCCTTGACTACCGGAGAACCCTATATTGCCTTTACTACCAACAAAACCAGTCGATCCTTGACTACCAGTAAAACCTTGACTACCTGTATAGGCTCTAGAACCAGTATATCCAATCGCTCCAACATTACCGTCAGAACCTTTACTACCTGCATAACCTCTGCTACCAGTAAACCCTTGAACACCTTGATCGCCAGTATTACCGTCGGTACCTTTACTACCAGTGTAACCTTCACTGCCTACATAGCCAGTTTCACCACGGGTGCCGGTATATCCTTGACTACCTGTGTATCCCTGACTACCAGTATATCCACCTGGATCACCTTGAGGACCTGCACTACCCGAATAACCAAGACTACCAGTATAACCTACGGCTGCTGCGGCACCATCAATACCTCTGCTACCTACAAATCCTGTTAGTCCCCTAACACCCTGTGATCCTGTATATCCTGCACCACGACTACCTGTATAGCCGATTGGTACAGAAGCCGAAATTGTTAGTTGTTTAGGATTAGTGCCTGTATTAGTTTGTAAGGTAATATTACTACCGGCAACTAACTTAATTGTATCTAGGCCCTGCGCTACCAGTGTTTCTTGTCCATCTACTTGCCAATACTTGAAAGTAGAGTTCATTCCAATTTTAACAGTTCCAGTACTTAAACTAGTAACATCAAACCCTGCGTCGCTGTCAAATCTAATAGTACTAATGTTAGTTAATACATTAGAAATTGTGTTAGCGGCGTCTATTAAACTGACTGTGAGATTGGCAGAACTGCCTGCACTACCTGTATAACCCATGCCAGCAAAGGCACCCGGAATACCCTGTGATCCAGTGTAACCAGCCCCTGCACTACCTGTATAACCTACACCACTACTACCTGTAAATCCTAAACTACCTGTAAAGCCAGCACTACCTACAAAACCTGTACTACCTACATAACCAACACTACCTGTAAAACCTGCGCTACCATCATACCCCTGGCTACCAGTAAATCCTGTACTACCTGCGTAGCCAACACTGCCAGTGTAGCCAGAGACACCTTGACTACCAGTATAACCTAGAGCAGCATAGGCGCCGGCAATGCCTTGGCTACCAGTGAAGCCCACATCACCTTTACTGCCAGCATAACCTATGCTGCCAGTATAGCCTACGGCAATTACTTCCCATTGGCCTGTTGCGGTGTTATAACTTTTTAGTGCTGCCATTTTATCTTACCCAGACATAGCCCGGTAGTGTGTTTGTAGAACTGGCATTGGTCCATTCTGCATAACCAGCACTGCCTGTTTTAGCTGTGTTACCTGCGGCAAATCCAAATCCAAATCCTGAATCAGAGCCTGCATTAGTGTCTGCATTAAATGTGTGACCGCCTTCATCCAATGGACACCCAATCCAAGCGCCAGCTCGCCCTGTACTGGCAAATCCTTCTGCTGTAGTAGACTGACTAGCATTATTTGCCCACATGCCGATACCGTAGGCCTGGATGATATCTTCTACACCTGCAGGATCTGTGAAAGCTGTGCCAGACTTCATTGTCATAGACAAATAACTAGCACTAGCACCAATAGCCGGATCTGTACTAGTAGCTTTTACTATATTGTTATAGCCACTGTATGCACCAGTGCCGCCAGCTAGAGTAATAGCTTCGGCAAAGGTCCTAGATGCACTGAAAATCATAATTGGCGGAATTTTAGCCACACCGCCCTGTGTCATAACCATCATTAATCTTGTAAAATCAATTCCGTTCCAGGTTGCATACTTGCTCCAGGTGCCAGAAGTTAAGTTGAAATCTGTACTGTTGGACAATGTGGTATTGGTCCAGAATGGACTACCTGACGGCAAATCACCCTGATTATGCACTTTAAGTAGCAGTGCCCAGTCGCCGCCGTCAATGTAATTAAATTTAACATAGGCCTGGAATGGTGTAGGTTGTTTAGTGGTGCTAAACCAGTAGGCACCATCTGTAGTGACATTATTAGATCTCAATGCGGCTATACTCGAAGCAGGTGCTGATGCACTTAGGCCAAATAACAATGGATTAGTTGTTCCGGCATTATTAAAATTCATTCTGCTAAGTGTTTTAATTGTCATTACGTGATCTCCGCTCCAAAGGCACTAAAACTAAATGTTGATGAGCTAGCATAAACAGTGACTACATCTGTGGTTGCTAGACTAATTCCCATGGTCATTGCAATACTGTCCAGTCCTGCAAGTACAGTATCGTAGGCAATGTAATGTTTGGCTGCCAACGTTTCACCGGCCGGTCTAACTGCAACTCTAAAATTACCAGTAATATTTGCTTGATTACATATATTAATTGTACTTATCACTGCGCTGGTGGCAGCTGGAACAGTATATAATGTTGTTGCGGTTGTAGCCGCAGGGTTTGATTGTCCTAAAACTTTGTATGTTGTTGCCATAAAATTCCTTTATCCTCCCATTAATAAAAATGGGCTAAATGATTCGCCACCTGAACCAGCACTACCTGTATACCCTGTGCCGCCTGCACTACCAGTATAGCCGCCAGCTGGACCTTGGGCACCTTCACTACCTGTGTAGCCCGATGTGCCTCGTATATTACCAACAAGAACCCAACCTAACCCCTGGGTACCTGCTGATGAGGCTGGTATAGTAATTGATCCAGAACCGGTCCATTTATAAATTCTATATCCGCCAGTAGTAGTAGCGGTTACTGTACCAGTAGTTGCAGATGCAGTTGGATATGTGTCTGCATATCGTAGAATAACCACACCAGATCCACCAGATCCACCTGCGCCACCACCGCCTCCTGTGCTTGTGGTTGCATTTGATAGTACATTATATGCATTGTTATAGCCAGTGCCGCCACCGCCTAGTCCACCGGCAAAGTTTTGCGGTGGATATGTAGGAGGGTAATTGTCAGCACCACCGCCGCCGGCATAATATGTAGATGTTCCAGAAATATCGTAGGCTTTACCAATACCACCAACTGGTCCGCCAACTGAGTTCCAGTTACCGCCTGCTGCTCCGGCACCACCACCACCAGAACCATACGGAGGACTACTAGAAGAATCACCACCCTTGTTACCAAATCCTGTATTAGTATAAGTAGAAATTCCGTCATTGGTTGTAGATGGTTGCGTGGCTGCGGCCCCAGTGTATCCAGGATACCATTGCCCGCCTCCAGAACCACCAGTTGTGGCATTATTTGTATTATCGTTATATCCACCAGAGCCGCCACCG
>Ga0114975_10000031_pt1 | contig 91498 bp, 109 predicted proteins | sample S_130626_EF_Meta_FD_87031 | JGI IMG/M metagenome (GOLD analysis project Ga0114975, IMG submission 87031) | Freshwater microbial communities from Lake Simoncouche, Canada to study carbon cycling - S_130626_EF_MetaG | ecosystem: Environmental > Aquatic > Freshwater > Lake | place: Lake...
AAAATGGATATCACCAGGCTCATCATAATTCGGGTCATCTGAGCACTCATTCTGAAAAACGATGACATCACCAGGCTTCATTCCAGGCTTTATCTTCACCTCCAGCGACTTTTCCTGGTTCTTGAATTTCGTCCCAGAACATCCACTACACGACCCCGAGGGTCTTCTTCCCTGCCCCTGGCAGTCTCCACACGGGCCTTCATTAATCACCTGCATTGGACCCATTTGCATAATCTGACGAACAGATCCTCGTCCCTGGCACATGCTACAACTCTGAAAAGTCGTCGCCCCCTCTCCCTTACACGTTTCGCAAAACTTCTGGCGTGTCGAATTCACCTGGAATACACGACCATGATAATAATCTGAAAGTCTCAGAGGAATCTCATGAATCTTCGGCGGGGCTTTCGGTCTCCGCTGCCTCTGTCTCGGGCCATGTCCTTGACCATGTCCTGGCATACCAAATGGTGAGCCACCACCAAACATTCCCCCAAACATAGATCCTAGATCAAACGGCATACCATTCTGACCAAAAGGATTATGATTCTGCGGTGCCTCTCCATTTACCGAGCCCGTCATGTCATAGACCTGCCGCTTGCGTTCATCCGTTAGGATCTCATGGGCTTCCTGAATCTCCTTGAACTTCTCCATGTCCCCTCCCTTGTCTGGATGATGGACCTTCGACAACTTCAGAAATGCCTTTCTGATTTCATTCGTCTCTGCGTCCCTTGAAACACCAAGAACTCCATACAAGTCCTTGTCGGCCATTCAGTGTATCTTTCAAGATGCGTTTAAAAATGTTTAGACCGTTACTGAGGGGACTTATAGTAATCAGACTACCAAATCACAGATGGAACGTCTCCTCATCGGCCAGGATTCTGTTTATGACACCTTTGAACAAATTATTAAAGATCCTCCCCATATTTTCCTTACAGGACCATTCGGATACGGAAAAACATCGTTGGCCACTGCTTTCTTGGAAACCTATTTTAAACAGTTTGGCATAAGCCCTACAGACCCTGAATGGGTTTTATACCTCTCCTCGGATTCGGATCGAGGCATCCATAGAGTGCGTGAAGGCGTTGCCGAATTTGTTCGGCATACCTCCCTTCGGAAAGGTGTCTATCGCTGGATTCTCGTCGACGACTCCGATACACTGCCCATGGTAAGCCAACAGGCACTGAGACGACCCATGGAAACACACGCACACACAACGCGGTTTCTTTTCTGTAGTCGACACGTCAGTGATCTGATTGCCCCTCTCCGATCTCGCTGTCTACATGTCGAAATTGATACAATCTCCCTGAATACTCTCCTAGAGAGCCTAACGACACAGTTTGCGATAACAAAGCCCATTTCAGAAAAAACAAAACAGTTTCTCCTCATGATGAGTCTATCCCCAAGACATCTTATTTATTATATGAAATGTATTGCCTGCTTGGGTGATTCGTTCAATGAAGAAAAGTTCTGCTCTCTCTTTTCAGGCATTTCAGATGATCGTATACGGTCTCTTATTATTGCCTTTTTAAAGAAAGATAAGGAAAGGGTTCTCGATTTACTCTTTGATATTTGGAACTCTGGCATTAGCTACGAAGACTTTCTAACCGACCTTTCCCGATGCTCGAAAAATATGGGATACCTCCCTCCACTACAGGACCAGAAACTTCATGAACTTATGATCCAAGGATGGATTTACTATACACACGGCCGCACACATCTACTTGATGTCCTCTCGCTATTCCAAGGCACTTTTTCTAACAAGGAGTGATCAGAATGAACAGTATGAAGTGCACACTACGTGAATGGCAACAACTGAAGAAAGATAGTTCGACTATCATTGTTCAGGCATCTCCTATCAATGGGTCCGATTCATGGCAGCCTTTTCCAATCGGCTTCAGTTATCAATTCATTACTTATCGCGACGATTTCGTAAAGTCATCAACAGGAAATCACGAGAATACTGTTTTATGCTGCTTTATCGCTCAGACAGATCAACATCGTCGTAAACGACCCGCCTTTAACCGCCAGAAGGTTGAATATAATCTACATAAACGGGGTATCTATAATTATCCTTTTGTCCGAGGCTCTGCCTATTGGTCGGCCCTCAAGAACTCTAAGTTTGTCATCTCACCCGAGGGAAACGGCATCGACTGTCATCGACACTATGAGGCTCTTATGGCTGGGGCAATACCCGTCGTTGAAGACAATCCCCTCATTAAAGAAAAATATTCTGGGTGTCCTATTCTCTACACAAAAGACTACAGCGAAATTAGCCCGAAATTCTTAGAAAAGAAATATAATGAAATGATCGATCAAACGTATGATTTCTCACGTCTATTCCTTGCGTTTTATACTGAAGAACAACAAACACAGATTTCCGAATGCCGAGACTTCTGGTTGAAAAAACTGTGTAATAAATAGATGTCCGCCGCAGCGACTGCGACAGGAGCAAAGGGGCCCTGGAAAAGTAAAACAGTTGAGGCTTTAAAAAAAGCAGAGGCGGCCCCGACGACTCGAGAGGCAGTCAATATAGAATGGAACGCATTTAGGTCTGCGGAACGTGGTCGCAATGCGATGGGGCGAGCGACTGCAGCGGCAGCGGCAGCTGCAGCAGGAAGGCATTCTCGCCAACCTGCTAACATACCAATTGGTAAAAGAATAAGTCATGCGATAAGAGAGATTGATGCTATCGGCCGAGGCCGAGGTGACGACCTTTCACTTGCTTCCCTTAATCTTACAGATATAACTGATCTACCTGGTGTTGTGACTGCTCTAGCACATCTTAGGGTTCTAGATTGTCGTTTTAATACAATCACCGATTTGCCCAATTTAAGAGTAATGGCTCCCCGTCTAGAAGTTCTATTCTGTAGTAGCAATCAATTAACAGCATTGCCGCTACTTCCCGATACCCTTACAGACCTCTATTGTGATCATAATCTATTGCGTGCATTACCCAGACCTCTCCCTCCTCGCCTCGATCGTCTCCTCTGTTCTTATAACCAATTTATCTATTTACCTCCTCTCCCCCCCACACTTAGCTATCTTGCGTGTAACAATAATCAATTGAGAGCATTGCCGCAATTACCTGGACGTCTACGAGAATTACATTTTGAGGCGAATGCCCTTACAATTCTTCCTAGATTACCCTCTTCTCTAGTGAGGTTATCTCTCCATGATAATCCGTTTCATGAACCGTTTACCCCCTATAGAGAAAGACGGTATGTGGATTATGCATTTATATCTGCCGTCGTCGCTCTAGCGAAAGACTATTGGGATCACCAGACAGTTGAACTCTTAGCTGAAGGAATGGTCGACCCTAGAAGTCCCCTTTCAGCTGGAACTCTTCAGCCAGGTCGCGTAGGATACGGATTTCCTTCGGGGCCAAATGTAGATATTCTGAAACTTTTGAATATCGGAACTGGACTCGCAGAAGGATTTAATGAGACTCGAGCACGTCTCAGAACTACAGTAAAGCCGCATCCCTTTGCTGATATTAACACAAATCTCTTTAAAGGAGGTTCTGGTCATCGTAGAACAAAGAGATCTAAAAAGTCTCGTCGGCATACTAGAAGGAAATAGAATGTTCACACAAACACCCCCTGTTGATTTAGTAACCCATGTCCTCAAAACTCTTCGTATTGACGACATGAGATGGTTTTCAAAAGATGAACTCTCCCTCGAAACTCTCGAGGACTGGCTTCCTCTCGTAGAACCCTATTATCTGCCCTGTAAGGCATCTCGGTATCTCGACTCGATCACGAAAAATCGTATCATAACGGTTCTTCGTCATCTTTTAAAGGCCACGGACGGCGAACTTAAGTATCAGGAACGTGTCATTAACGGAAAGAAAATCACCGTATATCAGGTTTTCCAGCGGATTCTAAATCCCGTTGTGACGTTTGAGTAGACTTAGTAACTCCACCCAACCTTGAATGAACTGAGCTCCTTAGAAAACCACTTAAGTGCATCCTTGAAATCATCATGGTCAGACTTTGTCCAATCAGAATACTCTGCGTTACCCCCTATCTTCTTCAAGACATCATCCCAATCAGGATAGTGTTCTAGGAAAGCCCATGCGTCCACGGAGTCTCTGTCGCTGTTAAACTTTTGGATATAGGCATGGAAGTGGTGCCCTCGCTGATCCACCCACTTGCGATACTTCTCAGGGACTATATACTCGCTCGGAACATATGGCTTCTGTGTAAGGCCAGGTCCCCACACAAACGGTAGGCCAGTCTTCGGATCAATATAAAGATTAATAGTGATTGTAAGATCAAAACCCATTCTAGCTATACTCAACAACAGGCGATTCGGGTTTTCAAATTTATGACTGTAAAAGCTCACGGATCACTAACTCAGATGCTAGAATCTGTTCTTCCGACATCCGTAAGAACCATCCAAACATGCGACGATCATTAATCTCCTTCCATGGGACAGGAACATAGACAGCTTCCTTTGTGACATGGAAACATAAGTCACCCTCCCCCCCCTTGCCACCTGAGGGCCAAGGACTCGGGCCTATCGCCAGCAAATGCTCCACTTGAATTCTCTTTCCGCCCTTATCGCACCGACTCAGTTCCTCATTCGGCAACATATCCACCGTGTCTTTTGAGGCAGCGAAGTGCGTGAAATCCCACTTCGCATCCTCTCGTATCTGATTGCCGCCACCCTGCTGGTCGAGACGTTCAAATGCCGCCTGTGCCCACTCCTCAAAGATCGGATTCTTCGCACTTCCTGCTCCCATGACATACATTGACGGTATAGTCGTTCCATTCGGGCCAGAATATGTCTCATCGGGATCTGTGCCATAAAAAACAACACGATCGTGCGGTATCAAAGGAAACGGCTTCAAAGGGACAATCGCAGGATGAACCCACAATCCTCCGAACTTCGCGAGAACTTCCGCTCGTATCCAGTTCAGCTCCGCGGCCCCAACCGACGCTAAAGGTGTCTGAAGGCCCTTCGGCATCTCCTGCCAACCACCCAAACGACTCGCCAAATCCGTCAGGCCACCAATGACTTCGATCTTATACGTCTTCTTGTTCAACTCCACAATCCGATTGTAACATAAGTTCAAGAACGGAACATTTAAGACACGGGCAGATCTTGCTCCAAAGTCTTGCCACCACCGAGAATTCACGTCACTGTCGTTGTAATATAGCCAGATTGTCGGCATCGTAAGGCCCCGCTCGAGGAGGTTCTTGTCCTTAAACGGATTGATTGCCATTTCTTTCCCCGATCCATAGACCGCCATAAAAAAAGCACTCACACCCACAACAACTAAAGGTATCCAGATTTCAGGTGCGACCATCTCCTAGGTTGAAAGGTTTTTTAGCTCCGTCTATGACGCTCCAGAGGAACACCGTCGGTAATCACAAGTCTCTTCATCCGCTCATGATAATCTTGGGCTGTTAGATGTTCCTGTGCGGCCCTCAACTGTCTCCGTTTCTCCCTCTCCTCCTGTTCCCGCTCCATCGAGGCGAGTGCCTCAACCTCCTCATTCCGCAAAGGATCGGGGGCTCTCTTACGGCTTTCCTGATAAGAATTAAAGTCTCTATTGTCGACCCGAACATCCGAGACCTGTCCACTGAACGTGCTCTCCGTCGTATAGGCAGACTTCAAGTCCGTGAACTTGAGACCAACGGATGAGTTCGCCGCCGCCGTATAGTCTGTAGGCCTGTCACGACCTAGTTCTACACCATAATTCGGAGCCAATAAAAGAGCCTGTGGAGATACAACACTCAAGGCACTCGATTGTCTCACATCACGCACTGAGGTCGCCTCCTTCTCAAACATCGTATTGAAGACATCGCGGTTGAATTTTCCACTAAAGGTTGCCGTCTTCGAATCTGTCCCCGATGCATTCTTTAACCAGTCACCGTAGCCATCCTCGTCAGGATCAGGGACCCGCGTCTGCTCAAACATTTGATTGAACATACTCAAATCAAGTTTATTTGGATTGAGACGGACAGGCTCTGCCTGCTTGAAGACCTCTGCCTCCTTACCACGTTCTGTTCGTAGAAGCGACGGGGCCTGGACTTCCTTAAGAGGGCCCGATCGGCCACCCTGAATCCGCTTCAGAATCTCCGACAAATAAGCATACGCTCTCGTCACACCCTCGAATGATTTCTCGGATCCGCCCTTGTCTGGATGTGCCTTCATCGCGGCCTTCTTGTATGCCTTCTTCAGCTCGGCTTCCGTCAGTGCGACCTCTTCCTCCAAGCCCAAGACTTGAAGGCAAATCTGGAAATAACTCAGGGCCTTCTCATTACTATTGTTCTTCGTTAGACGATCAAGCGGTGTTGATGATTTTTGAGAGGCCTGTTGAAGTGTAAGACTATACTGCTGTTGCTGTTGTTGCTGTTGCTGCGACTGCTCATATGGCAAGACTCCAGGATTCTCTCCTCTCTGGACTTTCGAGACATACTGAAGCAAATGACTGTAAATTCCTGCCTGACGAAAACTCTGAACATATTCTTGACCCGCAAGAAGTGTCTGGATCATTTCATATCGCGTTTTTATCGATTGAATGCTTAACAGATTTTGATAAATCCGCATATGGGCTGGATGAATACTTTGCGTGTTCCCCATTCTCCTACTAAAGGTTTTTTCCCCTTAGCTCCTCCACACGCAGAATCGGCACCAACGGTTCGCATTCCCACATCCATAGACGCCCTGCCGAAAAGAAGTCAAATCGAGACGGCCAGTAATAGGGCTTTCTTGATGGAAGCGTTCTCAGATGAAGGGATGCCTTTTCGAGCAAATGCCAACTCTCCAACGGCAGAACCATCGCTAATTGCTCCTGTGGCTCAATCGGTGTTAGACGTATATCTGGAGGAGCTGATAGAGGTAATGTATCACATTTGGCAGTATACGATGCGAGCTGACTCCATAGAGGCGGCACATAAAAGGGAAAATACCAGCGTGTATTGATGCCCTTTTGGCCCGTATAGTAATCTAGAGTCCATTGAAGCCCCTCTAGATATAGTTTTGACGGGCGATCTGCGTCATCACAGAGTAACCATTCCCTCGTATAGTGCTCTTTCCATTCCGATGATAAAGACCATTGATTCGTAGATACTTGGACAATAGACCTCTCGACTGCCCATTCTAGAGGCCGATTCTCTAGAACATTCTCGGGACCAGGACGACCCCGCATTTGTAGCTTACGTTTTAGCGAATGGAGCAGCATATCAGACTCTTTTAAAGCCCAGCGTTCAAATAAAAAGAGAAGTGCCTCCTTACGGAATTGATACTGTCCTTTGGCGTCGAGCTCCAACAGAGTTAGGTTCGATTTCTTCATCTCGGACAACTCACTCAATAAAAAACTATGACCATCCTCCTTGATCTTTACCGTCAAACTGTGCGGAAGAAAATCATTCCCCAACAACGTCATCGCGGCTACATAGTCTCGGATCGTGTCGTTGAGTTTGTCAGGTAAAGATAAAGGCCACAGAGCCTTCTTTAGGACATCCGTCGATAAATAAGCATACCGCTCATCTTTACTATCCTGATCCTCACGCATCAGATACGCAGGAGACTTGGAATTGAGAAGCGTCAATAGGACTAAATCTGCGTCAAGTCCATAAATTACAATAGGATTATCTGAAGACTGTAATGCCCTCAGACGATTCATAATCTTATGCTCACCCTCCCCCGGTTCAGATGTCGTGCTGACAGACCATCCAGTCCTCTTTGAGCAGAGGTCTGTGAGTGCTACACCTAGTCGAGCCATAAACGCAGTTCCAGGTGTTATACAATTCGTATCCCACGAAGAACTCTGGTCTTTTTGGCCCAAGGCTCGTTCCTCCTTCGCTAACCAGATCGACTTGAATCGCCTCAGACGCTGCTGGCGAATCTTCGCCATCGGAACAACTCCGTCGAGGCCCAAGAAAACGGTTAAAGGCTTTCCGACTTCCTCCCAGATTTTTACAGTATATCTTACAACCTCGTCAATCAATAGACCCTCCCACTGATATTTACCGTCCTCTCCCGGATATACTGGTAACGCCGACTGCGGCCTTCTTACAACGTAGTAAATAAGGCAATTGAAATCAAAATAAAGGGCCTTTACTGCCTCAGGTTGCTGCCTGACCACAAGTCCCTTTATTTTGTCGACTAGTTTTTTATAATACGAAGGAATACCCATAGATCTATCTATAATTCGTTTCGTGGCTTAAGGCAGAGACAGGGCGGTGCCAAATGAAAGGCAACACATATAAATCGCCTCTTAAAATCCAACGAGGAGGAGCCGACTTCTTTGATATGGCAAATCTGACAAGTATCTGGGATAAGTATATCGCAGCGAATTTTACTGAACAAATCCGTATTTTGCCCGATTCAATCCTTCTAGGGTCTGCTCTCCTTTCCTTCGTGACCCAATCCTATCCGATGACAATTCTGTTTCTATCGATGCTCGAAGCATCCGCGATAGGAATTGCCATAAAGAATCTATTTTCTTTCCTTGACTTGCCGCACATGATAGGCCTGCCTAACCCAAACCAGAAGTATTGTAGCTCCAGCTACACAAGCCCCACTCTCGAAACAATCGCATATCTAGGTCGCGATTCGGTTGAATCTGCTTTTCCCAGCTTTCCTATTTATTTCCTCGCTACGGCGTCCTCTTACGTTGTCACAAGTCTCATGATGCAAAAAGATGAACTCGAAGCACTCGGGCCCTCGTATTCAGCTCGCTTCTATATCTCCGTCTTTACCACAGGCCTACTTCTTCTTATTGTATCCATGTATCGCCTTGCGTATGGATGCGAAGGAATGGGCACTGTGATCGCAACCTTGGTCTTAGGCGTTTTTATAGGAGCCCTCATTCTCTATCAAAATGCGATGCTTCTGGGGCGCGATTCAACAAATCTTACGGGCATCCCTTTACTTAGAGAAAGAACTCGCGATAAAAAACCTCTCTATGTGTGTCCACAAAAAGCATAGTGCTAATCAGAAAGAGGGATGTCTCTAGTAAAAAATCTCAGGCAAATGCTGACTCAGTCGTTCTTGTCTCTACCTTTACTTCTGGTCGGCTGGATTTCGTTCATGGGTCTATCACAGGGGAATATCGCTCTCTTGATTCTTGCCCTAGGCCATATCTTTATTGTCCCTTTATCTGCCATGCTGTCCAATACAGTTATTGAAGCATTGGCGAAAGTCATCGAAAAAATACCATCGATAGGAGAAGGAACAGTAAGCCGCTTCTTTACAGTCCCCAACGTTGACAATTGTAATTTGATTCCTGGGTCAATGGATAGAACCAATCCCTTTATATGGGTCGCCCCCAGCTACTGGGTCGCTCATATTTCCTTTTTCGCAGTCTTTTTACTAACAAATGCGTCTTTTATATCGACTATGCCCGCGGCTGAGGATGCTGATAAAGATAAGGTTGAGAGACGCAAAACACAAGTCGCGATTTCAACTCTATTAACAACGGCCGTCTTTGGCGTTTTAATTGTCATGAGATATTTCTTAACAGGATGCGAAACCGTTGGAGGCATTGCTATTGGATCGATCCTCATGGGATCTCTCGGATACGCATGCTATATGGTTGTTAAGCAATGCTCTGTAAAAGACAGCGATGTCTTTGGGATCATTCAAAGCGTCTTACCTGAAGCGATGAAAGATGAACCCCCCATGACCTGCGTGTTCAAAGGATAACTATTTGCCCACAATCTTTCGCAGCGATTCGTAATGGCGGGTAAATCGTTTCAAATTCTCTTGTGTAATTGGAAGGCTTCCTGATACGTGAATCGCAGACTGAAATGTCCTCCATTCTGAACGGATATCAATCTCTTTATAAAGTGAAGTAAGAGATTCAAATTGTATTCCAGATGATACCTCATGAGACGTATTCACCTTCTCATGTAAATCATATAACCACCGCTTAACAGTCTCTTGAAGATCCTCTCCTCTCAGCGTTTGGAATCCTTCAATACTTCTTTCTTTCTTCCAGGCCTTATAATGGGCCTGACACAAGGCGCAGGGCATAATTGTATCGAGAAATTTCAGGACAAAATAGATTTCACGTGCTTCATCTGTAGCCATAAGAGAGGGTATTGACTTACCAAGGTTTTCGGCGAGGCCGTGAAGAACTTTCCAGAGTGGCGGCCCCCACTCCTTATTTGAGGGCATCTGTAGATCTATAGACAAATCCCAAAATTTGAAGCTTGGTTAACCGTGTTGTTTGGCAAGCATGGCACAACAACCAGAAGCAAAGTCTATTCCAGTGAATCGGATTTTGTGGGAGAGCCTCGAATCTGTCCTCTTGGCAAACTCTAAAGAACTCATCAAAGAGATCGCAAAAACCCTTAATCAGCCCGAAAAACCTCTCCTCGATGCCTTCAGAAAAGATACAAAAAATCTCTATCTTGTTGAACTAGACGATCCGACAGATGAACGATTCTTGTGTGAGGCACTCGTGTTTGATAAAGAAGTCGCACAACGCTGTCGGAAGGCCGTTGTCTATGGAGACCGCTTTTGTCCTCTCCACCCTCATTGGACACCTCCTTCCTGCGTCAGTAAGTTGCCATCTCTCAAACGAATTAAGACGTCCAATGATACTATTTACTTTCTGTGCGAACTCACACAGATTATCTACTCACAAAGCTATGAACGTGTAGGGCTCTTTAAAGAGAATAAAATTATACTCTTTGAAGTCGATGAAGATGTCTAAAGGTATTAATATAAGTAGAAGTAATGACAGAAGAAGCATGTTTTTCTATTGGCCTTGCTCCAGATAGTTTACCTAAAAGGCCTATAAAAAAGGTGCTGACGCCTCCACCTAGATATAGACAGTGGCGTATTCTTCCTAGCTTTGTGTGCCTTTCAGGAAGAGCACTTTTATGTATCGATACACTTAAAGGCAAGTATTTCCATCAGAAAATGAATAGCCTTACGCAACAAATAAAGAATAATACTTCGTGGAAATCAGATCCATTCAATCAAGAAACAAAGGCATCCTTTGATCTTGTCTGTGGAGATGCCAAGATTCTTTTGGCCCTGAACCAGAAAGTCCGTATCGCATTTAAAAAGTTATTGAATGCCTGGTTTTTTAAACGTATCCGCACAATGAATGAGAATGATCCTATTACTCTTTCGAAACCTCTGAATCCTGTCTACATTGTAGAGCCTTGCCTACGGATTCAGTTTGTCTATGAGGCGGAAACAATTGCCATTGACTTTCATAAGAGGCTCTTACATAACGATGGTCAAGTCCCTGAGCCACTGAAACCACGCAATCCATTAACGAATAGAAATCTTAGCACCTTTCAAACTGTGAGTGCCCTTACTCAATGTAGATCCTATGGCTATAGCCATTGGACACTTGAAACCTATAAAAAGTCGAAATACTCTGCGACTCTTTTTTTACGAAATAATAGACCTCTTCTTCGGTATACTACAATTGTGAAAATTGTGAATACACCGAGTGATTACGATGGCCGATTAACTCTCATTGACTTTATAGAAACAGAATTTGATTCTCACGACATTGAATATCCTAAACGAGTCTTTAGTTGGGCTCTTCATACCATTCCTCACGATGAGTATATACAGGAATGGAGAAAACTCTGTATAGAATGGTATGCTGTTCATATTTTTGAAGACCCCGATGTCCGTATTGATGAATGGCTAAAGATTACAAAAAAGAGCGGGCCTCTCTGTAATTCATGGCGAGAACTCCAAGATAAATACTTAGAGTCTGTTCATCTTAAAAAATCCAATTAGAGCTTGTTTGCGTTTAGCATACGGTAACAGGACTTTCAAATATCTATATGTATTTTATATTTGGCTAATGTAGATTGGTATGACCGATACAAGGAAAAAAAAGAGTAAATGGGGTTCTACACGAAAATTATTTAAAGATATACGGCCAAATCAACACTATTCTTATTTTATTAAAAATACAGATATTCTTCAAAAAATATTTAAACAGCGTCCCAACTTATTTACATCTTATAGTTTTTATAAAGGTAGTGGATTTAATGGTATCAACCATCTTATGCGTGAAAATCAAATAGACATAAACTTGGATAATGAACTTAATGATACAATACCTTCTTCCGATAGCAAAATTAATCAGCTATATAACGAGTCTCTTACTATATTTAAAAAGAGCCACGCAAATCATTTTCATGGCGTATACTGTAAAATATTAGAAAGTCTAACCCATATATTTAACTTTCGTGAATTATTTCGTTTGTATAAACCACACAGAAGTTTAGAAGATTCTATAGTATATCGTGGAATTATAGATACAACTTCAATACCAACTATGAAAAAAGAGCGAGTTCTTTTACAAAGACGCAATACAATTGAAATACCATATTTTCAGTCATGCTCTAGATCATATCAAACAGCTATACGTTTTCAAGAGTGTGGTATATATGGTCCTTGCTGTCTATATATCTTATATATATCAAAAGATGTATTATATCTCCCTTTATTCTGGACAGTGGACGCAACGTGGTCACCCGAAGGTAGTTTAAGTTATCAGAAACTTTCTGAAGGGTATGATCATTCGGAGTTTGAAATATTAATTGAACCATATGTAAACTACAAGTTAAGAAAAACATACAAGAAAGAATTTGATATGTCAAAAATAAAGGTATGCCCATATGATGTTTCAAATAAGCTTGAACTACAAGTCTTTGAAATTGATGTGCTTCCACCTCATCGTAATGCATATGAAAGAATAACGGATCTTTATAAAACCGCAAAAAAAGGATATACAACTATGAAAAACCATATTCAAGAAAAATCAGTTACAGATATCATTATATAATGAATGCTCTAAAAATCCATAATAGACATACTTAACGGTTGAACAGGATTCTCGCCTGGATATCCAACCGGATTGAGGGCACACGGGATCCCATGGATTTTGAGGACAGCCCCTGCGTGACTGTGGCCACAGATCCAGCCAATAACAGGAGGGCGTATTAAGTTATCACAGTGTGACGCAAAATAAGATGTATTTTTATATGCTCTATACTTTTCATGGACAAGCTGAAAAGAAGGTAGATAATGCGTCAAGACTAGACATTTCTCGCCCGTCAAATCGGCCTTGTGGATCTCCTGTTGTAACCATGACCTCTCCTTGTAATGGAGCTCTCGCAAAAGCCCTGGAAGGCCAGGCTTTGTGCCTTCCACATAAATCTGCCTGTAGTCATTCGTTTCCTTACTGGCTTCATCAATAAGATTCTGATCTATATCAGACCATAATGTGCATCCGATCACACGTATCTTTTCATCGGAAAGCCACATTGTCTTACAATCCAAAAAATAGACATTCTTGAGAGAATCGCACTTTTTTTGTATCATTGCCTTCTTTGCCTCCATATCTGTCTTAACAGGGCAGTTCCAATTGTAATATTCATGATTGCCTGCGACTAAAAAGACTTTTGTCCAGCGACGAGAACACCAATTTAAAAAGTTCTCATAATTTACAAAATCGGGTATTCCTATATCCCCACAGAGAGCTAGATAAGGTGCCTCAGGTCGTATGAGCTTTGTAAATAGATCTGGACTTACATTTTCTTTATACATCTCCAAGTGAAGATCACTTATATACTGGACACGCATTCTCTACTCTTCCTTACACTAGGATTTCTAAGACTCTTTTTGTTACGGGCTCCAGATTCCATTCACTCATGTCAACATCGAGGCCCTCATATCTAGCCTCAAATGCGTCATTCAATGAAGAGCCTGTTAACTCAAACTCTATTTTAGTCATGAGACGCAATGCGTCGCGAACACCGACCCACGCCACACAGGACTCCATACCATAATACCAGGACCGTATAAACTTTCCTGTAGTCAATGTCTCGTCGCCGATAAGTGACCCGAATCCATGACTCTTTTTCTGGTCTTCTAGGGACCACTCGTCCGGAATATCATCAGGAAAGTATTTTTCATAGAAGGCCTCCTTTGTTTCGTCGTCGACAATGGACTCAAGTGCGGTGTCCCAGAATGGACACCCTTTTAGAGCCTGAAGTGTTGTCACCCATCCCTCCTTTCGACTCGATACTGTATTCTTCTGGCGACCTCTCCGTGTAATGAAATATAGACTAAATTGGGGGATTGAATAGACACGACGGGCCCTTCCTTTCAACATAGACCAGTCCGCCAACAGAGGAATGGCATCCTTTGCGATCTTAATCTCTGTGTTTCGGATCGGCTGGCGCATACAGAGAAATCCGACGGAGAAGGCCTTGTGTGCCCACGTATCGAGATCCAGGTGCTCCCAGATCGCATGTGGCTTGGTTAAGGTCAGAAGCTTCAGCATGCGATCTTTGTTTAACCACAAGCCTCGACTTAGATCAAAGGCGAGACGGGCCTTGCCCTGCCTACATGCCCTCAGAAAGGCCAGCTCTAGTTCGGATTCAGTCTTGATTGAGACTTTGACTGGAGACACACGATCAGGCTCTTTCTCAGTATCAGCTAGGCCATATGTCAGGAGTGCTAAGACACTTGCGTCCTTTGGCAGAGACGCGAGAGTTGTGGCAAAGGCAATCATCTCGTCTTCCGTGACGGGATCAGGGCTCTGTAGCATTGTTGAATACTTACAGAACCAATCGATCGCTTCTAGTCCATGAAACCAGATCCATGTCGATCTCAGTGTTTCGAAGATGTCGTCGTAGAGCTCAGACTCGATGAGTTCTTGAGCCCAGAATGCGACTTCCTTCACTCGTCTCGACTTAATACACCACGACAGGGCCGCCTTCACCTCATCAAGACGATAAAGGTTGCGGGTCAGCATTTTGGGTGCCGACTCTTGACTAGTTGCGTGGTTCAAATTTACATTTCATTTCTTCTTAAAGAAGAAGTAAGGAAGGAAAGGAATGATACCAGGACTACCGCCCTATAATAATGCCGATCAAATACTTCCTGGCCTCTGGCTTGGTAACGCGAAAGCCTCCGTTGATGAAACCTTTCTTAAGAATGCCAAGATTGAGGTTGTTTTTAATTGCACAAAAGATCTTCCGTTTCACCAATCCATCCGTCGCAGATACAGGATTCCTGTCGATGACAATCTGGAAAAGGAAGAAATCCGAAACATGGAACTCTGGTCCTACGAGATTGTTCTGAAAATGTATCATGAATACAAGGCTGAGCGGCCCATATTCGTCCATTGTATGGCTGGTATGCAGCGGTCTCCGGCCGCGATTGCCATGTTCCTCATCGCCACACAACAGATGTCAAGTGAGAAGGCGAAGGCTTTCATTAAACAAAAGAGACCCATCGCATTCTTTCCGAGTGCCAACTTCGGTGAATCTATACACGGCTTCGAGGCGTCTCTCCAGAAAAACCTGGTCAAACAAACTATCTAGGTTTCTCTAGACGCAACACCGCATCCGTGCGATACCCTGTAGGCTCACCAGGATATCCACGAGGATTAATCGCAATTAATGTCTTGCTCGTATCGCCGCCTATATCTAGCCATGTCTTCTCTATCTGTATCGCCCTATGAAGATAGCCACAGACCCACGCAACAACAGGGGCTTTCAATAAAAGTTCAGTCTCAATCGCCATGGTAACAGAAAGTGGTTTGTTTATCACATTCGGATCCATCAGTGTCTGCGTCGGCGGATAATACGAGACAATGACGATCGGCAGGTCAGATTTCTTAATCTGTGCCTTGAGCCATCTCAAATCCTCCTCGTAATGCTTTGTAATGTCCTTCATGATAGGATCCGCGGCGTTTTCATAGGAAAGAGCAGTTACACGGTTCCACAAAGGACACCCGAGTAGTAAAAACCCATCATCCGTCACGAAAGATTCGCGATGTAGAACATGGATATTTTCATATTCAGATACAATGGATCTCATATGATAGAGGCATTCGTCATAGGTTCTGTTTTGAAGGTGCCAGGCATCGGTCATTTCGTGGTGGCCAGGAATCCAGAAAATGGTGGCCCATCGCTTGGCTGCCCATTTGAAAAACAAATGGAGCATTATCGAATCGGGATGACCAATGTCTCCACATAGAACCAGATTCTTGGCCACAGGAACAAGAATATCTTCAAAGGAAACAGGCTTTTCTCTCGAGTCTTTTGGCGGAGTCCACGAATTTAAATGGAGATCACTCGCAAATTGGAGCCTCATCTACCCTAGATGCGATTTTGGTATGGATTTCATTTACATATCTTAATTAGATGGAGCCTCTCCTGTTTCACAGAGATATACCCTATGTAAAAGGAAATGGAGCTGCGGCGTCCATGCACGCCCCCCTCGTTGATCTTCCGATCGGAACTCTGCTTTTTCGCGGCGTGAAACTTCCTGATATCGCCAATGGTGAAGATGCCCGTCTCTTCGTTCGCGAGTTTCTCGGAATGCCGAACGGAGACTCTTTCTGCTTGTCACCCGTCACAAATATCTTCTTCTATCCCTTCCCCTATGTTGCCTTTGGGGCAGACCACGTTGGTGTTAAATTCAATGCGGCAGAAGTATATGTTGTCGTGAAACCTCTGCGTGTGTTTTCGATGATTAAGCCCAGCAAATGGATTCGCGGTGGCAATCTTAAAGACTTTGATGGAACTGCGCCCATTCAGCGTTGTGATAAGTTCGACTTTCCATGTAAGGAGTTGACGCCAGAAGAGAAAGCCAAAGAGGATCAAGCGAAAACATGGGACAATTGTGTTCGGCCCGAATTTGCTACGACAGATGGTGTCGCAGGATGGATGGCCATGGCCGACTTGGATTCTTTGGATGTCTTTGGTAAGAAACCCAAACCTGCGGTCACTGCGACGGCAATGGGTCATTACTTACGAGAACTCGAAAGTCGGCAGCCTGGTAAAGTCTCAGAACTCTTGCCGCTGTTTCTTACAGATAGCAGAGGACATCGTGGCGTTCCTGAGATTGCTCTCTTTCCGTGGTCGCCTCATCCTGGGCCGCAGATTACCATGACCGACGCGGCAAATGAAGTGGATGCGGCGGATGCGATCGCGGAACTTTCGGATCGACTCAATTATCTGCCGATTGCGTGTATCACGCAGAACGGCATCGTCGAGGCGTTCGAGGGTGACTTCAAGGCATCGAACGTCGGTGCGAATGCAGTCAGTGCTCCTAGTCCAGAGGTTCGTGGGGCCATCGAACGTAACCAGACTGCGTATCTAGATAAACTCATGACGGAGGGCATTGAGATTCCTGGAACAGGGAGATGCCGCATGGCCTATGACTCACGCACAGGATTCTTTGTCTTGGATGGACTTGTGCCTGCGGACTTAGTTCTGGGTGATCAACCCTATCGCTCTCTTTTACTGCCGCTGTCAAATGCGGCGGAGAAACAAAAGGCGGTCGAAGTTCAGGTGCTGTTTCGGACTTTCTTTCCGTCAAAGCATTTTCAGATGGAACGGCTCGCGGATGGATCTCAGGTGCGACGGGCCTTTATCTTTGAGAGGCCACCGATGCTACAACAGATGTATACAGATCTGGGTATTGCCCCGTCGGCGTTTATAGGGGCCAAGATCAAGACTGCGGCGATACTGTATCAGAGAAACTCGGCGTCTGTGAGAGGTCGTGGTTCTGGTTCAGGGGTCTCTAGAGGTGGTAGCCGTCGCGGGCGCATGACACGTCGCTCCAGAAAAGGAATTGTTTTTAACGGGGGGGCCCTTCTAGAAGAGCCTGAGGAGGTTGGTGATAGCACTCAGACATTCATCAATGAATATTTGGGTTCTACCTTTAAAAAGATGTGGTCTCGTCGTTAATTGCGACGTGTCTTGCGATTGCGGCGGCGGTTTTTACGTGTTTTCCTTCCACCACTCTGAGAAAGAGCATTAAGAGCAGCCTGTGCTGCGTTTAATGAAGCTTTTGCTCCTGGTGCCCTTATACTATTCTTATTTTTTTCAAAAGTTGCTTTTGCCCGCGCAAGGCGTCTCTCTGCCTCTGTAATTGCCGCTTTTTTTAAAGCGTCTTGTTTATCTTTCTCTACTTTTTCTCTTGCCTTTTTCTTTTCTTCTTTACTCAAGACTGTAGGTAAATTAACCTGTGAGTCTTTTATAGGAAGTATAGGTATTTCGTCTGCTGCAAAGGCAAGGAGTGCTTGTTCTTGGCCAGCTTCTACTACAGATGAATAGGGTTCATAGAGTATACCTATAAATTGTATTCCTTCCTTATTTTCAAAATATTTATACATTGTATATACATTCATATAACTATCATCCACGAAAACAACTAACTTGGGCTGCGTCGTAAGTTTTGATAATATAAATTCTGCCGCTTTATCCTTTTCCTTATCCTTATGTGATATCATATTATTACAGACTCCAAATGTGCCGCTTTCTATCATATCTGATTTATAGCTCTTTGAATTTGCTCCTTTTTTACACTCTGGTTGGCCAGGATAGATTTTTGTAGGAGAAAGAGGAATCCTTAATGTAGTTTCCATCTGTCCTACCATTGATCCCAATCCACCTGGAGGTGCCGCTGTATTTATATACCATTTAATGCCTTTTGTATTTAAATTTGTTATCATCGAACGAGTCGCATCACCTCCTCTGGCATTTACAGTGGCTCCTGTCTTTTGTGTTAATGTCCCGTCAAAATCAAACATACCAATTATTTCATCTGCTTTTAGCCCTGATCTTTCAATAAATTTTTCCACGATACTTAATGATGAACCCTTTTCTAGTAAATATACAGGGTCTTTTTCTTCAGAGGCAATATTAAACTCTTGTTTTGCCTTGTTATATGCCTTTTGAGATTCTGCTATAGCTTTATTTATACTTTCTATTCTTTCTTGGCCCTTGGCTCCTTTAAGACGTTTTTGTTGCTCTTTTAATTTCTTTTCTGCTGCGTCCATTATCTCTTTTTTAATTAGCCTGGTCGGTTTTACAGCTTCTTTACTAGTTTCTGGCTGCACTCTTCCTTCTTTCACCCGCTGTTCCTGTTTCTCTCTTAATGCTTTTAGAAAAGGATCTTCAGGTTTTTCTTCCTTTACAGGTTCTTCTTTCTCAACTACTACAGCTTTTTTTAGGGCCCTTCCTGCAAATGGATTCCCTACATTAGTAGTCGATGCTGTATTACATGGCGGTTTAGGCAAAGGAGTGTCTGCGGGTATTCCTTCTTGAGTCATTTTTTGACGAACTGCCCCTTCTGAAATACCCCTTTGTATCATAAGACAATATTTATTCATCTTGTCATTGTATGAATTACGTTTTACTGGAGGTGGAGCAGAAGGTAGAGGGACAGCAGCCCCTGTTCCTATTGGAAACGAGAAGCCCTCCATCGCAGCTTTGAGTTTTGCTGATGCGTCAACTAAAGCTTTTGTATTCTCTTCTTTTAGACATACCATGTCTTCTTCTACTATAAAAAATCATTTTTAGAAGAACTGCTTTTTGTGTGTAAATGATCCACACGAAAACCAGGTCTATAACAATCTATTTTGGCCTATCGGGACTTTCTACCGACGGCTCTTACGCGTTCCCTTGCGGTTCTTACGCATGTTGTAACGCGTCGTGTTGCCCTTGCCTCTGTTGCCGTGGCTTACACCGCCTCCTCTGCGACGACGCATCGAGCCACTGTTGTTACCATTGTAAAAAGTGGAATTGCCTCTGCTCATGTTGCCATTGCCAACACCGCCTCCTCTGCGGTTCTTGCGCCAACGTGAGCCATTACCCTGAGACATTCCCCAAAGGGTCTGGGCGGCACTCGCATTCTGTCCAGTTGTTGACGCTCCAGACCAATATCCCTGTGCTAGTGATAAAGCTTCACGGGCTGACATTCTATACTAGAGGCAAATGTTTTACGCAGATTCATATCCTCGAGATTCATCTGCGTAAAGAGACAAACACCAACGCTGAGACCTCTCACGCACAAACTCAAGGCTATTTTCTGTTGTGCCGTGGACTTCTACTGTTCCCTCTGAGTCCGTGGAGATACTCTGGCCATCCTCGATCATCTCAAATGTCTTTCGCATTACCCAGAGTGCGTGAGCTGCCTCGTTGAACTCGGGGATATCTGTGGCATCCATGCCTTCTTCTTCCTCCTCTTCATCCTCTTCGTCGTCATCGTCCCACTGAAGTTCCTCATTCGTGTTCAAGATCTTCTCCTTTTCTGATGTCTCATGACGGCACATGGGACACGTCTCGTTCTTCAGAATCCAACGTCCAATACAGCCCAAGTGAAAATGATGCTGGCACCCAAGAGTCACCTGGCCCTTGGATACCTCGATCTCATCAAAGCAGATTGAGCAGTCCATGGTTGTCGACTAAGTGCTGCCTCAGAGGGCAGCTAACTTTTTCAATTTTTAAGCCGAAGGCTTCGCTTTCTTAGGAAGGCTAACGACGAGCTTCTTTCGCAACTGCGAGGCAATCACCTCAATCAAAGGTGGCGGCACGGCATTTCCAATCTGAGTGACCTTGTCCTTCTTATGCCCTGTAACCGTAAAGTCCGACGGAAATCCCTGGATCTGCTTAAGCTCATCTGGGACTAAACACCGAACATAGGCAGTCCCATCAGGCTTCTTCAGACCTACAAGAAGTCTCGGCTGATGATCATAGGTACAAATGATCGTCTTGCTCGGTCTATCCAAATCAATGACTTCTGAATGGACAGGCGAGGCTCTCTTTGAACAACTCAATAGTTTCTCATTTGTCTTCAAGACAATATACGGATGAGGAGTATCTGTGGGGTTTGCGTCCTGGGCTACAGGAAGAGCATATTGATAGAATTCCTCTGGAACGGAACCTGAGGGAATTAAATAGGCACCCTCCATCGTGTTCGTAACAAAGGATCGCAAAAGAGGAACTGGCTTCTGTGATCCTTGAGAATTCACATCGGCCCAGAAACTCTCCGTGTCAAAGGAAGGATCCTTGTATCCAACAAGAAGAATACGCTTTCTCTTCTGCGGGACACCAAAGTCTGTGGCCTCTAGCACTCGATAAGTCAGAGTATATCCAATTTCTAGAAAGGCTTTCTCAATCAGCTCAAGCATCATCGGATCCTCCTCCTTCGGGCCACTCTTCATTTTTGTAAGACCTGGCACATTCTCTCCAATAACAAAGTCTGGCTTTACAATCTTCGCCACACGGACAAATTGACGAAAGAGCTGGTTTCTCGGATCGCCACTGTTCTTCTTCCCCGCCTTCGAGAATCCCTGGCACGGAAATCCTGCGAATACAATCGATACCTTTCCTGTATAGGGTTCAAAGGAGGCATCACTCACCTTTGTGATATCTGTCGCAGCCGAGACTGTATCCCTTAGAAGAACGGAGCCAGGGAAGTTCTCTAGATGCGTGTTTATTGCCACTTGCTTATTCTCATTAAAGGCAATCACCTTGAATCCTGCCCTTTCGAGTCCTAGAGTATCGCCGCCACAACCTGAAAAGAGGGATATGGCCGTAGTCATTCTGGTGGGTGACTGCAGTTTAAACTGCATTCAATTTTGAATAGCTGGTTCTTTATCCCAGAAAGGTATTTGTTTTTTCAAAATGAGCGGTGCTCGACGCATCAGTAAACGAATCGCAGGAATACTGATTCGCAAACCGAATATAAGGACGAAGCGATCCAACCTTTTTGTTCTTTTCATTTGTAAGCTGTTTGAACTTAATCATCTCGGCCATATGTGTGCGTTCCTCGTCGGTTGGAATATTCTGCCCCAGGCCAATAAATGTCTGGACAGAACCCTTCTTAGGAGACCATGTAACAACATAGATGATGTTATCGTGAAACCATCCATCGTTGAGGTAGAATGACTTGGATGTTGTGTGTTTCAGATCATACGAAACTTCCTTTGTCACGTGGGACTTCTCAATAAGAAGAGTCTGGAAATCAACAGACTGCTGCGACCCGTTTGCCTGATAGATATAATAGACTCCATCCTTTGGAAGAGTCACAAGGTGCTGTCCCTTCTTTTGCTTCGGCAGAAAGACAAATCCTTTTGACTCTAGACATGAGGCAAAGGCCGCCTCTTGATCCGTCACCTTGTTTCCTGTTCCTTGCGACTCCTCCTTGCCTTGCGACTGGAGCTTGGCCTTCGTCTCTGGACAGGACTTCTTGAGTTCTAGGGGCGACGAACGACACTCCTCGAGAAGATCACGATTGAGCTTTAGAAAGGAGTCCATGGTGTATGATTGCCAATTCCGCCCATTCATAGTTCAAATTTATGCTAGGTAAATTTGATCCATCTATAGAGTTAGAGTAAGGCATATAAATGAGCGTTCGTTACATTGATCTCTTCTGTGGTCTAGGAGCTTTTCATACAGCCTTTAAAGATGTGTTTCAATGTGTCCTTGCCTGCGATATTGACGCAGGAGCTAGGGCTATCTATGAGGCAAATTACGGTTTGAAGCCAGAAGGGGATATTCGGACACTCGACTTGGCCAGAATTCCTGACTTTGAAATTCTCTGTGCGGGTTTTCCGTGTCAACCCTTTAGCATCGCTGGAAACGGCGAGGGATTTCAGGATAAGGAAAAGGGCAATCTCTTCTTCGAGATTCTCAAGATTATCGATGCCAAGAATCCTCCTATGTGTATCCTCGAGAATGTGAAAAATCTTGAGACACATGATGACGGGAAAACCTTCAAGAAGATTAAGGAAGAACTTGTGAAAAGGGGATATGTGGTGAGTGCCAGAGTTCTGAACTCCGCCGAATTCGGATCTCCCCAAGCAAGGCATCGAGTCTTTATATTTGCGACGAAGAATTCTTTCGTATTTCCAATTCATGAGCGTAAAGTCGCACATGTTTCTTCCATTCTAGATCCTGGGTCTTTGGCGGACTCGATCGATCTTTCGCCTTATTGCCTTGTGGCGAAGGCTCCTGACTACCCCTCGTCTCCTGTAAAACCCCGTCTTCTTTATGATCTGATCTCGAAGAAATCAAAGAAAGGTGGTAGGCAAGGAGAACGCGTCTATGATAGTAACGCAACTGGAATTACTATCTGTGCGTCGTCTGGTGGGCCTGGGGCAAAGACAGGACTATATAAGATCGGTGAAAAAATAAGAAGGTTGTCTGTTAAGGAATGTCTTGGAATGTTCGGGTTTCCTAGCACGTATCTCTTTCCTGGCGTCAGTGACGAGCAGGCATTGTTTTATCTGGGGAACAGTATTGTGGTGAATATCATTCGGACGTTTGTCCCGTCAATTCAAGAACATTTCCATCACGCTTGAATGACTCGAAGGCCTTCTTGTAGAGGGCACCCGTTCCTGGGACATAGAGAGACTCCCTCCAGGGAAGAAGATTCTTCTTTGTTGTGAGGAGCCAGAAACGGAGAAGAAGAAGACGTTGCTGCTTTCGCTTTCGGATAGTAGGATTCGCAGTCAGATAACAGATTTTTTCTTTTAATGTCAGCCATGTGTCTTCAAATAGACGTAGGGCAATTGGGCCAGATCTAGGCTGCTTGAAGAACGTATGAAGATACTGTAGTTCGCCAGTATCGTAGCTAAGATGAATACGAACCATTTTATCGTAGACGTATTCGCCTGTGTACTGAAGCCGCGCATTCGGATTGAATAGGCGAGAGGCAACATAGTAAGGAATCATCTGCGGCCTATGATTACATAGAACGAACAAGGTATACCCTGTCTTCATGGTGGGCAGAAGAACACGGATCTTCTTTTCACTGTTTACATCGATCGCCATCCGAATCCAGCGGTCATAGTCTTCTTGATAGGGATGTATGTTGACCTCCTTCAAATGGCTGATCGCACTCTTTAATGCCATCGTGTCGGCAGATGGATTATGAATGGCGTTATCAACGCGTTTCATCATCCTCTCGATTTGGAGGCTTTTTGATGGCGGCATTTTGTTACTCACTAAAAAAGAGTAAGGTGTTTTCAATTTTATTTAAGCCTTGGTCTTCGCAGCCTCTTTGGCTGCCTCGGCGGCCAGTCGCTCCTTTTTCTGCTTACGCATATAACTCCAGAACTCTGGTGTGCCAAACTCTGGCTTCGCCTCCTTTAAAGGCGTTGCCATATACTCCTTCAGAAAGACCCAGGACTCAGGGACGCCCTTGCGGTCCCTTTCCGCCTTTAGTTCTGCCTTACAGTAGGCCCATTCCTTTGGAGGAATAGATTCGCCTCTTTCCGCATAGTATACCGAGACGAGCTCACAGATCTCCTCGGCTGGAGTTGGATCGCTCATTGTGTCGATCGTTCGACTGCGGATTGATGGTTTCAATTTTATTAGAAAAAATAAGTGTTTCTGGTTTTTGTTTTTCTTTCTTCTTTTTGTGTCTTTTTATGGGAAGCTCCAGACAGGTGCCTTCTTGCTGTATGTAAAGCGATTCACCATATCAAGGTTGCTCAGAGTATAGAGGCGGCTATTTACCTCCTTGTTCGAAGCTACATTGTCCTTAAGGGCACTAGCAATCTCACGCGTTGTCATCCGATCTGCTTTACTACGCAGAATCTCTAGGATCTCAATGTCCAGAGCATTCTTGGCCTCCTCCTCGTCCTTATCTTCACACTTAGCTTCAGTGACATGCTCCATCCACATCGCCATCGTCTCGTTGTCGTTCTTGAGGATGTTCTGATGCTGGACCGCCATGTCAAGATCCTCCTTGAGCTTCCTGATCCTAGAAGCGGATGCGTTGCTGAGACACAACAAGACGAGGGACAGGATGACGAGAATGGCCTGATAGACCATGGTATCCAACTGCGGGACCTTCGGTGGAGGCACAGTGGGCGTGGGGAAAGGAGGCAGGGAAAAGGCAAAAGTGCTCGTCATTTTGGCTTTGAGGGAGGCGTTGTGACTACCCAGAGGAGGCCAAGCGTTTCAATTTTTCCAAAAAAATGGGCTTTGCCTCTTTATGTTTTATGTTTTTGTCTTTTTATGGGTTATTTACCACGAGATTGTCTTGACGTTGAAGCTCCCATCTCCGCTCCGCGTATACTTCACGTCCATCTTCACCTTGAACTCCAGCCCGAGCTTGCCGCAGATCAACTCCACATCGTTCTTCTTCGCTGCCGACCAGTGGAAGGCCGCCTTGTTGAGGCAGAACCGGTCCTTGTTGCTCTGGATACAGCGAGCGGCCGTGAGCCCCGAGCTCTTCCACAGAGTCATGTAGTCACGCAGAGCCTTCTCCAGGAGCTGAGGCGTCTTCAGCTTGGCCTCATCGAAGCCTACAATGCCTCCTGCGGCAATGGGCTTGTCCGTCTGGCAGTCGTGGAGGCTGAAGATTGACTTGCCATTCGTCGTGGGGATGCGAGACTTGAGGTTCACCAACAGGATGGAGGAAACTTCCTTGGGGGCCTTCACGTAGAAGATCACAAAGAAGTGATTCCTGTTGGCTCCAGGAAGAGCAAGTGCCTTGGCGCAGTTGCTCTTCACCATCACAAAGGTCATCTCGTCCTCATGAGAATGAGAGACAGTCGTTCCGTTCGCGTTGGCCTCAAGGACATTCTTGAAGAAGTTGATGTAGGCATCACTCGACGAAGAGTCCATCGTATTCAAGTGCGGCCTAATTGCGGCATTGTTTAAGAAGCCAAGAACCTCGGCCTTCTGCTCGGCCGTGTAGTGCGGGTTCTGCTCAACCAGCCGCTTGTTCTGCTTGAGGATACGAAGGCAATACTCGGCAGTGTCTGCCTCGTCATCTCCCCGATCCGCCGAGGGCCACTCCAGGCGGAGGGGCGGCAGAGGTTGCTTGCCAGAAGAAGAGGCGTTTGCCACGACGGACTTCTTAAGGTTCGTGCCCTTCAGAGGCATGGCGATCGGATACTCCATGATAGCGCGGTCCATCTCAGAAGCCTTGATCGCCTTGGTCTCGTGAGACTGTAGGGCCGCCGCAGGAACAAAGAGAAGAGGCTTTATCTCTCCCAGCTCGTAGCCACACATGCGTCCAGGAAGGCCCTGGACGAGAGCGTCCGTCTTGGAATTCTTCGCTCCCTCCCATACGAAGGAGATGTGCTTCTTTGGCACGACCTTGCCCGCACGGAGGCGACCACGGATGATGACGACAGAAGGCTTGTCAGGGGCGTCCTCCAGGCACGGGATTGCGGCACCAAGACGTTCCTGCTCGTCCTTGGTGATCGCGACATCCGTCTTCTCCTCCGTGTAGTAGAGGAACGGAAAGCCGCTGCTCACACAGATCGCCTTGATGGCAGACTCCTCCGAGTTAGCGTGCTTGCCATGCGTCAGACGCACAAGAGCCCACTTGCGGCCCTTGGTGGCAAGCATCGACTGGAAGCGAGCCTGGTTCTTCGAGATATCGAAGGTTGTCCTCAGAAGACCACCAAAGCGATACTCGGCGAGACCGACGTAGTTCTTGCCAGGCACCAGCGTCTCCACGTGCTTCTTGAAGGGCGTCTCTCCGTGCTTCAGGGCCGCCAGCTCCGCGTAGGGAGTTGCGTCCACCGAGACGATGAAGGCGTTCTTCTCGTTGAGCTTCGTAGGATTGCCGTCCATGCTTAGGCCGTGGTCCGCCAGGAACTTGTCGAGCTCCTGGTTCTGAGCCTGGTCCAAGTGAGACTCATCGACCACGATCAGAGCGTTCGTGATGTCCATCGTCTGGCCCTTGAAGTCCTGGCGGAAGAGAACCTTGATCTTCTCAGACTCGTAGGAGGCCTGGTTGGCCTTCTTCGTGTCCTTGATGGCCTGCTCCCGAAGTCCGATCTCGCTCGAGCCGCAGAGGATGTAGACACGCTGGATCTCTCCTGAGAGAAGCATGAGGCGGATCAGCTCCTGGAAGGCACCCGTCTTGCCAGACTGGCACTTGGCCATGAGGATGGCGTAGCGGATCGCCTTGGCGACGAAGACAGCGAGGATCGATGCGGCGGCAACAGACTGCTCGATAGAGGCCATTCTGAAGTAGTGGGTGACTGCTCCAGATTAATTTCTTTATTGGGGCAGGGGGAATTTCAATTTTACTAGTCATAAAAAATGGGCCTTTGACTCTTTTTATTTCTTGGGCATTCTTGGATTTAATAGTTACGCGAAAGCTGAATATCCATCTTCCTGAGATCGTCCTCGTCATAGGGACAAAGGCATGTTAGACGGCCGTTGGAGCAAGGCTTTCCGCACTCGTCACAGGCCTCCTCCCAGGGATCATCCTGGAAGCCATAGTATTGGTGCCAGCACGCACCGCAGTATCCGTTATTTACACGAGAACGACCACATCCAGGACACTCATAGTCCTCAACTCGATAGGAACAGGATGAGCAGTAGTCTGTGCTGCTTTTATCTTCGACTGCGTTGCCACAGTCGTTGTCACAAAAGAAGAGATGTGTGGACTCTTCAGTGTAGGTGCCCACGGTCTTCTCGTCGTGCCGATAAACCACAAAAGATGAAGCCATCTTTGAGGATTGCCTTCATGTCGCTGGGCGACCAGTTCAAATTTACTTGAAGACAAAAAAAAGAGGGGGTCTTTTTTCTTTTGTTTTTGGGTTTTGTTCTTTCAAAGCGAGTCAATAGGCACCCAGCGTTCACCGCGGAGGACGAGAACATGGCGAGGTCCCCGCCACTCATTCGTATTGCCTTGTCGCTGCATGATGTCTTTACAGAAGGAACTGGGGTTTTGGTAGACAGTCTGAGTGCTTGGGTTGTAGAAGCCCGAGAATGTGCCGTTCTCAAAGAGGATAACGAAACGGGAGCTAGCCATCTCCTCTGTCGATGGGACACCCTGCTGAGACTTAGTCAAGATACACACCTCATTCACCTTAAGGTGAGAGGAGTAGGGCATCTCCGTGCGGCGGCCCTTGCGTGTGTTGATGACGAGTGCCATTTTTGTTTGAATGAGCAGTGCTAGAGCTTGATAGATGCTGTTGCTTGCTGTTCAGGACACTAATAATGTAGGGAATAGCGTGCTTCAATTTTACATAAACGACAGGCGGAAATCGTAGCAAAAAAAGAGGTGTTTGTTCTTTTTTCTTTTGTTTTTTGGGGTTTTATGATGTTGTCTTTTGTTTTGTCTTTTTTTCTTTAGAACTTCTCCACAATTCCCTGCTTCACCATCTCGCGAAGGAAGTGGCTCAGCGTCTTCGGGTTGCCCTTCTCCGTGTCCCAGCACCAGCCCTTCAGCTCGGCCATGAGAACCTCCTTGCTGGCAGAGCGATCCGCCTGGGCCCGCAGCAGGTTGATGATCTCCAGCGGCTTCTCGCTACCAGGATAGTGCTTGGAGCCCTCGTTCCACGACACCGTCTTGATGGTAGAGCGAAGGTGGCCCTCGCGGATCGCCTGCATCGCAGTATCAATCTTCTCATCAGGCACGAGGCGGAAGCCGTGCGGCTCCTTCTTCTGCTCCTGCTGCTCTGCTGCCACAGGCTCCTGCTGGGGCTCTACTGCGGCCGCCACAGGCGCAGGAGGCATCAGCAGAGCCTGCTGCTGCGGCTGCTGCTGTGCGATCGCCATCTGAGCCATCTGCGGCCACAGAGCCTCTGCGGACTCGTTTGCCTCCCATGCCTTATACGCCGCACGAAGAGCCTCCTTGCCATACTGCGAGGCCAGGAAGTTCATGAGAGCGAGAGCCATATCGTCTGAGGTAGAGAGGATAGAGGCTTATTGCTTAAGAGGACGCTGACTTTCTAGGGGGGCGCCTTATTCAATTTTTTATTTTTGATGCCCCTGTTATTGCTCGAATAAAAAAGGGATTTTTTGTCTTTGGTTTTATCTTTGTTTGTCTTTTTGTTCTGTTTTGGTTTACACGGCCCAGCGAGGGCGGGCCCAGGAGGGGAGCTTCTTGGCCCATGAAGGCAAAGGGTCGTAGTCAAAGAAATCCCAAAAGAGGGTGGCGCGTGTATCAAGAAGGAGCGGGCGCAGAACAGAGAGATAGTTCTTGTAGAGAACCTTCAGCTCCTTGGGCGTATACTCCTTCTTGAGATACTCGTGTCCTCCGTCCAGCATGCCATTTTCCGCGAGATACCACGCACGACCAACCAACCACGCATCCATCTTCTTCTCGTGGTCCCTCAGCCGCAGACGCTCAGAGCGGCGGGGAAACATTCTTGCCCTAGAGAGACAGGCAAGGTAATGGCTGGCTCTAGAGGGACACTGGCCTCCCAGAGGGCCGCCTTATTCAATTTTATTGGCGGCAAAGAGCGGCAGCAAAAAAAAGTTTTTGTCTTTTGTTTTGGGGGTTTTGTTCTTTTTTCTTCTGTTTTTGTCTTTAGTTTTTTCTTGTTGTCTGTTTACTCGTCCTCGGGCTCCTCCACTGAGTCATCGATCTTCTGCGTCCTTGGGTTGTAGAGCCCCGCCCAGTCGCCGAAGCCGCCGTTATCCAAGCAACGGTAGCAATGGTTGTTGGCGGGATTCCAGAGGTGCTTCTTGCCGCTGATGGTCTTGCGGACCCACTCCTCAGGCTCCTCCTCCTCGGCCTCAGCGGCGGCGGGAGCGGGGGCGGGCGCAGAGGGCGGGGCCGCGGCCACAGGAGCGGGCACAGAGGCGGCCTTCTTGGCCTCCCGTGCGGCCGCCGCACCCGCGAGCATCTTCGCCTTGTGCTCGGGGCTGAGGACCTTCTTGGGCTTCTCTGCCACGGGGGCAGGGGCCGCGGCAGGAGCGGGGGCAGAGGCGCGGGCGGGGCTGGCCTCCTTCTTGGCCAGCTGCTCGTCCCTCTTGGCGCGGCGGGCCACAGCGGCGGCAGCGGCCTCTGGGTCGGCCTCCGTCTTCCGCTTGGATGCCTCCGCCATGGCGTCCTTGCGGCTGGCGGGCTTTCCCGTCTCTGGGTGAGACCAGCCCTCTGCCTTCATCTCCTCCCAGGTCTCGGTGACCAGCTCGTTCCAGGCGGCCACGCCCGCCGAGACCTCCTTCTTCGGCTTAGCCACAGAGGTGGCGGCAGAGGTGGAGGGCACGGCAGAGGCGGCGTGGCTCTGGAGGAGCTGGAGCAGCTCGGCCACGGTCAGGTCCGCAACGGTCTTGTTCAGGAGCGAGGCCATCTTAGCTCTGGATTACAGAGGTGGGAGGCTAGCTACAGAGCAGAGCAGAGCAGGGCAGAGCAGAGCGGGAAGTCCTAGAGAGCAAGACAGAGATGTATTGCTCAAAAGGGACGCCAAACTTCAATGGGCCACAGACGTTCAATTTTATAGCTAAATTGAATGGCTGGGGCAGACCACCAATAGAGGCCCAGGGGGGCTCATTCAATTTTATATCTAGGTTGAAGAGACGGCCATTCTGCGGCTGCGGCAGGGCGGCGGACCTCTTCAATTTAGCTATAAAATTGAACGTCTGGGGCCCATAGAGGATCGGCGTCCATCTAGAGATAGTCATCTGTCTGTCTCTAGCTCTTGCTCTGGTCTGGTTCTGGCTCTGGCTCTGCTAGAATGGCTCTGCGCCGCTCCAACCGCGTGGAGCAGAAGAAGTGGGATGAGGCCTATCGGCTCGGTGAGGTCTTCATGGCCGCCGCCCGCCGCGTCTGGGAGAGCCCTGCGGGGCAGGCCGCCAAATGGCCGCTAGAGGCGGAGTGCCTCTTTGAGGAGGCACTAAAGAAGTGCTCAAAGAGGGGTCAGGTCCTGGTAAATTGCTACCTTCATGACCAGCCTCTCCCCGAGGAGATCAAGAAGTAAAGACCCAAACCAAAGATAACAAGATAAACAAAAGACAAAAACACCTCTTTTTTTTATGGCTCTTGGCGGCTGTAAAATTGAAGGACGGTCAGCCTATATAGCCCAGCGTCCCTGTAAGCAAACAAGATGTCTTCTCCTATCATCTTCGTTCGCTGCCTTCCTTTTGACTCCACCACGGTTGTCTGGGGGACAAAGTCCACCGTCAACAAGCACATCTTCTTCTGCGAGGACGAGGATTGTGGCAACGAGACGCACAGTGACACTCTGTGCGACTCCTGTCGCCGCCATCTTGTCATGTTGTTCAGTGGGGCAGAGTGGGAGGAGTCAGAGGAGGAAGAGGAAGGGGATCTTGAAGATGCCCAGGATGCGGCCTCTGCCTTCTTGGCGTGGGAGGCGGGCGAGATTGATGATTACGGGAATCCCGTAGAGTAAGAATAAAACAGAACAAAACATATAAAACAAAGAGGCGAAAGCCCACTTTTTTTGCGGCTTATTGGCCAGGTTGAATAAATAAAATTGAATAAGGCCGGCCTCCAAAAGTCCGTCGTTCTGAAAGAAAGCCATAAGCCATCTAGCTAAAATGTCTTCCGTTCAGATTCTTGCCGCCATCCAGAGCCTCGAGAGCCAGCTGGCCATGCTGAAGAGCATGGTCCAGGGGCCCTCAGAGCAGAAGGTTGTCGCAGAGCCCGTCAAGGCCAAGAAGGAGAAGAAGGAGAAGGACCCCGATGCCCCCAAGAAGGAGGTTTCGGAGGGGGTTCGTCTCTGGAATATCCTGATTGCCGAGACTCTCGAGGAGATGAAGGCCGCTGGCTGGACTCACCCAGAGACGGGCAAGCCCGCAAGCCGCAAGGACGCCATGACGGCTGCTTCTGCCCACAAGAAGGGCGGGAAGAGCAACGCGGCCGCTGCGCCTGCCTCTTCCCCTTCCTCGAAGAAGCCCGCCGCTACCCCTCCTTCCCCGCAGAAGGCTGAGGAGAGCGGCGCGGAGTCTGATGGAAGCAAGGGCTCCAAGAGGGGCCCCGCAAAGGGCAGCCACTGGTCAGAGGAGGCCAAGGCAGCCGCAAAGGCCAAGCGGGAGGCTAAGAGGCTCGCCAAGAAGGCTGAGGGCATTCCCTCCCTTCCTCCCTCGCCTGAGGAGTCTGCGGCTGAGGATGATGAGGTCATGATCAAGAAGGTTCTCAGCGGAAAGACCTACTTCATCAGCCCCAAGACGCAGGCGGCCTACCACGATGGGGTCTACGAGGGCATCTACGATGAGAAGAGCAAGAAGATCAACACGGAGGTGGCGGAGCCTGCCGCGTAAAGAAAGAAAGATATAAAATAAAATACAAAAGACAAAAAAGACCAAAACAAAACCCAAAAACAAAAGAAAAGACAAAAACCTTTTTTTTGTAAATTTGAATAAGGCCGCCCAATAAAGGAGCGGTGTTCAGATGGCGTCCTCTCTTCTCGTGCCTGTCACCCTTCTGATGAATCAGATGAATCTGGCCGACCTCGAGGCTCTCCAGACTCATGTCGCCTCTCTCATCAGCGGCTTAGCTTCTGCTGATGCCGCAATCGCTGATGAAGAGAAGCTTCTGACTAAAAGCCAGATCCATCAGAAGGTGATCGAGATGGCTGCGACGAAGGACAAGGCCTTCAAGGCAGGATGGAGAAAGCTTGTGACCAACAGGGGCATGGTCGAGAATGTCTTTGGAATTCTCGAGGAGTGCTATCCCTCTCTCCGCACAAAGAGCTCTAATCCAGATGGCTGGAAGGCCGCGCGAGCTCTCGGTGGACGCCAGACTCTCAAGTGGCAGAGCTTCAAGCTCCGCGTGATAGAGCACCTCTATGAGAAGGGCTCGTTTGGTTCTCCTGACAAGGAGGGAGGCTTCCAAGATTTCGAGGACACCGCAGGCGGCTGTGATGAGATCGCATGGGATGCGGCGTGCTATCTGCTCGATCAGACACCTATTGTCTAAAGAAAAAAAGGAAAGAACTCTTCGTGTAAACCAGAATAAAATTGAAAACACAACCTTACCCTTTATTTTTTACCACCCATAGAAGATGGAATCGCAATTCTTCCAAAGCCCAAGGGCGTCTTTCGCCTGGGAAGAGCTGAAGGAGGCTGTCAAGCTGAGGCTCACGGAGATCTCGTCTCCGTATCCGTCTCAGTGGGACTCGAAGGCCTATCTGATGGAGAAGCAGGCAGAGTTCCTTGAGGCGATTGTTACGTCTGTCCCAACCGCCGCAGAACAGATGCTCGCCATCCGCTACGTCCACCTGAAGGGCATGCAGATCAATCTTGCTATTGAGAGGGCCCTCTTCAAGAACTACCCTTTCATTGACGTGACCAACCTCGCAGACGCCGAGCTCAAGATGGCAAAGAGTGAGATGGACTACATGGAAGAGTTCAACGAAGTTCATTCTGCGGCCTCTACGCTACAGAAGAAGTGGCGGCGCAGCCGCGTCAAGAGGCTGCGAATCCGCACGCCCTCGCAGTCGAGCGATGATGAGGAGGAAGAGATGAATAGCGGCCAGAGAGCTCCTATCTGCCAGTAAACAAAACAAAAAGAAAATAAAATCAAAAGACAAAAAGACTTTTTTACTTACTACCAAAATTTGATGTGCGTTAAGCCATCAATAAAGGCACACAATGGTCAAAGTCTCCGTCATCACGTCTACCTGTAACAGGGGCCGCTTCATGGATCGGCTCATCACAATGTATCGACAGCAGACCTTTCCTTTAAGTGAAATGGAGTGGATTGTCTTGGACGATGGAACAGACGCAGTCGGCCCAGTCTTTCTCCCCAAAGTCGCGGATCTCCCCAATATCCGTTACATCCAACGGCTAGACAAACTCACCATGGGTGCTAAACTCAATATTCTAGTCCAAGAAGCCAAGGGGTCGATCATTGTCGTCATGGATGACGATGATTACTATCCTCCCGAACGCGTAGAGCACGCAGTGAGAGCTCTATATCTGAATCCGTCCATCAATGTGGTTGGCTGTAGTCTAGTCTACATGTATTACACGGATCTACGGCAAGTCATGTCCGCAGGGCCTTATCATGAGAACCATGCTCTCAATTGCACTCTCGCGTTTCGCAAATCCTATTGTGAGACCCATCGCTACGACGATAAAGAGACATGTGCGGTTGAAAGTGCCTTTCTGAATGACTATAGTGAACCCATGGTTCAACTCAACCCTTTCAAGACCATTCTTCATATCATTCATTCGTCCAATACCTTCAATGCCATCAAGGCAAGAAACGAAGGAACGCTCGGGTTATTGAAAGAGACTTCACTAACCCTAGAGTCTTTCATACAGACAGCGGCTATGCGACTTATGTTCCTAGACGCCTACTAAAAAAATTTGAACCCATATCCTTTTTTATAGATAGGCACTCATCAAGCAAAAATGGCAGAAGTTCAGTCGCACGGTTTCACGTGGGAGGCGGATCTCCTCCAGAACGTCTATGGCCTCACGAAGGAGGAGAAGGCGCAGATCAGCTACACTGAGAAGTTTGATCTGCCGTCTCGCTTCAACAAGCTCGGGCCTGTCAATATCTCCGTCAAGTGCATCGGCGAGAAGAACGCGATTTGTATGGGCGATGCTCTTCGCGTCTTTGACGAGGTCTCTGCCTTGGATACGCCTCTTCACCTTACTCTCGTGAGCTACGAGCAGGTCGGCAACATGAAGAATGTTAAGGCGATAAAGGAGCTGAACCTAACGGCCTCAAATGCTCTTCTCTTTGGATCTCTGACTCGGAGCCAGATCCAGGAGCTCGACACACTCATCAAGGTCGTCCCGCAGAAGCGAGCCCCTACCGAGGACGAAAAAAAGGCGATTAAGACGAAGCAGGCTGAGCTCAACCGCCTCTCTGGCTACATCCAGTTTAATCCAAAGGTCAACACACAGCAGAGCCGCCTTCAGTGCTCCTTCTCCTTCAAGCAGTTCCAGGCCTTTCTCACTCAGAACCCTGAGCGGATTGTTGCGGAGAGCACGACTAACCAGTTCAAGGGCGGATCCATTCAGGCGTCCATTCATGCGGGGCCGCGGGTCTTTCACTGAAGCCCCGCTATGACCGCATTGACCACTTCGTTCGCCTCTCCCTTTGACAGACTCCTCGGTCCAACCGTATTCGAGGGAAAGACATGATCGTTCACAAGATCTATGATCTTTTTTATTTTTGGTTTGTTTTGTATGTCGAGCTGTAAGAAGTAATGGGCCTGTTTACAACACGGTTCCTCCTTCGTGTAACATGTTCCTGCCTTGCCTCCTACACGCCTGAAGGCAATATCATAGTCTTCATCGGATTTTACATATGTAAATCCTACAGGGCTTTCTTGGGCTACCACCTGGCGATTGACGTCTCGTCTTTCCCAGATCTGAAATACGCAGGGGACGTCATATGGCGATCCATTGACCTCGAATGAATTCTTGGCAAGTTCTTCGGTATAAATACAATGAAAGGCAAGGGGAAACGTGCGTGACATACTCGGCTTTACAAAGGAGCGGGGTAGAATAAACGCAATGGCGTCTACTCCGACTGCGGTCGCAGAATGCTGAATAAATGCCTTGGCAAGACATCCTTGGCGGCCAAATGGAGGATTACCAAAGACAATGCGTTTCTTCTGACTTGTAGGCGTCCATTCAAGAAAGTCTCCCTTCAAAATACCAGAACTCTTGGGGTCCAGGTCGATTCCCAAGTTATCCGTTCCTGGAGGAAGTTCCTTCAGGAAAACTCCGTTTCCTGCGGCGGGCTCGATCCACTGCCAGGAGTTTGTCTGAGGCAGAAGTTCCTGGAGTTTAGCAATACATGCCTTTGCGACATCTATCCTCGTATAGAACTGGTCTTTCTTGTTTTTACGGAACTTTCCTGTATCCTGGGCCATGGTTACCTCTTCTATTCAGGAACTCCTACCTCAATTTTAGGTACGGGGTGGGCCGTACACATTCTCAAAATAATAGGGGCTTTACTTATATATGTCTTTCGCATGGACTCCGATTTCTTTTGACAAACAATAAAGATGTCTAGTAGAATGGACTCTGATTTTTGTCGACAAACAATAAATAGCCTTAAAGAAAGATATAAATTCGAAATTATAACAACTGTCTTTGATGAGAGTGGTCGAGCTGCCGATGTATTGATAGGCAATGATATAGATATACTACTTAACTTAACAATAGGTGATATCCAGAAGGTTGGTGGTGGTTATTATAGATTGAATGTTCTAGAAAAAGATAAAGACCATACGATTCTGGGGTATATTGATTTTAATATCGCTGCTTCTATGCTTGCTGGTGGTAGAAATGTCTTCTATGTAGATCTCGTGAGATCTTTATTAAAAGGTCTAGGGAAAGAGTTACTCTATCTTATAACATGTAAGGCGGCTCAACTAGGACTTCCCCTCGCGTTTAAGGCCCAACCAGGAGTTATCGATTCATTTCCGCCAGGAACAAATAAAGAAATAATACGGAAGCATGGAGAGAAATTGCTTGCTTATTACAATCGTCTTGGGTTCACACGAAAAGGAGAGGGGAAGTATTCAAAGGCCTATGGCTTTACACAGAATTATCTAACTGATCCTACTGCGTTGATTGGTAGTGTTGCTTCTTCAAGGGCAGGAGCAGCAGCAGTCGGTGGAAAGAGACGACGCAAGAGTATGCGTAGAAAATATAAATCTAAAACCTTACGATTAACTAGAAGAAATGGATCCTCCTAGCAACTATGCCCACGGCTTTTCTTATTGGTCGAACTGCGAGGATTTTGATTACAATCCCAGTGTAACAAAGACGCTTATGCCTCCTCTGGCAGGTGATCTAAAAAAGATGAGTCGCATTTATATGGAGAATATTGAAGATTCGATCGTCAAGAGTCTCCGTTCTTACCTGGACTATTTATTGAGAAAACAAAAGGAAACAAATGACATAACGAGTAATTCTGTAACGGAGCAGGCCGCTTTGGATGAGCATCGGTCCTACTTGAGAATCCGTATTGAAAAGACAAAGGCTCTTATTGCTCTTATTGAAAGCTAATTCAATGCCTGAAAAATTGATGTGCCTTACTGTTGGGTAGTAAGGCATACCATACCAATGGACTATGATAAACTCAGTTATCTCCTGGCTCAGTCTAAGCAGCTTGAAGCTTTTGGAGAAACAGAACTGGTTCACGCCATTTGGCGACGCATTATTGAACTGTTGTCAACAGGCCTTGGTGATAGCGATGAAACCGTATCTGATTTCATACCTGATCTCCCTACTCCTTCCTCATCTACACAAACTACTGATGGGCTTGAGACCATGATGCGTAAGCAACTTCTCGAGATATGGAACGAGCTGAGGGGACGACCTAAACATATACAGAGTATACATAACAAGGGAGTCTTGATTGAAGAGATTCGTCGGTTGCGTGGTTCGAAAGGGGCCTAAAAAATTGACTCGTAAGTTTCAAGTAGGGGCAGGCAGGGGCGGCGGCCTCTCACTGGTGCTATAGTCTAGTGGTCAGGACAGGAGGCTTTGAATATGTCAGATACCTCCGAACCTCGGTTCGATCCCGAGTGGCACCAAGTTCCAAGGATCCACACTGCGACCAATATTATATATCTTGTGATACATATTCATTGGATCCTGGTAAATCAAAAGAATACACCATCGTTATAACGAGGATGTCCGAGTGCTATGAGCACAAGGCCACATCCTCGCTTCTACGAGGATGTCCGAGTGCCATGTGCACAAGGCCACATCCTCGCTCCTACGAGGATGTCCGAGTGGTTAAGGAGACAGGCTTAAGATCTGTTGGCGCAAGCCTCGTGGGTTCGATCCCCACTCCTCGTAAACGCCGAAAGGCACTTCACCGATATAGTCTAGTGGTTAGGATAGGGCTCTTTCACAGCCTTGGCTCGGGTTCGATTCCCGGTATCGGTATTAAGTTTGGTGCTTCTTGCTAAAAAGCACCTGGTGATCATACGGCTCTAAGGCTCCTCACAGCAATCTATATTTTGCCTAATTAATAAGGAGCCTGATAAACATAACGCTCATAATTCAGTGGTAGAATGCTACACTTCCAATGTAGCTACGCGTGTTCGATTCCCGCTGAGCGTATCCTACGAGGATGTCCGAGTGCTATGAGCACAAGGTCACATCCTCGTTGTCACGAGGATGTCCGAGTGGTTAAGGAGACGGTCTCAAGATCCGTTGGAGCAATCCGCATGGGTTCAAATCCCATTCCTCGTATATAGTTTGGTGCTTCTATTAAAAAAGCACCTGGTGGAGGAGTAGTTCGGATGGTCTTGGCAAACCACCACACAACCGCGTTAGCTCAGTTGGTAGAGCATCGGGCTTTTAATCCGATAGTCAAGGGTTCGAGCCCCTTACGCGGTATCTGAGTTGATAGACTCTACAACACTATCATTTTTTTTACAAGATATAAATAGAAGTAAAATGTCACAAACAAGAAAGGTTCTTACTGGTATTTTTCATAACTTGAAAACAATACAAACTGCTTACCTTACTCGTAAAAGACGTAGTAATACAATAAACTTATCTTTAAGGCCTCGTAAAGATGTTACAGTCCCTGTATTTGCCCTTATTGGGGGGATCTTATTGGTAGGAGGTGCGATAGGTCTTGGCATTGTTGCCCAAAAAAATTGAGGGGCCCAGCCGCCTAGTAGTCGGGCAGTGAGTGAAATGGATTCTATCTTTGCCCGTATTCGTAAGTCTCCTCGTAAGGCGGCAGTCGAGGCTCGGAAGAACATGAAGGAGCAGGCCGCTGATGCCTACGAGTCAGAGAGCGAGTTCGATGGCGACTCGAAGCAGGAGGAGAGGCAGTCTAACTGGAGCCGCAGCCTTGTGAAGACGACGGTAACTCTTATTCCTACTCCTGGCTTTCGCCAGGTCTCTACTCGCAGCAGTTCTCGCCTGGCTTCTCGCTCTTAAATCGTAAGTAGAAAAGTATAAGTTTAAAAACACGATAAGTTCAAAAGATACACGTTTCGCACCTGTAGCGAAGTGGATATCGCGTCCGCCTTCTAAGCGGAAGACCGTGGGTTCGACCCCCACCAGGTGTATTTGCCTTCGTAGCTCAGTTGGTTAGAGCAATCGCTTTGTAAGCGATAGGCCCGGTGTTCGATTCGCCGCGGAGGCACACAGTTTGACGGTATCTTTAAAAACCGTCACAGCTCTCATAGCTCAGTTGGTAGAGCATCGCTCTTATGTCTTTAATGATATGCATGTGAGGTGGTAGTCATCGGTTCAAATCCGATTGGGAGCATTTTTTTTATGTGATCAAAAGTTGGTCACATAAAAAACGGCAGTCTAAATAAAAATCTCAACTCTTTATGTAGAAAAAACCATGAAGGATACTGAGTCTTACCACGAACTCGTTTCTCGCCTTCGTGAATTTTTTGCGGGAAAGGGATTCAAGGAAGTCCCGACACAGTCACGGCTCTCTATTCTAGCGGCCTGCGAGAACCCCCACTCTGTCGCCACATTTTCCTATAATGGCGAGATCTGGCCTTTGCCCCAGACGGGCCAAATGTGGCTAGAGTATGAACTCCTGAAGAATCCCGAATGGCCTGGTGTTTTCTGTGTGAGCACTTCGTATCGCGACGAGAAGACGCCCATCCCTGGTCGACACGAGAAGATCTTCCCGATGTTTGAATTCGAGAGCAGAGGTGATATGAAGGATCTTGAAACTCTAGAGGCTGATATTCTAAAGCACCTGGGCTTCGCAGATGCTATTGTCGTTGACTATGATGCGACCTGTGCCGAGTATGGTGGTGTCTCTATACTTGAAGATGAGCATGAGAGCAGAATGTGGCGTGAAAAGGGGCCGATCGTCAGTCTTCAGAACTTTCCTGAGAGAACAAGCCCTTTCTGGAATATGCGGTGTAAGGGCAATGGTCTCTATAACAAGATTGACATTATTATGTATGGCCAGGAGACGATCGGCTCAGCCGAGCGGTCCTGTGACACGGTTGAGATGCGGTCCACTTTTTATAGTATCAGTGAAGGTGGCTATGCTGCCAAGCTATTTGAACTCTTCGGAAAGGAGAGAGTAGAAGCTGAACTAGAAGAGTTCTTGCGGTTTGATTTCTTTCCGAGATTTGGTGGTGGTATCGGTCTAACTCGCCTGGCGAGGGCATGGAAACTTCTACAGGCCTCTGTGTAAATCGTATTTCAAAGTCAAGCCCTATGGGTGATTGTTTCACAACCGTGACCTCATAGTTCTTTATCGCTTTGCTAGCTGCCTCAATATAGTGTCGTGGATATCCACCCATAAAAAAAGTTGTCTCTTCAGCTTCTTCTGCTCTCTTGATCTTATCAATAATATTTGCCTTCGCATACGAATAAAGTGACATCTCCTCCATGTTTAGTCATCTACTTAGAGGCAGTAAATCTCGGTGAACGTCGGGGCTCGAGCTTTTTTTGAAGAGAGGGTTTTTCTAGAAGAACAGGCTTCTCTTTTACAAATGCGTTTTTCTTGTATCGGTAATGTCCTTCGCCTATCCGAACCTTATTTGCCTTCCAGGCCTTGGACGCCTCGTCAAAGAACTGAGGGGTAAACTCCATCTATGCCTTATAGGCCGCTGGGTTTAAATCAATTTTTATAAGCCCAGCTTCGCTTTGCCCCACGCAATTGAATCCTTAATCAAATTCTCTGATAACTGTGACTTGTAGCCACGTAAATCAAAGATTCGACCATTGAACAGCTCATCCTTATTCGCATACTGGCTTGTCTCATTGGCCCAGTTACTCTTTCCAATATAACAATTGCTCAAGGTCGATGTTTGCGGCAAAAATCCTGAAGGCTCTACAAAGACCTGTTTACCATCCACATAGATGCCAATATTAGGACGGAAAGCGTCACTTGATGTCGCCGTGATCGCAATATGCGTCCATGTGCCTTTCTTGATAACACCCGGAACTTTAATACACAGTTTACGCTGACGCTCATCCCACACCTCATATAAAAGAGTCGCTGTCTGTTTGGGCATCAAGGCCGCTTTTGAAGGACGAATACGCCTCGGAACCTCTGGTATATCCAGATCGGCGCACTCATAGAACTCGACATTCGCCGACGTTGATTTCATCAAGTCCTGCGGAGACATTGTTATTCCTGGCTGAGGGCCAGAAGGCGAAGAAGGAACCGTATTCTGAGAATCACAGATCACCGCATTGCGTATGATCTGAGACGTTGGATCAGGATCTCCCTTTCCAATGATTCCCAACATAACATTGTTCTTACCAGGCCCATCTCCAAAATCGAAAATCTTTGCATTATTTGTAAATTCCTCAAAAAAAACCCAGACCATCATACCCCTCATTGACCGCAACGGGACAACTGCGCCCAGCTCTAAATCGGGACTATCACCTATTCTCAAATACTGGTCAAGGCCATTGAAACGAAGAGCCTCTGTGATCTTCGGCTTCGGTGTCTCATCAACATGCCCTCCTCCCATCACCATAATCTGTGTATTATTGACATAGTCAAGCATATCATCATAGAACCGATACCAAAAGACACATCCCTGGTAAAATCGTGTGAGGGTTACAATATCGGACGGAGGATTTGTATCCACAACCAACGCCGAGTCAAAATTGTGGTCAAGGGCTCTATTACACTGCGGTTCATAGACTCCTGACTTTCCCTTTAAGATTCTACAATAGTCGGCCCTACCGTCTTTATTAGTATCTCTCATGTAGTCGTCACGGGACAGAATAAAAAGAAATTTATCGTTTGTTTTTTCTTTCGTTGAGGGTGTTCTAAAGTCTAGACTACTCAGATTCTCCGTTCCCGCAAGTGCACACGCAAAGAACTTGGACTTATCTGACTTGGACTCAACCATACGGCAAAAATCATGATCTAGACCAAGACGCTGAACATCCACATACCCCCTGAAATACCTCGGGTCCTGGTCATATCCTCCTTCCTCATGTCCTATTGAAATATCACCACGCCGAGGCACAAAGTTGGCGAAATAGCCTCCTGATGGTGAAACCGCAGAGACTAAGTTGTTAAATCCTTCAAATACTTTTTTAGGCCAAAAGAGCTCGGCCGCAGCGAACCCCAAAAGGAGTAACAAGGCCAGGGTTATTCCGATCATCTATCTTCTCTACAACTAGTTTAAGAGTTAAAAATACACACTCAAGATAGAAGTAGTATGGAGCCACAAAAAGGCGGCAAACAAATCGGAGAAGGCACCTATGGATGTGTCTTTGTCCCTCCTCTTGCCTGTAAATCAGGACTGAAAGCATCGAAAACAATGGTTGGTAAACTTACCTCCAAAGAAGATGCTACAAGAGAAATTACTATCGCGAATCGTTTACGTCAATTACCTCTCTACTCCAATTATTTTCTCTTACCTGAACCGGAGTCCTGTGAGCCTTTAGAGAAATCAAAACAGAAAAATACCAATTTACTATCAGGCAAGTGTTCTCCAGTTGAAGAAGGCCGTATTAAATTCAAAGATACACTACAGACATTTACACCCTTCGGTGGTAAGTCATCTGTCTATTCTGTTCTGATCGACACAAACTTCCATCCTAGCCGCTTTGATTTCTTCTTTTTTATGAAACATATTCTTGAGGCAGGGGCGTCCCTCGCCGTCGCAGGTGTCTGCCACTTTGATCTACACCCCAATAATATACTCATGGATGATAAAAACGTCCCTCATATCTTGGATTTTGGGATGTCCTTCATCGGAAAAGAGATTACTCATAAAACCCTTGATGATCGCTGGAAACAGTTGGATTTTGGTATCGGATCGCCCCTAAGCCCTGTCATTCTGAATCTAGAACCACCTGAAGTCACTATTCAAAATGCGGTTCTTAATAATGAGTATACCTTTGACGAGGCAATTAAACTGACTGTAATGGGAAAGCCGATCTTTAAAGATCTACATCAACTCTATGGGAAATCACTCGAAGCGAATGTCAAGGAGATCAATGCATTTTTGGAAACAAGCTCAACTGCCCTAAAAGGTGACTGGCCTGGATTCTGGCGTCTCTATTGGCCACGTTACGATAGTTGGTCTATCGGGTGTATCTTAGTCTATATTCTAAAGATTCTCTTGACCTGGCCCGCCTTCTCACAAGGAAAATGGCTTCAACAGAAAGCTATTGTTCTTGCGACCCTGAAAGGTATGCTAGAAGTCAACGTCAGAAAACGTCTCGATTGTGTAGAGGCACTCGCACTCTATGATCCTGGAAACCTCTGGGTCTCTCGCTTCGGCCAGAAATGGCTGGAGGCACGCAGAACAGATCAGTAGGCCTTTCGTGTTTGTCTCCTTAACCCTTTCCCTTTAGTGGATCGAAGGGTTTTTCTGTATCCACCCACCTTGATACGAAGAGCCTTATCGCGAGTTAGACAGAAATATCCACAGGATACATTATAATCCAAATTCGAATCGTTGCTCGTATAGTCACGAGACGCTAACGCGGGGTCGTAGATATAACGGCCAGTCGCATCCTTATTTGTCACTTCTGTCCCGCCAGGCTTGTGTGACCAATACCCATTTGTATCCTGCCGATAAAAATGATAGTCTTCATCGGGATCTACAACTAGAGAAATCTTTGACGTGTGGGCAGGGCATCTGTCCTTGAATGTTGTCATCTTCAGTCCAGGGTTGTCTCCCAACAGACGCCCAATCATATCTGGGCATGTTTTCAGACGAGTGCCTCTGAATCGTGGATGGCCTGAGGCAGATCCAGGTTGATGGAACGGAGTATTACAATTGGGATCCTTTTTACAGTCCTCGATTTGTTTCGGGTCATGAATATTATAAGCATAGGCAAAACAGTTGTGTGTTTCACGTAACTCTTTCACATTATTCCAACGGTCGGGCTCATATTTCGGTTCATAGCCAGATAATGGACTTCTTCTCGGACACATATTCATATGTCTCTTACAGAAAGGACTATTCATCAAGGGTATTTCCTGACAGGTCGATAGACACTGACAGCGGGCGTTCATTTTTCTTTTCTTGGGAGGAGGTCCCATCGTCTACCTTCTCCTTAGACTTAAAACCCATGGCAAGCAACTGTTTCATTAAATCTGGATGAATTGAATCAAGGGTCGATTTTAGAGGCGTAAGAGGAATTAAATTTTCAAGTGACTGTGCGGTTGTTGATGTTTTTACTTCTGTTGTTCCGTTTGTCTTTGTGGTTGCCTGTGAGACTGTATTTGTATCGTTCATCTTATAATATTCCTCCTCAACCTGTCTCATCTTGATCTTTTCAATCATATGGCAAAAATAGATAAATTGGTTCTCATGACTCGGAACCTGCCCTATGGTCAAGGACCCTCCATATCGACCACTAAGGCCCAAATATTGCCATCCCTCGCTTCGTAATTGCTCATAGGTTGTATGAATAAAATAGTATTTCTTATCAAGCTTAAATACACTCACGATTCCATTGCTTGTCGTCACTAAAAGTGAAAGAACCCATGTTGCCCAATAAATACGGTAGGAGAAGCTATCGGGATCTGAATAGGACGTAGAGGAGGTCCCCGTATTTGTATACTGAATCGATAATAGAGCAGGAACAACTAAAGAACCCACTGTTATCAGTAGTCTCGCAAGATGATAAGCATATGCGAGACGAAAACACCGACGCTCATATGTCTCTAAAAGAGGAACATATCGCTCCTTTATAATTATTTTCCGTAAGTCGCTTAGCTCTGGCGTAGACTCCAATGCTGAAACAAAACGCACAGCCTTTGTCTGGCACCGCATCTATCCACCTGCTTTATAAAATTGAAATAACTGTTTACGAAGTAGGGGGTGTTCAAATGGAAGCCATTATTCACCTTTGGTCGAAAGAGTATGCTCCTGTTTCTTGTAGCGATCAGTTTTCTGCGCAGATCTCTGAAGGCCTATGGAAGAAAATCATGCGGGATGAAGAAGGGGCTCGTCATTTTATTCGGATTGGAGACTGGGTCGTTCCCTGCGGCAACCCTGTCGTCATGGAAGACAGCGATGATAATCACGTCTTTCTTCCTCTCTGGATGATTGATTCAGGCCACTTTTATGGCAACGGCGAAGAACTTAATATCGAGATCCTCAGCGAAGAGGCATTCCCTTGTGCGACCCGTATTGTCTTTAAGGTGGTTGACAGTGCCTTCTATAATAGCGATGTCAAGGATGAGCTTGAAAAGGCATTGTCAGCAATTGGTGTCATTCGAGCACACACAACTCTTCAGATTCCAATTAAGGCTCTGGGAAACTATCCCGTTGATATCTTTGTGTCCGAAACAGAGCCCGCAAATATAGTTCTGTGCGATGGCGAGGAAGTCATCGTTGAGTTTGAAGAGCCTGTGGATCATGCGATGCCTCCACAGGCTCGTCTTCCTGTTGAAAGGCCTGGGACTCCTATTCCTCCTGTTGTAGAGCCTATTATCCCTATCGCTGCCGAGGCAAGTCCATGGACAGCTGCGGGAGCAGGAAATGTTCTCGGAACATCCAGCATTGTAGCCAATATTCCTGCCTGGCGTCTCGCTGTTCCTCATCGGCCTAGGCCTCGGCCTTGAGTCTATGCGAAATCAGGATTCCATCCATAGGGCTCATCAAGAAACTCCTTCAGAAACCAATTGATCTTTTTATTTCCATTTTTATCTGTATAATACGCATCGCCGAAATCAAGTATCCAGATCTTTCCATCGATATCTTCAATGAAATTATATCCAGTAATATCGACATATTCAATACCCTCTCTTTCATATAATATGCTTAAGATACGATGTATCTCTGACCATATCTTTTTAGGTATCTTCGCAGGATCGTCCGTGTATTGATCCGCTAGACAAAAACCATCAATAGAATCCATTTGAACAACATTTCCATCCACGTGTTGGATCTTCGGTGCGAATCCATAAGAGGCTGCGATATCTTGTAACTCGATCTCCAATGGAGATGCGACTACCTTCGTATACATTTTTCTACTATACTATGAATCTAAAAGGGAGTGTCAACTTTATACTAATGAACGTCGAACAAGGATCTGCGGAGATCTTTTCTGGAATTAAGAAAGCCTTAGAAGAGAAGACTGGCTTTCTTGTCGGTCGTAATGGAACGATAGAACTCGAAACTCTTTTTTCGTCCGACTCGACTGAATTCCAAGGGAGACTAGAACTCCACGCGGGTATCTGGCCCAAAGGACATGTCTCTGTTACTACATGGTCACAAAGAACACGTGAGGCCATTCAGGAATGCGATGTTCTTGTCGCGGGATGGTATTCTCCTCTAGCAAACAAAGAACGTGTCTTTCTTGACTCGATTGGGGTCAAGGCACCTCGGATCCCATTACGGAGTCTAGAACCGTATTATGTCGAGCCTGAAAAACGCTGGACATCTCTTCTCAAAGATCAGAAAGTCGCCATTATTAATTCCTTCGCAGAGACCGCTATCGACCAGATAAAGAAAAGAGACGAGATTTGGCCTCTCTATACCGATTCTCTTCTACCCTCTACAACGCAGTGGATCCCCATTGTTACTGGATACTGTCCTTCCTTAGCGAACGGGCGAGCTGACTGGCCCAAAGGCATTCAAACATGGGAAGACGCAGTTACATCCGTTGTCTCGGCAACAGTTGAATCTGGGGCTCGTATTGCCATTGTCGGTTGCGGAGGTCTGGGCCTAGTCATTGGGCACGAACTCAAAAAGAAGGGCCTCATCGTTGTTGTCATGGGTGGAGCCACACAGGTTCTCTTTGGTATTAAAGGAGGACGATGGGCAACACACACGGTGATCTCTCATTTCTGGAATGATGCCTGGGTTTATCCAACTGAAGCCGAAACCCCACGGAGTGCCTCCACGATTGAAAACGGATGCTATTGGTCTCCTACCATAAAAAATTGAAGCAGAGTTTCGCATACAGTGGGGCATTACACATACGCTACAATGTTTCTCGCCGACATTCGCAATTCGTGGCCGTTTGAGGCGAACGCTCCTAAGAATCTTGAAGACAAGGAGATCTTTAGTGAGTGGATTCAAGAAGAGGATGCCTCATCTGTCTGGCGTGTCAACATTCCGCCTCCCATGACGGGCTTCACCTACCTCGCCTTTCGATTTACGAATCCTGAGTCGACAGATGCGACCTTCCAGCTCGTCCATGGGCTTACCGACAAGCGGGTCTTCAAGTGGGTTGAGCCGATGCCTGCTATTCATAGTGCCTGGACTCCGTTCCCCTTTCCTATCATTTCTAGAGTGGCTGCCCTTACAGAGGACGGCATGGATCTTCTTATTCAACACAAGAACTCTTCGTGGGGAAAGGTTGAGCTCCTTGCTCAGAAGCTTGATGATCTTCCTGCGACAGATGGACTCACATATGCGTTTGTCAGCACCATACCGAATAAGATCGTTATGGTGCTCACTGATAAGCAGATGATGTATATGCCGTCCGAGGATCGCTGGCCTAGGCCGACAAAGATGCTCCCTCCTCTGTCACGTGTCCTTGATCCCTTCAGGGCGGAGTGGTGCGACAAGGCTGTTTATTGGAACGGTATTGATCTGAAGAGGCCGTTTTAGGTCTTTGACTGTGTAGTCGCCTCGACTCTGTCTCCTCCAATAATATCAATGTGGATATCGCTCTGTTCAGAAGGAGGAGAGACTAGACTATTCAAATGGATACGCCGCCTGCCCGTATCCTGATTCGTTAGCTTTACACTCGGCTTCATCAATGAATGAAGAGATGATGTTCTTTCCAGAGGACTCATTTGAGGCAAATGCGGGACTAAAGTGCCCGATAAATCAATGATACGCTTATCAATCAACTTATTCAAATCAGGGATGACCTCATCCCTCAACATCTTTTTCTTGTGATATAACATGAGGGCAGCCTCACCCGATGCCATCTGTAGACGTGACTTTGAATTATCGAACACCTTCGTGTGCTCAATTCCGCGACAGATTTCGGGCCTTTTAATATTAGCAATATCCTTGAATTCCTTCTCAAATTCCGCGATAATATCATCAGGGACAGGCGGAGACTGCTCAATCAAACGATCCAGCTCGGCACGACAGATATTCAGAAAATCCATACAATCCGTGCGGTCATTGGGGTGCATCGCCAACTCTATCGCAATCTGACGCTGGAACTTACCCCACGCAATGGAGGCAACACGGTTCGACTCTGAACCCTGGGCATATCGTAAAAAGTTTCCAAGCGTCGTTAAGATTCCTGCGAAAATCGAGATTGATCCAATACCCGCCGCGACATAGTTTTTCAATGTCGGATTATCGGGAGGGATAAACGAACCAACTGCGAAGTTCGCAGTTCCTGTAAGTGTCGATAAGATGATAACAGGAATTGTAATAAACATATTTAAACGACTGAACTTCTTCTCGCAGCGGTCATGGAGCCACCGATAACAGGCCGCCTTGTCTGACCATTCCGCCATCAGTGCCTCCTGTTGCGGCGTCCATCCATTCAAGAACTTTTTGACGACCGCATTCCCTGATAAGTCGGAATTTGACCTCGATCTAGTGCCTCCAGAAGACGTAGGAGGTGAAGTTGAAGACATCTATATCTATACTAGTGTTTAGAGAGATTTTAGCCACGATTCTATCTCTTTTAATTGAGGGGCTGGATCAAGATGTCTCGCTCTAACACGTCCCTCCGCTGATTTCAATCCATAGAACCACGGATCTGTCTTCAACTTGTCAATAAGACGAACCCACTGGTCAATCGAATCACGATTCGCAAATAGGCCCGCGTCTCCAAGTGACTCTTTCAGTCCTGGTGTCGGATGAGCAATAACTGGGATTCCTAAAGACATCGCCTCGACTGCTACACGGCCCCACGATTCATAGTAAGACGGCATCAGAATAATGTCGGTCTGCGAATAGAACTTGGATGCGTCAGGTGTATTCTTCATATAGCGTAAATTAGGAATGCCCTTCTCTACAAATTGATGGCCGTATCCTCCTAAAACTCCGAGAAACTCAACAGAGGGCATTGCCTTTGCGATCTTGACTAGGATCTCACCACCTTTATCAGGATCACAATTTACTAGAGTCACATAGTGTCTTGAAGTTGGATATGTATATTCACTATAATCAACTGGAGGATACAATACCTTTCCATCAAGCTTGAATGATCTGTAAAAATGTTTGACCCATTCACTGTTGTGAATCAGATGAAGCTGTTTTTTCGGAATCTCTTCAATATAATCACGTAACCACGGAACTTGATATGTTCCGTGCATCACCAATACAATTGGAAGATTAAGTTGCTTGGCTGTCGTAACGGCAAGCGGAGAGAGTTTCATATGCGACAAAATAACAGATGTGTGTGTTAGTATAGTCTCGACTGCCTTCTTGTCAGAAAACTCAACAATGTCAATCCCCTCGTAGGATTTCTTAGGAAACGAAGGAAGTAAGACAGTTACCGTCCATCCATTCTTTACTAAAAAAACATTCAAGGTGTGGGCCATTAATTCTCCGCCCGCATTTGTAATCGGCGGGTATCGATGAATAATCCATGTGGCGTGCTTCTTTTGTTTTTGTGATGGAGTCGGTATAAAATCGGATGGTAAGAGGCTTTTTATTTCCCCCTTCATCTTCTCTTCTACTACTAGTAATGAACGATTTCTTTTTAATACTCGTAATCTCTTTCTTTATATCAATGCTTCTTATGGCAATACTTGATCGTTATAAAATCAGATTCATCAATGAACAAAGAAGCTATTAATGGCCACGACCACGACCACGGCCCCTTCCATTACCCCTACCCCTACCATTGCCCCTACCCGAATTACCCTTCTCTGCCAAGCCATTCTGATAGATCCGTGTCGCAGCCTCGAGTGTCAGTGTCTTTGGATCGAGACCTTCGGGTAGACTCACAAACTGCGGTCTTCCTGAGGAGCCCTTCTTAAACATAAACGGACCATACTGACCCTTTCGAAACACAAAGTCTCCCAACGTGTGAAGAGATGCCTCCGCCTTTGCCTTCAGCTTCTCCTGAAGCGTGAAGACTGTATCTCCCTCCACTTTTGGGACGTTCACGGTCGTCCACTGAACATATGCCCCAAACTTTCCTGACCTCTCCACCATCGGCTCGCCTTGTAATGTGCCAATGACAAGGCCTTCGACTTTCGCTTTAACCATGTCTTTAAAGTTTGAACAGAAGACAGTCGCTGCCTCTTCTGTCATCTCACCAAACGGAACACCCTCTGGCCATCCATAAAACGTTGTTTTCTCCTTGTCTCCTGATGGATCTTCCTTCAGAAGAATTGGACCTTTCTTTCCTAGGACAGCCTTGAGCCCATCCTTGAACTCCTTGACTTTGGTGCTCTGACCTTGACCTTGACCTTTCTGTCCCTTTAGTTCAAGATAATGATCCTTATACGATGCCCATGTGTCCCGACAGACCTGCTTCCAAGGCTCCTTTCCTTCGGCAACCTTATCTAGACGCGACTCCATCTGGGCAGTAAATCCATAGTCGAACAAGTTTCCAAACTCCTTCAAGCAGAACTCGAGTAGACTTAGACCCAGGGCCGTCGGAACCATCTTGTCCTTTTCGCCACCAATCTTCTTTATGACGATCTCCTCCATCGGTGGCCATTGGCCCTCCTTTTTAACAAGATACCGCGAAAACTTCCTATCGATAGGAGGCCTGTCCCGCTTCTCCGTGTATTTCTTGTCCAGCAATGTTCCAACTAGAGAAGCATATGTGCTCGGGCGACCAATACCCTTCTTTTCAAGTTCGCGCACTAGAGTTGCCTCTGTGTATCGCGGCTTCGGATTGGATATCTGCGGATTTGTCTCCAGCGTCGTCCACTTCAGCTTATCTCCCTCCTTCAATGAAATCGCCTGAAGCCATGTTGCCTGTGCGACATCTGTAACTGTATCCTCCTCCGTCTCATCGAGGTTCGTCACGGAGGCGCCGATCTTTCGCCATCCCGCAAAGGTTGTCCTCTTCCACGTCGCCTGCCACGGAAACTCTCCAGGATCTCCGTTCGCTGTAAAGATAATCGTTCGCGTATCGCCCTTTGCGGCGGCCATACAACTCTGAGTCGCTCGAGCCCAGATAAGACGGTAAATCTTCCTGTCAAGAGGTAGCCAATCCTCACCTGCTAGAAGTTCTGTAAGATCAAAATGCGTAGGGCGAATGGCCTCGTGGGCCTCTTGAGCTGCTACTTTCGTATCAGTCGTTTTTGACTTTGCCTTTGCGTCTACAGGCGATCCAACATAGGCATCCCCAAACTTCTTCTGAATATACTGTGTCGCATCCTTTGTCGCCTCTTCAGACAGAATCGCATGATCCGTTCGCATATAAGTGATATGACCTGCCTCATACAACTTCTGGGCGATTTGCATTGTCCTCTTTGGTGGCGACGCATATAGAGCAGATGCCTCCTGCTGTAAAGTGCTCGTAATGAGCGGCTTCGGGGGGGATTCTGACCAGGGCTTTGTGGTCGCAGTCAGAATCGTTGCCTCCACCTCTTGATGAATATTTTCCAAGAAATTCAACGCCGACTCCTTCTCGTCGAGTTCATCCTTCAGATCCGCGGGAAATACAAAGTTTCCACCGAAGGGACACCATGAGCCCTTGACTCGCCACACAGTCTCACTTGTGAATCCTTGAATCTCCTTTTCCTTGTCGCACAAGAGACGCAGGGCAGGCGTCTGGCAACGACCTGCCGACAAGGCGGGCCCAATATGCTTCCACAGGAGAGGTGACAAGGTAAATCCAACCATCAAATCAAGAATTGACCGAGCCTGCTGGGCCTCCACCTTGTGCATGTCAATATGACGCGGATTCTTTACCGCCTTTGTAACCGCCTCTTCTGTGATCTCATGAAAGACTGAACGAAGAGCCGTTTCAGGATCGAGCTTCAGAAGAACTGCGACCGAATAGGCAATCGCCTCGCCTTCACGGTCATCGTCTGCGGCAATATAGATCCGCGTGGCGGCCTTCGCTGCCTCCTTCAGATGTGCGATGGCTTTTGACTTCTCCTTAATGAATTCATATCGCGGCTCAAAGTCGCGATCTAGACCAACCGCTTCGAGATCCTCCTCTAGAGCACGAATATGACCCATCGTGGCCTCCACTCGCCAGCCTGGACCCAAGAACCCCTGAATCTTTTTACATTTCGCAGGACTTTCAACGATTACTAAAGATGTCATTGTATGTGTATGATAGTATAGTGCCATCATTTACAAACAATTTTACGGTGTTAGGGTCGAGAAGTCTAGACGGATGATACAGGAGGAAGAGTAGTCTGAACTTGTGACTTTCTGCGTTCTGTTCCAACTTGTGACGGTCTGCGTTCTGTTCCAACTTGTGACGGTCTGCGTTCTACTGTGATCACTGTTGACGGTCTCCTTTCCGCATCGGGAAGTTTGTGAACATTTGTATCAGGGCGTCTTCTTAATAGACACGCCGCACAGCAATAACAAAATAGAACTAGAACACTAAATCCAAAAATAGCAGAAAGCCCAATTGCGGCTGCGACACCATTCGTGAATACAGGAGTTGTTTCAGTCTTTATGACTGTAATAATTGTCGTATTTATATGACTCGGTGTTGATGTTGTAGAGATTGTTGGTGTAGATGTTAAGGTCTCTGTGGAGGTTGAGGTTGAGGTTGAGGTCGCAGTCGCTGTCGCTGATGCACTAGAAGACGCTGTCGCTGTCACACTTGCGGTCGCACTAGAAGACGCTGTCGCTGTCACACTTGCGGTCGCAGACGCAGAAGCAGAAGAAGACGCTGTCTCTGTGGCACTTGCGGTCGCAGTTGTAGTCGCTGTCTCTGTGGCACTTGCGGTCGCAGTAGAAGACGCAGTTACAATGGCAGACATAGACGCCTTAGGAGTTACAGAGGATGAAGCAGTTGAGGAAGCAGTCGCAGCAGCCCCACCTGAAAGAACAAGCGGGCAACAAAATTCGTCTGTTGTTGAGTATTGACCGGTAGCATAGATACACCCATAAGAAGCCCCGCGTAAATTACAGGATTGGCCATTAACAATTTCCCAACTTGTTAAAAGCGTAGAACAGATTGCAGCTGAATTGGCCTGAATATAAGAACAATCGGGAAATCCCTGATTAGCAGGGCATCCATTCATTGTATGAGTCATTGATCCAACACTTGAACATGAATACTGAGCATTGACTAAAGAAAGAAGGGATGCACCCGATAAGAAAAGAAGTAGCATTGCTACATTCCAGAGATATTTTATAAATGAATACTTCTCGCCTTAAAATTGAGTGGCTTGTTGATGTATTCCAACATCAACACAATGTCGCTGCCTTGGAAGAAAAAAACCGCATTTCAGGGTATATCACTCGCAGAGAAACTTAAGAAAAGTATACAGGAAGAAGAATTAGCCTCCACAAGCCGTTTTCAGAAGCAAGGATCTACATCTCGCATCAAGGAAACACCTGACCCTGTTCTAATGAATTTGCCCCGTCGATTCCCCTGTTCACGTCTCAAGAGAGAACAAAAACAAAAAGAGGCAATGAAGTTGGTCGAGATTGAAGAGGAGGAAGAGAACTACCGTTGGCAGATCAGTAGAGCTCTTATTCGGACTGAAGTATGTGAATTGGAATCTGAGCCTTATGAACTAGAACCGCAAGCTCTATGCCCGAACGAAGACGAGTAACTTGTCATTGTTCCATCCAGGCGAGTAACGGAGTGCGTGGTCGCACACGATAAATGTATGGAACGAAATCAGAGGCTTAATCTCCTCCAACGTTTTTTCATAGAGCTCAATCGACCGCTCACGAAAGATATCCTCTACAATAAGAAGGCCTCCCTTCTTCAAAAACTGTAGACCATGCTTGATAACAAGGCACTGGTCATGAGGATCATGCGACGCATCATCCAAAATCACGTCAAAAAGTTCCGAATCCTGTTGACAATATCCAGCTAGACCCCCAACAATTGCCTCTTCCTTACTAGCGTCCATAAGAGCCAAGAATGTGTTAGGAAGACCCATTGAAAGAATATACTCCAGATTCGGCCGATCATTATCATAGCCAAAGATCCGAGCCTGCGTAAAATAATTTCTCCAGGCCCTCAAGGACGCACCGCGAAACACACCAATCTCTGCGAACTTGATCGGCTTGTGCCTTAACGGTTCAAAAAGAAGGGAATAAGGCATCGTATAAGGATGTCTGTGACCATTCGCGGTAAAAGGACTCTTGTCAGTGCCTGACTCTGCGCACAAAAGACAAAGATCAGATTTTGCCTGTGTAGAATCAATGGTGATCGAGTTCATGAGGATCTAATGGATCTGTTTTTTCCTGTTTAGATGGAGTTTTCCGAATGGTCAGATAATAGAGTTTGTGTGTATCCATCACAGGAGACCTTACACGAAACTGATACTGGTAGAAATCTAGAAGAAACGATGTGTGCCACTCAGCTGTGCTAGAGCCACCAGGGCCCGCGTCAATCTTGTAGATTGAAATCTCATCGGCCGTCAGAGCCCGCTCTTTGTTAAGAATTGCGTCTGGAATCTGCATTGTGTTACTTACTGGCCTTTTTACAGCCATTTGTTTCAATTTTTTGATCACTCCACAAGCATCGGAATGCCTCGGTCCATACAATAATCGGCAATCTCCTCTAGAGCCGCGTAACCAATCTTGCCTGTGCCAATAAACGCATGACGGTCAAGGCAGGATCCGCACGGTGTAGAGGAGTCATTGAAATGAACAAGCTTGAGAAGTGTCGAGTCGAGCGTGGTCATCTTCTGAATATACTCCAACGGATTCTGGCCTGTTGCGAATACGTGGCACGTGTCAACACAGATACGGAGTTTGGGCGAGTCGAATGACTTTACGAAGGAAACAAAGTCATCGTAGGTCGTCAGAGTTTCCGATCCTTGGCCTGCGGGAGTTTCTAGGAGAATCGGACACGCATCCGTCGCCGACTCCATTGCCTTTACAATATTCTTACGCATATGTTCAAGGGCTGTGGTAAGAGGAAGATCAGTTGACTTGCCCACATGAACAACAACACCCTTCAGACCCATCGCATTCGCATACTGGAGATTCTTCTGGAGACAGACAACTCCATAATCCTCCTTTGTTCCAGGCTCGTGACAGAGATTGATGATATACGGACTATGGACATACATTCGGACTGCGGTCAACTGTTGTGTCGAGAAGGCAGCCGCGATATCCTCATCCTTCATGACAATCTTGGTATTCTGTGGGCCCGTTAGAAACATCTGGAAGGGCTTATGGGCCTCGTCTGCCAGACCCGAAAGAGTCAAGGCGACTGTCTTGAGCTTCTGAACATGAGAGCCAATGTTGTGGGTTTCCTGTAGAAGCATGCCCATAATTGGTGATAGGGCTGCGGTCGGCTCTTGGTAACCCTTGCTTAGAGTATTCAAGAGATCACGATAGGCCTTTCGACTCGTCCACTTAGCAACGGACTGGTGCCACACTGTATCCTGGAGAGGAAGAACAAGATAGACATCAGTAGCAGGCTCGTGGAGGGCCGCGTAGGCAAAGACCTGGAATAGGAAATCTACCCAATTCTTCTTCAGCATGCCCGTCAGCTTGACTTCAAACAGCTGCGTCTCTGTCTGTGCGTCAGGATGGCCCTCGACCGCCTCATAGCGAACAACCGTATCAAAGACAAGTGTGCCCTTCACGACCGCGTCGAGCTTTGTGCGAGTTGCGATAAGATGATCAAGGAAAGGCTGCGTTGTCTTTGACTTTACAACCTTTGCCTTCTTTGTAGGCGTGTAGTCTGGATACAGCTTCTCGATGGCTGTATGAAGAGAGGCAACTGTAATCTCCGAGGGCGGCAGACGCAGAAGTTCCTCCGCCACGCATCCCAACAAAGAGTAAGACTCCTCCTTGGGAAACACAGATAGAATCGCACACGGATACTTTCCTGTCGCAACATCTGGGCTCACGAGCTTCTTGGGAAGGAGCTTCTTGAGAGAGGCCTTCGTTGTCGAATCCATCGCGGACAGAAGTTGACGAACACGGAAGGTCTCCATGATGTATGCGTTCAGTTCCACGTAACGGCGTTTCAATTTTATGTTTAATACGCAAACAGAAGACCCGCTCTGCCACCATACACTCGCAGAATGTTGTAGGTCTCCGCGAAGACATAGACCAAGAAACGAGGGACATTTGTTGGGTTCTGCGATCCTCTAAACGGCTGAAACTGGAGCTGTAACTCTAGTTTTTCTATTTTATCTAAATTGGCCTCACCCGTCACAACCGACGGAGGATACAATCCATTCTGGAGTCCAAACGTCATGTTATACATGTAACGATTCACCCATGGACTTTTTCTCTGTTCATACGAGGGTAACAGACTTCTGAAAACAGAAGGTGAGGCGCCAGAATAGCGTGTTAGTCTTCCTTCATACATCAAACTCATAGACGCAAACGGCTCAGAATCTCTCTCCGAGAAGGCAGGCACCAAATCCTGAAATGTCTGTGTATTCAGACCCGATGCGTCGGGCCACCAAACACCTGGTCTTCCAGAGACATTCAGCTCTCTCGTAGCCAAGAAGGGTGCGTTGTATCCTCCTGCCTCGTATCTCTGTGCGTAGAAATACAGGTCGCGGCACGGATTTGGAACTCTCAAAGGAACTGTTATTCTTGGTTGACCGAACGAATCAACCGCGTCAAACATATAATGCTGGACAATCGGATACTGGAAGTCTGCGATGCGGAACTTATTTGCCTCTGGCTTGTCCAGATAGATATACTCGGCCATCACATAGGTATCCCCTAAGACAAGAGTAGCAGGCATCGCGGTGCCCAGAATGACAGTCGAATCTGTTCTTACAAAAGTAGAACTCTGGATAGGAACATAGGAACCACCTCCATCCAAACAAAATCCATTTTTGGGAACAAGCGTTGTTGTTGTTGTCACCTCTATCCTATTTCCTGAAAGGTCAAGAATGGCTGAACTTACATACAATGACTCAACAGGGGCAAATCCAATCGTCAGGCGGACTTGATCCGCATTGATCGCATCGATCGGAAACGCCGTTCCAGGATCTCCTCTACAAAACCAGAAAGGGAGTGGTGTTGTCGCAACCGTCGGAGTAGGAGTCCATCCAATGCTTTTCAGATTGAAGCCATTATCGAAGCGAGGCAAGAGTGTATTCACACTTGTGACCTTTTCAAGGGGCGTCTGAAATTCATCCAGAACCTCTAGAAGTCGCCCATTTAATTGTTCAATCCGTGATCCACCAATATCAATAGTTGCCTGTGTGAGAAGAGCATGCCCTAGACTGTTTGTCCATCCAAACGTGGGGCCTTGAAAAAGTGGATCCTGTTGAGCAATGAGCTGGGGTGTTAAGATGTCAGGCATGGTGGTTACGAGATAGAGACGGGTTATAAGATGACCAATGCGCGGTAAAGTAAGCGTCGCCGCAGAACTGAAGTTTGGCCGTGTATCAAAATCAAGACGAACCCATTGTGTCGTGAACCGACCCGCTTTGAGGAAAACTTTCTGAAAAAAGGAAGTCACAGGATTCCCTTTTGTCGGCAAGAGCCGTTCGTCTTGTAGACCTGTATGAATCACTCGGAGGAGGGCAACCACCATCTACTTATCCTCTTGAGATTCCTCAATCTCTTTCGGTGACGCATGTTTCTCAAGTATAGACCGTATATCTCGAATAAAATCTTTCTGGACAATAACAGATGCGTCACGATACAGAATCATTGGTATAAGAGCAAAATGCGAAATTTCAGAGTAATTAATAGGAATTCTATCATGAATGAGTTGCTGGAGAGTGAGAGGAAATGTCTTATAGAGTGGTGTCTTCAGGCCAAACTCTTTACAGAGTTTTAGAATCTTGACTAAATCGTCAAATCCATAATCAAGGATTACATATCCCTTTGTCACATGAACATTATGATATTTTATCTTATTGCCGAGAAGATTTATAAGTTCTTCTGGTATAGGTATTCTCGGTTCAAAGAGCTCTTCAATCAGCTCACGAAAAGCAGTATAGACATACACTTCATTTCGTTCTTTATTTCCACCTATACCACTGATTAAAGGTGACTTCTTTCTTGGTTGATATCCTGCTAGACAGTGCTTGTCGTCATGAAAGAAACATCCAGCCCCCTTGTAATCCTTTATTGGTGGATAGACTATAACTATGGGTGGGTCTCTTCGAAAGAGTGTAAAGATACAACTCATTGTGTGCTTCTCCTATTTGGATTAACTACTTACAATTTTTTCGCAGTTTGCGGCTGTAGCCCCCTTTTGCCTTGCCCGCCTTCTCTCGTAACATATCCTCCTTCGCTGCCTCATAAAAACGTGCCATGGCGGCCTTTACAGCCTCGGCGTCGGCATCTGCGGCGGCGGCCGCTGCCTCCTTTTCCCTTTCTTCTTGCTCTTTTGCTCTAGCTGCCGCAGCCGCGGCGGCCGCCATAATTCTTTGATACTTTTCTTCCTCGTATTTTTCCCTTGCTTCCCTCACTGCCTTGCTATTCGCGGCCCTCGCATTTGCCTTCGCAGCCGATGAGGCATAGGGGGCAAGGCTTTTCTTTTCACAGATATTAGAACAATAAGGAACTCCTGTTCCCTTATAAGAATATCCGAGTCTATGTTCTTGGCCACACCATTGGCAGTCTATTTTCGCATAGGAGTCACCCATTTATAATATGAAGGATTTTAATCAGTGAGGCTATGATCAATGTGATCTCAATCAGTAAGATTTCGATCAATGTGATCTCAATCAGTAAGATTTCGATCAATGTGATCTCAATCAGTAAGATTTCGATCAATGTGATCTCAATCAGTAAATATATGATTCGCCATACCATTCTCGAACCGTAACCAATTCAGACCAATACAAAAAACCTTGACTTCCCATGTTCCCGTAGACACCACATCAAGGACTAGACGTAAACTCTGGAGTCGACTCGCATTAATGGATCCTGAGGGTTGATGTTGACCAGGATGTCTAGCAAATGGATACCCATAAATAAAAGAGTTATACGCCGCGATTCCTCCCTTATGATGCTTTGAAATCAAATTACGGAAATAGGATTCCTCGCCCTCAACAAGATCAATACCATTCGCCTGAATCTTTGCCGATACGAGTAAAGGCCCCCTCGGATTAAAAATAGGATCATACTCTTTCTCAAGAACTGATGAATAGTTCGTCCATTCATTATTGAGTGAGACGTCCGTCCGTCGAACAAACCAGATGATTTCCTCCAAAGGATGATTCGCTTCTAGAGGCAACTGGACACGAATAACAGACTCGGGATTTGTTGTCGAGGCCGCATATTTCAGTGGCTCCGCGAAATAAAATGTCTGAACATCCCTGTGCATCACTTCAAACGGCTGTCGTAGCATTGAATTTCTCAGGCTCCCATCCAGTAAGGCACCCCACGTCAAAAGCCTTACATTGTTAAGCTGCGGCTCAGACGCCGATGTTGTGATCGTGTAAGGATTATGATAGAATCCTTCATCCTTTTCCAGCAAGATTTCCCTATTAATCGGAACATCCGAACACGTATCTCTGAATCCTCTCGCCTGCCTCACAACCTCCGAGAATGGCCGCAACTGAACATGAATCCGCACAGATCCTTCGCGGCACGCAATGAGAGGAAGACCCTCTTTCAAATGGGTTCTCTGAAAGAAGAGTGGTAAGAGACAATGAATATATCCATTCTCCGTTGGAAATACACGCTGCGGGTTCCACTGTAGGAGACGATCCATACTTAGAAAACCCAGATGATCTGCTGCCAGGCCAAATTGTGTATTTAAATCAGGAAAAAGCCGCGTGAAGACAGTCGAGAAATCTCCATCAACCTTCTCAATTGTAACACCATCAATTTCCAGCTCAACACTTTGTATAAGGATTATGCCAATAGCATTCGCATAAAACCATGCTTTTTGGGGGTCTGAATACCGAGTTAACTCGCCCTGGAGCAATAGCACCGTCGTAGGATCCAACCAGCTTCCAAGCTCAATCTGAAGAACAGCCCCAAGTAATAAATCTCCAGATGTCTGTGATGCGATGTCAAAACTGAATCGATATCCAAAGGCCGCAGGACCTCTATACTGGAAGTCCTGAAGAACAGGAACAAACGGCTGATGACGCCGTGTCGAATCCCGCGTAAACCATGACGTCTGTGACGTCAAGGGGAAATAATTATTGTCTTGTAGATCTCTTGGAGTTAAATCTAAGAGTGTTGTAATGTCACCCGAGGGCCTGTTAAAGGTAGCCATTCACCTCTTCTAATTAGCATATAAAAGGGAGATACGCTGGTTTTCCGCCACACACGTGGCCCACGTTTCAACAATCACTCGTAACTCCGTTTTATTTGTCGCCGCCGCCTCGAGTTGTATCAGAAATGTAGGCCGATCCGCCGTGCTCATATTGATTGTGCCGTCTGGTTGTCTCTGCCTTTGTCTTTGTATTAATGACGGATTTCTGACATCACCCAGAGTCCAGTCCATTGTAATCAGCTCGAGTCCAGGATCTCTCTCGGACTTTGCGTGCGAAACGAGAGTTTTCCAGATAAACGGCGAAAAGAGAGATTCTCTGTCTCGCCCCGCCACCAGAAGTTTCAGATTTGTGTAGAATGACGGATTCGACGGCGTATTCGTCAGGTTCCAGAGTTGATTTGACTGGAGCGAAGATGAAGAACGGAAAAAAGAAACAATCCGTGATGTCGGGTGAACTCCCTCTAGACGTCGCGTAATTGAGGCGACCGCTCCTCTCGCTATCGGCGTGTAATCATTCTGTGACTGTGAATACACATTTTCATAGAGCCGCTCAAAAGGAATTTCTTGTTTTCCTTTCTTCATAGCCTGCTGCGTCTCTCCATCCATATAGACATGCCGTGTTTCCAGAATGACTGTCGGTGTTCCGATCGCCGAGCGATCAAGAGTTGTAAATGTCTGAATCGGGCCATTACGACTGCTCTGGATCTGTAAGGTGGAAGACCAGGGTGTCGGCTTCGCCTGTCCATCGGAGGCTTCAACAAGATCCTCAAGGCGTCTCAAGAAACACCGAAGCCGATAGGTTTGCTGCGGCGTGGAATAGGCAGGAAATCCTCCATCGTCACTCCCTTGGCATCCAAGAAGTGGTAGCTGGAGTCGTAGACGTCCAGGTGTGGCGGCTCTTGCGATGGAGAGCTGCGACCCATCATGTATTCCTGTCACTTTATTGTCTAGAAGGGCGGAGTTGAGAGATCCACGACTGCGGCTGGTCGCCCACAAGGCGTCTCCACTGAATTCCTGTAGCAAGATATTATCTTGAAGTAACTGTATCTTCTCAAACATGAAGAAGCCAATGCCGTTCGTATATCCATAACTAACTCCTCCTATATCCGTGACAACCGATTGGGGGTTTAGAGAAGTCTGTGTCGGTGGAAGCCAAGACGGAAGATCAATTAAAAGAGTCGGCTCAATGAAGACATCCCCTGCCATTTCAATCTGGAATTCAAAACTGCGACCAAAATCGGCTGTATTTAGGGGAGGAAGTCTGCGAATCTCGTGGAGATGGGGCGGTGTCGGGCCATACCGAGTATCAAATAGATTCTTGGCCGTTTTTGCGTCGTCGATGAAATAGACATCTTTATTTCCTCGAGCTACAAGCTCGTATAAAGATCCTTCTATGTTGAAACTCATGCTATCTAGCCCTTACTTCTTATGGAGACAGTTATTTCCTTACCTTGAGTGCGATCGTCGCAGCTTTTGTCGAGTCCATCGGCAAAACAAGATCAGCATCCCTATCAAGATATAGAAACTCAACCTTTCCGTCGAACGGTGTGCTATTCTTGATCCAGTTATTCATATGGTCTCGAATTGTATTGTAGCCTGGTTCACGCTCATCGAGACCAAGCTCTTTGAGCTTTTTGATAAGAGTTATGGATTCCTTTACTCTCTCTGTAAGTGGCTTTTCGCTCGACATCTAGACTTATATACTTCTATAGAGTCGGAATGTCTTTAGCTAAAGGGTCCCGCAGTCGTTGTGCATGTGCTGTTAAATTGCTTTCCTTGATAAAAATTTGTCCGATCCTCGTAGCTAGTGAAATTCAAAATGGTCGCCACAGGTATAGCTGCGCACGTGCTGATATTTATTGTGGGCTGTGTAACTCTCAGCTTGCCCAGTGTATAGTTAAAATTCGTTCTGGTTTGGAGTTTGCGGATAATATCGCTGGCGTCCATTCTAACCATAGACCCTAAAGAATGAATCCTACCAAAAAGAAAGAATGTGTGGCATTTGGTTTTGTCTGGGCCAAGTGAAACCACTGTATTCCCCTGAGACATGGGTCAAGCCTCTAGTAGCAAGAGGACCGGAAAGCATGGAAATTAAAGATCTATCTTCATGCACTATGGGATTTACACGTCTTGCGATCAACGGACTCAACGAGGGCGGAATGCAGCCGTTCACAAAAGGTCAGATCCATTGGATGTGTAACGGCGAAATCTATAATTGGAAGAACATCATCGACGAGAATGCTCTAGCACCTACTGTTTCTGGTTCCGATTGTGAAGTTCTCGGCAACTTGTATATTCTCTTTCAGGATAATCTCAGTTCTTTTTTTAGAGCCCTCGATGGTGTTTTTTCAATCGTTATTGTAGATAAGGCCAGAGGTCGTGTCATCGTAGGCAGAGATCCGTATGGTGTTCGGCCTCTCTACACAGGTGTAAAAAACCTCTATACATCACAGGTAGAAGGCCTTATCAAGATTGAGGTCTCGCATGTTGTTTTTGGCAGCGAAATCAAGTCCCTTCTTCCTTTTTGCGAATCTGTGGTGCCGTTTCCGCCTGGATCCTTCCAAATCTGGGATATCGCAAGCAAAAAGATGGTGTATAGTGATCGGTATCATTCCCCACCATGGCTAACAAACCCATTATATACATCTGTCAATCCATGTGGCTTAGATATGGCCTGTATGTCTCTGCGTTTCGCTCTGGAGCAGGCTGTTCAGAAACGCATGATGATGGAACGCCCTGTTGCGGCTCTCTTAAGTGGTGGCATCGATAGTAGTCTGATCGCATCCCTTGTCAATAAGACATTACTGGCAGCAGGTAAGCCTCCTCTAAAGACATTTAGTATTGGAATGAGTGGATCCTCTGATTTGAAGTATGCGAAGAAAGTGGCCGACTGGATTGGAAGTGATCACACGGAAATCTGCTTGACGGCGGACGATTTCTTCAAAGCGATTCCGAATGTCATTTACGATATTGAGACCTATGACACGACGACCGTGCGTGCGTCTGTTGGAAATTGGCTCGTTTCAAAGAAGATTCGAGAGGTATCGGATTGTAAAGTCGTTTTTAATGGTGATGGATCCGATGAAGTCTTTGGTTCCTACCTGTATTTCTATCAGGCACCGAACAATCGGGCGTTCGAAGAAGAAGTTACGCGTCTTCTAACGGATATTCACATGTTTGATGTTCAAAGAAGTGATCGTTGTATTAGCAGTCATGGACTCGAACCGAGAACACCATTCCTCGACAAGCAGTTTGTAGCGGTGGCTCGGTCCATTGCGACTGAATGGCGGCGGCCGATCAAGGGGCAGCAGGTTGAGAAATGGATCCTTCGCAGAGCTTTCGATGATGGTGTTACGCTGCCCCACGATGTGTTGTGGAGACGCAAGGAGGCCTTTAGTGACGGAGTAAGCAGCCAAGAAAAATCATGGTATCAAGAGATTCAAGAACGTGTGTCTGTCTTCATTGATTCCGATCGGCTTGAACGGGCATATTTACACTATCCGCATCTTCCGCCCAAGACGGCCGAACAGTATTACTATCGGTATACGTATGAGTTGAACTTCGGAAAAGTGGCAGCGACGAGCTGTACACCGTATTTCTGGATGCCAAAGTGGAGCCCTGGTGTAACCGATCCGAGTGCGAGGGCTTTGGCTGTCTATACGTAGGGCTTTCTATATTGGGTTCTGCTCAATAAGCTTCATCTGAAAAGTAGACGCCATCAAGATAAGAGTTAGGCCAATAATGACATTCGGCATGTTGCCCGACACGAGTCCAATCATTACTGAAAGCATTCCAGTAATGATTGAAAGACGAACAAGAACGTGGGCATTCATTTTAATGCCTTCATGTGACAGGGCCGCAAATTCAAATTTTCGTAAATGATCTTGAATTCTACAAATACTCTACGAATTCAGGATGGATCAATACAAGAAAGAAAACAAGTGCGATCATGGATAAAAAGATACCTAGACGTAGGAGAAGCGACTCTTTGACGAGAAACCCGACAACTGTTTCTGCGAGGCCCCAGACACCAATCCACCATAGAACCGTAATCAAAGAATAACCAAGTGATTTATATCTCTGTGACAAAGGGATATGCGGTGTGTCCATCTAGTAATATAAGTAAATTTGAAACGGGGACTACGTTCCTGTAACCGTATAAACCATTAGAATGGCTACGAAATGTCTTGCTCGACGCTGTAAAGAAGGTCCAAGTCACAAGATTGATCTGAGTGGAACACAGGGGTCGTTTCATCTTGAACTAGACTGCGATGGAACGCGTGTAGCAGGAAAGGAGATTTGCCAGGAGTGTTTGGGCCGAAAACAAGTCGGTAAACACAAGAATCAATCAAAGTCGTGGCAGGGGCTTATCGGTGGAGAGTTTCCTGAGTGGAGTCGGATTGTCGGATCGGCTAAATATCTGGCGAAACTAAAGGAAAACGGATTACCTACTCCAGACGATATGGGAAGGCCTAAGAAGGTTGTTGATCCTGCTGCTGCGGCTGCTCCTGTGACAGTGCCAACGGTTGAAAAGGAGAAAAAGCCGAGAGTTAAGAAGGCAATTAAGATCAAGGATGAAGTTGCTGTTCCTGTTATAGCTCCTATCGCACCTACACCTATACCTACCCCTATCGTAACAAAGGCAGTCCAATCCAATGAACCAACTGTCTACGATGTCGATGTTAAGGTCATTAAGGTTCGCCGCCTTGAAGTTGGAGGTCGCAGTTACTTTCTCGACTCCAACAACTACAAGGTCTATAAGGTTGGATCTGACAAAAAACCAGGAGCCTATCACGGTCGCTGGAATCCTGATACAGACGAACTGAATACAAGTTTTCCTGATTCCGACTGTGAGGTCTAAACTTTACACTCTAAGTAGAGCAATGGAGATACCAACAGATGTTCCATTACATCCGTTTTTATTTGTAGGGTGTTGGAACAATCCCAATACATATGACTATAAACATGTCTTTGAAAGGATAGAAGCTGACCCAATTAAAACATTGATTCTGGGTGGTGACAATATCTATCCATTCAAAGAAGCCAATGGAAGTAAACGGTATAACCTCGATGAAGTTCAAAAAGGATTTGAGATTGCCCACAAAGCAAAGTCCTATATCTTTACTGCTTTTGGAAATCATAACATGACCAATAGTAGTGTCTATGAAAAGGAAAAAAATCTCTATGGACTTGTTAGTCCCTATTATTGTGTCCATTTTACCGACGGATTTTCTCTAATCTTTCTTAATTCACTCTATGCTATTAATGACGACGATGTGTATACAGATGAACTTGAGGCTATGCTTGAATGGCTGAAAGGCATCGTGTTAACAGGTATTAAATACTATCTTGTCCAGCATCACCCGATCGCTGGAATCCGTGGTAAGGGGCCTTGGACACTTCCCAACAAAAATAGAGTATTGAGTATATTACAATACAATCTTCCTATCGCAATCCTCTGTTCACATTTACATTTCTTTCAGACTGGCGAGATTGAGTTTCATAATACAACCAATGAAAACTCGTCGCCCCATTTTGGAACCTCAATTAAAAAAATACCACAGTATATTGTGGGAACAGGAGGTGCCAAATTCGACGAACCGCCTTCTTCTAGCAGTCACACTATCACTGAAGATGGAGATAAATTCAAATATACAGTTACAGATACACAAAAAATAAATGGATATACTCGTGTAGTCGCCCCTGGATCTGTTGAATTTTTTCCTGTTCCTATTGCTTCTGGTGGTCGTCGATCCAGATCTAGATCTAGACCGAGACGCCCTGCGAGGTCCAGGAGTCGTTCATCAAAGCGGCCCAGCTCTTAGGAAAGGCAATTCGCAACATAACATCAAGTTCCGTCGCATAGTCACGAATCTCCTTCTGGGCCTGTGGATCCAGACGAAGCTTACAAAGACGAGCATACGCATACAGAGATGCAGTCTCGATAAACTCCGTATACATTCCCTGAGGAAGAACCGTTCGAGCAAGTTCAGGTGCGACCTTTAGATGAAGTAGATACGCATACGCCTCCTCCGCCTTCTCATTGAGTTCCTTAATAACCGAGTAGGCTGTCATTGAGTTCTCAATAGGAGTATCCTTGGACCCCTGCTTTTTGTTTGCGTCACGCTCCCTTATCTCTTCTTCATTGGGCTGATAGAGCTCGACGTCGCTGTCGACATAACGACGAGACACTTCATTACGGGCAAATCCGACCGTGTGACGATACCACTCTCTCGCAACAAAGATCGGCATCTTAATACGAAGACGGATCTGGGGATGGAAGAACGGGCTGATGTGGCCATGCTTTGCCAGATAGATAATCAGCTTTCCGTCACCCTCCTTAAATTCTGCGGACTCTTTCGCGAATGACACACGAGCGGCATTCACGACAGTTAGATCATTTCCAAAGATCTCAAGCAGCTCAATTGAACCCTTATCAAGAACCTTGGCCTTTGCACTTACGTTTCCAGGCATTTCTTCTGCTGGCCTTTGCCTTTGAACGGCGTTTAATTTTACGCAGCCATTTTTCTGCTCTTTCTGTTCATTCTGTTCTTTCTATTCTTCCTGTTCTTTCTGTTCTTTCTATTTCGAGTAGAATTCAATAAATTACGAGAACCTACACCTCGCACAAGCACTTCTTTAGATAATGGATGTATGGTAAGAAGTCTTTGCTTATTCTGTTGAGATAATAATGGTAAGCTGTTTTCTATTACTTTATTTTTTAGTTCTAATAGCTCGTCATCTTTTAATACAGATAAGACAAATCTATTAAGAACTTTAATAGAATGAACCCAAAAAGGATGTATTTGACTACACATATTAGTCTCATCCTCTATTTCTAGATTTTTAAAGACAGTATAGACATTATCAGGTAATAAATTTTCATTCAATGCAGTTCTATTATAAAAGGTATATTGATCTTCCCATTTAGTTGGATATCCATTTGTCGATGATAAAACTCTTATGATATGATACATATCGCATACCTTATCGGCCTTTGAATAAACAAACATAAGAAAATAATAAAAAAGACTACTCAAATCACGAGAAGGTATATTACAAGTATGAAATAAGGTAGCAGGGTCTGAATTTAGGCGTATTTGATCATATTCCATACAAGACATACCAAAATCAATTAATTTAACACAAGGTTTGTCACCTTCATATTTAATCATTACATTGTCTGCTTTAAAATCACGATGATTATAACGATCCTTTTTCTGTAAAATATCTAAAATCTTAGATATCTGCTGAATTGCTGATCTTACAAACCCTGCTGATTTATCTTTTTTAAGGTGCTTCTCGAGTGTTACATCCATTTTTTCGGAAATAATAAATAGTGTATTGCGTGACATTCCAAATAAGTATACACGTGGAACAAACGGTCCATCGAATCCATCAAAACTTTCATCTTGTGTTTCTAAAACACAAAGAAGCTGAATAATAAATTCAATAACTGTATTAATAAGCAGGGATTTATCAAAATTAGAAATCATTTTAACGACTATCTCTAGACCATCAATTTTTTCATTTACAGTATAGGCTTTGCCATAAGAACCCTCCCCTAAAAGAGTATTAAATGTAAACTGTCCTAGAGTTGTATTGTTATTTTTAAAATTAAGAACATTTCCATTTATAACAACATCACAAAAAGTAGGATTTTTTGGGATATAATCTGGTTTTGATGAATCTATGGACCAATTCATTCCATATGGCCGTAAATCAAGAATCATTCTAGTATAGACTCAAGATATCTTATGAGCGATACTTTTTGGATTTACGTTTGCTGGTCTTTGAACGGCGTTTAATTTTACGCCGCCTACGTGTGCCGCCTTGAATACTACATTCTTCGCCTGGTTTACACTCGACTTGATGATAACCTTGCTGAACTCCCTGGTTATATGTGCTTTGTTGGGCTTGGGCCTGTGCTTCTGCTTCTGCTTGTGCTCTAGCTTGGGCCTCTGCTTCTGCTCTAGCCCTGGCTTCCTCTTCCGCTCTAAGCCTAGCTGCCTCCGCTTCGGCTTCAAGCCGAGCTAGTTCTCTATCTGCTTCTAGCTGAGCAGCCTGATTTCTTCTCCAATTGTATGGTAACCTCGCAGCCCTATTATAATAGGACATCCCAATACTTGCCTCCTCCGCATCACTATTTATACGCACTGCGGCTCCTTCAAGTCCGCTACCACGAGACCCTTTTAAACTACCACGTCTTTGTCTAGGAGCTGCTTCTTCTTCTGTTCCTGCTCCTGCTCCTGCTGCTGATCCTGCGGGTCCCCATTCCGTTTCTTCTAAACGACTCATTCTACTATAGATACAGGAGTTACTGTTTTGACCGCCTTCGGGAACTCATTTGCGAAGCCACTCCTTTTAAGAGTATCTACTAAAGGCAAGAACATTGTCGTTTCATCCGAATGATACGGAGGCCGCGGAAAGCCATTAAACTCCGACGCCGTTACACTTGTGTAGGCACCCATGTTCGGAAACCAGAGCCAATCGCCAACCTCTAGCTCCTCCATTTCCTCCGATTGTGCGATCATATCTAGACTATCACATGTCCGACCAAATAGAGTCCCCTTGACCTTCTTTCTCGAGGGCTCCTTGTTATAACTTGCCGGAACCCGTATCCACTCAGGTTTCTTGTGGTCAAACGGAATACACGAGAACTGACCATACAAACTCTCGTCAATGGTGTAACGCCATCCATCGCCCTTCAGTGATGGCTTCTTGCCAATGACCTGGACAAAGAGATCAAACGAGTTTGTCGCAAAGAACCGACCAGGCTCCGCGATAAAGATAGGCCTCTCTGCCTTCGGAATGCCAAAGGACGCCTGTGATAGACCACACCGAATTGTTCGGGCATACGTCTCAAAGAGACCCTGGTCCGCCATAAAGCCGCCGCCAATATCAATCGTTGTCGCGGGATGGCTATCGCTTTTCATTATCTTGAGTGCTTTCATCGCCAACTCAATGGCGATCTTATATTGATTTGAATCCTCGCAACCGGACCCTACATGAAAGGAGACGCCCTTCAGGGCAATTCCCTTGTTTTTTGCATATATTGATAAGTCTGCCACCTTTTCAGGCATGAACCCAAACTTTCGACTAAAGGGCATAATGCTATTCTTGTCCTCAACAAGGAGTCTGGCAAAGGCCCCTCCCTTCCAGCCTACAGACACAAGCTTATCCACCTCTTCAAAGGAATCAATTACAGTCGTTGGAGATCCTAGGATCTTTGCCTTCTGAAGATCTCTGAGCGGTTTACACGGATTCGCATAGACAACACTACTCTGAAAGGCCTCCTTGCCTCCGAGTTCAAGAACTTCCATCATCTCTCTGCCTGACGCACAATCGAAGCCTGCTCCAAGCTGTGATAGCTGCGATAGAAGAAGACGATCAGGATTACACTTGACAGCATAGAAAGGCCGAATCATCGGTAACTCCTTCCGCCACAAGTTCCAAGACGCTTGGACACGACCCGCCGTATATGCATAAAACGCTCCATGGCTCCCCTTGAAGGAACGAACGAGGCTCTGTAGTTTCTCCAGTGTTGCTTAGATAAATGTAGTTGTGAAATAAAGGCTTAAGCCTTTGAACGCATTCAATTTTAGTGAACATGGCCATTCACCTCGAAGTCGTCGCAGGACTTGCCAACCGTATTCGTGCTCTTATTTCTGGAATTTGCTTCGCAGAAGATCTAGGAGTTCCTCTTGTTGTCCACTGGTATCCGTTCAATCGGGCCTGTGCGTGCCGTATTGAGTCCCTGTTCGATATGAGAGCCTTTCCCGCCTCCGTATCCTTTACACATGACGCGATCGAAAAAACGGAGATGTGTTTAAGCGATAAAGATATGATACGCTGTCGTAAAATCTTTACTGAGACACATAAGTTAAGCATGAAATCCTATGGTCGGTTTCATACAACAGATCCTGAGCGGTGGCTTCGACACCTCAGGGTATCGATTCAACCGTCTACAGACGTTGCGATCGAACTAGAGAAGCGTCTATCCATCATTAACTTCTCAAACGTCATTGGTGTTCATATTCGGCGAGGCGACAATGAAAAGGCCATTCAACAAAGTCCTTTTCAGGGATTTAAGAGGTATCTCGAATCGACGACTGGTCCATTCTTGCTTGTGACAGACGACGATGTCATCAAAGAAATGCTGTCATCTTTATTCTCGGGACGCTGTTTAGTCGCTGCGAAACTCTTGTCGCGTGAATCAGAAGACGGCATGAAGGAGGCTGCGATCGATTTCTTTGCCTTGGCTCGGTGCCCTACCATTCTAGGATCGGCGTGTTCCTCTTTTTCTGAGATTGCGGCTCTTTATGGAGGCTCTGCCTTGACGCTTATGACGTCTAGTTGATTTCCTTTTGCCTCCTTCTTTGGGAATCATATCAGGGTAAGCTTCCCAGATCTCTTGAATAAATGTTGTATTTAGTATTTCGTTTTTTATAGGACGTTGAACTGTTGGAAGCTGAGAACGAATCTCAAAGAATGCTTTCGCAAAGGGCGACGGATTGGCTGGTAACTTTTTTTGTGTAGTAATTGTTTCCATCTCTTTTTTATATCTAGTAGCATTAGCCTCTGGAAAGGCATGAAGACCCAAATATTCTAATGCTAACCACGCCTGGACTTCTTTTAATTGTTTAGGGCCTGATAAAAAGTTCTTACCAAATCCCATAAATAATTTAAGACCACGCTCATTGTATCCAGCAAAAAAGGTGTTCTCGCCAGGGAAGGCACCATTCGGATTCCTCGCTGAATAGTTTGGATGGCCCCAAATATAAAAGGTATCGCCTGTTCTGAGTTCAGTATCTCTTGGAACTTCATTATAAAACTGACCTACTAATTGAATAAACGTAAGCATTCGTTTTGCTTTTTGTTTATCGAGAACCATCGATTCTGCTTGATTCTGAGTTATAACACCCCTGGCTAAGTATTGATCAATAATACCTTTGTTTTTGCCATCATATCCTTGAATACTAGGATAAGGAACTCCACTTCCTTGATCCGTTAATTTTGAATCCAGAAACTCAGTTGTTAAGAGCTTATCTGCTAGTGATTTAACCGTAGCATTAAGAACAGCATACTGGACAATTTTTTGAGCAGATGTACATTCCATTGCCCAGCCTGATTTTGTTTTTAATGAGGCTAACGCAGAATCCATTGACTGATCAAACTTCGGAATACTATAATTGCTCAATAAGTCATATTTTTTAGGATATGAGGCCCCAAAGATACGACTGGGATATACAGGAATTGGATACCATCCAGGTATTATAAATTCATATGTGTATGTTGCCTCAGATCTATCCTTGTGATTTGTGTTTAAATCGGCGTATGTATCCATAATGGCTTTAAAGGCAATTCTTCTTATTTTAAGTTCCATTTCACTCACATGTATACCATTACGAATACGCTTAGGATCCACTATAGTTAACGTAGTCCCTCCATATTGTATCATGTATTTACTAAAATTAGGCTTATTATTTAATGCATTTGCTAACTCTTGATAAGGCTCTGCGGCATCCATTCTACTAAAAAGATTCTCTTTTTTTATATGAGCCCAGTCAGAATGAATTCACCCCTCGGTATATCCGATCACAAAGGTCAAAAATCATCCGGACAAGCCATTTTACTACCAAACTCCGTAAAAGAAAGAAGACGTCGATCTTTGCTTGTCGAGATTAACAGTCGTGATCGCAATATCAGGTCTTTTCCTTTAGCTAATACCTTTCGTTGGAGATTTCAACGGCCCTTAAAAGATGTAACAAGTATCCAGCTCGTTGGAGGAACTGTCCCGTCTCGCCTCTTTACAGTGAATACAGGCTGGAACGCCTTTACCTTTCTAGAAGGGTCTTTGAAAGTGACAGTTACACTTACACCTGGACTGTATACGTCAGCAACTCTGGCTACAGAACTTCAGAATAAACTCAACGCAATCAACGGAAAAAACAATACCTATCTTGTCGCAGTTGATCCTGCTACAGACCGTCTAACAGTCTCCGTAACAGCTGGATCGACCGCATTTTCATTTCTATTTTCATCTGGTGATTTTGTTGACTTATATGATATTAACAATGTTCTTACAATGATCAATTCACCTGCTCGTATTCTTGGATTCTTAAACAATGATTATATTTCTTCTTCCCTCATTATTGGGGCACCTAATGGAATGGACGTGAGTCTTCTTACGAATCGTATCTACCTTTATGTAAATCACGACAATTCGCAGGATTTAGGAACCATTGAACGGTCCATAGGGAAACAATCACCTCATGCTGTTCTATATATGAATACACCGACACTTGACTACAAAAGTTTTACAGGTGAAATATTTCAACCTCTCTTTCGATCCTCACCTGCTCCGATCGCACGCTTACAAACATTAGATATTGCCCTGAGAGATGAATATGATCGTCTTGTTGGACTCAATGGACGCGACTTTACGTTGTTGCTGGAGATTGAGTATTTGGAGTAGTCTGTGTCTTGAGCCATTTTACAAATGAGTGTGTCTTCTCAACGAAATACGAAGACCCAAGCATCTTGGCTGCGAGAGTATGGAGCTCTCGATCCCTTTGATCCAGAGACGCAAGAAACTCTTTGCCTTTCGCCGTGACTTCGTGATTGGCCTGTTCCATGTGTATGCGGCTTGTAATGCCAGGTAAACGAAACAATTTTACGTGGACTTAATAGCATAGGATGCTGGGAGCTCTGACTAAGAAAGGAAAACCTCTGTCCTCTTTTAAAAAAGGCGATACGATTCGTGTCTCAAATAAAATGGTAAAGGGATATTCATATAAGCTGGAAGAGGAGCCTGGTCAGAACTTTGCCTCCGACTTTCGGCCTTATTGCGACCCTGGTGAGATCCTCGCCATGGGGGCCTTCGAAGGCAAATATCTGAATGACTGTATTACGGAATTTCCTGCCGAATGGTTTCTTAATGCACTCACACTGGATAAGCTTCGGCCTAGCCCTGCTGCCGCAGATGTCTCCGTGAATTGCTTTGGAGTCAAGTCTAGACTACCCTTGAGTGAATGGCGAACGTATGGATGGGTGCCGCCTGTGAAAGGCCAGAAACGGCATATCGATAAAATGGGTCGGGCCATTCTGAGTGATTCCAAAGAAAACCCTGATGAGAGAGGCTGGTTTCAATGGTATTGCCGCTATTGGATGGGTCGCAGACTTCCAGAGTTAGACTTGGTCCAAATCAAACGATGGAAGGCATTTGTCCGTCATTCGGGGGCAATTAAGGCGAATTGTTCAGCAGGTGACTTGACGTGTCGACCCACACAGAGACAGGCCCTGTTACACTGGGCTCACAATCCTTTTATTTGAGTAGTAGACAAATGCCGAATACAAGATATATCCCGACAATAGAATACACTATCCAGATTGCCTTTTCAATACATACTGTATCTTCTTCACCTTTTGAAACCTTATGACAATACGGGCACTCTTCGTGGCCCTTATGCTTAGTATATTCTTTCCAGCATTTTGAATGAACACAGACTTTACAAACACAATCTAAATCAATCTGTCGTCGTCTTGTATTTTCTAGACAAATAAAACAATCTTCAGACATTGTTAGCCATCTATTTTATAGACTACTAAATAGTATGCCTCCGCAGTCTGCGTTCAATGCAGCTTTTGGTAATCGCAATAACAGAGGAAGAATGGCGTTTTCGCCTACAATGACACGGAGAAATCGTGTAAACCTTCTCGCAAAACCGAAGCCGACGCTGAAGAGACAGAATGGATCAAGAAACTTAATGAGAAAGTATGGTCTACAAGCATTTGGGTTTTCCAATAATACAAAGAAGAATAATCAAAATACACGGGGATTCTCAAGATATAGAGCATGGCCAAACAGTTTAGAAGAATTTCGTTCGAACTCTAAAGCTCAGGCCAATATGGTAATGAATAAACTAACCCAGGAAAAATTCAATGCTATGGATCCGAATGAGAAGGAAGTTATGGAATCAATCTCCAGATTTTCAGGGCCAGGCAGCGTAAACTATAGGAGACCTTATGCTAGGGGAAATTTTGGCCCTAAAGAGGCAAAGTTAATGGCCAACCTTACAGCTAAATATAATGATCCTGCCGATATGATGGTAGCGGTAGAAGGCCTGAATTTAAGTAACAACATGAAGCGTAAATTCATGATGAATATTGCCTCCATGTATCAAAATTTTAATAATGTCTAAAAATTTTAATAGTGTATCAAAATTTTAATAATGTCTAAAAATTTTAAGACATCTAAATAGATAGAATGTCAACATACACACGGAAAGCGTTTCCGCCACTTCAAATTGGTTCTACCAATCGAAGTGGTTCTGTAAATGTCAGATCAAGGGCAAATCCCGTAAATGAGGTCGTTTCAACAAAAAATAGATTTAATCAATATATCAATAGTCTAAAAAGCCAGTTTTCTACACGCAAAGATATGAATAATGCCATAAATAGAAATATAAATATCAGTGTCAATGATAAACGTATTATAAGAGAACGCTTAAATAACACCTTACCTAAGGCGAGAACCTTACAGTTTTCAAATACAGTTACGGCAAACAATGGATCAACGCGTAAGTTACGAAATAATAAGAATACACGTGGGCAAGGACATGCATTTACTGAAGTGAAGAAGCCTTCTATGTTCAACTTCAGTTTCCTAAATCCGTTCGCCAAACAAAAGAAAGCGGAGGCTGCCGCATATCAAAATAACTTAGTAGAATCAAGAAAATCTGTTCCAAAAGGCACTGGATATACGAAATTTTTTGCAGCTGAAAACAGAAAGGAAAAAAGAAAATGGGCAACAAATGAGCAAGCTCAGGCAGAAAGAAAAAAGGTAAATTTTGGCCCTAGAGAGGCAAAGATGATGGCAAATCTCGTGGCAAAATATAATAGTCAAGATGACATGATTAATGCGATCGAAGGCCTGAATGTAAGCGATGATATGAAGTTAAAATTTCGTTTGAATATTTATCAATTATACAATAATCTAAAGGCGAATGTAAAAGTTAATAATGAAAATAATAATGGATCTCCTATGTAAAAACCCGATTTAGAATGTATCGTGTAGACGCAAAGAGGATACCTCCCCACAATGAGTCCGCGACTGCGAAATAAGGGCTATAGTTCTTGAATGTTGAGAGATTCGTGAAATCATAGACAGCATACACACAAAGACCTGATACAAAGGCCTCTGTGGGTGTTTTGAGTTTGGTCATCAGATAGGCCAGTGCTATATAGACAATCGGGGCAGGCCATAGATTAAACTGTAAGGGAGATCGTTGGATCGACTCCACCATATTGCTCACAAAGCCAGAAGAAACAAAAAGCCACGGCAAGTCAAGAAGAATCAAAAGGATAAACGCGTATACTAACTCCATCTAAAAGCAACCCACAAATTCTAGAAAGCTATGAAGTGTGTGCTCTTTGATCTAGATGGAGTTCTCGTTAATTCGAGAGTTCTCCATTTCGAAACCTTCCGAGACGCATTAAAAGAAGTTGTAGCAATCGATCTTACATGGGCTGAGCATGAAAAGGTGATGGATGGACTTCCGACGAAAAAGAAGTTAGCGATGCTTATTGAAAAGGGCAGCTTGACTGCGGAACAGGCCGAAAAAGTATACACAAAAAAACAGGAGTTGACTCTTTTATTGCTACCCGGAACGATGAAGCCTCGTGCGACCCTTACGAACTTATTGACTTCATTAAAGTCAAGAGGTCTACGCCTTTTCTGTGTTTCCAATGCTGTTCGCAACACAGTGAATGAGTCATTGAGAGCCCTTGAAATACATCATTTCTTTGAGGCCTTTTATGGAAACGAGGATGCGAGTGAAGGAAAGCCGTCGCCTGCTCTCTATCTGAAGGCCATGGAGGCCGCAGGTGTTCACCCTTCAGATTGTCTTATTGTTGAGGATAGTCAGCACGGGCGAGAGGCCGCATATGCGTCAGGAGCACATGTCCTTGAAGTCGAAGACGCAGAGGATGTTACTCTTGAACTCGTCGATTTAGCCTTGTCGCAAGATCATATTCAGTCTCGTTACGCACATGTGAATCGCCTCAATATTGTGGTCCCGATGGCGGGCGAAGGCTCACGCTTTGTAAAGGCGGGCTTCAAGGATCCCAAACCCTTTATTCCTGTCGGTTCTAAACCCATGATTCAGTGGGTTCTCGAAAACATGCTTCCGAAAGATGAATCTGTCTTTGTAAGGTTCCATCTCATTATGCGATCCGACCATTTGACCCTGTATCCTGTTCATGAGCTTTTTGCTGGTATGCCTCCAAGAGTAAGCTTCGCGATTTATTTAACAAAAGGCGTCACAGAGGGGGCCGCGTGTTCTGTTCTGCTCGCAAAGGAGGGAATTAATTCAGAGGACCCCCTCGTCATTGTCAACAGCGACCAGTTTCTCGAATGGAACTCTGATTCCTTTTATAAGTCTCTATTAAATCCAACCTATGATGGCTGTATCCTCACCTTTCTACAACCGAACCAGAACGACATCAAGTGGTCCTATGCGTCCGTTGACAATGATAGCCTTGTGACTGAAGTTGCCGAGAAGAAGTGGATAAGCCCCTTTGCGACTGTAGGATTGTATGGATGGGCCAAGGGGTCCGATTTTGTTCTGTATGCCGAGCAAATGATCGCCAAGAATATTCGCACCAACAATGAATTCTATGTATGCCCTGTCTATAATGAGGCGATCGCAGCGGGTAAAAAGGCCCGTGTGAGTCTCTGTAAAGGAATGTGGGGCCTCGGTGTTCCCGAAGACTTAGAGAAATTTCGCAGAGACTATTTACATGAACTCATTTGATACACTGGAGAGAATCTATGATACAATGAACATCAAGAATAAAGGACTAACGTCTGTAAATAGGTCTATAGCGACAGAACGGTGTTATGCGACCTATGCCCTAGGAAACTGGTCACTTCTTCCTTCGTTTCATAGACTGGTCTCGCGTCTATATGATATCCTCGGCGACAGTATCTATTTGTATACACCTGTGCCTACAGGAAATCAGGAACAGGGACAGGGCCAACTCCATTTGACTTTATTACAGCACCATTCCTTCAAGACTTCTGCTTCAGTAGATCCTGGAGTCGCCGAAAAAGTGGCTCTATCAATAAAGAAGGTCCTTGAAATCAATCCGAAGGCCTATTCGGTTCAATATAGAGGCCTTGTCTGGACGTCCTCGGGCTTAGCGTTATGCGGCTACTCAAAAGACTATGCTAGTCTATTACAATTACGCAGGACTATCCAGATTTCACTTCTAGTCGAGGGCCTGCCTCATGATATTCCGTATGAAAACGATATTATTCACAGCACTCTGTTCCGTTGGAAGAAACAGCCCACACGTGACATGCTTGAGAAGTTGGAGGCCGAGAGGATCCGTTGGTCAGAGTGTGTCTTTGGTGATCTCCATGTAAATTCGTGGATTGTAGGTAAAGGCTCATGGAGGCAGCTTGACACCGAACGCTATGATTATTACAAGGTGCCTGTATACACGTTTATCGCACATCGTGGAAATCTGTGTGGACCTTCTTTAATGGAAGAAAACGCCCCTGATATTCTAGAGAAGCGTGATAATGATGGTATTCTAGTTGAATGTGATGTATGGTATAGGGGTGGAGACCTCTGGTTAGGACACGACGAACCTCAGTATAAGATCTCTCTGGCATGGCTGGCGTCATCCCATAGACGTCTTATACACGCAAAGGATGGGCAGACGTTTGAATACCTACTCGCAGAAAATGGAAAGCGAGCATTAGATCTTCATATCTTCTATCACACTCATGAAGACTATGCCCTGACAAATAAGGGTGTTGTGATTGTATGTCCGAATGCACCCATACTCGAAGGAAGTCTATGTATGATGCCTGAAATGACAACTCCTCTATATTGCCCAACTGAACGGGAGAAACTCTTTTTCTTATGCTCGGATAGAAAGGATGGATATTCCACCTATTTTAGTGATTAACTTAGAAGAGAGAAAAGATCGATGGGTCTCAATACAGAATGCCTTTCAGTCTTGGCGTGTCCCTCTTCAGAGAGTGGAGGCTGTGCGAATGAAGCCTGGGTGGAAAGGATGTAGTCTTTCTCACAAAAAATGTATTCAGATCGCCAAAGATCGTAAATATCCGTGGGTTCTCATTGTTGAAGATGATTGTAAGCCCGAGAACGATGCCCAGGAACGGTTTCGGGCCTTATTGCCGTCCTTATGGGCCAGACGTAGTGAATGGGATATCTTTAACGGCGGATCCTCGTATTTGTTTTCAGCCCGTGTTATTCAGGAAGAGCCCCCGCTTCTTGAAGTCTCAGGATGGGCAACACAGTTTATTCTGATTCATGAGGGATCCTACGATCATTTATTGGACGCGATCCATGAGAATATGAAAATCGATGTGTATTATAAGGAAAAGGAAAGATCATGGTCCACGGTTCCTCATTTGGCAACACAGGCCACGGGTGTATCTGATATTGAAAATAAGGAGATCGATTACTCCGCCCAGTTCAAAAAGTCGGAGGAAATTCTCTTTAAGAAGATTTTCTTATATAAATGGGATTATATACCGAAAACAGTAGCGACTGTATTGATTGTGGGGTCTATTCTAGGACTGGCACTGCGGTTCTCTGGTCGATCTCGTTTTAGACGCTAAATACAAAGATGGATACCGTTCGTGTAGAGGGGTTCTCAAGTTCTCTACGAGGTCGGAAAATATGGATACAAGGCGAGGAAACACTCGTCCCGAATCGTCTCCGTGTCCTGGAGCAAGAACTTCTCGGACGAGGACGAAGTCTCTTAATTATAAGCGACGGTCGTAAACTGCCTCATTGGGCCAAAAAAACAGACTGGGATTGTATCTATAGACTAAAAGACACACAGGATCTTCGCCTTGCCTTGACCTACAGTGGGCATGCGGGGAAGCCATTACGGGTTGTCTGGTTGGGCGAAGAGCCGTCGGCCCCCGTGCTACAGAAACTCTGTTCCCACGATACAACTGTCCTCGGATTTGGCCTCGGACAACCAAAGGGAGAGTGGGATGTTATTTATTTTCCGAGTGCCTATGACGCGAATCGCATCGAAGAAAGCTTGCTCTCACGAATGGGATCTCTCAGACTGGCGGCAATCAATCTGAAATCGGTTGTTCCCGAACTCAAGGCGGCGAGAGCGGGACTTGTCTGGTCCTCCATTGGAGAGTCAGAAAGATCTGGATCCGTATACTGGTATGACGTGGGCGAAGGAGATGCGACGGCCGATACGTTCAATGCGACTGAATCGGCAGAATTCTTACGCGAATTGGCGGATCGGATTTGCTCGGCGAAATGATCGTCATCATGGTCATGGCCACCGCCTCCTCCTTGCTGACCACTTGTATCACGGAGATCGGGGCAGTTCATTAGGTTGTGGCCGTATCCTTTACAAAGAGAACAGGCACTGTAATTCATTGTATTCTGGCTACCAGGATACGATGAATTTGTTTCAAATTTCACTTCACTTCACTGTGAGTAATGTCTTATGCTTTCCTTGGTAATGAAGGCTGAGAAGACGGATCTTCTCACCTGTAACAGTCTTTACATACGTCTTGTTATTCTCTTCAACAAGTTCCTTTTGACCGTCTTTCATTCTATATGTGTTGTCTCCGAGGAATCCATAACTACTTGAGAGTTGATGATCAAAGACGCATTTCTCTCCAAACAACATTCGTGGTTGATTCAAATCGTCGATTGAACGAAGAATACCTTCCGAGTTGAGCAAATAATAGAGAGTCATGTCGCAAATACCTCCGCCGATTTTATAGGTTGTATGATGACGTATTTTCGGCTCAATGAGACGATGTTTGCTTTTTGTTTTATAAATATCAAAACAGAGCTGAATAAATAGATCACAGAAGGTCATCGTTAACAGCCCGTTATGAATTGATCCAACCATGTGATTTAAGGCCTGATTGGTTTGTAGCGAATACGCAACCAGATCTGTAGTCTCAGGAAATATCTCACTTAACTTTTCGAGAAGTATACAATCACTGTCGAGATGAAACACCGATTCAAATCCTTTCTGCCTCATAAACTCTCTTATATAGAACACGCGTAGGAAACAATTTAATTCATACGTCGACGCATTTGTGCTGTAATTCACAAAACATTTCTTAAACTCGATCACTTCATTCGTCTGGAGAGAGTCTATATGCGTGAACTCACTATGTGTCTCTTTATTTGTATCGTCACCGAGGAGATAGACTTTATTGTATAGAGAATTAAGCTCAATACATTTTTGTAAATAGAGCTGATTTCCTGTATGGACAATCACAACGGGTAGTTGTAATGACATATAAATAGATTCACTGGATCTTTTTATATGGTGATTTTAAGTCGCTTACCGACGACTTCTGGCCTTTCGTGTTTGTGTCTTTGATCTTGTTTTTCTGTGTTTACGACGTCTACCTCCGTGCCGAGGGGGGGGAGGTACTCGAGCAACTGGAGGTAAAATATTTTCGATTGGCATAAGGCTCTCCATAGGATTAATCTTTGTTCGTATAAGAAAACGAAGAGCAGCCCTTATACGAATTAAATCTTCAGCTGGCTGAACGAATCCATTGACAGCAATTTCTCGATCAAAATATTCTCTAATACGCCGTATATATTCCTGTGCTCTAGGTTGGACAAATTCATTTGAATGATATTCTATTTCAGATAATACATTTGGGAATCCTTCATTATTGATAACACGAAGATGAAGGGCATTTAATTCTTCAATTGTAAGAGGTTTGATATTTGGTGGAGCCATTCTATTTTGGATATTTTTTTTACTTCTTTACTTCTTGAAAAGCTTGAGCTCCTACGTCGCTGTCGCTCTTTACTTCTTAAAGAGCTTAAACGTGCCCTTCTTGGCAACATAGCCCGCCTTCTTCAGCTGCTTCAACGCCTTCTTGCCAGCCGCGTGCTTCTTCTTGCTGACGATGCGGCCCTTGCGAGTCTTCATGAGATCGCTCTTTGTCAGGCCGCCGGACGTGTGCTTGGCCGTGCCATGCCAGACCTGGGCCTTCGTTCCTACCGCAGGCATCTTTCCACCCATCATATTCTTCATGGTGCCGTTATTGTTAGACATTCTATATTTATGGTTTAGAAATTATTTTTATCGTTTTCTCATATATAGATGTGTATGTATATTACATTCTGGGGGTTGCGTATGTGCTGTTGAATGTAAGTCGTATTTCTCATCAAAAAGAGGATCATGCTTTTTTTCTTTTAAATATTCAACCGCAGAATACATATTCATTTTATAAACAGCTTCGTAAGAAGGCTCATCAGGAAGAGCTCCCTTAAAAATATCACGAAACCAACCACAGTTATATATTCCCCCAAATATTCTCTTTGACCATTCAATATCCTCAGATTCTCCCCACATTAAATTTACATTAAAAGGATACTTAATTAAAAAATCCTTTTTAACAATAAAAAAATTACCAGGAACATATTGTCCCTTAGGATTACTATAATCATATGGAAGTAATACATTTCCATAGATAGGATCATTTGGTAGTCCAAGCCAATCAAGGCCCCTCTTTCCATCTCGTTGAAGAATTTGACACGACGCAACATCCCAATCAGAACCAAATCGCACGAACCCCTCATAGAATCCAGGCTTAAGACGAATATAATCGTGCAGCATGACCAGAATAGGATACTTTGCTTTTTCTGCTATCATCATCTTTTTTATTGAAACCGCACTTATATTTAGATCAAATGGAATAACAGTTGTATTCTTTCGAATGCTTGAAAAGGCACCTACAATAATGACTTCATAGTTTGGAATCTGTTCGGCTTCAATGCTATCAATTGTTTTATTAATAAATTCATCATTGCCAGATGTTATAATACCGAATGTGATATCCATACCATAATAATTTATTTTTATACATAAATCTAAACGACAGTTTATACCATCGAAATCCTTGGAACCTTTCCTTCCCGTATAGCCTCGATAAACTCCTCCATTTTCTTCGGATCATAAATTCCTGCGAAATGGACTAGAAAATCACCAGGCGTCCAAAGCGGCTGATTCGGGGCACCCTGTATATACGCATTGAATTGTTTGTGTTCCCCTGTAATCTGAACATGGTCCCTGTCCTCTGGCCCGTCACCTAATAGTTTTAGAATCCCCGCATTCTCCCACCAGATATGATAAATACAATCCGTCTGGTCGTAGACTCGTCTCCAGAAATCACGTGTCCATGCCGTATTTCGCATAATAATATTTCCTGCGTTCACGTTGCGACAGGCATCAATTGTCATCAAAAAATCCTTATTCGGAGGCAAGAGCGGAAGAACATGATCCTCCAACCTCAACTCGGGATTTGTAATATAGACATCCGCATCGCTTAGCCAGACAATGGAGTCCTCTGGAATGATGTTGAGGTGATGAAGGAGGAAAGGAATCTTTGACCACGAAATTGGTCTCTCGCGATCCCAGAAAGACTCCGACCCCTGAATATATGTATATCCGTGTTTCTCGGCGTAGAGTCGCTTCGACTCAAATGCTTTAGAGAGGGCCTTACAATAATCGGCACCAATCCCAAGGGTTAGAATATAGATCATTAGAAGACATCATAGAGATTTATTTAGACCTTCCTTACTAGAAAGAATGGCCGCCGCAGAGTATGACTCGGCGTTATTTTTAGATAATGATCTAACCTATATTGAACAACTGAAATGGTGCCCCAAGATAACATCAATTCATGTTGGGGGAATTCAAGGTCATCCTCCCGAAGTCGATATTGTAAATGGACCTGAATATGAGGAATTTCGAGCTGGCCTGTCCGACGAAGGAAGAGCGGCAATGAATTTTTTCTGTATAAATTTTAATAATAGAGACTTATATGATGTGTCAAGTGGAATAAAGGAAGAACATATTGAACAAGTCCTTAACTGGGCAGAAGGTGACGGTAAAAAAGCAATTCTGATTGATTTTGATCGGACACTAAGCGTCATTGAAGGATTTTCTTCGGATCACTATCCCAATACATTAACATTCAAACAACGATACCCTCTGCCTGAAATAACTGCGGAAGGCTATATGAATTATCTTGTAGGAGGAACCGAACGTTTATATAAACTTCGGGCCATGTTGACCTTACTATATGCCCAAGGCATTGATATTTTCATTTTAACGAATAATCCAGGATGTATGAATTCTCCAGTGTATTTTAATGATCTAGTTTCTGTTCTTACAGAGGGTAAGCCTGTAAACTATATTTGTGGTCTCAGATTTGGTGGTAATAAATACGACGCTGTTATAAATACACCAGGCTTTGCGTCTCTCTGTGCATTTGAGGGTGGGGCTAGACGTAGACGTATAAGGCGTCGTGTAAGAAAAACACATAGACATAGGCAAAAGCAAAAGAAGACGCGTTTACTTTCAAACAGGCGGAAGACCAAACGCCGCTCGTAATGGCACCTCATATTTCAAAAACTCTTGATTCTTTTCATCGGGTAGAATCTTTGTAGTATAGAAGAGTCTCATATACAAATCGAGCTTCCCCATCGCATACTCTACATACCAACTAGGAACCTTGATCTCTTGACCTTTCTGAATCATACTCAAAAAGTTCAAGCCACTGCCCACCGACGCAAAATGAGCAATCTTATCGCCAAAATCCATATGTTCATTTAAGGGCCCATAACTATTTACACGCTTACCTTCATTATTTGTTCCACCTATAACGTCACTGTGAATGATATGAATGGTAGCACCTTCTCTTAGCATTATAAAGGCAACAGGATCAAAGAAATCAATAGTTGGGACATATCGATATAGAGGATACTTTCTCATAAGTGACATGACAGTTTCCTGATCAAGTGAGTTCTCGACAAGACGACGTAGAAGTTCAGGTTCCTTTACATAAATAAAGTCCTTATTGAATCCAAAACAATAGGTCTGTGTAAGATCTGGTAGATGACGAACATAATCTCTCTTGTTTGGATTGTTCGGATAATTACGAAGGCTTCCTACCAAATCATAGTCCTTTAACTTATCAATGACATCTTGAACCATGTTTCCGCGGAATACAACATCACTGTCAATGTGGATAATATACTTCTCCTTTGCCTCTAGAATTACCTTCGTCCAGACCATTGACGTGCCCTTGTGACCATAATCAAAGGCTTCAATAATCTCTTTATTATCATCTAAATAATGACGAACGGTATTTGGATGCTCACTAATAAAGTTAAAATCCTCCTTTCTTCCAAACACATGAAGCTTTAGAGTCGGATGCTGCTGATGAAAAGTGTCAAAGGCAATCTTGCCAATTAGACCACAACGGATAATTTCACTGAAAACGAACGTATTCTCTTCCATTCTCTTGATGTTTCTTCGTAGTTTATTTAGACCCTAAAAGAATAATCCTAATCTCAAGGTAAGGATGCTTAGTGTCTTCTTTACCTTGTTTTTCCTACAACATACAGATGCGACGATTCTAAGTGATACAGGATGCCCGTGTGCTCTCGTGAAAAATGGCGTGACAACCCCGAATGCGTCTGCGACTGCGGTAGTAGGATGTTCTAGTAAGCAAGATTGGACAGGAATAAGTCAAGTGAGTAAATGGTGTTTGACCGATCAGACATCTGGCACATGCGGCACTCTTCAGCCCGCCTTTGGCTATGTCGACTCATGTGCTATCGCGGGCTTCACATCGCTGAATCTCTCCCATACACTGATCTATACTGGCCAAAACCTTACGGTCTCTTGGCTGTCGCAGAATATCTTGCCCGATGAGTGGATCAAGATTTCTTATCGAGGAGCAAGCGTGACGAAAGGCCAAGGTGCGAATGTTACGTTTGGAAACTATACGTCTCTACTTACGACTGCGACTGGACCAATAGGATCCCCCGTTCTTCTTTCAACAGTGTCAAGTCCTGACGTTTCACTCAATAGCAGTGATACACTTGTCGTGCTTTCAAGTGGCCTCTCAGGTCCTCAAGTGTTGTATAATGGATCGGCAATTACAGGGAATCTTCTATGTGACGGTAGAAATATCTCGATTTCCTGGTTTGCTGTCGGGCAGGCTGGCTTGGGCTTGACAACCGTCACTGTGGCGAGTAGTGGCGGAGGTGGAGGTGGCGGGCCCAGAACCGTCGGAACTCCTGTTGTCCATCAGTCAGTCCCAGGAAATAACACCGTCTTGTATACCTTGCCCCGATCCTTTGTTCCGTCTGGGTTCGGAACAACCTATGTTCCTACAATCGTTTCGTCCATCTATACTCTGACTGCCCCTGGATTTGGTTTATCGGCCGCCCCCTCTGTGAGCCCAACATCGACGCCGACTCCCACTCCCTCAAAGACAGGGACTGCCTCGCTTTCTTTTGGTTCAACTGCCTCAAATACAATGACATCTTCGTCTACACCAACACCTACACCGACGCCGTCCCTTTCCGTTGGTTCAACTGCGTCGTCTACACCAACACAGACTCCAACATCCAGTGTAACACCAACACAGACACCATCCGTAAGTAATTCAGATACACCCACACCGACTTCGTCAACAACAGGCACACCAAGTCCAACATCTACTGCGAGTCTTAATCTGATCGCTTTGAATCAGGCGGCGGCGGCAGCGGCAGCGAATTCTCTGTCGATCACCGTTGGGGCTGCGATTGGTGGCGTTGTGGCCCTCATTGTGGTTGCCGCTGTCGCATACAGAATCTACGAGAGAAGAGGACTGACAGAGAGAAGGCTACAACGAATGAAGACAATGGCCGCACGCATGGAGAATGCGAAAGAAGTCTATGGACAGGCTGGACAAACTATAATGTATCAAGTGACTATGCCGCAAGTGATTGGTGGCAGACCCTCCCAAAGAGTCAGGGACTTGAGGCACAAAAATTGAAGCTTGTTGCCGTTACAAAGGGGGTAGCAAAAAGCAATGGCCACTCCTTACATTTATAAGAGAGACGAGAATGGCCATCTCATGTGCGGACATGATAAGTGTTCTTTCAAGCCGAAGTCCACCCCGACACATCCAAATGGTAATCCATCCACGATGCATTACCATATGAAGAAGCACGCTGGTGATTTCGCCCATGTATGTTCTGTGTGTAAGCATGGATTCCTTCATGCTTTAACACTCCAGACACATATGGCTGCGCGACACCCTGAAATTAGACAGCAGACGACGGTTGAGGTCTATAAATGTCCGCTTGATAATTGCGAGTTTGAGAGTCTGACGAAGGCGAATCGGCGGATTCATTTCCTGCGAAAGCACTGTAGGGAACAGGTCAGTAACTATCAGACCGAGATTATTGTTGATAATAAGAAGGTGATTCAGTGTAGCTGCTGCTCTGAACAGTTCAAGAGTGGGACGGCCTTTCATTATCATATTGGCTCGTGTATGATTTCAAAGGGCATTGAAGTCCATGAATTGCTGGAGTCTGTCTGTTAGATATGATGTAGAGGCCAGGGAAGAAATCTATTTTTTTTCGTCATTTGCGATATTGGCTTCTAGGACAAGCGAATACATATGATATCCGAGAGCTGCGAAGGAGACGAGAGCAAGCATCTCATAGGCAGCTCGGGGAGTTTCTTTGCCCTTGGCACTGATATAAATGATTAGAGGGCCAATGATGAAGACATGGAGTAGATTGACCCAGAGATAGGACGAGTTTGTGAAATAACGGGTGAAGGCCTTGTAGGATTGGTAGATCATTAAAACGATTCCGAGGCCAAAGAGGGCCTGGTATGCTTGGGGATGAGTATTTGCTCTTGATAGGGCAACATAGAGGAAAAAGGGGACAACGGCAAAGATGTGGAATAAACTAAGTAAGAGGTGGGGATTCATTTCTAGTGGTAGTGTAGAAATGGCGGATGCAGCAGCGGCGGCAGCCAAACGAAAAAAAATTATTGAGGATGCTAAACAACGGGCAAAAACAATGAGACGTAATACTATCTTTAATTTTGGATTACCATCAAGCAAGTCTAATGGGCCCTTACCTCAATCTGGTCTTAAAAAAACGACTGGTCTTTCTTCTTTTGCCGATGCTCTTTCTAAAAAAAGAACTTTAACACAAAGACTAACGAATCGTTTATTTGGTCGCCCTGCTGCTCCTGCTCCTGCTCCTGTTGCTGCTCCTGTTGTTGCTGATGCTCCTACTCCTGTTGCTGCTCCTATTGCTGCTCCTGCTCCTGTCTCTGCTGATGCTCCTGTTGCTGTTCCTGCTCCTGATGCTCTTTCTCTTATAAATGCTAAAACTAGAAGGAAGGCTAGTGAACAAATTCCTAACGTTAACGCAGCTAGAAAGTTTATTAAAGAATATAATAGTATTCCAAACGAACAGAAAAAAGATCTCGATGCTATTAATCATGCAAAATATCATATTGCAAAAGAAAGGGTATATCCAAGTGACATTCCACATATCATTCGCCTTAAACTTAATGACGATAGCCCTATTGAAAATAAAGAAGGTATTAAAACACTTACAGATTTGATTAAAGAATATCAAGAAGTAAGTCTATTTAAAGGCCCTAACGATAGAATACAAGGACTATATACAGATTTAAAGAAATTTATACGTGAGATAATTCCTGAACGAAAGAAATTAGATCAACTAAAAAAAGACAGCAAAACATCATTACAATCGACTACTCAAAGTAATAGTGAAAAGGTAGAGACTATAAGAAAATATAATGAATTAAAGAGGAGTTTATTTAATAAACATAATAGCATAAAGACATTAATAGATGAAATAAATTTTCATATAAAAACATGCGAATCAAAGAAAAAATTCATAAATTCAATACAAGGAAAAGATATCTTTATAGATTATAATGTATTTACTGTTAAAGAACCTATTTATCTAGAAAGGATACGTAAATATATAGAGTTTCTAGAAGAACCGCTTGAAGATCTTGGGATGTATAAAAGGAGTACATTATTATATAGCATCATAAATGGTATCAGTGAAGAGGACTCTACTAAAATTCTTAATGAAATTGCTACAAAATCTACTGATAATGACTTTTATGATAACAGTGATAGTATACATCAAGAAATGAAGGAAGCAATTGCTCTATTTACTACTAATTTTCCACTTATTAAAGAACTAAAAAAAATAAAAGATACCAGAAATAAAATGCATAATATGGATACAACTCTATATTCAAATAAATTACACTATTCTTATCGTAAATCTAGAAACCCTGGCTCTGAAACGAGAGTAGAAGATCATAAGAATAAAATAATAGAAGTTTTAAGATCTACTATGGAAAAAAATAATAATGATATAGATATAAGGAGACATACAGATGAAGATATACAATTCTTTTTAGAAAGAAGAGGTCAATATAATGATGTAGAAGAGATGGCTTATATAGAGAATACACCAAATAATATAGATAGGTTTAAAGACCTATTAAAAATGGCGAATTATATAAATAAATATGAAATTAAAAAATATATTAATGATATTGACCTGGATAAACTTTTAACAGATGATTCATATTATAGTAAGAAGAGCAATGAGGCATTTGATACTGTAGTTAAGATGTATCATGATGAAAAAAATAGCCCAGAAAACGAAATGTATATACAATTGAGCTTTAACAATAAATGGTATGAATTACTTTCTCATAAGAAAAATAGAAATAATATAAGGAATGAAGACTATAAAGAAGTCATCAAATCTATTATTAAAGAGAATACTATATTGACTACACCATATAGATTAACAAAATTCCTGCTTACTATTCCCAAAATACAGAAAGAACGTATTCAAGAGAATTTTATACAACGTATCTATAATAGCATCGAACAAGAGGATATGGATGAGGCAATTAAAGAGAAAAAGGTAAAGAATGAAATTGATACTAATGAGAAGGCAATAGCCTTTTTAAAAGAGTATTTATTGAACCCAAAAGAGAATATTAATGAGGGTAATACATATAGGTTTGGTAAATCTTTAGAGCTATTACATAAAAATAAGTTATGGCCATATACACTTGATGAGGCAAAGACATTTATTGAGCAATACAAAGATATAGCCAATACCGATCCTAAATACTTTATCTTAGAAAAGGCTAAAGGTATGATTCAGAATGCTGAAGCTAAAAGAATTAGAGAGGCAATGAATGCTCAATCAAGGCAAAATAATGCGGGGAAGGCTAAATGGCTAAAAGAAATAAAGAATGTTTTAGATAATGAAGGTGAAGATGCTAAATGCTTACTAGCATCAGATAAACGTCCAGAACTACGCGATGAAAGTTTTGATGAAGCCTATAAACGCCTCCTTGTTTTTCTATATCATAAAATGAAACAAATTCCTATTGACCCCCCTGATAAATATCAACTGAACCCTGATGAAGAAAAAGAATTAATCAATAGTATTCTTCAATTTGGCCACGAGCATGACTATGAAAAAATGGCACAAGACCTATTTCATACAGATATAGGTACTCTTAGCACTGAAATTCAGTTTTTTGAATATAATGACCCAACCCGTCCTCCATCAACAGATCCTAATAAGAATAAAAGAATCTTAGATAAAGGAAAACTATCACAGAGATGTTCACTTTCTACTGCGAAATATTTTCCAAGAGCAATTACTCTAATAAGAAGTCATGGACGTAAATTAAACTATAAGGCAGCTTATAGTACACATCTATGTGAGGTTTTATCAAAAGACTGTGTGACAATTGTAAATGACAAAGAGTTTTATGATAATGAATTGCCCGATGACGGGAAGACAAAAAGCTATATTGTTGTTGATCCTAAGTATTTTCCAGAAAGTTCAACTATACCCATTAATATCATCTATTCTCGTTTACCTCTTGTAACCTTTGTTATAGATGCCTTTCTTAATAATGCGGTTATTGAGATTGAACCTGTGCTTGAGGCAAAAATGAAGGAAGACTTTCCTGAACTCTTTGGCCTCAAAGTAACGACTGAGAAGGCAGAAACAATGCTTAATAATGCGATAGTCAAGAAAATAAAGACAAAGAAAAACTTAAATGCGACATGGCTCACCAATAGAAATAAGTCTATAAGGCAAAAAGCATATGAAAATGCTAGTAGAGAAGTAGATGTAGCGGCGGCAAGAATAGAGGTTGCTCAGGCCGCGGCACAGATGAAGGCAAATCTTGCTATAAAGGAAAGGAATCTGGGATCCAGAGCGGCTGCTCGTGCATCTATTGAAAAGAATATTAGAAATATGAATCAAGAGAAGACAAGAAAGGCTTTACTAAATGGTAGGAAAAAAGTAGAATTTCCTGGCCCTGCTCCTCCTGCTCCTAAACTTGGAGCTCCTTTTGTTGCTGGACCTGAAGCCCCTCCAGCTGTTGCTCCTGTCGCAGCTGCTAATATCTTTGGAAATGATGACTTTCCATTACAAATGAATCGCAATCTTGCCAATAGTGGTGCCCAAGCTGCTGCTATTCCTCCTCGCCCTAAAGGCCCTAGACCTGTTGCTGCTTCTAGTCCTGGACTTCCTGGTGGGCCCCCTAGAGCACCTAAGCCTAATAATCTTAAAAAGGCGGCTGTTGCTTCTACGAGAAAATTAAAAGAGCTGACAATCCCAGCTCCTGCTGTTCGTAAACTCCCTGCCCTTGCTGGTATCAGACTTCCCCCTAAGCCCCAATGGGTTCTAAATGCTAGAAGTAGAGTTCCTGGTGCGTCTACACCTGGTGGACCTGCTGCTGGATCTGAAGCTCCTGGTCTAGCCCCCCCTGCTCCTGGTCTAGCCCCCCCTGCTCCTGGTCTAGCCCCCCCTGCTCCTGGTCTAGCTCCTCCTGCTCCTGAAGCCCCTGCTCCTGTTCTCCATCCTGTGCCTGCCCCTAAACCAGCTACGGCAGCCTCTAGAAATAAATCATACCAGAACATTAAAACGAGAATAGGAACTATACGACAGAAGTTTACTGAAGCAAAAGCAACGATTAATGCGTATAAAGCTAGGCCGAAGGGAAAAGCACAAGCAAAGGGTGGCAGAAGAACACGGAAATTAAAATCGAGGCGTTAAGTAGAATAAAAAATGCCTGAGGGAAATATTAAAGGAAGGTATAAGATATTAAAGAATCATACTTATAGAAATAATAGAAGCAAAATTCATAGAGCTACCAACAATGAAAGAGAAAAAAATATCATATGGAACTTAGCACATAAACCGACGAATGCCAATACTATAAAGAAAGCAAAGGAATTACTAAAATCTACATCAAACACTACTAAGAGAAATACAATTAAGTATATTCTACGGGAGAATAAAGGTTTTAATTATAATACTTTGAATTCAACGGTTTTATCTAATGCCGCGAAGGCTGAGAAGAAGGCCGCTGCTGTTAAAAAGGTTAAAGAAGCTCAAGAGAAATTCAAAAAATTAAAACAAAATGATAGAAATAATAGTCCTGTTAATTTTAGGTCCCCTGCCCCTGCTCCTGCCCCTATTCCTGCCCCTATTCCTGCCCCTGTTCCTGTCGGCCGATTTGCCGCCGCTGCCGCCGCAGCTAAATCTGCTAATGCCGCTGCTCCTGCTAAATCTGCTAATGCCGCTGCTCCTGCCCCTATTCCTGCCCCTGCTCCTGCCCCTATTCCTGCCCCTGCTCCTGCCCCTATTCCTGCCCCTGCCCCTGCTCCTGCTCCTCTTCGAAAACTAAACTATGCAGGCATGGCTGCTGCTGCTAAATCTGCTAATGCCGCTGCGGCTTCTGTATCACCTAGTCCATTGCCGCTCCCAGAAATACCGCCGCTACCGAGTGGCTCGACACCTTCTCCTGCCCCTGCTCCTGCCCCTATTCCTGCCCCTGCCCCCGCTCCTGCCCCTGTTCCTGCTCCTGCCCCTGCCCCTGCTCCTGCCCCCGCCCCTGCTCCTGCCCCTACTCCCGCCCCCGCCCCCGCCCCCGCCCCTGCCCCTCCCTCCCGCCCT
>Ga0114975_10000033_pt1 | contig 90875 bp, 74 predicted proteins | sample S_130626_EF_Meta_FD_87031 | JGI IMG/M metagenome (GOLD analysis project Ga0114975, IMG submission 87031) | Freshwater microbial communities from Lake Simoncouche, Canada to study carbon cycling - S_130626_EF_MetaG | ecosystem: Environmental > Aquatic > Freshwater > Lake | place: Lake...
AAATCGCCTGTACCAAATTGTAATCCAGCATTACTTGTAATTGTTGCATACGAAGTTGCAGCACTTGGTGTCAATGCATTTGGAATGCGTAAGGCGCTTGCACCAAAACGTGTTTGTGTTGCCGATGCTACAGCGCCAGCTGTTCCAGCGGTTACTCTTGCACTTCTAGTTGTATCACCGCTATTAGTAACTGTTGGGGTGTAGACTGTACCGTTTGATACTACAGAGAAAGCAGCACCAGTTCCAATTAATGCCGGAACCGCTGTTGGATCAATTGCGGGAGAAGCATACGACGCTGTTCCTGGATCGGCTAGACCTGTAAATGTTACGCTTGTAATCCCACCAGAACCATTAACCGTTTCAACAGTAATGTTTACATCGTTAGTTGGTGTTGTTCCGCCCAACGATGTTCCTAAAATCTTAAATAAATCTCCAACTACATAACCAGTGCCAGGCGTTGTTGCGGTAACTGCTGTGTATTCAATACCAACTCGTGTTACAGAAAATACTGCGTTAATACCTAAACCAGTTACTTTTGTAGTTGCTTTATTTGTATATGTTTGTTGGTCAGCACCAAGACCTGAATTAGTAATACCAGTAATTCCGCCACTACCGTTTATTGATGAAACTGTAATTATTAAATCGTTGGAAGTATTGATGCCGCCAAGTGCTGAACCTAAAATAGTTAAGGTGTCACCCACTAAGTAACCAGTACCTAAGAATCCAGTTGTAACAACCGGTGAGTAAATTGTACCGTTTCTTGATACATCAAATTTAGCGCCAGTTCCAGTACCAATAATACTGGTTGCAGTGATATTATTAAATTCTGCAGCATCACCAATTAATGCTGATGTTAGTGGATTAGATATTGTTACTGTTGTACCGTCAATATTTGTAACAATAGTACTCGTGCCATCTCCTCGATCTAAAGCATATCCAATCTGTATATCAGTTGTATCACTAAATTCTAATACAGAAGAACCTGGCGGAGAAGTATCAGCAAGTGTTTGAGTGGCTGTAACACCGGAAGCAATGCCGTTGCCTGATACAGTCGCTGCCGTAATTCCGCCTGACCCATTTACAGTGCCAACTGTAATTAAAGCGTCATTTCCTGGGCTAACACCGTCTAATAGTGTGCCTGAAATAGTAAGTTGATTGCCAGCAGCATAACCAGTACCAGCAGTAGTAACAGAAACTGTATATACACCCGAAGTTCTAGTTATTGTAAATCTTGCACTGATACCAATACCTGAAATATTAACACCAGCTAATGCAGTATATGGAGTTGAGCTTGCACTTCCTAAACCATTAATAGCCGTGATAGTTGCACCAACTGGTATATAACCACTTGCCGTTACAGGTGCATTGTTTGTTGGTATTGATCCAATATATGGAATAACAGTTGAACCAGCAGTAACGTTTAATGCTGAATAAAATGTTCCTGAACTACCCTGGCTATAAACTGAGAATGTAGGTTGACCTACGTCTGAACCAGTGTATAATCCACCCCTACGTAGTAGTGTGTATGTTTCTTGCAGTTGTGTGCTAGCAATTGTGCCAACTTTTGCTTTGGCAAAATATGTAAATTGGGTTGAGCTTGGTGTTGTGTTAACTAAAAATACACCTTCTGCTCTTGAAAATCCAGTAACTGCCGTTGACAATGCTCTAATAATAAACGGTGATCCTGGTTGTAAGCCGTGAGCGCCACTAGTTGATACCGTAATTAATGATTCACCAGTACCACCAGTACCAGCTGAAGCATCTGTAGTAATTAATGTTACTGTTGTATCAGTACCTGGAATTTCATAAACACTAGGATACGAACGTGCTAATGATATTGCTTGCCATTTAGTTGGCTGTAATCCATACTCAAAGTCAGCGTCAAGCATGGACTGTGAGAACGCTACACGTTGACGTTCAATAGCATCAGTACCAAAGTCATATGGTCGTGTTCTTAGCTCTTGGAAATCTTCAACGAAAATTTGAAGCTGATCAGTTGACGTCATGGATTGAGTGTCAACGTTTAACGTAATACGGGTTGTGCCGTAGTTAATTTCAGTATCAATGTCTGGATTAGTTGGGGCACGTTCTGTTAATGTTACCCCCGTTGTTGGATCGGCGAAGTTGTAAAGAATAATGTTATTAGTAACGTTTGTGATTAACAATAATTGATCACGAGTCCATTTACCACCAATATTAATTGTACCTACACCGTTTACCAGTGCGGGCCCAGCGTCTACGCCATCTGCAATAACTGTTGTAACTACAACAAATAAAGCAGAAATTGCTGTATCTGCGCCAGTTTCAAATGGTAAGTTAGTGTCAATTGTTTGCGTAGTTACTACTGGAACTTGTAAACTTGTATATGGTAAATTTCTAATAATATAGTCATTAATTAAATTCTTAATGAAAGTATGTGTTGCAATTTCTGGAGTTCTATCCCCGTCAACCTGTGGAATTCCGTCAACCCAATATTTTGCTGCAACTTCTTTAGTATTTCTATTACCAGTGTAACGTAAATCCCATAAAATTTCAGGAATTACATAATGAATATCACGACGACATTTTGCTTCATTATATGTATAGTTGGCAAATGTTGCGCCGTAACTAATTGCTGGTACGCTAGTTAAACCATTTTGAATAACTGATGTTACAATTGTTGATAATGTTGTAATTCTAGCAATAGCACCACCTTCTCCAGCAGAACCAGAAGTAACTTGTGAGGCGGTTGTTTGTCTTGCGGGGTATGTAGTTTTAGTAAAAACATAGCTATTGATGATAGTTGCTAACTGTGCGTGACCGTAAATTTCAGCCAATCTATCACCATCAATTTGTGGTGTTGTTCCAACCCAATATACAGAAGCAGTTGCACGAGTTTGCTCGTTTCCGCCATAACGCAAGTCATTAATATATCCGTCAATTACATAACCAGTATCGCGTTTACATTTAGTTGAATCGTAAGTATAACCTAAAAATCCAGGTTGTCCAGTTGCTACTTGATATGCAATCCAAGCTGTAAGTTCTTCTTTTAAGAATTCTTTGTTGGCTGTTAGTAACGCAACTGCGTTAGGGAATAAGTTTATTGCAGTATCAGTTTCAATACTTGCATCTAAAAATTCTTTTGCTTCATCGATAATAAATTCAATGTTTGATTCAATTAACGAGTATGCATTTGGGAACGCATTACTTAACCCAGACACACCCGGGGTAAAAATGTATTTCTGTATTCTTTTCTTTGCCATTGTTATTCCTGTTTATAGTCCAAATGCTACCGCGAATGCTAAACTTACTGTAGCTTTTCGGTCAACATAAAATTTTGTCGTTAATTGTGTATTAGTTGTTGCTTCATCAGCAGTCACTGGTCCAGCAACAGTCAACGTTCCACCAATATTTACATTTTTTGCAATACCTACACCCCCAGAAACGACTAAAGAACCAGACGTTGTATCATTGCTTTCTAAAACGGAAAGTGCTGAAATAGCATTATCTGCTTGTAGGAATGTAAATTGACCAGTATTTTTAGTTGTAGCTCCAATTGAGCCAGTGATGCCAGTTGTTGAAATTAAACTAGTAAATTTGCCAGCTGCTGGGGTTGATTGACCTACTGGAACTGCGTTTACAGAGCCGCCAGTTATTTGTACGTTTGTAAATGCACTTGCGCCAACGCTTATGATATTGCCAGTTACGTTACCAGTTACGTTACCAGTTAAATTTCCAGTAACATTGCCTAGTACATTTCCAGTTAAATTACCAGCAATTGCAAATGCGTTTACTGTATTAACTGCTAGTTTATCAATTACAACTGAACCGGTGCCAGTTGTTACAAGATTAATGTTACCGCTAGCATTTGTTGCCGTAATAGAATTAGCATTAATTCTAATATTATCAACGTCAAGTTGGGTCGCTGTAATTGCCCCAAAATTGCTCTCTGGGCCTGTTACAAAACCACTTTCTGACTTGAATTGTTTAAGGATAGCTGCGGTCATAACGTTATTTTCTCACTATTACTTATTTACCACTTTTTAAAAGTAGCATAATTAGTAGCCCGTTACTTCACCAATTGCTATCCAAGATGATGCAGTTCTAAACAGTTTGAATGTTGCAACGTCAATGCTATTTAATGAACCGTATGTTGGAACCGTATTGTTTTTCCAACGTAAAGTTTGTACATTGCCGTTAATCTGAATTGCAGTAATTCCAAATGGGGACGAACCTTGTAACATTGAAACTGTAATCTCAATAACTCGTTCACCTGTTGTTGGAACGTTAGTAAAATTGGCTGTAAAATTTGCTAGTAATCCGCTATGATAAAATTCATCACCAGTTGAGTAATCGTGAGCTACAACTCCGGTTGCTCCAGTTTTAGTGTTTAAAACTTTTGTAGTTTGCTGTAAAGTTGTTGTCCCGGTCAACGATAACCCAGCGTAAGAAATTGCTGCATCAATTCTGTTAGCAGCATCTTGTGTTGAGCTGTATGTAAATGTAATTCCAGTATGTGTTCCAGCCGTTAATGCCGCGGCAACTGCGTCTACAGCATTCTCATCAGTATATGCTGCGGGCAACGACACGCTTGCATCAATTCTGTTGCTAGCGTCAACATAGTTAAAACTAATATTTGAGTGTGTGCCAGCAGTTAATAATGCCGCTGCTTGATCTTGAATATATTCTGACGAAACAGTTGCGTTAACAACGTTACTTGCGTCAACATAAGCAAAAGAAATGCCAGTGTGCGTACCGTTGACAAACATTGGAGCTACTGCATCTTGTGCATTTTCGTCACTGTACATTGTGGGGTATGTAACTGTAGCATTTAAAGTTCCAGCTAAGTCATTATATGTAAACGAAATGCCAGAGTGTGTTCCAGTAGTTAGAATTAATGCCGCAGCATCTGCTGCTTGTTCGTCGGTATATATTCCAGCATTAGCATTAACAGTTGCATTAATAGTGTTGTTTGCATCGTTATAACTAAAGACAATACCAGTATGCGTTCCGCCAGTGAACATTGATGCTGCTGCATCTTGAGCATCTTCAGTTGTGATGCCACCGCCACCGCCGCCGCCGCTTGATGCAAATGTGATTGTGTCGTTTGTAGAATTTGTGGTAATTGTCATACCAACGCCAGCAATAAATGTAATAGTATCAGATGTTGTATCTGCTACTACGTTATCTTGTCCATCAATTTGTATGGTTCCAAATGCGTTTGCACTTGTTGGTATATCAGCGTAGTTAGCTAATCGATTCCAAACACCAGCACTTGCATAATATAGCTTGCCAGTATCTTGAGCATACGCAACCATACCTCTCCAAGTATTAGCCGGAGCTTCAATGTTTAAATCGTTTAATGTTCCCCAGTGTGCTCGTAGATAACTCTTTTGTCCTGTGGCATATAAAGTGCCTAAAATTTGTAAAAATTCGCCATTCCAACTTAGTCCGTTGCCAGTATCTGAAACAACTGAACCAGTACTTGGATAATATGCTAACCGGTTACCCACACCTGCACTAACACCACTTGCTCCACCACCGCCGCTACTTGATGCACTAATAGTAATGGTATCGCCGCCAGCATTAGTTGTTAACGTAATATTTGGTCCAGCTACTAGTGTTAATGTATCAGTTGAAGAGTCTGCTACTATTGAGCTTTGACCAGCAACTTCAATGGTGCTAAAGCTATTACTGCTTGCGCCTCCACCTGTTCCAGATTCATCTGTACCGTTGTACCAGTTGACACCGTTATATTTTAATACCTGTCCTGATGTTGGTGCTGTAAGTGTTACATCGCTAAGATCAGCTAGTGCGCTTGCGCCGCTGCCGCCTCCACCACTACCAATTGCTGCTCCTGCAATTGTAGATCCAGCAGGTAAATTAACTGCTGATCCAACTGCGCTAATTGTAGCATTGCCTAAAATAAGAGAATTGCCGCTTAAATATAAATCTTTCCAACGGTTACTTGCGCTGCCTAAATCTATGCTACTTGTTACACCTGGTAATAATGAAACGTTAATTGCTGTTGCTTCTAAATTACTTAAATCCGTTGCTGCGCCAGTAACAGTTCCTCCACCACCTCCAGTTCCGCCTGAACCTGAACCGCCAGTAGCTCCTGAATCACTAAGTGTTGTTACTGTGATTGCATTCCCTAACCCAGAATTCGTTGCACTGAAATAATATAGTGCATCTGGGAAAGTGTCAGAAACTGTTACTTCAATATATCTATTTGAAGCTGTTAAGAAAGTTGCTGGATCAATATAATCTGCTTTACTTACTTTTTTATTATCTAAAAAATAACCAATCCCGTGTGCGTAAATGCTGTTAACATCGTTGGCTGTTGTGCCAACAACAAATGGATTTAAATCATTTGTACCGTATGATTGATCAAATCTGTATGTTAACCCTTTGTAAAATGTCAATGCTGGTTTAACATCATCAGTTGAGTAGGGTCCAGCATTAATTGTAAACGCCGGAGTTCCGTTTACTTTTGTAAAATAATAAACTGTTGCTTTTGAAGATGATTCAATAATAACTTCTGCAAGAGTAGCAAAAGCTGTTACTTTGATATTTTGTAGGCCAACAACTGCCGGTGTTGCATATAGCGTTAATGTACTATCTACAATATTAGCTTGTACATCTACTAAATTGACACCAGTGTTAATTCTACCGTATACTGTTATAGACGCTTTACCCAACTTGGCTACAACAGAAACGTTTAAAGTTTCACGTTGATCGCTTCCGCATTCCGCATGTATTACATAATGTGCTGATCCATAAGTATCAGTATTGAATTCATGTAATACATTTGTTACCGGGCCGTCTACTATTAATGTTTCGATTCCTGTAAACGCAAGATTAGTACCATTAAGAAACTTAATTGATCCTTCATCTTGCGTTATTAGTCCAGGTAACCATGATAGATTAGTTGCCATTTTGACCTTTTAGATTAACCTGGGTAGCTGTGCATTGTGTACCATTCATAGGAGCCAGCATTACCCGCTGTGTCTCTATATGCCGAAGTATTGATATGCCCTTGAATAATATGATTACCTTCACCCTCACCGTCAAATCCACAGATCATGAATCCACCAGTATCTGTAATAAACATTGAGGCATCATAGCTCTCATGTCCAAAACCATACACACCAGCGATTGTTGCGCCTGGAGGTGTTAATGCTCTGCGCCAGTAGTTGTTAGAACCTTGATCTTCAGTTTCAGTGTTCCATGGACTGTCATCACCGGCTGTACCCCATGCCAAACTGCCATAGTTGTTATCTCCCATGCCCCAAACTTCACCGTCATCTGTCACACACAAGAATGTTGTGTATATGCTTTGACCACAATGTGTAGGTGTTGCATCTTTGACATAACGTACTCCACGAACTGCTGTGGGGAACATGGTATATGATGCGTCATAATATCTATGATTAGCACTGCTACCCAAATGACCGTATTGGTTACCGCCCCAGATATATGTGAGTCCGGTGCCTTTTTCTCTAATGATAATGTTCCAGTCATTAGATCCAACAACCCAGAAGTTTTCAATACTGTGTTCGCTGTACCAGTTTTTGTCCATGCGTGTAAACTTGGCGCTACGTTCACTGGTAGTGTAGTTGGACATGTTATACAGTCTATTTTGACCGTTGTTCATGTATTCACCTGCAGTCCATAAATAACCGTTACCATCTAAGATAAAGGTCCACTGATATGTTCCGTGGTGTTGTCCACCTATAATAATCTTTTTAATGCCACCATGCTTGCTCCAGTCAATACCTACACGTACCGGAGTCCACTGTCTGATCAATGCGTTACCAACTGCTGACCCAGTTCTATTAGCAAGACCCAATGCACCACGTGGATCAACTCCCCATGCCCACAAGTAGCCGTCTTCGTCAACAGCCAAACACCAACCGTAGTTTCCACCGCGGCAATAAATGTCAACAATTTTCTTGTGATCAAAGAAACTTTGTGGAATACGTTGAGGTTTTGTCTGCTGTGTTTCTGCGTTACCTTGACTGTTGGTTGTGGTACTTTCTGGTCCTAGACCCAATTGTCCGTAAGCATTATAACCCCATACCCAAACACTACCGTCATCACCCAGTGCATAGCATGAGTTTGCATCAGTTTCCCAATGTCCTTGACTGGATTGTGCTGCTTTGATAATTTTGGTTTGATTAAAACTCTTGGGAATTGCATTACCCCACCAGTCAGTTAAATCACTGTTGGTAACACGCACTGGCCACTGACGACTGGTTGTGTCGCCAGTTGCAACACCTAGTTGTCCTTGTGCATTATAACCTGCAGCATATATTTCACCGTTATTAAAAACCCACAAACTGTTGCCGTAACTACCAGTGCCGCCGTTATAGCACCACTGTATACATTTTGGCCCCAATCCGTCCGGTGTTGTGAATGTGCCAGCTCCGCCGTTGTCTGTACTTGATAACCAGTCAACAAAACTAAAACACGGAGTTTTGTATCCACTGTTTCGTGTAGCGTTGTTCATGCTTGAACCAGTTCCCGAACCTTGATACATTAGTCCGCCAGCGTACACGTTACCATCGTAACCAATAAATCCAAACATGTTTCCTGGGCTACCACCTTGGAATCCCACATCGCCCATGTTGCGTGTCCAGCCTAGTGGCTGTTGATTGATAAAATCTGCAACCACATAACGTTGGTCACGGTCTGCATTTTCAAAAATCTTTGTCCAATATGTTGTGTCTAACACATATGTGTTTCTCACACCGCCGCGGATACAAATATATAAATCACCGCCCAATTCAACGATGTCACCTGTTGTGTATGTTGTTCTTGGAGACCATGTGCGTCTAAATGCCATACCAGGTGCCATGTCTGCCCAATAAGTTGCATTAGTTGGATCTATAGATCTAAACGTCAGCGTTGGGGGAATTGATTGGTACATGTTGGTGCTAACACCAGTGTCTGCAACAATGATCTGTTCTGCTGGAAGATCTCTGATACAAACGTAACTAGACCCTCTCCACTGAACTACATCATTAGTTACATATTGAGTGGCTGGACTCCAAATGCCCAGCCATCTATTTCTTAATTTTGTAATATCTATAGAACTCATTTTAATGTCCTTATTAAGCTAAAATGCTTGTGCCAGGTAGACCTAATCCTTGTAGCAATGTTTCTTTTTCTGCTTCGGCTGCTTCAAATGAAGTAATAAACTCTTTATCTTTGCTAGCCAATGCTTTAGCCACGCTGTATAAGCTGTGTCCTGCAATGAACGCTGTTTCAATTCTTTCAACTTTCTCAGTCACACCGCGTAACTGTTTGACAACTGCTTTGATTTCTGCAACATCTTCTGCTTTGCTGAAGTCATATGTCTTTGATTCTGAGGCTGGATCGGCGTCAACAGTTACGTTTGATGTGTCAATGCTGAAGTAAAATCTACCAGCCACATCACCCAACTGAACAACGTCGTCTGTGCGCTCGTTATTTTCTTTTACAAACCCAGGGTTCGTTACTTCATTTTTTTCTACGAAACTAAAAATTTTATATGTCATGTTAGACTCCTTTTAAATTAATTTGCATATCCACGGGAAATTTGCATTGGATACAAAATACTCCCTGGACTGTCCCATGTAGCTCTTTGATTGCCCATTAAGAAACTGTTCATTTGCTGATATACTCCAGCAAAACCGTTACCATGAATTGCTCCATTGTCGCACAACCAGTAGTTGTTTGTGCCATACACGTTACTACTTTGATCTACACCATAAATTGAAGCGTCGATCACCTTGGCTCCAGCTGGGATAGCTACTCTAATCCAGTAGTAATTGGTACCGTCTTGAATAGTGCTGTTATTGCCATACTCGTTACCGTGTCTATTATAGTTGCTATAGCCTTGGCTAAACACTTCGCCCTTATCAGAAATAGCAAATGATGTAATGTAGTTACTATAATTACATCTCATAAACACACGTTTAATGTTTGTAGCTGTAGGTACTAATGTTGGACTGGTCAATGGGCTTGTTTGATTTCCCACACCTGAGAAGTAGTAGCCAGTGTTGTAGCCAACAAAATATGTGTTACCGTTTGTGGTGCGTATGTGAATCATGTTGTAACCATTTGGGCAACTTGCCCAGAAGTTTGTAGTTGCCGCTGCTACCGGTGCTGTTACGCTTCTAGCCAGTGTGCTATTATTAGTTGTGCTACCGTTAATAGCAGTGCCATAACCGTTATATCCTGATTGCCATAGATATCCGTTACCATCTAATAGGTGGAATGATGCCGAGCTTGCACCACTTGAAGCAAATTTTAAAATGCCTCCAGCTGTAATAGGGTTAAATGCCAAAATCTTAGTTGGCTTATAGCGGTTAGTTGTGTCGCCCACACCTAATTGTCCGTAGCCATTGTAGCCCCATGAATACAAGTTGTTGCTCTTTGTTCTCACAACACAATAACCATACTCCATGCCAGCTGCTGGTACGTCAATGATCTCTTCACCACCAAAATACTCTCTTGGAATTCTACGTGGACTGTATCCGTCAGTGGTATGACCACGACCCAATTGTCCGTAACCATTATATCCCCAACACCATACATCGCCCTCGTTGTCTAAGGCAATACAGTGGTGCGTTGAAGTTTCAAAGCCTTTTGATACTGAAATTTTAATAACTTTACGATCATTCAAGTTCATAACACGTTGTGGTCGTGAAGTTTGGCTTGTAAATCCGTTACCTTTATTACCTTGGCCGTTATAACCAATGCCCCATAACTCACCGTTGTCAAACAAGAAATATGTTGAGTCATAATTTTGTTCAATTTGAATACACTTGGGTGGCTCACCTGAACGGTTATACAGTCTATTGTAACCGTTTACTGGGTTAAAGTCAGCTTCCATACGCGGTTGTTGTCCACCGTCGCTGTTGATAGCGTCTAATGACTTGTAATAGTCATACCACATGAAGTTTAATTCTGTCCAGAAGCTGCTGATACCGCCGCCCGTATTGTAAAAACCTTGGTTGTTTGATGTGCCACCGCCCATGGCATATACTCTTCCAGTTGAAGAAATATAAAATGTTTTTCTATAAGCACACGGATCTTGATCGTCATTATGCAAATACGGCCAGTTGATTGGACCGGCATTTGGCAACCACATGGCATTATCTTGTCTGCGCTTGAATTGACCCCCAGCCAACAAGTGCCATACGTGATTATTTCGCTGTGTGCTTTGTTGTCCAGTCCAATCAATGTATGCACTTCTGCTTGCTTGCACTATATCAGGAATTTCTCCACTATTGTCAGCTAGGGCAATATACATTGAACCGTCCCAAACAATCACATCGTTTCTATAATATTGTGTTGCATTAGACCATACGCCAGCAAACTTCATGCCGCTGCTGACTTCCTCCCAATACTGCCAACCTTGCCAAATTGGGGAAATTGTCACTGTGGCTGTATCAGCAACCCCAGACGTTCCGTCTTGTTTGTAGTATAAGGTATTTGGAGCATCTAGTGGCACTGTTATTTCAACATACGCACCATTCTGTCCAGGAGTACCACTGGTTGTTACTCCAGTTGTGTATGTTGTACCGTCAAGACTAGTTGCAAATCTAAAGTTAACACTGGCCATTGTGGTAGCACTAACATAAAAACGATACTTGTGTCCTTTTTGCATGGCAAAATTGGGGTTTAATCTGCCGTTTAAATAAAACTTGCCGCCGCTTTTTGTCACTTGATAAACCACTGTAGGTTGCTGTGGATCATAAATTGCACCGTAAGCACTTTGTCTAAGTCTTTTTGCTGGTGCTAGTCTATTAAGACCTTCACCTGAAGTTGATGCAGCGTGAGTTAGTTTACAAATCCATACAGACCCGTTGCTATAAACTACGTCATCTTTTTCATATGCTGTACCAGAAGCCCATGCTCCGCGCCATAGCAGTTTAATTTTTCCAAGATCTAATATTGCCATTTTATTTTCCTTTTAACTTGTGATAACTGGGTTCATGGTATTATAGTGAGAGCCACTCAATGTACCAGTTATACTATATGAGCTATTATAACCAGCTTGATAAACACGTCCGTTTCTATCTAACCAAGTGCCTCGGGCATAGGTAGTTGTGCTACCATCTGAGTATCCTTGCAACTGTACATCTGCTACTTGACCAACCAGTGCAGGTGGCATTTTGACCATTTGAAATGCTCTCGATCCCATGCCTTCTCTACCATTTCCATCCAGTGTTGAATAATGGTATGTGCTTTGCCATCCCAAACTCAATTGCCCATAGCTGTTTTTACCAGCTGCAAAACTCAAACCACCTTCAGTTACAACAATAACTGATGTGTTTATACCAGTGTTTTGACTGCCCAATGCTGTGAGTTTTGTCACTCCAGTTAAGAATGAATCAACACCGTTGATATTCTTATAGCATTCTTGTGCTGTACTGTATTGTGTCACGCTGGTTGATAACGTGCCTATCTGGCTGGCATTATTTGCGCCAGCTGCCCATAGCTTTTTAGAAGCGGTATCTGTTACATACATTGTGGCATATTGACCTGAGCATAACCAAACATCGTTTGCAGTACCTGTTGATCCTGGTCCAGATGACACTTGCGTAAATGAGTTTTGTTGGCTAGTGTTGTTCAACATGAACTGACCACTTGCATTGTATCCTGCAACATAAATGGTGCCTTTGCTGGTTAAGACTGCGGTGGCACTATAAGGTGTACTTGAGTACGTGTCGCAAGTTACTAGTTTTCTAATAGTACCAACGCCAGCTTCAGTCCAAACTTGAGTAGTAACTTCAACTGGGATACTTCGGTTAGTGGTATTTCCTAAACCTAGTTGACCATAACCATTGTAACCCCAAGCAAAGAATGTGTTTTGATCTGTGTATGCAAAATTATAGCCGTATTCGCTGCCGCCACACCAAATTGCTGTAACTTTTTGTGATCCTACTAAGCCAAAGAACGCTTTACTAATTAGTGTAGGTATGTTACGTGAAGTTGTTGAGTTATCACCCAATTGTCCGTAACCATTGTAACCCCATGTCCATACTTGTCCATCTTCGTCCAATGCCATACAGTGGTGTGCTGATGACATGCGCTCTCCACCTGAACATGCAATACGTTTTACTCGAACGTTTCTAAACAAGTGCGTTGATGTGTTTGTTGCTAGGGCAGTTTCAGTGTAAGTTCCACCTACACGAGCAGTATATCTGTTGCTGTTTGAGCGATCTCCACTTTCACCGTTGCCACCATAACCACCATGATAAACTTCACCGTTATTGAACAATATGCACCACCAGTCATATCCACTTTCAACTTGAACTACACGTGGGATCTTATTATCTGGTGTTGCATGTACTCCAGCGCCGCCGTTACTTGTTGAACGGAACCAATCGTTAAAGTAAAAACTAAATGTCTCTGAATGTGGGCCCACGCTACCAGCGTATAGTGGTTGGCTTGATGATGTAGATAATCCCCAAGTACGCCACTGACCGTTTTGTGTAATAAATCCACTCCTGTCATAACAACCAAATTGGCATTTATTTGAGCCTTTCAAGTACGGAACTTCTGTTTCATCCACACGACCATAGTTGGCAAATGCATAGCCCTTGTCTGTACTTTGTCCATGCACACCCCAAGATTCAGTGATGTTGTTATTAACTAAACTAACTGTTCCGTCGTTGTAAGTGCTAAGACTAACTGCCGTCCAATAAGTGGATGCAATTGGCAAATATGTTGACGTGCCATTGCTAGTATGTGCTAAAATACATCTGTAAACTTGAACTGCTGTTCTGGTAAATGTACCAGCATTGGTTGTGCCTGTAGTAAATGCAGTTGAATACTTTACAATATCACCAACAGCGTATGCCGTTGATGTGTTATTATGAGTTCCTCTCCAGTTGAATGAAGCTTGCCATTCTGTGAAGAAACTTGCATTTGTTGGCAATGTGCCAGCCGTTGTTGTTGCTGTACATAGGTACCATTTACCGTTGTACAACACTACATCGTCTGTGTTGTATACAACACTTGCGCTGTATACACCTTGTTTAACGAATCTTGTTGTTCCTAAAGCTGTTGTTGTCATATCGAGTCCTTAATTCTTACATTGTAATTATCAAATGCCCTGAAGCATTGATAGAAAAACTGGATCTTACTTGACCAATATACGCTTGATCTCTAATTGTTGCAGAATCAATAGTATGCGTTACAGTATTTGCTGTATCTGCATGTTCTTCTACATAAGAGATTCTACCAGTTGCCACAGTAAAATTCAAGTTTTGAATTGTTGGAGCGTATGTATAATCTGTGTAAGTCTTGTTTGTTAAGTGTGTTCCTAGCGTTGGTGCAATACTTGTTCTTGGGATTCTATTAAACAATATACCAGCAGTTGGATCAACCGTTGTTAGAATCAAATCTAATGCGCCAGTTGCACTGATAGCATTACCATCTAAGGTCATACCACCAATTGTAACCGTGTTAGCTACTAAGTTTGAACCGCCTGCACCAATAATGTTTTCAACGAATGTTTTAACAGCTCGTTGTGTTGGCACAATTGCGTCACTTGCTGCTGTTAATAATGGATCTGCACTGAATTCTCTGATGCTTACACCACTACCACCTAACGCCACTGAACCAAGTTGTAGTTCATTCAAACCACTCAAGTTAAACGCATCAGCGTTCAATGTAGCAATACCAGTTGCTTGTTCAACTCGGAACAATTCACCAACTCTAAAGTTACCGTCTTGGTCAGTACTTGTGTAGAACACACGACCACCACCGTATTCAAGAACTTCATTTGCTTGACTTGCTGCTTGAGTTGGTGTATTTGGATAGTTAGTAGTTGCAATACCGCCAGTACCAATGTTTAAGAAGTCATGTCCAGTTAAACGAACATTTGAATAACGTTCTGTAAATGTAACTGTTGTGCCTTGTGCTGGAGCTACACTAATATATGGACTGATACGGATTGTACCAGAAATATTAGGCGTTGTGCCGCTTTGATCTTGGAATGCTACCACTCTGTAAGTTAATGCGTCGCCAGTGATTGCAATGTTGCTGCCTGCTCTTGGAGCTGCTGACAAGCCGTTTACTTTTAAGTAGCCACCAGTTTGTAAAATATCTGCATAACCGTCACCAGTGATTGTTGCACTAGCAGTAGTATACGCTGTACCTCTGTTTGTATATGTAAATCTTGTAATTGCGCCGTTTTTAACTACAACCGTCGCAACTGCTAGTACGCTAGCGTTTGGATCTACGATAACAATTGATGGTAAGTTACTTGCGTTGTAACCTGAACCGCCGTCTAAAATATGAATTGCTGTAACGCTTCCAGCCTCAACAACTGCACGTAAACGAGCTGCTACCGCCGGGGCTGTGCCACCAGTTAAGCGTACACGCGGTTCAATTCTATAGCGTGTTGTTTCATTCAATACTGCTTCAATAGCTGTGCCGCTGATCAAGTGATCCCAGCCGCTGCCGCCAGCATCATTTTGAATTGTTGCAACTTTTGTACCACCGTTGTACGCACTGATAATACCAGTTTGGCCAACACCTGTACCGTCAATAAGGGTAATTCTCATACCATTATATGCGTTAGTGGATGTTTGATCTGTTAAACCTAATGTAATACTTGTTGCTGTACCAGTTTGTGCATTGTTTAATGCATACTTATGATCCAAACCTTGGTTGCTAATATCAATTATAGAAACTGCACCACTAGCGTATTGAGCGGCAATATTTGCGCCAGCGCCGTTACCTGCAACTATAACTGATGAGCTAGTATAAGCTTCACCGCCGTTTAGAATTTCAAGTTGAATAATTTGGCTACCGCCAGCTAATACTTCCCCAACTAATGCTTCGTTGTTTCTGTTATTAACTGTACCAGTTGCTGGAGTTTCTGTTGGATCTCCATCTTCTGATACTGCACCGTATGTACCATATGAGTTGTTGCCGTTAACACCGCGAATTGTTCCGCCTGATGTTGTTAAGTATCCAATGTAGCAGAAATATGTAAACACTGAAACAAGTTCTGCTTTGGCTTTTCCTGACAACCATACACCAATACCGCCATCAATAATTTGTGTAAAGTCGTTAGCTACCATTGACTTGTTACCACCATTGTGTAACGTGCCGTCAATTTTCATGCCGCAAACTCTTGTACCAAACGTTGTACAGTTTTGAATAAACGGAGATTTTGATGAAATCCATGCATTAGTATCGCTTGGTCCAGTGCCTGGATCTAAGCTAACAAACGAACTTTGTGTACGTTGTGTACCACTTGCGCCCGCTGCTGCCAGAGTGTTTGTTAAACCACTCATAGTAATGTTACGTAAGTTAGAACCGTTTCTCATACGGAACATATCTTTAGCTGCTTCGCCGCTTGCTGGGGTAACAATTACAGTACGCAATTCGTCACCAACTAGGGAAACGTTAGCTGGAACTACGATTGGAAGTAATTCTGCATAAGTACCAGTTTTGACACTGATTGTTGCTGTGCCTGTTACGTTGGCACAAGCATACGCAATAGTTGCCCACGGACGATCAATGGTTGTGCCGTATCCAGCAGCATCAGTGCCGCCAGGTGCCACATAATAAACTTTTGTTCTTGCACCAAATGTGGCCCATACTGGATCTGTTCCGTCTGAACGTAAAATTTGTCCTGCTGTGCCAAGTGGAATATTGTAGTTTGCACTGGCTCCGCGAGCAATTAAGTCACCACGGTTAAGTGTTACATAGTTGCTGTCACCTTCTGATAACAAGCCGTAGTTTGTTGCACCAACGTCCAAGTCTGGACGTAATGCGCCAGTGTTACCTGATGTGTGTGAAACTTTAACACGATAGCTGCTGCTGCCGTAGTTAACAACATCACCAATTTTATATGCTTGAGCAGTTGCCCAGTTGCCAATGAAATTTAAACCTTGAACAATTAATTTCCAGTAACCAGTGTTAGTTGCAATTTGATTGCTATGGTCAACAATACATTCGTATGTGTTACCGCCGTATTGTACAACATCACCAACTTTATAACTTGTAACTGATGTCCAAGTACCTTGGTTTTTATAACCAGTTGTTAGCAAGTCCCAATATGCTGTTGCTGTGGAAGGAGTTTGACCACTGTGATTCTGTTGTGACACATAGGCATAACCGCCGTATGTCACAATGTCACCCGTTTGGTATGTAGTAGAAACGCTCCACGCATCTTCAAATTCAAGACCTGGTACAAATAAACTAAATTTACTTGCATCAAAGGATGCTGAGCTTGTGTGGCTAGTGGTACATAAGTAAACGTTTGCGCCATATTTGACCAAGTCGTTTAACTTGTAAAGTACTGTACTGCCGCTCCAAACACCTTTGTAATCAAAACCTTGAACTAATACTGAAAATTTAGCTGGTTCAAATGTTGAAATACTAGTGTGTGGGGTTGTAACAATATAAGAAATACCACCGTATACTACGATGTCATTATTTTCATAAATTGTTGCTGGTGCCCAAGTTGCTCTGTAAAGAATACCCTCTTGCATTCTTTCCCAGTTTGCTCCGTCAGTGCTAAATGCAATGCTGGATTCGTGTCCAGCAACGCAAACATACGAGCTTCCGCCTACGCGAACAACGTCGTCTTTAACGTAGCTATATCCAGATGTCCATACGCCACGCCATACAAATCTTAATCTACCAATTTTAAATTCAGCCATTTTTGAATTTCCTCTACTATTTTTTATTTATCTTTATACATCAGCCGGGTATGTGCGATCCTCGCCTACCTGCACTGCTAAGTTACCATCTTCATCAATGTAGTAACTTAAAAGTCTGTCATCCCATCTATACTGCTCGTATTTGAGATTTGCATACACTAATTCGTGGTTTACTGCTCTTCCATTTAAAAAGTCCACACCTACTGTAAACTTTTCATAACTTTCGTTTGAATCGCCTGGGTTGTTAATAATAATTGATTCACCATTTAACTGGTCAACACGATCAATAAAAACGTCCCCGTCTTCGCTTCTACGCAGTCCGTAAAAGTATCTAGGTTTTCCTTGTAACAAGTCTGCTGCACTATTACCTAAAAAATATGTCATAATCTAGTACCTTAATAAATTTCAACGAAACTTACAATTGCATCAATGCTATTGGGTTGGCTTGCTCTAACTAGCAGCTGATTTTCTGTGGCCATGATAAGTTTTTCACCTTGATTCACAACTCTCAAACTGCTACCAGGAGGGATGATAACACCCTTTACATAATAGCCTTGAGTGCTGGTATCATCTTCAACTAGTACATCTACAATGGTGTTGCTTCCAGTGATATTAGTTAAACTCAAACCAATAACTGTACACCTTGTCAAGTTTGTTGTTTGTACCAGTGTTGCCAGAGTAGTTCCAACTCCTTTTACTACTACGTTTTTGAATGTTGTTGCCATGTTCTTATTATCCTAATGATAGTGCAAAAGATATTGCTGTATCTTCAGCAACTTGAGCTGAAACTGCGCCAGCGGAACCTGATGGACTAGACCAACCCACACCGTCAAATACTTCCAATGCTTTTGATACAATGTTGTATCGTGTCATGCCCAATACTGAATCTAGTGGTGATGGGCGTTGTAATTCTGTTCCTCTTGGTGGTACAAAACCGTTTGTACCCACAATTTTAAAGTAGCCAGTTCCTGATTGTGCAAGTTCTGTAATTGCATTGACTGCGGTATTGGTAATTGTGTTGCCACGAATTTTAATATTATCTAATATTACTCCACCAGTACCAGCACCTCTTAGATATAAATCTTGTCCAGCAACAGTTGTAATTTCATTACCATTGAAAATCAATTGTCCAATGGACAGTGAAACCAAGTTTGCAGTATCTGCAAACACGTTGCTAACATACAAGTTATTCCACTGCAAATCAGGGGAACCAATGTCATATGTGTTGGTTGTTGTTGGTACCAAATCGCTGGTAATACTGGCGTTAACTGTGATAGTATCAGTAGTTGAATCACCAATTGTGATATTTCCGCCTACTACGATATTGCCCGTTGCTGTTACATCTCCAGTAACATCCAAATTGCCAGTAATATTGGTGTTTGCTACTAGATTAATTACTCCAGATCCGTCTGCACTGATATCCAAACTGCTGTTAGTGACAGTTGTGGAAATCGTGTTGGTAGTAAATTGCAAAGCATCCACTTGCAATTTAGCATGGTATATTGTTGGGTTTGTTGCTGCTGGACTAAATGTAATTGTTGACAAATCACTGCTAATTGTATTTGCAGTAATGTGTAAATTGCCCACATCCAGTTGATCATTTATGGTTAAGTTAGTAGTGCGTGTTGTGCCGTTAACGTCCAAATCTGTCGTCGGACTGGCAGTGTTCACTCCTATACGAGAGTTATTAACATCAAGATAAAGTAGGTCGGTCTCAAAGGCTAAGTTGACTCCGTCACGAATCAAGTTTGACTTTAAGAGCGGACCAGAAATGCGACCAATAGCCATAGCTCTCCTTAACCCCGTGTTTCACGGTTAACCACCTTGCATTGCGGGTTTACCACAGTTGAATATCGTAAAAGTTAGGTCAACCCTTACAGTAAAAGTATTTATCGGATTGGTTAATTTAGCCCAGGATAAGGCTGTATAAATTGCCCAGTGCGTCCATGTCTTCTGGAGTTAGGAACTCTCCTGGTCCAGTGGCAACATAGTATACTGTGCCGTCAAAACATTCCATATACCCTTCTTGGGTGTTCCATCGTGTTTCACCAACTTCAGTAAAGCCACGTTGTGAATTATCTCCAACTGGTATAACTAATGCAGTTGTGTCAGTGAATTGAAGGTATCCTGTGCCAGTAGAAGTAAAGGTCACTGGGGTATTGAGTTGATTTGTGATTATGTTATTTTCTATTTTGAAATCTTCCAAATAGATAACTCTTGTAGTTGGGTTAACGTAAAGTGGATCATTGCCCTGTGTGGCAGTGATATCATTTGCACTGTTGGCAATGTATAATTTGTTGTCCACAAGAATGGAATTTTGACTTAGACTTCCAATTTCAGCGTTGGCCACTCTCAGCAATGCCCATGACTTGCCTGGTGCACCCAAGTTATAATAACTGTCAACTCCGGGTAGTAGAGCTTTGTTGAATTCACCGTTAAAGTCTAGAGCGTCTGCTGCGGCATCACCAAGTATCAAGCTGCCACCATAGGACAAATTACCGTGGATATTGATATTTCCAGTAACATCTACCCCGCCTGTATTAACCACACTGCTTTGTAAATTGATTGCGCCGGTGCCGTTGGGATCCAATATCACACTGCCATTAGTAACATTGGCGCTGATAAAGTTATCGTTGATTTGTAATAGACTGGTTGTAAGTCTATCATGGGAAATTGTGGGAGTAGTACCTAGTGGAACAATATTTAATGCGCCAGTAACTGTACTGAAAGATCCGTCTGCATTGATTTTAACATTGCCAATTGTGGCAGTTGTTGTGATACTTAGAAAGTTGGTATCTAAAAGACCATTAACATCTAAATCATAAAGAGGATTGTCAGTGTTAAATCCCAGCTTGTTGCCAGTTACATCAAAGTAAACTAAATCAGGATCTGTTGGGGCGTTTCTAAAAGTGAGGTCAACACCATCACGTATCAAGTTGGCACTTAGAAGCTTTCCGCTGATGCGGCCAAGACTGCCATTTCCAGTATAGCTTACTGGAGCTGGATTATATAATGGACTACCGCCCCCACCTACTGGCATTTTTACTCCTTACTGGTCAAAACCGTGCAATACGGTGACTGGTTTTAAACTTGGAACTGCTTCACCAAACACACAATAATAACCCAAAGTGTATGGTGTCAAATCGTCTGATGCTCGACCAATAATTGCCACCGCTGCACCTTGTGCTTCATTGTTTACAGTTTCCGCTACTGTCAATATATTTTCAAGTACATTAGTAATTGTAAACGTTGCATTGTTATTTGCTGAGCCTGTTACAACAATTTTTTGATCTACTCTAAAACCTTTATCAACAAAGTTTACAACTGCTGTGCTACCACTGATAATAAATTTAGAAGCACTGTTAAAAGATATTACTGACGCTAATACGTTAGCTGGATTTTGAACAATAGTGTAGTTTGTATTGAATAATTGAATCACATTTTCAACAATAACTAATAAGTTTGCTCCAGTCCAAGTTGTGCCGCTTGCTGCTGTTGTAGGGGGAGCTGGGTTTAATGGTCCAAATGTTGTTTCAACATAGTCACCGGTGCCCAGTGTTTGTTGTGTGATGCCGCCTGATTCTTTATATCTAAATTTCCTCCAAGCGCCTCCTTGCCGAGCTTCTAATTCACCAGAAGTTTCGTTATAACGTATGTGCCCTTCAATTGGAGTTGCTGGACGTGAGCCGTTGGGACCACTTGGAATCAACAAGCTGTTTGTTGATTCCATAATAACTTGTCTGTTATGGTCGATAGCAACGCCGCTGTCTTTTACATTATACGGACTGAGTTGAGATCTTTTTAAGAATCTCATATTATAATACCCTCAATGATGAAACTGTGACGCTTAATCGTGTGTTTGTATCTGAAACAGCTTCTATTTTATCTCCTGCTTCTAATACAATTTTTTCTGCATCAAATGTAAATGTCTCACCTGCTGGAATTGTTAAATTATGAATAATTTTATTTGTATTGGTAGCGGTCGCTCCTGATTTTACAAGATTAACTGACTGTAAAACCACGTCAGACACACTATAGTTGCAAAAGAATAGAGTAGTGATAGCATGTTCTTGTCCAGATGCGACTGCTGGGTAAATTGCTGTTGATATTGTTGTTACTAATGCGCTTTGAATTGCCATGTCTATTCCTTAAAATATCATACTGAACACTAACGATCTGCGTCTGCTTACCAACTCATCAGAGGTTGTTGTGTTTGTAAAAAATAATCCTGTTGCTCCAGGACCTTGTGTTGCTTGACTGTACATTTTGTTTTTGCCGGCAGTACTGGTTGGTACTACAGATTGATTTGACAAACTCAATACTGAATCAATGTCCACTAAATTTGTGTTTGATTTAATAGTTAGTGGGAATCCAGTTGTGGTGTTGATTTCATAACCGCTGGTGCCGCCTAACTGAATCTGATTTACCAACAAACCAGAAGTATTAACTGTAGCTTCAACGGTTCCGTCTACTGTGAATTCTATTTTACTTGCAGGATCTCCAGCACCGGTATCGTATGCATAACCCGAAGTGTCTAACGGAGTTGTTCCGTTATATTTTCTAAAACCTGCAATAGGAGCTTGGGCAATCAAATCCAACACGTATGTTTGTACATACGCTTTGTTGGGGATTGCGTTTGGTCCAGCTAGGGCCACGTTTGCAGAATAATCGTTTGACGAATTAACTGAAATGACCCCAGTGCCTGTGTTAATTTCTAAATTACTGCCGCCAGTAAACAAACTATTTACTTGTAAACCTAATAGTGTGCCAGCAGAATTTCTTAATGTAAATGCACCATCTATAATTGTCCCAGTTGGTGTTGTAAACGAAAGATTTTCGTCAAACACAAAGCTGGCGTCTAGGAGTAGACCACGTTCAACAGTAAATCCTGAAAAATCAGTTCCTCCGCCAACGCCTGCTAGTGTTTCACCCACATTCAAATATAATACTCTGTCTGCTATCTCTAAAGTTTGTGAAGAAATGGTCGTTGTAGTACCTTGTACTAACAAGTCCCCAGTAATGGTTGTTAGGCCAATATTAGGTCCCGTGTTTAGTACGATGTTTCCACCGAGCTGTGTGACTACTTGATAGTCACCATCTTGAACTTTGACGACTTTAGACATGTTTATATTAGATAGCTGTTAGTTGAATATAATCTTCTGATGAATCGTTGACCAAATACCAAGTGTAACGATTGCCACTGAAGTCAATGGCTGTGCGCTTGTTTAATTTTCTAATAGCAACAGAAATGTCAGCACCTGCATCTGTGTAACCCAACATGACTACTTGTCCGTCTTCGGTGATTGAACTTACTAACAAGCATTTATCTGTACCGTCAGCATTAGTAACTTTGTAGCTACGTGAACCTGTTTGTTTTTCAATGTATCCTGCTTTAGCTGTTCCAAAGCCTGGAATACGTGCAGATACTTTAATACCTGCAGATGTTGTGGCGTAATCGCCAAATACCAATGTACCAAGTACATCATCTTTTACTGGACGTCCCATTGTTTTCTCCTTGAGTTTATGGCGTTCTAGGCCTACGCGGTGGGTACCGCATAAATCTTCTAGACAAAGTATTTATCGATTGTCCAAAGTTACAAGTCAACAAAAAAGGACTCCGAAGAGTCCTTTCCGTATTACACTTAATGCAATATTACTGGAATGAAACACCAGTAATTGAAACGCTACCTAAGTAGTCTGCTGCGTTGCCTAGAGATGACGCAGTATTTGACAACTCAACATAACCGTAACGTGTCATAAATGATACGACTGGTTCAAATGTTGATGGATCTAAAACAACACCACTGCTCATCAATGGAATGTATGGGCAATAGAATGCTGCTGCATCTGACTCTGAAGAACCTTTGTAGCCAACTAACACAGCTGAGTTATCAGCAGCATAGCTGTTTACATAAACCTTCATAGCACCGTTCAATGTACCAACGAACTTGGTGTTTGTTGGAGCTTCGAAAGTTCCTTCTGTTGTACGAGCAAATGCGCTTGTAGTAGCAGATTGTAGAATTGTCAATGCTTGTGGTGAAACAACAGCCCAGTTACCAGCACCGCGACGTGTACGTTGAGCGATGATGTTAGCAGCACGGTTGATTAGAACAGCTAAAGCAGCGTGTTCGTCACCAACGAATGTAGCAGTACCTGATACAGTTGCTTGGTTGTATGCTTGAACGTTACCGTTAGAAGCAGCTAAAGTAGCCAAGCTACCGATAACTTCTTGGTCGATTTCAGCAGTAATTTCTTGTGCTAAAGCAGCCATAATTTCTGCTTCGATGTCAATGCCTTGTTGGGCTTGTGCATCTTGAGCAGCTTCAAATGTCCAGCGAGCTGACAATTTACGTGTCTTCGCTTCAACAGTTTGTTTCAAGATTTGAATGCTTAAACGCTTACCAGCTGCACCTTCTAAGGCTGCTGTACTAGCTGCTTTAGTTTGTGAACCATCGTTAGCAGAATAGCCTTCTGCAATCTTGAATGGGCTTAGAGCCTCTTCACCAGCAGTAGCGCCATATGTGCCACTTAGTGTATCGCTGTAGCGAACACGTAGTGTATGGATCTGACCAACTGGTCCAGTCATTGGTTGTACACCAACTAACTCGTTAGCGATAACGGTTGGCATAACGCGACGGATCACTGGAAGGATCACGCGATTTAGTGTTGCGACGTTGCCGGCAGAAGTGGCACCAGTACTAGCACTTTCAGCCAAATACCTACGGGTATTTTCTAAAGTAGTAGCCATTACTGATTTCTTTGTACCTTGAAGGCCTTCTAATAAAGCCTCTTTAGTTTCCGACCAACGGCCGTTTAGTAGTTCTGACATGTAAATTTCTCCTTAAATTTTTAGTCCAGCTAGGCGACGAATGTCAACGATGTTGCCATCGCTTTCGCTGCTACGGTTGCTGTTGGAAATTTTATTTCCTGTAATTTCTTTTGCCTCAGTAAGTGCCTGTTTCTTCTGCGGAGCATTGCCCTCGATTACCGCTGGCAAGTACTTATTAAAACTATCGTGTAACTTTACAGTTTGGACACTTTCTAATAGTTCGCTCATGATTTCTTTTTGGTCAGCCGCTAACGGCGCCAATAATTCACTCATGACTGCTTTTCTTTTCATGCTTTCATTTAATGCATGAATAGTTGCTTCTTTGCTTTCAATGATTCTCTGTGCTGTAACTGCAATGGTGTGCGCTTCAGCAATTTGTGAATCCTTCTTGTCTATGACCTTGAGCAATTGAGCTGCTTCTGATTTCTCATTAATGTAACTTGTTTGAAATTCGTTGCTGAAAGCTTCGAAAATCTTACGACCAAAATCTGCTTTACGAGCTGCGTCAATGTCTTCACGTAATTGTGTAAGTTCAGTTTTTAAGCTGGACTCAACAACACCTTCCACCATTGTTGCTGCACGTTGAACAAATTGTGTTTTGATCTTAGCAAGTGCATTTTTACCTTCACGGATAAGGCGTACCTTAGTTTCCGATAGGTCTTGTTTATCTTTGTAAAATTCTGCAATTTCATTGGCTAAAGCTTCAACCACAAATTCTTCTAGTTTGAAAAACTTGCTTGCCATGACTTTTTGGTCTTCATGTAATTCAGATACTTCTGATGCTAATTGACGTGTAATGAATTCCTTCATTATTGTCGCATCTTTCTTCATCTTAACTGCATACTTGGCTTTGGCTTCTGCTAGTTGAGCGCGGTCTTCAACAAACTCGGCAATTTCAGGTGTTAGTTGCTCACCAACCATACGGTCAATAGCTTCTACCATAACTGCTCTGTCGTGTTCATAACGTTGACTGAACTCTTCTCTAAGCTGTTGAGTGATTTGCGTACGGTTCTCGTTTACACGAGCTTCCCATGCTTCCTCAATCTGAGCTTTGATATCCTCAGAAATCACATTATTTTCAAATAATTGTTTAATTGCATCCAACATGTGATTCTCCTTTTATTGGAGTTTGTTTATTATTGATAATAAACTCTCTTTAAGATAACGTTGTGCTTTAGGATCACCCTTCACCTCTTCCGCTATACGTAAGGCATTTAGACCACCACGACTATTAATCAAGTGTTCATAAATTGGTGTAGGATATGCTCCTGGTGCACTGGGTTGAGCTACCACGTCTACAGTGATAATCTCGAAATCGCTGACTCTTCCAGTTCCGTCACCGCTGACGTTACCTGAGCCTCGACTGGAAACTCCCAACTTAACTCCGGACTCAAGCATAGTGCGAACTAGTTGACCCATTGGGGTTGGTAGAATCTTGAACTTTCCATAACCATTAGGACCGTCCATCCACATTTCAGTGATCATGTGTGATACACGGTCCAGGTTAATTTTTAAGTCATCTGGGTGATCAACTTCACCTAATACAGAGTATCCGCCAGAAATTTGATCGTTCAAAGTTTTGACAGCTCGCTCAATCTCGTCTACAGGGTACACACGTTGGTTGGCATTTTTAATGCCGCCTTGTATACAGATACCCTTCATGTAAAGGTTTTTCCCGTCGCTTCCATCAGACTCGATCACCATGCGGGCTTGATCGAAACTCAAATTTTCACGAAGGTAGTTGATTTTGCTCATATTACTTGCCTAGTAAGCTCTTTTCGCTATCTGGCTTGCTTCCCTTTTTCTCTGCTCCATGACCTGCTGGAACATTTTTCAAGTGCTTAACACCTGCTTTACCACCTGGAACATTAACGTTGCCTGATGCTAAATCTTTTGTACTTGGGTTTAGTAAACCGCCTTGTGTACCGCCTTTGCCGCCATCGCCGCCTTTAGCGATATTTGCAGTTGTACCGCCCATATCATTCTTTTTAGCTACTGTTGACTTAGTGAAAGCACCGTTGTCACCCATTTTAGCTGTTACTTTTTCTACGTATTCACGGATGAAAGCTTCGTCTTCTTGTGAACCATACATGCCTGGCTCTTCTTCATCACCGCCTTCTGGTCCGCCATAAATTTCAGCCATTTCGCCGTCTTCTTCGTCGCCCATTTCTGGCTCTTCAGGACCCATTTCGCCGTCTTCTTCTCCACCCATCAATGACTCAAATTCGTCACGTAGTGAATCAAGAGCGTCTTCTAGGTCTACTACACGGTCTTGTAAATCTGTTACTTCGTCGCCTGACAATGTTACGTCGCCGCCCATTTCGTCGTCACCTTCAATATCACCCATCATGTCGTCGGTCTCATCATCGCCTGAGAACTCGTCGCCCATGCCTTCAGTGCCTGGTGCTAATTCACCTTCACCACCTTGTGGTGCGTTTGGATCCACTTCTCCTGGCATCCCATCTTCATTAAAATCTTCTGCAAGCAATGATTCATAAATTTCACGTGATTTCTCAACCACGATGTCATGGAATAATTCCTTGGCTTTATCTGTTTCTTCATTAATTAGAAGTTCAAGCATTTGCTCGAATTTTGAACGGTCAGTCATGTTTAATTCTCCTTAGATTGTGAGCTGTCGATATATTTACACGTAATGAAAAAAAGTGTGCTATAATGGTGCGAAATTAGGCTGTTTTACTCCAACTTGATATGTTCTCACGTAACACCTCGTAAGATATAGTTTTGAAGTTGGGGAACTGCCACTGCGGATCGTAAAAGTTACGATCAGTTACTCTAAAATATTTAGTATTAATGTTGGTTTTTATAATATGTTCTGTTTGTCTTTGCCAGTTTCCATAATATGTTGCTGGGTCTGTACTCTTTCTATAATTGTTGCTGTTTGCAAATATGTTGTTTAACAATCCGTTCTCGCCAGCAAAGTCAAACCCCAATATATACACTTCCTTTGCCTTGTGATCTGTGGCCAATTGCAATGCTGTGGGACCTGAACTCCATCCTAGACTGGGTTTAAAGTAATTGAATCCTTGAAAGTCCTTGTACTTTATATGTGGGTTGGTCCACACTTGATGTTGTAATTGATAGCCTGTTTGATTAATTTCCATAATCATTTTGGGGTCAACTGCAATCAAGTAGTCAGGTGAAAACTCCCTGTAAACTGCATTACAAGCATATATTTTGCCGTGGGGTTGTAATTCTTTGTAAGTGATTTGCAAGCGACTTTTGCCGTTGCCTAATACAAAACTTCGCATACGTTGTCTCCTAAAAGTGTTTATCTTTTAGGATTTATTATGCCGCTGGAGCTGGAGCAATGCCGTACATGTCGTGAACAGATTTCAATTCTTCTTCCTGTTCAAGTATGTGTGCTTCACTGCTTTTACGTAGTTCGTTAATTTGTTTTAGAGTTAATCTAGTTTTTCTAGTGTCACTGCGTTGTAACTCTTCAATATCACGTGCAGAATCAAAGCGAAAGTCATTGCTAATGCGCTGTGTTTCAGGATCAAGATAAAATAGTTCGCGTAATATCATATGTTTATTTATCAGGCAGCTGGCGGTGCAGCTGGTGCAGCCGCAGTTGCTCCAGCACCCATGTCTGCACCTGGGGGAGCTGCACCATCTGGTGGTGCTATGTCATCTGGAGCACTGGTGTCTCCCAATTCTAAGTCGCTGTCCATGCCAGCAGCACTTATCCCAACACTACGCAACTCACCACTTGCATCAGTACCAGTAATGCTAGCAGTACCCTTCTCTTCTTTCCAAAGACGTTCGTTTTCAGCCATTTCTTCATCTGTAATTCCTAAGAATCGTTTCATTGCAAAGCGTTTACTAATGTAAGGCACTGCTTGAATTGTGTTAAATGTATTAATTCGTTGTCCATCCACTTCTGCTTGTCTATATGCGGCAAAGTTTTGCGGTGGTTGAAATTTAATTTCAAACAAACTTGAGTCAACATTCACGCCGCGTTTGTATAGATAGCGTTTAAATTCTTGATCAAATACACCAGTAATTAAACTTTGTAAACGCATACAGTAGTTGTTGAAGCGCAATTCTTGGATGTAAGCTGTACCTACACGACCATCATTGTATTGTGCTTGTGAATCATCTGCTCCAGTTGGCAAATAGCTACTTGGAATACGTAATGCACGGAATAACTTGTTGGTAAAGTACTTCAAGTCATCAATTTCACCTAAGTTTGTACCGCCAGGTAGTGTATCTACTTTACTTCCACGACCGCCTTCTGTTTGTGGGAAGAAATAATCTTCGTTAATACTTAAAGGGTTGTACGCTGAGTCAATAACATTTGCGCCGCCACCAGTTTGACTTGGGATTCTACGTTGATGGATCTCGTTCTTTACACGTTCCACAAAACTCATGGCCATGTGGCTTGGCATATTGCCCACGTCAATATAGAAAATACGTCTTTCTGGAGCACGTTGTATACGATAGATTAGAATAGCATCTTCTAATAGTTCTTTTTGCTTGTATACTTTGAACACTTGTTCTAATAAACTGTTACCAAATGGGAAATTGTTATCTAAACCTTCACTTAGACTTAAATGTACCACGTGAGCTGCATCCACTGCTAGTTCATTTTCGCCAACGCTGAATCTGTCACCAGTTTGTTGTGGGAAAGCACCAGTTGCTCCTCGGCCCATTGCTCCGCCGCCGGACCAATTGGTTCCACGATTGTTTGTTTGCATACTGTTGGGTGTGATCTGTGTCATTACCAAATTTTGAAAGTTTGGTGCTAGATCTTTAATAATATATTGTTCAGGCTTCTTACCTTCGCTTTCGTTAACAATAATTTTTACAACTTTGCTTGGATCAACGTAAAACCACTTTTGTGTTTCTGGATCACGTACAAAAAATGCATCACCATACTTAAATGTGTTGCGAATAATACGGAAAAAGCGTGTGTCAAATATGTTTAACTTGCTCCATTGTTGCAAATATTCTCTTAAAACACGAATTTCAGTACTAGTTGCCTTACTTTTAAATGCAAGACTAAAACTTGTTGAGTTTTCTTTGTTCTTTTGTGTGCAAAACTCTGCTAAAATATCTAAAGCAGCATTAATTTCTGGATCCATATCCATTGTGTCGTATTGCATATAGCGTTCAACACGATTTGGACTACCAGTATACACATCTGGCAAGTAACTTGAATAGTTTGTACGGGCAGGGCCAGCTTTTGTCGCATTAGACAACGGACTAACGTTACTTGGGTTAGTATTAACTGGGACGGGCGTGAAGTACTTTTTCCAACTCATAATTATGTTTTATCATGAACGTTGCCGCTCATAGCCTTGGTTGCTCTAACTTGATTAGCAGCTAATCGATTTGTTTCCATTGCAGACTCACTTAGTTTGCTCATAGTAGTATTTAAGCTAGAAAGTAATTTAGCCACGTCGTCTAGAGTAGCAACTTTTTGGCCAGCTGGTGCTGGCGCTGGTGCTGGCGCTGGAGTTTCTGTAGGTTTACCAGCTGCAATTCCTCGTTTAGCATCTTCATTTTGTTGATTAGCAGTTTTTTTATCTACTGCTGTTGGAACTGTTTGTGCTTGGGGTTTAGCTGTTATTTTGGGCATCCCATCCGCACCAATAGAGATTTGATCAAACGATGGCATTTTAAATCCAGCTCGATCAAACGCGGCACCGGCTCCAGCAGGCATTTTTGGTGCTGTTGCTCCTACTGAACCGCTAGGTGTTCTTCCTAATGCTCTATCAAAGTCAGCTTTTAATTTTTCAGTATTGGCTAAATTTCCTTGGGCAGCGTATTGTTGTGCGTATTCACGTTCTCCAGGCCTGTGTGCTTTACCGCCATCATCAATATTTGGATCAAACCCACCAGTCTGAATTGATTTACCAGTATTGTTCCCTGGCATGCCAGGAAAATTAGACGGTATTAAATTCTTAACCATACCCATCATGTCTTCTGGTTTAGACATTGCTGAAGTATTAATTTTAATATTTTTTGCCATGGCGGCAACATCTATCTTAGGCATTGATTTAGACATTTCTTGAACAGCATTTGCCATGCCGTCCATTTTTGCACCTGCCATAAACTTTTGTGCTTGTTCTGGTGTTAATACCATCTCACCTTTTTGCACTTTACCAATAAAATCTGCTGGCTCAAAAGGTTGGCCAGTTTTTCCCATTGTTCCCTCGTCTCTATTTGGAAGTTTTGCATTAAAGTTCATTACATTCAAAACTTCTGCACCAAAGTTGACTACTTTATTTGCTACATTTAGTCCGCCTTCTACTAGCCCGCCAGCTACTTTGTCTGCTACTTTTACAATAGGTGCTGCTAGTGGGGCAGCTAGTCTTTCTGCATTGGCTCGAGTACCAGCTGCTGCCGGTCCTCCGTTAAGGGCGACATTATTAGCTGCTGCTTGGGCATACTGACTAGCAGTTTGTTGAGCAGTATCTCTTGCTCCAACTCCTTGACTAGTTTCGTTATTAAGTCTTAATAGACCTTGATTTAAACTACCCGGATCTGTTCCACTATTAAGTGGTTTAGCAAACGTATTCATTCCAGCAGCTTTTAAATCTTGAAGTCTTGCTGTCCCACTAATTAATGCTGCCGTTGCTCCGTGACGTGCTGTTTGTTCATCTTCAATTGCTTTTTTCTGTCCGCCTAAAACTTTTGTAACATCGCTCATTGCAACACCCATAGCTGCGGCAGTTTTTACTGCTCCGTGGTATGCTGCATCGTTTGACTCAATGTTCTTCTTCATTACATCAGCTGCGGCACCTGTGCCTGTTGCTGCTACTATTAGTAATGATTCGTTTTTCTGATTGGCCATATTACCAATCTTAGCAGTTTCCATAGATGCTTGACTAGCTTCAATGTTTCCTTTACTCAATGCTTTGGCAGATTCAGCAGTTCCTCGAGCAGCATCACCAAGTAATCCCATTTGCATTGCTGCTTCTTGGCTACGTACGGTTCCAGTTGCAAACATTTCTTTGAATACTTGTCCAGTACCCATTGCTTCTGCTTGTGCTAATTGTTTTGCAAATCCTTCTCGAGCAACTTTCTCAGCTTCGGCTCCTTGTTGCAAGCCAATTAAACGCATTTTAGCTTCAATTTGACCATCAGCTTTGGCTTTTTCTAAACTTGCTTCTTGTTCTTTGCGTGTCTTACCAGTTTGCTTGGCAATTAAGTCCATCTCAGTTGCTAGTTCAGCAGCTGCCTGGCTTGTTCTAATTTGACCAGCTACACTGGTATCAGTTGTAGACTTTTGGAATCCAATCTGAGTCGCAAGAACTTCATTCAAGTCTTTACTAGTATAACCCATCTGACGTAGATTTTCAGTAAGTCCACTGTCAAAGAATGTTTTACTGAACTCTGTGAAGGCCATCCCGCCTTTGGCAACACTGCCGCCAAGGCCTGCAAAGTCTTTAGCACTCTTAGATTGTACCGCAGCAAATTCTTCAAAACTCATGCGACTATTTGCGGCCGCAATACGCATTCCTACAATGTCGTTGTTAAAAGCATTACCAGTATTGCTTAAACTTTGGAATACCTTTTCGCCGTTAGCAACGTAGTCGTATAGTCCGCCAATAGCACTTTTAAGTTTGTCCATTGGACCAGTCAAGTTTGAAAAGGGATCTTTAACATCGCCGCCGGCAGGATTTCTTGATCCTATCAACTCTCTGAGTTGTTCTTGGGTAAGCGTAACTGGTGCGTTCATTATTTTTTCCTAGAAAACTGCGTACATAAATACTCAATATATTTATCGGAGTATCAAATGACGGCTAATAACCCTTTACAGAAGTATTATAGACAACCTAAAATTTACATGACACTACCTAGCAAGGGATTGTTCTACCCACCAGGTTCTCTTTTAGGTGATTATAACAATGTTCCAATCTTTGGAATGACCGGGATGGATGAAATCATTATGAAAACTCCAGATGCATTGTTTAACGGTGAAGCAACTACTAAAGTGATTGAAAGTTGTTGCCCTTATATTCCTGATGCCACTGTGATTCCCAGTACAGATGTAGATGCATTACTAGTAGGTATTAGAATTGCCACTTACGGTGGAGAAATGGAATTGACACATAATTGCCCATCGTGTAAAGCTGAGAATGAATTTGTAGTTGATCTACAAAGAATACTTGATTACTACAGTAGTGTTAATTTTGATGGTAAAATAGCAATTGATGATTTATCTATCACCATTAGACCGTTATCTTATGCAGAAGTCACAGCATTTAACATGGAAAATTTTAAATTACAAAAAATGCTTTACCAATTAAGCAAAGCAGAAGCGGCTGAAGATGAAACTAAAACACAAGAAGTAAACGATTCTATATACAAACGTATTAGCGAAATGCAAGTAGAATTATTTTTAATTAGCATTGATAATATTCAAGTCAGTGGAGAAACTGTTACTGACGGTGACACTATTGCTGAGTGGTTGCAAAACAGTGACCGTAAATTCTTCCAGGTGATCAAAGAGAAACTTGAAAGAAACAAAGAAATGTGGAATATGCCCAAGCAACACGTAACATGTTCTGCTTGCAGTCACGAAACTGATGTTGAAGTAACATTAGACCAAGCAAATTTTTTCGCCAGAAGCTAATTTATATCCCGGACTCTGAGCTAGAAGATTTTCTCAAGGGTCATGATAGATACGTCCATGGTATAAAAGACGAAATTTATCGAATTAGCTGGTTTATGCGTGGCGGGGTTTCAGTAAGTGAACTAATGTTCAGTCTTTCTAGAGAAGATCGTTTAATTATGAACGAAATTATTAAAGAAAATATTGAACTAACTAAGAACAGTGGCTTGCCACTGATGTAATCACTTGCCGCCGCGGCCAGTTCCTTTGAATGGGTCAACATAGTTACCGTTGCCGCCGCCGCCCATCATGTCACCAACTTTGTTCATAACACTTGCGGGATCGTTTAGATCAATTTCATCGCTAGGTTTGTAGCCACTTGGTAAATTTCCAGAGGCTACTTGAACAGCAGCTTTGGTTACATCATAAACTTTACCAATTAATTCTGGTGCTGATCCTACTCCAGTGATTAAGAAACCAAATGTATTTTTTAACCATTCTTTTCCATCACCTACGCCAAACCAAGCAATAAGAGCTGCTTCGGTTCCACGCTTACTTAAATGTTTCATAATTTCAGCAGCGTTAGGACTGCCGCTGATTTTTGTTAGCCATGGAATTACTTTTAAAGGAAATGCCAGTTTACTAATTCCCCATGCTCCAACTTTTGGGGCAATGACTGATACTATCAATTCTCCACGAAGCTGTCTAATAGCATCTATTTTCTGTTCGTCAGTTAGACTAGGGTCATTTTCAATTTCAGTTGATTTGACCCAATATACTGTTGCTTCTTTAATCATATCTACTGCGTATAGCGTTCTAACAATAGTATCAGCTTTACTAGCAAGTACTGTTGATTTTAAAGCACCTGCTGCTAATGCATCTGCTTTGGCGCTGCCTTTTGCGGCAATTTTTGCAGCTTCTGTTTCCCACCAGCTTGCAGTCTTAGCCACGTCAACTTGAGCAGCACCTTTTGTAGTAGAGGTAGTGGCTTTTGCAGCATCAATTGCTGCCTTAGAAGGTTTACCAGCAGCAGCTAAATCTTTAATAGCTTGAGCTTTCTTTGCGGCCGCAGTAGCAGCCTTCTGAGCAGCAGTAGCAGCCGCAGGAACAGCAGACCTAGCAGCCTTATATGCGTTCCAACCAGTCTTAATTGCTGAAATAGGATCAGCTTCAGAAACAATTTGATGAATTTTCATAGTATTGTATTTATTATCTTAGTGGTATGTTCTTTGTGAGCTCACGCTCACAAGTGTTTTATGCTTCGCTTTGCTACGCATAAACACCTTTTCTTTAACTTAATATTTAATAGAATTAACTGCGAAGCAGTTTAAATATTATCTAGATTGTTTAGTCACACTTGGCCCTGGCGGGCCAAAGTTTTGAACATTATCTGAGTTGCATAGTTCACTTAGCGTTGTGGCGATTGCAGAGGCGGTCATCCTGTACCTCGAGCCACGTCTTTATATGACGGCGGTCTGTGTAGTATACGCTAACATACACACAAACGTAGGGAATACTATCCCTTCATTTAGCCTTGTAAATTTGTTTTTAAACAGCAAAATCAGTTTATGGAAGGCATATCCGATCATCGTCCTGTTAAGGATAGTTGCTGAGTACTCTTGGCGGCAAGAGATTTCCGTCCGGGCGTAGTTAAACCCCTTGTCCTGGGCACTTGATGTTAGCTAGTGCTTGCTTAATACCGCTGGAGAGCCTAAGATTTTAATATATGTGAGCCGTGTACGCGGACTTGAATATGTCCGTTATACCAGTCATCTGATTCTAATACTTTATTGAGGAATTGTTCTCTGGCCTCGATGTAAGAGCATTGCGCCTTTGATGTACAGTAGTATAAAATTTCGCGTTTGAAATTTTCTTTGCCTAAGAGTTCTATGTCTTTAGATAGATTAGGCGAGCTACCGTAGTAGTCCCTCCAGTCACTATCAATTTTGCTTCTAATTTTCTTCTTTTTCTTGCTGCCATTCTTTAGCTTGACTACTTTGTAGGTAGTTTTTGCAAATTTTGCAAGTTTCTTGCCTATGTACTTTTTGCCAGAGATTGTATTGGTTATCAAATATACGAAGCCTACGCAGTCTTCTGGTAGTTCTTCTATTTGCGTATCTTGATAAGTCCAATGCATCCATTATGTATCGGATGCTGATGGCGTGCCTTGTTGTTTTTGGATTTGTTTCTTTTCTGCTTTAATTTGATCCAGTTCGTGACGCCACTCTTGTATATGAATTCGCCTTAAACTGCATATTCGCCTAATTTCGCTGAGCCAGTATCTTGTTGCAATACCGCTACGCCGTGTGCCTTTTGAAATCCATTTCTGGTTTTCTTTAAAATAATTGTTGAAAGCAGTCATGAGCTGACCATGCAACTCTTCATCGCGTTTCACTTTTTGGCCTTTTTAATAATGTCGTTAGTTGCATCATTAATTTTTGAATCTTGAATAGATCTAAGGTGCAAACGTTCTGCACAGTTCCTAATGTCATCGTGCAGATTTAAGTCGCCCGTTTCTTCTAGCGTTAACTTTGCAATTTCATGAAGTGCTATAACTGCATCTACAAGTATCATATTTCTCATTCAGTGACCTCCAAGTCATTTGCATAACTTGTGTAACCGTTTTCTTTTATGACTCTTAACACATTGTTAACACGACCAATCAGTTCATCTTTGTGACTGATCAAATAAATGTTTTTATTACGTTCTCGAGCCATCTTTTTAAGTACGCTTAGTGCGCCTTCAACGCCACTGGCATCTAATCCGTTGTCGATCAACTCGTCAATAAACAACAAATTGATATTCTGATACAAACTTTCCCATACATCACGGAATGCCCATGATAATGATAAGATTAAACGATTACGTTCTCCACGACTCAAGTTGTCAAAGTCTAAATCTTGACCAAGTTGTGTAATCTCCACAGATAGGTCGTTTTGAAACAGCACAGTGTGAGGTAATCCCATTCTATCAAGATAATATGTAAGTCTATTATTCAAATATGCCAAATTTTGATCAATGATCTTCTTACGGATAAAGCTATCCTTGCTGGTTAACAATTTTAATAGAAAATCTTGATGATCCCTAATACTTGCTAGTTCATTTACATGATCCCAACTGACTTCTTGTATTGCAGTATTTTTTAATTCGTCGATTTGTTCTTGATAAGGGTCAATTTCATCAGCCCGCCTAACTAACTGTTCTTCTAAAGTAGTTAAATTATTTTGATGTTTGAGTGCTTGCTCAACAGAGTCATAATATGTATTAGGTCGTCCGTTGATATCACCTATAATTGTTAGCTCTTCTTTAACTTTGTTGCAATCTGCTGTTACTTTATCAAGATACTTTTGGGCATCTGTTATATTTTTAGTAGCAGTTGTGGTAAGTTCTTCGTGTTTATGATCATGCAATGCTTGTTCGCAAGCATGACATGTTTTGTTTGCTAGACTTTCCAGTTCTCGTGTATATTTTGCTACACTTTTTTCTGCTTGTCCAATTGCAGACTCTAATGTTGCTTTTTCTTTAGTTAAACTTTTTACTTTTTGCGAAACTTCCTCATATACTTTTAATTTTGCGTGTTGTTCTAATTCTTGTTCAATATCAACACTTAGAAGTTCTTGAATTGCCTTACTGATTTTATCTAAATCTGTAGTTTGTTGAGTGTACCAAGCAGTTTGTCTAGTAACTAAACTGTCAATACTAAACTGAATCTTTTCATTGGACTTTTTTGTAGCTTCTATTTCAGCACTTTCTTGTATGATTTGATCCTTGGTGTTTTTTGACAATTCTTTAAGGGCTTCTGCTTTCTCGCTAAGGATAGTAATACCTAATAGCTGTTCAATAATCATGCGTTGTTCATTGGCCCGCATACTTAAGAACGGCTCCGTATAAGTGTTTAACGCAACAATGTGTTTGAACATGTCGTGACTCATGCCTAGTAAATCATCCAAGTCTTTCTGCGTTTCACGCATGTCACCTTGTGCGTCATCGCTTTCTTCAGTATCTTGTTCTTGTCCGTTAACATAAAACTTAAGAATATTAGGTCGGCGACCACGCTCAACACGGTATTCAACACCGTCTTTTTCAAAATGTAGTGTTACTAACATGTTTTTAGCATTGATTTTATTAATCAAGTTATCTTTTTTAATGTTAGTAAGAGCGTTTCCGTATAAGGCAAAACTTAATGCATTAACAATAGTAGTTTTTCCAGTACCGTTACGGGATCCGCTATCGTCACCGCCCTGATCTAAATTTTCACCTAGCACTAGTGTTAGTTGTTCTCGGCCGAAGTCTACAGCCTGGGTTTGATTGCCCACGCTCATGAAGTTTTTAACTGTTAAATCTTTTATCTTGATCATAGGCTATTATAAATTGCCAATAAAGTCTTGGCGCTGTAAGTGTCACTTTCAATGCTGACAAGCTGATTACTGACAATGGTGTCAACACTTTCAAATGCTTGAATATCAATGTCTGTATTAATTTCTACATCCTTTTTCTCGGCAATCAATGTCAATTCTCGAATACTATAATCGCCTAAGAATTTTTCTTTAATAAAACTAGCTTCTTCATAGCTAATGTCAATGTCTAGTGTAACACGAAGATGTTGTTTGGGCAAGATCAATGTGCTCGCTTCGTCAATTAACCGGCTTAATGTAACAGTTCTAAATGTGGGCTGATTTGGCCAGTTGTAATATTCTGGTTCCTTGCCCCATTCCATAATCATCATGCCACGGTCGTCGTCCCATGCATCTGCATAGTTGTGCGGAAACGCATTACCAATATAATGCATATTTTTACGAACTTGACGTTTATGAAAGTGTCCGCTGAATCCCAATTCGTAATTTGCAAATTGATCCAACTGTAGTTCACCGTGATCCGGCATCTGTACCATTGCGTTCATAAAGAAGCTGGGCAACTCGAAGTGTCCAAATATATACTTGCCACCTTTCTTGCCTATCTTTTTCCATTCTTCACCCACGAGCCACGGACATAAAGTAACGTCGCCGATAGTAGTAGGTTCATGAACAACAGTAATACCAGGAATATATTTTCCAAACTCAACTGAGTGAATATCCCGCTTGTCTTTGTAATACAAATCATGATTACCAGGGAAAAAGTAAAATGTATTGAACGCCGCACCCAACTTTTCCAAGGCCCGCAAACTATAGTCCATAGTAGTGATGTTGAGGCTATTCCGATTGTGATGCCAATCACCCATAAAAATTCCAGTATCACAACCTTCCTCCTTTGCTTTAGCAATGTACCAATCTACAAAATCTTCGCAGTCTTTATTATGTACACTGCTATTTGACTTTAATCCAAAATGAATATCTGTAAAGCAGGCAACTTTTTTAAATAAATTACTCACTAGGCGTTCCTTCATTAAATCGTTTTTGTGCGGCAGCGTGTTCGCCTGCTCCAGTTCTACTGTAACTAGGATTCATGCCATTCATTTCTAACATGTCATCTCTAATATTTTGATTGCGTTTTTCAATGTTAATAATACGTACAAAACTGTTAGTCACCGCCGCAGTAAAATAGGCAAACGGGTTATTACTTTTTGCTTCGTTGAACTGCAACCCAATCTGAGTTAGCTGTAATATGGCCTGTGCTCGCATCTCATCGTTGTAGGTATAGCCACGCACATTACCACGAGTGGCATACCGTTCGCATAGTTTAATGTACATACGAGCTAGTGTATTAGTAATTTGCCCATGATCTTTGTCAAACTTGCCCTTTTCCAAATCACCTTTCCAGTGACTTTTTCCAACGCACACCAGTTCGTCTTTGTCATCAAATTTCCAATGTTGGAAAGGTGGAAAGTTAACTTTGTCTCTATGATCTGCTAGACTTTTAGGATTTTTCTTACGAGTATTATTAAGCGGAATATGATCAAATGTCATGATTCTAAAGACCAAATCTATCTTTTGAATCTTTTTGTAGTCAATTTCACAGTCGGCTTGTTTGACTTTTTCCCCGGCACGTTTGCGAGTTTGGTAATCCAAATCGCCTATTCTTTTAGCTTGATTCCTTTTAGCTTCAGCAACTGTGCGTATGTTTATTTTGTCCAAACTAGGCAAAATAATATCATATTGGTGATATTCAGGCTTTGCATAGCTTGAATATGTATTTTTGGACTTGTGTATTTCTTCTAGTAAGTCTTTGTTGTTTAAGTAATTTACTTTCGTTGGTGTTATTATTGTCATTAAATGGGTCCTATATAACAGTATTATAAACTACATACATTAAAAAGTCAACTAAATATTAGCCAGAGGGAACAATTATGGCATTCGATTTAGCAAGTGGGTTATCAAGCGTTTCAAGTGTAGCGCAGACAGCAAATTCTGTATTGCAGACGGGCGCAGGTGTGTTGCGTACAGCGGCCAATTTAGGTTCGGCACTGAATAATTTATCAAATCCCAGCCAGCTACTCAGTGCAATTCGAAGTATAAATCTTCCATTAGGCGGTGAGGCAATTGGTTCAATAGTCAACGCAGCAGCCGCATTTGGCGGAACAGATGCTACTAATGATTGGAGAGCAAGACTCAGTATGCCTAGGGGCAGTTTCTTTGATTCAAGCCCAATTTTACAACCATTAACTGCCGCAGGCGGACTAGTGTTTCCATACACTCCTACAATTACAATTAGTCACGCTGCAACTTACAATGAAGTTTCAGTAACTCATCAAAATTATCAATACATGGCATATCAGAGCAGTAGAGCAAATGCTATTCAAATTACAGGTGAGTTTAATGTTGAAGATTCTGTTCAAGCCAAGTATTGGATCGCAGCAGTTCACTTCTTACGTTCGGTAACAAAAATGTTCACTGGAGAAGGTGCGTTCGCTGGCAACCCTCCGCCAATTTTAAATTTTAGTGCATACGGTGACCACGTGTTTAGAAACGTTCCTTGCGTTGTCACTAGTTTTAGTATGACGCTGCCAAAAGATGTTCAGTATATCAGTACAACTGTAGCAGCCGGAAGCAGTTTGGGTGAAATTTCTTCACTAGCATCCACGCTGGCCGGCGCTAATTTGGGATCAGTCAGTTCAGCTGCAAGTGTGGTAGCAAAAGCAGGTTCTGCTTTGAATGCCATCTCAAACATTAAAGATGCTATTGGCGGCGGCATTGCTGGAGGCATGGGAGTTCCAAGAGATAGTCATGTTCCAGTTAAAAGTGATTTAACAATTACATTACAACCAGTCTACAGCAAAGAAGCAGTAAGACAATTTAGTTTGCGCAATTTTGTTAATGGCGCTTATGTAAGCAAAGGATACATTTAATGGCAAAATACACAAATCTAAGTCCTTGGTTTAGAACAACAATTTCAAGAAATACTCTGGATGTATTAACAATCAGACCAGTTAGTTCTGAGGCAGATGATTTTCTCTATACTATTGAACCACAATATACATATAGGCCTGATCTGCTAGCGCATGACTTATATGGCGAATCAGCACTATGGTGGGTTTTTATTCAACGCAATTTAGATATATTACAAGATCCTATATTTGACTTTATTCCTGGAACTCAAATTTTTATTCCTAAAAATTCAAGTCTTAGAGAAGTTTTAGGAAACTAATATGGCGTTTGATATACAATCAGCAGCTACCAACGCAACAAGCACGGTAACAAAGGCATTGGAAGGCTCTGGAGTTGTTGCCGGATTACAAAGTGCAGGCAATGCAATCAACGGTGCAAAAAACGCCATAGCTAACGGCGTATCTAATATTACTAACTCTATAACAAATGCAATTCCTGGGCAAGTAAAATCTTTAATAGAAGCAGTTCCTAAGATTGCAGATTTAAATATTGAGGCTTTATTAAACGCAGCCAAAACTGTTGTTAATATTCCTGGCACGCCACCTTTTCCAAACGTACTGCATAATTTTGCTAGTTATAACTATGTTTGGACATTGTCGGTGTTGAGCCCACAAGATTTAAATTTTCCAGATGAAAGTTATCGAAAGGGAAAATTAGGCCCAATTATTCTTAAAAGCGGCAGCGGCAGCCCCAATGACCGAGTGTCTACAACATACAGATCATTTAGTAATCCTACTGGTAAATTTGACTTCAACATTGAAGATATTAGAATTAGTGGGATGATGGGTATGGACAAAACTACTGGCAACACAAACGCCACTGGAATCACATTCAATATCATTGAACCCTACAGTATGGGAATATTTTTTGAATCGTTGCAGATTGCCGCCCTAGAAGCCAAGTACATCAATTATTTAGAATGTCCTCTTTTACTTCGATTAGAATTTAAAGGACACATTGATGCTTTAAGACAAAACGTAACAATACCTGGAACTACAAAATATTTTCCATTAAAAATTAGAAATATCACAATGCGTGTTAGTGGCAACGGCAGCGTGTATACCTGCGAAGCAATTCCTTGGAATGAAAAAGCTCATAATACAACATACAGTCAAGTTAAAACAGAAGTAAATGCTTCTGGATCCACAGTCCAAGAAATGATCCAGACAGGTGCAAAGAGCGTACAAAAAGTTATTAACGATAGATATCAAGAAGCTGTAAAACGCAAAGACGTTACAGTACCAGATCAGGTTTTAATTTTATTTCCTAGCGATTTAAAAACTAGCGACTCTACCAATGTGGACTCTGATAGCCAATCTGCACCAACAGCAACAGTTGATCCTAAGAAAGAAACTGGAGCTAACGGTGATGTGTTTGTTCGACTGGGAGTTGTCAGAGGAACTGACGGATTTAACCTAGTCCAAGACTCAAACATAAATCCTATTGGTATGGCTAGTATGGGATTTAACGAATATAGAAAAGGTGATGCAGCATTTGGCAAGGACAATGAAGCATATGACTCAGCTACTGGAACTTACAAACGTGGAAATATCTCCGTAAGTAAAACATCCAGTGAAGCTCGATTTGCGCAAGGTACTGACATCCCAAGTATTATAAATCAAGTTATATTAGCAAGCGATTACGGCAGACAGGCTCTTGACCCTGATAAAATTAGTGACGATGGATTCATCAACTGGTGGAAAATTGAAACGCAAATGTATATTATGGACACTGATGCTGATTTAAACACCACTGGACGAAAACCCAATTTAGTAGTTTATAGAGTAATACCACACAGAGTCCATCATAGCAAATTCATGCAACCAAATGAAGCAGCTAAAGGAGTTGAAAAACTTAAATTACAAGCAATCAAAGAATACAATTACTTGTATACGGCAAAGAATTTAGATATTATTAATTTTAATATTGAATTTAATGCGGCTTTTTATACTGCGCTTAATGCAGACGGTGGCAAAAATAATATTGACGTTAATAGAGCAGGAGAAACTGGTAATGCTGCCTCTAAAAATGCACCTCCAGAAGCTGACGCTAATAGAGAAGCACCGTCCTCTGGCACAAAAGTTGAGTTAGGTACTGTTCCAACTTCGGCGATTAAAGATAAAGTTGGAACTCGAACAGGACGTAAAGGTGGCCCAGGTGGTGACGACCCGGCAACTATGGCAGCTAGGCAGTTTCATGACGCAATTACAGAAGGCGCTGACATGATTCAATTAGATATGGAAATCATAGGAGATCCTTATTTTCTTGGTGACAGCGGCATGGGAAATTACTCTGCCCAAGCAACCAATTTAAAAGGTATTAATGCAGACGGCGGCATTAATAGTCAAGACGGACAAACTTATATAAATGTAAGATTTAGGAATCCTGTTGATATCAACAGCCAAACTGGTAGATATGATTTTCCTGGAGGCAGTCTAGTTCCACAGTTTAGTGGACTTTACATGGTCACTAAAGTTGAAAATATGTTCAATAAGGGACAGTTTAAACAGACACTATCTTTAAATAGAATGGTTGGACAAGATGTTAAAGATGACGGCAGTTCAGGAAAAACCCTAGTGTCTAAAATTGTTGACAAATTTAATCCAAACGATCCAAAATCTTATCAAGCTAACGATGTTAGCGGAAACGAAGGCGCATAATGGCAGAAGAAACCAGAACTGGTATAGGTTCAGAAGGCAATAGCCCTGGACCGTTTTTAGCAAAAGTAATCAGTCACCTTGACCCTACATATATGGGTTCTTTAGAAGTGCAATTACTTCATGAAGTTGGTAATGATCCAGGATCAGAAGGACAAACTTCAGTAGTAAAATACATGAGCCCGTTTTTGGGTTCAACCAGTATTGATTTTGTTGGTGAGGATGAAACATACGACAATGCACAAAAGTCTTATGGCATGTGGATGATACCTCCTGATCCAGGTTCTACCGTAATTGTATTTTTCATTGAAGGCGATCCACGTAAGGGCTATTGGTTAGGATGCGTTCAAGATGAAAATATGAACTTTATGATGCCAGGATTGGCAGCAACATCATATAATATAGACGGTGATGAGGAACGTGTGCCAGTCGCTGAATATAATAAAACAGCAATCACATCTGGGCACAACGACAGTACTAAAAATAGAAAGGCGCAGCACCCTTTTACTAAAATATTATCCAGTCAAGGATTGTTAAAAGACGATATTAGGGGCATAACAACTTCTAGTGCTCGTAGAGAAACACCAAGTATGGTATTTGGGATTAGCACTCCCGGACCAATTGACAAGAAAGGTCCTAAAGGATCTATTGGTAAATCTGAAGATGAGATATCTGGAGCATTTGTCAGTCGTCTTGGCGGTAGCACGTTTGTTATGGATGACGGTGACGACAAATTTACACGCAAGACCGCAGCAAGTGAAGGCCCGCCAGAATACGCCAGTGTTGAGCAAGATGAAACAGATGGCGATCCAGCAATTCCCCATAACGAATTAGTTCGTATTAGAACAAGGACTGGCCATCAAATTTTAATGCATAACAGTGAAGATTTGATTTACATTGGCAATGCCTCTGGAACAACTTGGATTGAATTAACCAGTAATGGCAAAATAGATATTTTTGCAACAGATAGTATAAGCATTAGAACTAAAGCGGATTTGAATTTTTATGCCGATAGAGATATAAATTTTGAAGCTAAACGCAATGTTAATATAAAAGCTGGGGTAGAAATGCAACTTGAATCTGGAACAAATTACAATGTTATTGCTGGAACTAACGGAAAAATTACAATAGGCGGCACAATGGATTTGAATGTGACAGGTGCATATAAAGAAACAGCGGCCCGGATAGATATGAATGGTCCGGTGGCAACAAAAGCAGTTAGGATGAAAACACATAACTTACCAGATGTTGCTACACAAGGTGCAGATATGACTGAGATGATCTCAATAATGCGTAGAGTTCCCACAGCAGAACCATATCCTCAACACGAAAACTTAGACCCAACTAAAGTTACCTCCGTAAAAACCAACAGAGATTCTGGTGGAAGAACCGGCGCAAGTGCTACAACTGATATGAGTTTTTCAGGAACAAAATATAAAGAGTATACCACTGTTACTGATACCTTCAGTAAAATACAAGGTGCTGAGGAGTAAATACTACTATGACATCAAGCTCACGTTTGTATAATAAAATAACTGTGCCAGGCAAAGACCCTAGGCGTGCTGCGCCTATCCCAAGAACGTATCGGGGATTTAGCACAATTAGTGCCGACAGTGAAAGCTATACACTGTTTGATTTAGCGTTAATTAAACAGGATATTATTAACCATTTTCATATTCGCCAAGGCGAGCGTTTAATGAATCCAGAGTTTGGCACAATCATATGGGACTTGCTTTTTGAGCCCTTGACTGAAGAACTAAAGTCTATCATTATTCAAAACGTGGAAACTATTATTAATTACGATCCACGAGTACGTGCAGAAAACGTTATTGTAACTGCCTACGACAGCGGTTTACAAATTGAGTGTACACTGACTTACATGCCTTACAATATTTCAGAAACATTGCAGTTTAAATTTGACCAAACAAACGGTCTTATTAATTAAAACCCCATAAAATAAAAACCGCTAAATATACTTGATATAGGAAGCGGATATGTCCTCAACTGATAGACAAAATAGATTACTAGTAGCAGAAGATTGGAAGCGAGTATACCAGAGCTTCCGAAATGCAGACTTCCAAAGTTACGACTTTGAGAATCTGCGCCGAGTAATGATTAGTTACTTGCGCGAAAATTACCCAGAAGATTATAACGATTATATCGAGTCAAGCGAGTATCTTGCTTTAATTGACATGATTGCTTTCTTGGGGCAAAGTATAGCTTTCCGAGTTGATTTGAACGCTCGTGAAAACTTCTTAGAACTTGCAGAACGTCGAGAAAGTGTATTAAGACTAGCAAGGCTTTTAAGTTATAATGCCAAGAGAAACATTCCTGCCAGCGGACTTCTTAAATTTCAAAGCGTAAGCACAACTCAAACAGTCATTGACAGTAATGGTAGAAATCTTGCTGGGCAAGTTGTTGTGTGGAATGATCCAGCAAATACAAACTGGTATGATCAATTTATTAAAGTAATAAATTCTGCAACTCCAGCATCTAGCCAGTTTGGCACCCCAGATGATAAATCAATCGTCTATGGGATTCCAACAGAACAGTATCGATTTCAAACTTATAGTGCTGGTGTACCAGTTTTTGGATTTACAAAAACAGTTGATGGCAGAAATATGAATTTTGAAATTGTTAGTACAATTATTGATTCAGGAACTACAATCATTGAGGATGCCCCTCAAGCTGGAAAGACACTATCTTTCCTATATCGAGATGATGGTAAAGGATCAGCAAGTCCAACGTCTGGGTTCTTCTTACATTTCAAACAAGGTAATCTAAACACTGGAACATTTACTATCACGCAACCTAGTACTAATGAAATCATTGACATTGATGCAACTAATGTAAATGACAGTGATGTGTGGTTATATAAGTTAGGTTCAACTGGTGTTGAAAGCGAGCTATGGGCAAAGGTTCCTAGTTTTGAAGGCAACAATGTTATCTATAACAGTTTGAATAAAAATATCCGTAATATTTACGGAGTAGTTACTCGCAATAATGATAGAGTAAGTTTAACATTTAGTGATGGAACATTTGGAACATTACCCCTTGGCACCTTTAGAACTTATTATAGGATTAGTAACGGATTACAATATACAATAAATCCTAAAGATATTAGGAACGTTAGCATTGATATTCCATATATTTCAAATGTAGGACAAGCAGAAGTATTAACAATTACACTTGCATTACAAAGTTCTATTACAAATAGCTCTGCAACTGAATCAAATGCTAGTATTAAACAAAATGCGCCAGCAACATACTATACACAAAATCGTATGATTACTGGCGAGGACTATAATATTAGCCCTCTTAGCGTCAGTCAAGAAGTAGTTAAAATTAAAGCGGTTAATCGTACATCAAGCGGCATTAGTCGATATTTTGATTTAGTTGACCCAACTGGAAAATATTCAAGTACAAACTTATTTGGCGATGACGGGATTGTATACAAAGAATTGTTTGATGATAGTTTTAGATTTAGCTACTCATCAAGAACAGACATTGAAGCAATAATTTATAATCAAATTATTGACGTTCTTTCAGAAACTTCTTTACGTAATTTTTATTATTCAAACTTTAGTAAAATTGCTACAGACAGTTTAAGTATTTCGTGGTTCCAGAAAACATCTGACACAAGTGAAAGCACTGGCTATGTTGGCGATACAGTTGATTCAGAGCCCTATCGAACTGGTGTTTTTGCAGCAACTGATTTGCAATATTTTGAACCAGGGGCATTAGTTAAGTTTGTAGCTCCAGCAGGAACTTATTTTTTAAAATCTGAAAACAATAAGATAGTGTATGGTGCCGCCACAGTGCCTAACTCTTCAACTGTGCTATGGGCCAAAGTTGTTGGCGTTATTGGCGACGGGACCAATAACGGTACTGGTGTATTATCTGATGGTTCTGGACCAGTGACTCTCAATGTAAATATTCCGCAAACTGCAATTGTTTCTCAAATTATTCCTAAATGGCGCACCACTATTGATGCTAACACTATTAGCTCAATGATAGAATTAATTTATGCTAACAAACCTTTTGGGTTAAGATATGATACAATTTCAAAAACTTGGAAAATTGTATTTGAAGGAAATTTAAATATTAAAGATGAATTTAGTTTGGGCAAACAAGGCAATAATACCAATCAACAATTAGATTCAAGTTGGTTGCTATTGTTTACTACTGACACTGAATTTTATACAGTAAAAAGTAGACGACTACGTTACATATTTGAAAGTAAACAACAAATTAGATTTTATTATGATTCTTCAAATAAAATATTTGACAGTAGATCTAATTCAATCGTCAAAGACAAAATTAAAGTATTGAATGTCAATACTAAACCAGATGTTACATCGGCATTTACATACGACTTAGTATGGGAAATTAACAAAGAATTTGTTGGTCTTGATGGCTACGTTGATACTAAGAAAATTGAACTATCATTTAGTGACAGCAATGACGATGGAATTGTTGACGACCCAGAGTTGTTTGAAGTGATTGTAGATACAGCAACATCGCCACTGACAAAATACATAGTTTTAGAAAGATACGATATTGCAGCTGGACAACAAGATTATAGATATATCAGCAATGATTCTGATCTTGTGTTAATTTTAACTACTGAGGGAACCGTAGGATCATTTGCTCCGTATGTTAACGGTCAATATTTTTATTTTATTGACACTAGAACAGTTAAAAAATTAGACAAAGTAGTTGGAAAGTTAACACCGTCATTGGATTATAAAGTTTTTTCTGGTCGAGACGGTTTAAAATTCCAGTACGTGCATAGTGCAGATTATGAAACACGTATTGATCCAGGACTGAGCAACATCGTTGACTTGTTTATCCTAACAAGAGAATATGATACAAAATTTAGACAATGGATTTTAGGAAATCTAACTACAGAACCACTACCATCCAGTACTGACCAGTTATCACTGTCGTTATCCCCGTCTTTAAACACAATTAAATCAATTAGTGATGAGATTGTTTATCACCCAGTGAGGTATAAAGTGTTATTTGGATCTAAAGCATCTGCTGATGTTAGAGCAGCATTTAAAATTATTAAAAATGCAGAGCAAACAATTAGTGATAACGAAATTAAAGCCAACGTATTAACAGCAATTAATGAATTTTTTGCTTTAGAAAATTGGGACTTTGGTGATAGTTTTTACTTCTCTGAATTATCAGCGTATGTCATGAATCGAACTTCTCCGTATCTAGTAAATTTTGTTATTGTTCCTAGACAAACAAATTTAAGTTTTGGTAGCTTGTTTGAAATTAAATCAGAAAGTGACCAACTCTTTATTAACGGAGCAACAACTGACGATATTGAAATTATTTCAGGCATAACGTCGAGTGTCATTTCAGCTTCAGGAAATCTTGCATCTAGCTCAAATGTTACATCACAACAAACTATTACAAGTAAAAGCGGGAGTTATTAATGGCTGAACAACAAAACGAATACGGACTTCCTATTGGCAAGGGCGAAAAACGCCGCACTGCAAAATTGTTGCCAAGATTTTATAGAACAGAATCTAACAAGAAGTTTATTCAAGCCACCATTGATCAGTTAACACAGTCTGGTACAGTAAAAAAGTTAAACGGTTTTATTGGCAGACAAAATGCCAAAGCTGTTACAACTAATGATGTTTTTATTGAAGAACCAACGTTAGACAGACAGCACTATCAACTAGAGCCTGCGGCAGTAGTTAAAGATACACTGGGAAATATTACATTTTTTAAAGATTATATTGACTATGTCAATACTGTTGATGTATTGGGCGGCATAACTAAAAACCATCAAAAATTAAATAAACAAGAATTTTATTCTTGGAATCCACATATAAATTGGGATAAATTTGTCAACTTCCAACAATATTATTGGATGCCATATGGCCCAGCAGTTATTAAAGTACTTGGCCAACAACAACAAGTTACAAGCACGTACACTGTGCAACTATCTGACGAAGGAGACAACAGGGCATACTTGTTCACACCAGATGCGTTGACTAGAAATCCCACGTTAACTTTGTATAGAGGTCAAACATATAAATTTGAAATCACTGCCCCTGGAGAACCTTTTAGTATTAAGACTCAGCGCCAAGCAGGTGAGTTGTATAGATATACAGATGGTGTTGATTTGTCTGCGGTTGAATCTGGAACAATTACATTTACAGTTCCGGTAGATGCTCCTAATGTTCTATATTATGTCAGTGAAAACTCGCCAGATACTGGCGGTGTTTGGGAAATATACGACATTGATGAAAATACTGTAATTGACGTTGCATCTGAAATCATAGGTAAAAAAACGTACACGTTATCAACTGGTGTTGAATTAAGCAACGGTATGAAATTGACTTTTGGTGGAAATGTAAGTCCTGCATTATATGCAACTGGGTCTTTTTATGTAGAAGGTGTAGGCGAACAAATAAAATTAGTTCCAGAATCTAAATTAGAAATTGTATCTGCATATTCAGCAGCGAGTCAAGTTTTATTTGATGATGCTGGTTTTGATTCAATGCCATTCAGCGATGCAACATCATTTGCTGGACAGAAAGATTACATTACAATTAACCGTTCAAATTCTGACGGAAACCCTTGGAGCAGATATAATCGTTGGTTCCATCAAGATGTTATATCTAAAAGCGCAGAAGCTGCTGGGATACCAATTGAACTAGATCAAACTAGACGTGCAACACGACCAATTATTGAATTTGAATCAAATCTTAAATTGTTCAACTTTGGCTACGCATCTAAGAATGATGTTGATTTAATTGACACATTCACAACAGATGTATTTTCGACAATTGAAGGATCTTTGGGATACAACGTTGATAGCGTTCCGTTAGCCCAAGGGCAGAGAATCTTATTCACAGCAGATTCTGATTCATTAGTCAACAACAAGATTTTTAAAGTGACATTTATCACAGTTACACCTGTGGGTGGTGCTGGACCAGTTAGACAAATTCACCTAGTTGACGAGTCTGATACAGACGCCCTATATGGCGAATCTGTTGTTATTAGAAGTGGTAGATTAAATCAAGGAAAAATGTATTGGTTCAATGGAAGCACATGGAAATTATCACAACAAAAAACAACAGTTAATCAAAAGCCATTATTTGATTTGTTTGACAGTGACGGTGTATCTATTTCTAATAATACAATCTATCCAGGGTCTACGTTTTTAGGTAACACTATCTTTTCATATAAAGAAGGTTCAGGAGTTACTGATGCAGTGTTAGGAATTCCGTTGTCCTATAGGAATATTAGTAACATTGGTGATATTGTTTTTACCTTTGATTTATTACAAAATACATTTTCCTATAAAGACGGTGTTGATGTTGTAACAAAGAATACTGATTCTGCTTTCCTTAAAATCATTACGGGATTAGATGCCGGAGAATATGTTAACGGTTGGATCACTAATCAATTAGAGAATACCCAGCCCATTGTTAGAATATTTAAAAATAGCGGGCTTATCAACAACTTCCCAATTGATGTTTATGATGACATTGGGAATCTAAGTGATTTAGAAGTGAGAGTGTATGTTAACGGTAAAAGGATTGACAAGTCTTTCTGGTCAATCGTTGATGCAGTACGATATAAAAAAGTCGTAATAAATTCAAATCTTATTAACATCACGTCTGACGATGTAATTACTTTACGTTGCTTCTCATCACAAGATAAAAATGCTAACGGTCATTATGAATTGCCAATAAACTTTCAAAATAACCCGCTAAACAACAACGTTAATACTTTTACATTAGGAGAAGTTATTGACCACGTTGATTCAATTGTTGATAATCTTCCAACGTTTAATGGAACATATCCGGGCAATAATAATCTTAGAGATCAAGGATTCTTATCTACATTTGGAACAAAATTTGTACAGCATAGTGGACCAGTTAACTTTGGATTATATCATTTAACATCAAAAAATTCTAATATTGTTAAAGCATTGAATCAAACCAGAGACGATTATGGTAGATTCAAAAGAAATTTTATTAGTGTTGCAACAAGTATTTCAGATGACTTGCCTACTAAAGAAATCGTTGATAAAATTATTTTAGAAATTAATAAAGATAAACCAAAAACGTTTCCATATTATTTTAGTGATATGGCAGGAACTGGTGCTGCAACTAAAAATGATTATAAAGTTGTTGATTTTAGAATTAAAACATATCCATTGTCTTCAGCATTTTCGTTAAACACATTATCAAATAAAGCAGTTAACATTTATGTAAACGGCGTTCAATTGATTTACTCAAAAGATTACTCTTTTGATGACACTGGATTTGTTATTATATCAGATACTTTTAATTTAGTAGACAATGATATAATTACCATTTATGAGTATGAAAGTACGGATGGTTGCTTTATTCCACCAACGCCAACATCTTTTGGAATCTGGCCTAAATTTGAACCTAAAAAATATTTAGATACAACCTTAGTAACACCACAATATGTTATTCAAGGGCATGACGGTAGTATTGTTGTTGCATACAACGACTATAGGGATAACTTAATTTTAGAAATAGAAAAACGCATTTTTAATAATATTAAAGTTGCATATGACTCAACTATTTTTGATATATTTGATTTTATTCCAGGTTACAATAGAAGAACAGATTACAGCTTACAAGAATTTAATGAAGTATTAGCCCCTAGTTTTTATCAGTGGGCAACGCTAGTTGACGGTGATTTTACTAAACCAATAAGCTATACTAATAGTAATCCATTTACATACAATTATTCAAAGAACACATCTCCTGATGGGACTGCATTGCCTGGATACTGGAGAGGAATATACAAACATATATTTGACACTGACCGAATTCACTTGTGTCCTTGGGAGTCTTTAGGGTTTAACATTGAACCAACTTGGTGGCAAGATGTATATGGACCAGCACCATATACAAGTGATAATTTAATATTATGGAATGACTTAAAAGATGGTATTACTAGAGAACCTGGTAAGCCGCTAACAAGAAATATTAAGTTTTCAAGACCTACATTGGCAATTATGCCGCCTGTTGATGAAATGGGCGAATTACTAGACCCAATAGCAGCAAATATTGTTCAAGGTAACATTAAACCTCAAATGTCAGATGCTTTCAAATTTGGAGATTACAGCCCAATTGAATCAGCATGGAGAAGAAGTTCGTTCTTCCCATTTAGTTTTGTGCTAGCATCAGTTTTAATGCAACCAAATAATACATTGGGTTTATGTATAGACAGAAGTAGAATTATTCGAAACAATACTGGCCAGTTAATTTATAAAGACACTGGATTAAGATTAAGATTAACAGATTTAACTTTACCATCAACTACATCTGATAGTGAACGTGTGTTGACTGCCGGCTTAGTAAATTATATTGTTGACTATATTCTTAGTGATAATTTAAAATCATTATCACAATATAAGGTTGATTTAACAACTATGACAAACTATCTAAGTCATAGATTAGGTGGGTTTACCAGCAAAGAAAAGTTTAAATTAATTTTAGATAGTAAAAGTCCAACGGCAAATGCAGGAGTATTTGTTCCTCAAGAAAACTATACAATCTTTTTAAATACTTCCAGTCCAGTTAAAAAGCTAACATACAGCGGCGTAATTGTCACTAAGATTTTAACATCAACGGGTGAAGGATATGAGGTAAAAGGGTACAATCAAAAGACACCGTTCTTCTATTATTATCCGTGGACACAAACTGGTAATGTTATTAATGTTGGCGGTATTAGTGAATCTTATATTGAGTGGGTGCCTGGCCAACAATATATTGTTGGAAACGTTGTTCGATACAATAATGCTTATTACAGAGCCACACAAAATCATACATCTCAAGATAATTTTAGTTCCACTGAATTTCAAAAATTAGCCAAGTTACCTATCATTGGTGGACGAGACGCATCCCTGAGAAAATTGTGGGATAGAACTCCAACGATTGTTAATTACGGAACTGTGTATGATACAGTTCAAGAAGTAGTTGATTTTTTACAAGGTTATGGTGAATATTTAAAAGATCAAGGATTTGTTTTTGACGATTATAATACAAATTTAAAATCTGTAGCCTCATGGGAAACTTCTGTTAAAGAATTTATGTTCTGGACAACTCAGAACTGGAGTGCTGGAGAAGATAAGTTTGTTGACTGGTTACCTAATAGGACTTACAAAGCTGGCGTTATTGTAAAATACAACGGTGATTACTTTTCTTCTAAAATTGATCATACAACTAGTACAATATTTCAAACAGAATTGTACAATAAATTAGCCAGTTTATCTCAAGATGGTGCTAGTGTTATTGCACTGAGCCCTTCCGCACTTGGTTTATCAATGAGATTAACTTATGCTGTGATTGATGATATTAGAGATCAGTTTAATGAATATGAAATCTTAAAAGCAGATGGCGCAAAATTTGATCAAAACTTTTTAAACCACACTCGAGAAGATAACGAATTTTCTTTTAGCCCACGTATTGATGGGATAGGAATTTATGGTGCTGGCTTTTATCTAGTACAAAAAGAACATGTACTAATTATTGATAATATAACACAGTTTAATGATACAATTTACAATTTAGAAGCTGGATATAAACAAGATAGGATTAAAGTTTCTGGTTATCGTACAGTTGGTTGGTATGGCGGATTTGATATTCCTGGATTTGTATTTGATCAAGCTGATATTACAGAATGGAATTCTTGGACTGATTACAATCTAGGCGACATAGTAAAATATAAAGAATTTTATTATAGTGCAGAAAACTTCCTTCCAGGAGTTGAAACATTTAATCCTAGCAGCTGGATTCGATTAGAAAACAAACCAACTTCTGCGCTACTTCCTAACTGGGATTATAAGGCAGAGCAGTTTACTGACTTTTATGATTTAGAATCTGATAATTTTGATGCTGGGCAACAGCGTGTTGCTCAACACTTAGTTGGATACCAAAAAAGACAATACTTAGAAAACATTATTAAAAATGATGTAAGCGAATATAAATTTTATCAAGGTATGATTCCTGAAAAAGGTTCTGCTAACTCATTGAATAAATTATTTGATGTACTAAGTGCTGAAGGCCAAGAAAGTATTGATTTTAATGAAGAATGGGCTGTACGTGTTGGACAATACGGCGGTTCAGAAGCATTTGACGAAATTGAAATTTCTTTAGATGAGTCACTGTTTAAAACTAATCCACAAGCATTTGAATTAACAAACAGCATTGATCCTTCTGTAGTGGATTTTGTAATTCGTCAGACGCCAAATGATTTATATTTAAAACCGTCTGGATATAACAACAACCCTTGGCCGTCAATAACAAATTATAAGCCGTATCTAAGAACTCCAGGCCACGTTAGGTATGATCAAGTTGCACTTAACGTTGACTCGTTGACTGACATTGTATCTGAGGATATCAATGTATTAAAAGAAGGTGATTATGTTTGGACAGCATTTGAAGGTACCAGTTGGAACGTTTATAGATTTACTAAAGCTGACTTTGTTATAAGAACTGTTGAATACGCTAATTCTGTTATTACTTTAGAATGTGAATCTATCCCATCAGTAAATGCGGGTGACGTAATTGGTATCGCCAACGCTGGGGTGCTTTCTGGATTTCATATAGTTAGTAGTGTTAATTTAGATTTGATTACTATAGATAAAACTATATCAGGTTGGCAAGATCCGTTTGCTGATAGTTCTCAAATTTTAATCTATAAATTTAACAGTCACCGTATAGGCAGCATCAATGAGGCAGTACAGTTACCGTTGCAATTAAAAGCAAACGAATTGTTGTGGTCTGGTATAGACGGTGGCGGACAAAATACTGTATGGCAAAATAATCCAGTATTTTCAAGAAAAACATTGACAGCCTCTACGCAAACTATAAATGAAGAGTTTGGAAGAACGGTAGCAGTAGATGCTACTGCAACGGTGTTAGCAACTTCAACTAATGCAGATAATGTTGCCTTGTACGTTAAATCAAATAGTACTACAGGCTGGACAAAAAAACAAACAATTGAAATGCCACCAGCTTATGCTCCGCTACTAGGGTTTGGAAAAGAGTTAGCATTTTCACCTGACGGAGTTTGGCTTGCAATCGGAGCCCCAGACGCAACTAGTGGACAAGGTCGTGTGCTAATGTATCAAGTTGATACTAACGGCGAGTATCAATTTGTTACCAACTTAGCAAGTGGAAATACTGCAAATCAGCTGTTTGGATCTAAAATTAAACTAGCAAAATTAAGTGTTGGTTATAGAATGGCTGTAGTTAAGACGTTCCCTGGACTTGATCAAAATCGTGTTATGATTTTTAGCAACATGGGTTCTTGGGTTAGCGAAGGAGAAGTTGAAACAACAACCACCAATGGTGATAACTTTGGTTATGATATAGACATGACTGCAGACGGTTCAACTCTCGTTATAACAGCTCCAACTACAAACTTTGGAGCCGGATCAGTCTTCATTTACAACTATACAACTTCGCTATATGAACTAGATCAAACAATAACAGCAAGTCAATTTACCATTGATCCAGAGCGATTTGGAGAAAGCGTATCAATAACTCCTGATGGGAGTGTGATGGCAGTGGGGTCTATCCTTTCAGATGATACCAAAGCTGATCAAGGAGTTGTGAGAATTTTTGATCTTGACTCGTTGGGATATGCTGCACGACAAACAATTACAAATAGAAATCCAGAAATATCTGAAAAGTTTGGAGCAAAAGTAAAACTTATCAACGGCGGAAAAACATTAGCAGTTTTTAGCGCAATGGGCGATAGTAAAACTGTTTACTCAATTGATAACGGGTCAACAATATTTGATAACGGGTCAACACAAATCGTAGACTTTAATAAAGATGCTGGCCGTATTGACATTTACGATGAATATGATGTTGCTTTTATCTATGGCGAATCTCTATTAGTTGACAATGCAATGAATGACAAATACGGTTATTCACTTGCTGCTGGAGATAATACTATAGTTGTATCAGCTCCAAAAACAGATAGTCAAGTTTCAAATTCTGGTGTTGTTTATACATATTACAAAGTTCGTTCAGCATTTAGCTGGACCGTTTTACAATCAGAAAAAAATAAAGTTGATGTAACAAAAATTAAAAAATTATTTTTATACAACAAGAAAACTAGCAATCTTGTAACATATTTGGATATTATTGATCCAATGCAAGGTAAAATTGCTGGAATTGCAGAGCAAGAAATCAAATACAAAACATATTATGATCCAGCAACATATTCTGTTGGAACAGATGCAGTAAACGTTGATGACGGGATGGCTTGGTTAGGACAACAAGTTGGAACTTTATGGTGGAACTTGGATAGAGCTAAATTTTTAGATAGCTATACTGGTAACGTTGTTTATAGAAATTCTACTTGGAATACACTATATGAAACTGGCAGTATTGATGTTTACGAGTGGGTTGAAACAAAATATACTCCGTCCGAGTGGGACAAACTAGCTGATACTGAAGCAGGTTTAACATCTGGTATAAGCGGAACAAGTTTATATGGCAATACCACATACAGTGTTAAGAAACGTTATGACAACGTTGCAAAAACTTTTAAAAATACTTATTATTTCTGGGTTAAAAATAAAACAACGGTACCTAATGCTCCTGATAGACTAATATCTGCCTTCAACGTTGCAACACTAATAGCAGATCCAAAGAGTCAAGGCTATAAATTTGTTGAATTTACTGGAACAGATAGTTTTAGTCTAGTAAACGTTCAAAATTTACTGGTTAGTTCTGATATCGTATTGGCTGCGCAGTATTGGCTAGTAGATCAAGATGACTTGAATATTCACACTGATTGGAAAATTATCAGTGAACATCCTAACACATCAATACCTACTGCAATTGAAACTAAATGGATTGACAGTTTAGTGGGTAACGATCTCAATAATAGGCAAGTTCCAGATATCAACTTGCCCCCTAAGTTAAAATACGGGGTGCAATTTAGACCAAGACAAAGCATGTTTATCAATAGAATTGAAGCACTAAAGCAATATATTGAGCGTTTAAATTCTGCACTAATATCTGAACTAATAGTTGATTCAACAGATTTAACAGACTTTAAAAAGTACGATGCTTATCCAGACTATGTAACACAAGCTGATGGAACACGCATTCTTCCTAGCGGTCTTTATGATTCTGTTGTTGATACTGATGCAGAACTGCGATTAATTAATACTGGGGCTTTCACTATGCCTTCTTTACTACCAGTAATTGAAGATGGCAGAATTACAGATGTTATTATTACAAAAGCTGGCTCAGGATATATTAATGCACCTTATATAACAGTTAATGGCCTTGGCAAAGATGCTAAACTTAAAACAGTTTTAGACGCTAACGGCGGAATTGCCAGCGTAATAATAAACAATGCTGGCCAAGGGTACACTAATAGCACTACTTTATCAATTAGATCGCTAGCAGTATTGGTCATTAGCGATGAACAGGCCTTAGGAAGGTGGTCTATATACGCATTTAATATTGGTACATCTAGTTGGATTCGAACTAAATCTCAAAGCTACAATGTTTTAGCATTTTGGAATTATGTTGATTGGTATGCACCTGGTTATAATTTATTCACAAAAATTGATTACTCAGTTGATGGAACAAATCAGTTATACACACTATTGGCAGATATTGGACAAACAGTTAAAGTTAAAACTGTTGGCTCAGCCGGCTGGATGTTACTAGAAAAGTTTGCTGATGTGTCTTCTGTAGACTATACACAGAGTTACAAAGTAATTGGCAGACAAAATGGAACAATTCAAATATCCAATAAGTTCTATCAATTTGTAGCAACCAATTTAGGATTTGATGGACCATTATACGATACTGATGTTTTTGATAATTCAGGTTCAGTTGAACTTAGAATTATTTTAACAGCTATTAAAGACAAGGTTCTTATTGATGAATTGAGGACTGTGTACTTAAAACTTTTCTTTGCAAGTCTTAGATATGCATTAAGTGAACAATCATATGTTGATTGGGCATTTAAAACTAGTTTTGTTAAAGCAATGCACAACGTAGGAAATTTAAAACAGAAAGTTACATACAACAATGACAACTTAGCTGATTTTGAAAGCTATATTGCTGAAGTAAAACCATACAGAACTAAAATTAGAGAATATGTAAGTTCTTATACTAGTATTGATAATACCCAGTCTGTTGTCACTGATTTTGATCTACCACCAGTTACCATTGGTAATCAATCTGTTCCAGTAGTAGTATCAGTTGGTGACACAAACGAAATTGTTATTAACAACGATGAATTGTTGTCTTATCCTTGGAAACATTGGCTTGATAATGCTGGATTTTATGTGTCAGAAATTGTGTTAGTTGACGGTGGTTCTGGATATATTACAAATCCAGAAGTTATTATAACTGGAGCAAATACAACCCAAGCAACGGCTAAAGCATACATTTCAAACGGCAAAGTTACTAAAATTCAAATAGTAACTAGTGGTGAAGGATACTTTTCTGCCCCGACAGTTGAATTGAACGGCGGATTATCTACTATTGGTGTTCCAGCTCGTGCGGTTGCATTTATTAAAAATGATCTAGTTCGAAGCTCTTTAATTAAAATTAAATTTGATAGAATTACTAGCAAGTATTACATTACATCGTTAGCTGTGACTGAAGAATTTATTGGAACTGGATCTCGATTACAATTCCCATTGAAATGGAGTCCAGATTTAAAAACTGGCAAGACGACTGTTGTTATTAAAACAAACTCAACAGATACTAACGGCCAAGAAGCACTGCGAGATACATTCTCAGTAACTAGTAAAACAAGCACTACTAGAGGACATACAAGTTATTCTGGGGTGTTAACATTTAACTCTGCTCCAGCAAATGGTGAAGTAATTGTAATTAATTACGTTAAGGATTTTAATTATCTATCCGCAGCAGATAGAATTCAATACTACTACGATCCGATCAGTGGACAATTAGGTAAGGATTTAACACAGTTAATGACTGGTGTTGATTACGGCGGCGTTAACATTGTTGGATTGAATTTTAAATCCAGCGCAGGTTGGGACGATTTACCTTGGTTCGCAGACGTATGGGACGGGTATGATCCTGTATTTGATGATTATATTGTAACTGTTGGAGACAGCACCTACACTTATACATTGCCTTACATTCCAGCAGTAGGTCAAGAAATCAACATATACGTCAACGGTACCAGGATTGATGATCCGTATTTTGACATTTATGACGGATCAACTGTACAACCTAATGGGCGATTAATTGCTCCAGCTGGCGCAGTGATGAATACATTTGTAGGTGACGGTGTAACTGATACTATTACATTGCCCAATTTAGGATCTACACCAAGTTTAGATATCAATGCTGGTGATAAAGTGATTTTCCGTAAGAGCACAAGTGATGGAGCAATTACACCTTCTTCACTAGACTACGATACTACCTTAAGTGGTGGCAATCTAGCATATTCTACTGCTACTGGTTTAGCCGCAGAAGATATATTAGTTGATGGTGATGGATTTGTAACAACTACTTCAAGCCCAGCTCCTGAAGAAGTAGTGCCAGGACAAATAACTGATGCAGTTGCAGTTAAAGTGTTTCATAGATCAGCAAGCGGCTCAGCTAGGTTAGCAACTAATAATTATGTTGGCAACAATGTGAGAGATACTTTTGATATAGGACAATATCCAAATACTCAATATGCTGTTACGGTAACAGTGGATGGAATTTTCTTATCACTTGGCACTGACTTTACAATTAACTATGACACAAAAACTGTAACACTGTCAACAATGCCATCTCAAGGAGAAATTGTTTCAGTATCAAGTTTTGGATTTAACGGACAAGATATCTTAGATTTAGATTACTTTGTGGGTAACGGTGTTGATATTGAATTTATAACTAGGTCACCTTGGGTTGATGGAGCATCTTCGTTAGTAATTGTTTCTGGAATCAATCAAAGCTATATCTTGTTTAGAACAGATGCAACATATGACGCACCAGATAGGATTGGCATTAAATTTGGTTCTGCTCCGGCTGTTGGAGCAATTATTAATTATCTAATTTCTAGTTCTTCAGATAGCTCATATAGTTTAGCAACAAGCGAAATTTTAGTAGGAGACGGATCTAGTAATAACTTTACACTAACTAATAGAGTTGGTCAAACATTGCCATTAGAATCTAATGTGATAGTTAAATCTGGTCAACAAATTCTTACTGGTCCTAATTGCACATACTATACATTATCAAATAATCAATTAATATATAAAATACCAGCGCATAAATTTCAAACTGAAATTTTTAATATTGATGATTTTGAAATTTATGTTGCTGGCGTAAAAATGAGATTAATGTTAGATTACACTGTTGATTTATTAGCTGGAGCCATTGTATTAAAAGCTGGAGCATATATCAACAATTCAACTCTAGTAATAAGCATTATAACAACTGCTGAATACTTTATAACATCAGAAACTGACATTGTGTTTGTAACACCACCGTTGTCAGGCGAAGAAATTGAAATTATTTCTTATTATAATCACAATATACTAGACATTCAGCGATCTGAAGTTGAAATTAATCCTACAATTTCTTTAACGCAAGATTCAGTTGAATATCTTACGTACAATAAAATTATTGGTGGAATTCTTGATTTAGGCAGAGACGTATTGAGTGATGATTATGTATGGGTTATTAAAAATGGAACGCTATTAACACACAGTGTTGATTATCGATTAACACCAAATAAAAATGCAGTTAAATTAACGTCCACCACTTCAGAAAATGATGTATATTCAATTATCACATTTACAAAGAACGTTGTTAGACAAACAATGGGATACATGCAGTTTAAAGATATGTTGAACAGAGATCACTATAAAAGGTTATCTGCTAACAAGAAGACATCATTGGCTCTAGATCTAAACTTTTACGACTCAACTATTACTGTGGTTGACAGCTCAGTTTTAAACGCAGGAAACAAACTTCGAAATTTACCAGGAATCATTTATGTTGGGGGAGAAAGAATTGAATTCTTTACTATTAACGGAAACATACTTGGACAGTTACGTAGAGGAACACTGGGAACAGGAACACCAGCAACACATGCTGCTGGTGAATTAGTTATTGACATTGGAATAAGTGAGACAATTCCTTATAACGATGACTATATTATTGATACATATATTCATGACGGAACAACTAATATAATCCCATTGCAATATATTCCTAAACGTTATCCAATCAGGGACTCCGTAACTCATGCAGTAGTAAGCACCGTGCCAGCTGACATTGAAATATTTGTCGGCGGTTACAACATAGTGCCTTGGACTGAACTAACTGACTATTCAGTTGGTGAAATTGTATTATACGGAAGCTCTACATTTAGATGTGTAATAGCACACCAGAGCTCCAGCAGTTTTACAGATGACCGAATAAATTGGGAATTCTTTATAGGAAATCAGCGTCTTAAGAAACACCCTTATTCAATGCACAACGTAGAAACTCATTGGGAAAGTACGGACGGCGATGTAACATTTGCTGCTGATTTCTCAGTAGACGAAATAACTGCAGGTGTTACACTGTTGAATGACTTAAACATTGGAACAAAGGTGATTATTATTAAGAAAGTTGGCAAAGTTTGGTATGATCCAGGCACTGCGTTAGTTGATTCAAACAATAAAGTCGCCAACTTTATCAAAGCAACAGAAGGAATCCCGCTAGCATCTAAAAATCCTAGCACAACTTAAAGTAGCAGTTATTAATACTGAATAAATATACTGATTGAGAGAAAAATATGCAAAGTAAAGACTTAACAGGAATACACGTAGAAGGTCATATCAAGATCTGGAATCCAGAATCTAATGAAATTTTCGTGAATAAACGTAATGCAATCCATTATGAAAATATCAGCGTCGCCTTGGCGCAGAGTATAGCTAACTCAGGGCAAGGCTTCATATATGAAATGGCGTTTGGCAACGGCGGAACTGCTGTTGATCCAACAGGCATTATTACATATTTGACTCCAAATAGCACTGGCACAAACGCTAGTTTATACAATCAAACATACAGCAAAGTAGTTGATGACCGAAGCGTTTCCAACGTTGATCCAGTTAGAAACTACATTGAAACCCGTCACGTAACTGGTACTAACTACACTGATGTGTTTATTACTTGTTTACTAGATTACGGTGAAAACATTAGTGGACAGTTGGCTTTTGACAATACAACTGACTCAGAAAGTCCTGCAGTTTTTGATGAATTAGGTTTAAAGAGCTACAGCTCAACTGGATCTAGTTTGTTATTGACTCATGTAATTTTCCACCCAGTACAAAAATCATTGAATAGATTAATCCAAATTGATTATACAGTTAGAATACAAAGTTTAACTGGCATAGCCGGAGCATAAGATGAGTTATCAAGTAAATTTTACAGATACAACTAAAACTCCTATTACCGTAGAAGACCAAACATTAAACTCTGAAAAAAGTGTACAGTTTGTTGGTAAAAACTATGCAGGTTATTCGCAAGTAATTGCTGAAAACTTTTTACATCTACTAGAAAATTTTGCCAAACCGTCTGCTCCATCTAATCCAGTTGCTGGCCAATTATGGTACGATACACGAGTTGGTATTAATAATCAATTAAAAATTTGGGATAATACTAACTGGGTTGCAGCCGGTTCTGTTAAGAAAGATGCGTCAGCACCAACTACTAGTGTCATTGGTGATCTTTGGGTCAACACTACAACTCAACAACTTCATCTTTATAATGGTTCAAGTTGGGTATTAGTTGGCCCAGAATATAGTGCTGGTCAAGCAACTGGAGCAAAAGTTGAACTAATCACATCAACAGCTGATATTCAAGTTCCAGTGTTGACATTATTTGTAAATGGTACTAGGGTCGTAATTATTAGCGATACTGAATTTACCCCAAAAGCGTCAACGGTTGGGTTCCCATTAATTAGACAGGGTACAAATTTATCAACAACTAATTTCAAAGCATCTGCGACTGGTACCAAAGTTTGGGGGATATCAGAAAAAGCTGAAGCACTAATTATTGGTTCTGCTACTGTAGCAGCCACAAACTTTTTAAGAAAAGATGAAGCAAGTACAACTAATTTTGGATTTAGTGTAAGAAATAATGCAGGTATTAGTATTGGCGGAGATTCTGCACTGTCAATATCAATTGAAAACAATGCAGCAATAATTTATAATAAAGTTTCAGGTTCTAGTATTGACTTTAAAATTAAAAGCGGAACAACCTCTCCCACTGTTCTTAGAATTGACGGCAGCTCCAAAGTAGGAATTAACAAGACAAACCCTGATGAAGCTTTAGATGTTGAAGGTAGTATCAAAGCAAGTAATCAATTGTTATTAACCAACGTTACTGATTCCACTAGTTTATCAACGGGTAGTATTATTGCCGCCGGCGGTTTGAGCGTGGCAAAGTTAATTAGAGCTGGTGGTGGATCAAACATCAGTGGTACTAGTGTTGTAGATAATGTTATTCCAAGAACTGATAGCATTTATGATCTTGGAACAACTATTAATAGATGGAGTAACATCTATGCAGACAACATTAATGCAGCAACAATTAGCGGAGGGTTTACTGGCTTCTTAAACGGCAGCATTTCTGGGGCTGCTGCAACGTTGACAAGTACAACTGCATTTAGTTTAGGAGACAAATTAACTCCACTAGGTGCAGTAGAGCAAGCAAGTGATGTTGTAAGTTCTGAAATTAATTATAACGGATCCACTCCGTCAGGAAAAGTGGTATTGACGGCAGTTATCAGTAGTAGTTTTATTACTAATAAAACATTGACCACCGACTCTTTCCCCACTGATGAATTCTTAATTAACAGAGCTGGATCGTTAAGAAGATTATCTAAACAATCTTTAATTTCAAATATTCCATTAGTGCCAACTGGTGTAATTATGCCATTTGCTGGTACTGTAGTACCTTTGGGATACTTGTTATGTGACGGTAGTGAGCAAACAATTTCTACGTATCCTGAATTATTTGCAATTATAAAATATAATTATAAATCAATAAGTTTATTGACCGGAACTGGCACATTTGCACTCCCTGACCTTCGAGGAAGATTTCCGTTAGGCAGAGATGACATGTCCAACGGTGGAGGAAGTATTCCAGCAGATAGGATTACTGAAGTTGCAGCAGATCAGATTGGCGGCACAGGCGGGGCCAGTTCAGTATCATTAACTCGCAATAATTTACCAGAACACGTTCATGATATGAAAGGTAATGCTGGCGCACAGTACTATGCGTTTGCCCCTAGGGCTGGATCACCAACGGACTCAAATGCTGAAGCATCCAATGGTTTAGTTGCTACAGGACAGGGTCAATTAATGACTGACAGCGGCGGCATTTTTACAGACGATTTAGTATCAGAGACTCTAAATGTCCCAGTTGATATTGTTAATCATTATCAAACAATCAATTACATTATATTTACTGGGAAGGTAGCATAATGACTTACATTATTAATAAAACAAACGGATCTATTCTTACTGAATTAGGCGATAGCACTATTGATCAAATTAGTACTGATCTTACACTTATTGGTAAAAATTCTTCCAACTACGGTGAAGTGTTTAATGAAAACTTAATAAAACTTTTAGAAAATTTCGCCAACACTAGTCAGCCTACATATCCTATAACTGGTCAAATTTGGTTTGATACTGGTGATAATAGACTAAAAGTTTACACAGGTACTGAATTTAGAACAAGCGGCGGTCCTATCGTATCGTCTGATGCAAATACTCCCTTAACTTTAATACAGGGAGATTTATGGATTAATAATTTAACTAACCAACTTTGGTTTTACGATGGAACTGAAACTGTCTTAGCTGGCCCGCTGTATACCGCAGAGCAAGGAATTTCAGGACATGAAGTGGTTAGCTTGTTAGATGTTGCAGGAAATTTAAAAACAGTTGTTAAGATGTGGGCAAGTCAAGTATTGTTGGGAATTTATAGTAAAGAAGAATTTACTCCTAACGCTGCGGCAGCAACCCAGTTGACCAATGACGGATACGCCGGCATTATTAAGGTTGGGTTTAACGCTTCTACATTGGCAAACATGAAATTTCATGTAACTGCTAGCAAAGCTGATGCTCTAGTTGATCCATCTGGCGCAATTAAGACCACTACCAGTTTTGTGGCTACTGATGCAAGTTCTAGCATTTCTGGTCAATTGACCATTCAGAATCCAGTTCCGTTAATTCTTGGTAATCAAGATAGTGAACTTAGAGTTAGTGGATCATCATTTCAAATAGTTAGCAATAGATCAGGGCAGAGTTTCGTAGTTAAAATTAAATCTGGAGCAGGGTCTCTTGTAGATGCAATTAGTGTCAATGCAGTAAGTCAATATGTTGGATTATTTAATTCAACACCTGCTGCAACACTTGATGTTGGAGGTTCTGCAATAATTGACGGAGATTTATCTGTTACTGGAAATATCACATCAAGCTGGCAAGTAATTAGCTCTGCGTACACAGCAGTAAATGGTGATAAAATTATTGCAGATACCACTCTAGCACCTTTTAGCATTGCATTACCGGCAACACCACAAATTGGTTGGCAAGTTTCTTTTATAGACGGCTCCACCCTAGGATGGGATACAAATCATTTGACAATAACCAGAGACACGTTTTCAAGAAAAATCAATGGAGCAACGTCAAATTTAGAAGCAAACAAGGAAGGTGGGGCATTTACACTAGTCTACACTGGGATTAACAGAGGCTGGGTCTACGATCAAGTAGCACCAGTTTAACATAAATATACAAAAGGGGTGAGGAATGCCTTACAATATTAACAAATACAATCAAGATTTAGCAGCTACCGTTGAAGACGGTACTGTAGACAGCAGTTTAGACATTAAACTTGTTGGTAAAAACTACGCTGGTTACGGGGAAATTCAGAACGAAAACTTTGTTTTTTTGCTGGAAAACTTTGCGGGAGATAACCCTCCTCCTAAGAAAATTACTGGTCAAATATGGTTTGATGCTACTTCTAGTAAGTTAAAATTCTTTGACGGAACACAATTTCGTACAACTGGCGGCGCTGAAATAGGGGTCGCTGAACCAACTGGTTTAACTACTGGTGATTTCTGGTTTAACACAAATACTAATCAATTGTTTGCTTGGAACGAAGCCGATGACCAATTTTCATTAATTGGACCGCAAGCAGTAGCAGATGCAGACACTACTCAATTAAGATCACGTAGTGTTACAGATACTACTGATGGATTACATGCCATCATTGAAGCAGTCGTAGATGGTGCAACTGTTTATATTATTTCTCCTACTGAATTTACCCTTAAAAATTCTGTAAATGCAATCGCTGGGTTTAGCGTGATTAAGAAAGGATTAACTTTAATTAACACCCCAAACGTAACTGCCGGTGCTGATGCTCGAGGTGTTACTGGATCTGATTATAGATTCTGGGGAACAGCTTCTAACTCAGAAAGATTGGGTGGTGTAGCAGCTTCAAGTTTTGTAAGAAATGATGTTTCTACACTACCGTCAGTTGCCATTAGATTTAGTGATTTAGGCTATACTGTTGGTAACGATGATGATATTGCGGTTTACATTGAAGGCACTACGCCAGTATTTGAAAATCAATTAAGCAGTACAATTGAATTTAGAACTACCTCTGGCGCAACATACACCCCTATGAAATTAGTTGGACCTAACGTATTACCTGGTACAGATAATACGTCAGACATTGGATCATCAACTTCAAGATTTTCCTCAGTATATGCAGTATCGTTTGAAGGTACTGCTACTACAGCAGATGCAGTTAATGTTGGTGGCAATGCTAGAGCAGCGTCAACATCAGACACTGGCAATACCATTGCGGCAAGAACAGTGGACGGTGATTTAGCGGCAAGATTATTTACTGGAACAGCTACTGAGGCATACTATGCTGACTTGGCAGAAAAATACTTGGCCGATTTAGAATATGACATTGGCACTGTTGTAATGATTGGCGGCTCCGCAGAAATTACTGCTAGTAAATTGGGTAAACGTGCAATTGGTGCAGTGTCTGCACACCCGGCATTTTTAATGAACAAAAGTCTTGAAGGCGGCACTACCGTTGCACTTAAAGGTAGAGTTCCAGTTAAAGTAATTGGTGCTATTAAAAAGGGAGACGAATTAATTGCTTCTGATAATGGCTGCGCAGTAGTAGCAGAGCCACAGTCAAGTGGGGTTTTTGCTATTGCATTACAATCTAGTGATGACGTTGGTGTCAAAATAGTTGAAGCATTAATTTTATAATATAAATATCACAGAATAAAGAGACTTACTTATGCCAATCGGATCACCAGGGATATTCCCAAAAGTAGCTGGAAATGTAATTTACGCTGCTGACTTTAATAACATTCAAAGTACAACTGAGTTCCTACTTGGAGCTGGACTTTCTGATTCTGGCTACGGTCAAGTAGTTAGTAGCGCACAAGTTGCAGCAGATATCAAAGTAAGCGTTAGTCAATGGAATACACTAAGAACTGATTTGCTTAAAGTTCGTCAGCATCAAACGGGATTAGATGAAAGTGCAAGTTTAACTTTGCCTACAACTAATGATTTAATTGATGATGCATTTGCCAATCAATATAAAGATTTAGCTGCTCTCTGTAGTACAAATCGACTTACTGTAGCTGCTACTGAAGCACCAGCTGTCAACTTGTATGATCCAACACTTTCTAGAAGAACAAGTCCATGGAATGGTAAGTTAACACATACTGTCACAATAACTTTTGCATCTGGCGATGCCGGAAGACATTTCTTTAACTCTGGTGGGTCATTTCAATTCTCTGCAACAATTTCTGGATACACGGGCGGAACTAATGATAAAGGTGGACGTTGGGATCAAATGCTAACAGCAATGGCAACAATCAAATTTGCAGCCCATGGAACTACCTATACTGGTACTGACGCCTCAGGCGGATATCCCAAAACTTCAATAGGTTGGTACGAATTAACTACAACTGATCAGTTTGTGTTTATTAAACCAACTACGCCAGGCGTCTATTTGGAAAATGAATATAGAATTAAAGCCAGAAAAGACGTTGCAAATAACACTGCTACAATATTAACATTTACCATTGAATTTGATGATGCCGACTTGGGCGACCAACGTGCTGGATATAAACCTGGACCTGGGGTTGATGAACAAGTTACAGGTACATTAACAAGTATTGTAAAAATTGCAAGAGCCGCTTCGGCAAACGTGACAAATCCAATACCTGCATTCACTCAATCCGGAATATAAGCTAGTATAGCTCTTGACACGATAATTATAAGATAGTATAATTATTGTTCAGGAGGTCCGAATGGACGAAAAGCTATCAAAAGCCTTTGAAATTGCCAACTTTGTAACAACGTTGGCCAATCAAAAAAAGGTAATTTACGAAGAATATCAACAAAATTGCGTTTATTTTTTTAACGGCGCAACATTCAAAGTCACTAGAGAATTAATTAATTTTGTAAAAACTTTAATTGATCTTGAGCATATTGATTCAGTCATTATTGATGACAACAACTTACCAGTAGACATCCCCTCACTAATAGAATTTTTAGACAGCATACTGTCAGTGTATGCATCCGCGACAAACAGTTATCAAACTCAATATCAAAAAATTAAAAATAGCAGATCAGTTGAGAGTTTGTTAGATTTATGACACAGGGTGTACTAATATTTGCCTTTAATAATTCTGAAGTTGACTATGTGGAGTTGGCAATATATGCAGCCAAACGGGCAAAACACTTTTTGAATAAACCAGTTAGTCTAGTAACTGATAGCTCTGAGTGGTTATATAAAACCTTCCCCAACGATGTGGATGTGTTTGATAAGATTATTGAATCAGTTGACACAACTACACAAGTTAAGAAATTCTATGATGGGGCCAATAGTTATTCTAATCTAGTATGGAAAAATTCTAACAGGGCAACATGTTTTTACCTAAGTCCTTATGATGAAACACTAGTAATAGACAGTGATTTTATAATCAATTCGCCCTTCCTTGCATATTGTTGGGATCAAGATAATAATTTCTTAATATACAACAAGTATAATGATCTAGCGTCGTGGAGAAATACCAGCGAGTTTGATTATATTAATCAGTTCAGTATACCTTTTTATTGGGCCACTGTATTTTTCTTTAAGAAAACTACGTCAACTGAACATTTCTTTACTCTAATAGAGCACATTAAAGATAATTGGGTATACTATGCTAAATTGTATAGAGTACCAAGTACACGTTACCGCAATGATATTGCGTTCAGTATTGCTATCCACATGATGAACGGATTTACTGGTGGCGATTTTGCCACGCCCATTGCTAATAAATTGAGTTATATCTTAGACAGGGATATTTTAATTAGTGCAACTGACAACAAAATGACATTACTAGTTAATAAAGAAAATACAGTAGACCAATATACTGCAATTAGTACTAATTTTTTAGACGTCCATGTTATGAATAAGCAGAGTTTATTAAGGGTTATACGAAATGTCTAAAGGGCACGTATTCCTAGCTCAAAATTCAAACGTAAGCTATGTAACACAGGCTTATGCTCTTGCACTGTCTATTAAGTTGAATAACAAACAGTACAATCAAACCTGCTTAATTACAAATGATATAGTTCCTGATGATTATAGACACGCATTTGACCATATATTAGATATACCCTGGGGTGATGATGCTAAAGAAAAAACGTGGAAGGTTGAAAACAGGTGGAAAATTGCCCACATAACTCCGTTTAAAGAGAGTTTGATATACGATACTGACATACTATTATTGACATCAAACGATCATTGGTGGGAATTTCTTAAAAATAAATCAATATGCCTTACTTCGTGTGTAACGGATTATAAGGGCAGAGTAATTAACAATGATTATTACAGAAAAACTTTTACTACAAATAATCTACCCAATGTATATACTGGTGTTCATTATTTTAAGAAGTCAGTGCAAGGATATGAATTTTATAAATGGTTAGAAGTTATTACTAAAAATTGGGAACAATTTTACGATAAGTTTTTACCTAATTCAAAACAAAAATTTTGCAGTATGGATGTTAATGCGGCTTTGGCGCTAATGTTTATGGAAACGGAACACGAAATGACATCTAATGTTTCGCCATCGTTTACACACATGAAACCAGCAATTCAAGGATGGAATAATCCTTCCTCATCTTGGATAACTCAAATAAGTAGTAGTTTTAATCAAAATAAACAATTAAAAATTGGTAATTTTTTACAAACTGGGATATTTCATTACACTGAAGATGCCTTTTTGACAAATAATATTATCAACACACTGAGATATTAATATGGATACACTTACATTACAAGAAATTTTACAAGCAGAAGCGGTATCTATCATACCTAAAACAATGTATGTTTGGCACGATGACGCTGGCACCATTACAGGTATTTCTAATCTACCCAATACCGGCGGATACTTGGAAGTGCCCAAGTTTAGATTACACGACTTTTTAAGCGGAAAAAAAGATTATTGTCGATATAATATTGATTACTTTAAATTTGATAATGCATTACAGACTAAAGACGAGGCTATTAAAATATCTAGCGCAATGATTTATGAAATACCTAGAGTAACTGAGAAGGGTGTTTCAGATTTCACAATTATACACAATAAAAAACAGAAACGTTGGCAAATACTATTAAGTGATGATGCCAAAGATATGATATCTAAAATTAACCCATCTACAACTTTTGATTTTTATTTAACTGCGGTGAAAGATCCTCATTTCTTGCTTAATACAATTACAATACAAGTTTCTAATATAAAAGATGGTAATAAGTTACACTTTAAATCTATTTTAGAAGAAGATGTTGATTCCTTTACTATCTCAACTTTTGGATATTTTAAATCTTATGGACTATTAGTAGTATGAGCACATTAAAAGTAATAGATTGTGATATTGTATATCTAAGTTACGATGAACCAAATGCTGAAAAAAATTATGCAGATTTGTTAGCAAAAGTACCCTGGGCCAAACGTGTACACGGAGTAGAAGGTAGTGATGCTGCACATAAGGCCTGTGCTAGGCTGTGCGAAACAGAAAGATTAATTGTAGTTGATGGTGATAATATTGTGCGTCCAGAATTTTTAGAACAGGTAATTGAGTTTAAAGATGATGTTGAACTTGATAAAAGTGTTATTAGTTGGGGCGCACAAAATATTATTAACGGATTAATATATGGCAATGGTGGTATCAAGTGTTGGCCAACGCAATTGGTATTAGATATGAAGACTCATGAAGCGGCTGAAAGCGATAATGCCAAGACGCAAGTGGATTTTTGTTGGGATATTAATTACATTCAAATGGAACAATGCATGAGTGATGTGCATAATAATGCAAGTCCACAACAGGCATGGCGTGCGGGGTTTCGTGAAGGTGTTAAAATGGGCTTACTTGAAGGATCCAAGGCTGATAATGTTGTTAAACAAGTCCACTGGAAAAATTTTCAACGTTTAATGATTTGGATGCATATAGGATTAGATGTAACTAACGGCATTTGGGCAATATACGGTGCTAGGCAGGGTTGCTACATGACTAACTGTACAGATTGGGACTATGTTAATGTACGTGACTTTAAATGGTTAAACAATTACTGGGAAAATAATGATGGCAAAGTAACAGATAAAATGCTACCTTATGAAATTATGGGTATTGGTGAAACTCTTACACATGAATTAGAATTAGAAATGGCAGACATGTTTACAGCTAAACAAAGTAAACTATTTAAATCTATGTATGTTAATCCGCCTAGAATGTCTAACAAGTTTATAGTGGGCAAGTAATGTTTGATATTGTCTTTATTAGTTATAACGAGCCAAATGCAGAATCAAATTGGTTAAAATTAAAGAATCGATTTCCTATGACAAAACGTGTTCATGGAGTTAAGGGAATACACAATGCTCATATCATTGCAGCTAAAAAATGTTTCACAAAAATGATTTGGGTAGTTGACGGTGATGCAGAAGTTCTAGATAGCTTTAATTTTGATTATACATTAGAATCTCGTGGGTTAGAAACGGTACATGTATGGAGAAGTTTAAACCCTATAAACTATTTAGAATATGGAAACGGGGGTGTGAAACTTCTCCCTAGATTAGATACTATTAATATGGATACTAACAAGCCAGATATGACAACTAGTATTAGTAAGCATTTTAAAGCAGTGCCTGTAATTAGTAATGTGACTGCATTTAATACTGATGAGTTTAATACTTGGAAAAGTGCGTTTAGAGAATGCGTTAAATTATCTAGCAAAGTAATTGATAGACAAAAATCAGAAGAAACAGATATTAGATTACAAGCATGGTGTACAGTAGGTGCAGATAAACCATTTGGAAAATATGCGTTAGCTGGAGCAAAGAGTGGAGCAAAATACGGAATTTCAAATAAGAACAACGCCAATGCACTAAGGTTAATCAACGATTTTGATTGGCTAGCTGAACAATTTAATAAGGAATATGATGGAAAATAATACTGATAATATTAGTTGGCTACACGGATTAGAGGATTATTTTGCGTTTGCTAATGATCAGGAGTCAAAAAAATATGTAGATTTTTTAATGCATATGATTTATGCAGATAACCCTATTATAAGATTTAATGACGATGCTGGTATAGTTGAGTTTATTAATACATTGCGTAAATATGCTCCTAATGAAATTTTAGATATATTTCACAAGTATTATAGAGAGGGACATGACCCAGTTGCATTGCAAGACGCATTTAGTAGGGGTCAAGTACAAAGTAAAATTTGGCTAGTTACAGAGTTGGCTAAAATACAAAAGAACTTCAAAGTTGTGTTTTTATTAGCTGGGTGGTACGGGCAGTTACGCAAGTTTTTTGACATTTCTAATATATCATATGATAAAATGCGAGTAGTTGATATTGATCCCAATGCATGCGAAATTAGTGATAAGATTTTTAATATAGATTTTATCAAAGACTATCAAGTTAAGTCTGTTGAACTTGATTTAACTGACATGAGTTGGTTGTATCGAACAGGCTGTCAGTATAAAATAAAAAATTATACTACTGGTCAAGAAATTAACGAAAAAACTATACCTGATTTGATTATTAATACTAGTGCTGAACACTTCCATGAAGATTGGTATCATAAATTTGTAAATCGTCCTTTGGAAACGGATCCATTATTTGTTATTCAAAGTAATAACTTACACGAAGTTGAAGATCATATCAATTCAATATATAGTATGGGAGAAATGAAGAAAAAGTTTCCTATGACTAGACTTTTGTATGAAGGTGTGTTACAATTAACAGGGTACAAGCGTTATATGCTTATAGGAAGACCGTGATAGACTTAGATACATTGGATTTGAGAACACTGCAAGTGGAAGCCGCAAGGGCTCTGTCTACGTTTGAGGCAACAAATAACAATATCCACAAGTTTAATAAAGAAGCACACCACAACAGTCAAAATTGGTATAAAGCAGTTATAGGATGGTATATTCAACAACACGGTGACATGCCTAGTAAAGTGGGTCCTGGAAAAGATATAAGATTATTAATGGACATTTAATGTATAGATATTCAGATTTAAAAACAGTTCATTTAGAAATTACAGAAGCGTGTAATGCTTCTTGCCCTATGTGTGCAAGGAATATTAATGGCGGCGAAGATAACCCACATCTTAAAGACAATGAATTAAGTTTGGATGACTGCAAGACTATTTTTAAACCTGAATTTATTAAGCAGTTAGATAGAATGTATATGTGCGGTAATTTTGGGGATCCAGTTGCGGCCAAAGATACATTAGAAGTGTTTGCATATTTTAGAGAACACAATCCTAAAATGAATCTTACAATGTACACAAACGGCAGTGCTAAAAAGCCTGAGTGGTGGACAAACTTAGCAGCGGTATTAGGTAAGAACGCATACGTTGTATTCAGTATTGATGGATTAGAAGACACAAATCATTTATACAGACAAAATACAGTATGGTCCAAGATAGTAGAAAATGCACAAGCATTTATTGATGCTGGTGGCAGAGCAAGATGGGATTATATTGTATTTGCACACAATGAACATCAAGTTGAAACTGCTGAAGAACTAAGTCGTGTAATGGGCTTTGAAAAATTCCAGTTTAAAAAGTCTGCTAGATTCTTTAGTAATACTAGCGGGGTTACAAAAGAAGTTCATCAAGCAGCCAATCGTAAAGGTGCAACAACTTTATTACAAGCACCAACTAATCCCAAATATAGGAACAGTATTTTAGATCAGTTAAGCAACATTGTGGGAAAACAAGAAACTGTCAAATATATTCCTTCCAAGCAAATTGAGGCAATTGCAATACAAGCCCCACAACGTTTTAATTTAGATCCTACTAAAAAATCTAAAATGGAAATGGGGTTGGATTTGTCCAGTATAACTTGTAAAGTTGCGGAAGAAAAAAGTGTATATGTAAGCGCAGAAGGGATTATACAACCATGTTGTTGGACTGCTGGGCAAATGTATGTTTGGTATCATAACTCAGAAGGAACACAGATTTGGGATGCGATAAAGCAGGTAGGAAAAAACAGCCTTAATGCTAAACTTAATACATTAGAGAGTATTGTTGACGGTATCTACTTTCAAAAAGTTATTCCAGAAAGCTGGGAAAAATCTAGTTGTGCGGAAGGAAAATTATCCGTGTGTGCTAAGACCTGTGGTAAATATGATGCCTTTGCGGAACAGTTTAAATGAACATTGATAACATCAAAAAAATCGAGTTGGAAATTACAAGTGATTGTAATGCTGCCTGTCCTGGCTGCACTAGGACTCGGTTTCCTGAGTTATTAAAAATTCAATCTTTTTCACTAGAAAATATTAAAAGATTATTCCCAACTAAAAATGAGATATCCAAAAAACAATTTAAATTTTGTGGGGTATTAGGAGATCCAGTTGTACATCCTGAGATGTTAGACATGGTAAAATACTTGACTGCAAACGATGGATATTGTCAGATTAGTACTAATGGTAGCTATCAAAATGTAGCATGGTGGAAAGAACTTGGAGAAATCAGCTCCAACACAAAATTAGTTGACGTTGTATTTGCAGTTGATGGGCATAAGGAAACTAATCACATTTATCGAGTCAATACAGTTTTTGATGTTATTGAAAGAAATATGACTGCGTATGCACTTGGTGGCAAGGGATTTGCTAGTGCAACTTGGATGTACATAGTATTTGACCATAATGAACATGAGTTGGAAGATGCAAGAAAAACTGCTAGTAGACTGGGCTTTAAATTTGCTAGAAGAACGGGTATACGTAATACGATTAATGATTGGGTTGCAAAGTTACCTAAGAAAGATTTGGTAACTAAAAAATTAATTAAAGAAGAATTTGTTATTACTACATCGAGTGACAACGCACACAGTAAAGTAGAACAAGTTAAAGAGTTACAACAATTTATTAACACATATTCTAATTCCACAGATATAGTACCAATCATTGGAAAATCAACAGGTAATATGGTAAATGATGAGCCTACAAGAAAGAGAATTTTAGATTCTATAGTTTGTAAATTAGTACATGAAGGTGAAATTTTTATAGCATCAGATTTAACTATGTGGCCGTGTTGTTTTTTATGGCAATTGGCTCATACACATAGGGATGAATTTTTAAAATTAACAAAAGATTTTAAGCCAGGCTGGAATAGTTTGATTAATAACAGTATTGATTCTATATTAGAACATGAGTGGTTTTCTAGTCTACTTGAAGCAAGCTGGGATCCTTCACATAAAATGCATATTGAAAAATGTATACGAACATGCGGCAATAACAAAGCATATCAAAACGAGATTAAATTTATAAATGACAACACCTAAGCCAACAACTAAACTCCCGTCAGAAACTTTTTGCATTTTGCCGTGGGTGCATTTAAGTACACGTCCAGATGGAAGTATGCGAGTATGCTGTACAGCCAATGCAAGTAGTGTTGGTCCAACCAACGATAAACAGCATGGGGGTATGGTTGGAATTTTAAAAACAGACGAAGGCAAACCTGCCAATCTAAATGTTAGCGATTTTCAATCAAGCTGGAACAGTACTTATATGCGTAATGTCCGTAAGCAAATGCTTAACGGTGAACAACCTCCTAGCTGTATTAAGTGCTACAAAGAAGAAGCAGCCGGGCATAATAGTAAACGTATGTGGGAAACTGCATATTGGATGGAACGTACTGATTTAAATCAGCTGGTAGCTGATACTGCTGAAGATGGATCTGTTCCTCCTAAACTTAATTATATTGATTTGAGATTTGGTACCAAATGCCAATTGGCTTGTGTAATGTGTAGCCCACATGATAGTAGCGGTTGGATTAAAGACTGGCAAGCCATTCATCCAAAAATTGAAAATCCAACGTTAAAACAAACTACACTGTGGGCTAATAAAGGCAGCACAAACGGTAGCAGTTACAACTGGCATAAAAATAATCCTGTATTCTGGCAGCAGTTTTATGAACAAATTCCTAATATGCAACAGTTGTATTTTGCAGGCGGAGAGAGTTTAATTATTGAAGAACACTATGAAATTTTGGAAGAGTGTATTCGTCAAGGACATGCAAAAAATTTAGAATTGCGTTATAACAGTAACGGTGTAGAATGGAGAGATGACTTGTTTGATTTGTGGAAACAATTTAAACTTGTGCGTTTTCATTATAGTGTAGACAGCATTGAGGAAATGAATGATTACATTCGTTATCCTAGCAAGTGGTCAAGGACTGCTGAAGTATTTCATATTTTAGATACACAAACACCAAGCAATACAGAAGTTACGGTTGCGTGTGCAGTCCAAGCTCTAAATATCTACTACATACCTGATTTTATTAAATGGAAATTAGAACAAGGTTTTAAGAAAATTAATATGTGGCCATTTGGCGCTGGCGGAGTAAATTATCACTTTGTTTATCATCCACCCCACTTGAATGTAAAAGTTTTGCCTAAATGGTTTAAAGAAGAATGCCGCAAGAAGTACGAAGAATTTTATCCATGGTGGGAAGCTAATTGGGAAAAAGGTGTACCAGAATGGCACAAGGGTAAAGTGACTTACGAGCAATGGCGCAATGCTAGTTATGGTATTAGTCGATTAGACGGTATGTTAAAATTTATGGAAAGCGAAGATTGGACCATTAGACTTCCAGAAATGAAAGAATTTTTAGATTTATGTGATGCACAGCGTGGCATTAGCTTTGCAGAAACTTTCCCAGAAATGAAGGAGATCTTTAATGTTTGAATTTAGTAATAGTTTGTATAACAAAATGAAATCACAGTACACAGCAATGTACGGTGGTGAATTACCAAAATTAGAATTACACCGTATTAACGGATTAGATATCCCAGTTTCTACTTCTTGGAAAAAAATTGGAGTGAATTTATCAGGTGGAGCAGATAGTGCTTGTCTCACATTCTTGTTATGTAAAATTATTCAAGATAATAAACTAGATTGTAAAATAGATGTTATCACGCATATACGTTGTTGGGATACTAGACCTTGGCAAGAACCTATATCGGAAGAAGTTTTTAATAAATTAAAATCAATGTTTCCTGACGTAATTGAAAATCGTCATACTAATTTTATTGCTCCAGGAATTGAAGATGGTGCAATGGGTAAAATTATTATGTCTAAAGGTGTGCTACGAGCTGGTGATCAAATTCAAATTGATGAATTCAATTCATATTGTATTTTCAAATATAAATTTGATGCTATATTTAATGCAACTACTCACAATCCGTTAAGCTATACAATTGACGGTGAACCGCCAGCACGTCGAATTGACACTGATAAAAAGGAACCTCTGCTAATTTTAAAAAGAAATGGTTCTCACATATTCTTACCATTTTTGTTAGTTGACAAATCCTGGATACTTGCGCAATATTACTTGTTTAAAATTGTAGATTTATATGAAACTACACGTAGTTGCGAGGGTGATTTATCTGATGCAATTGTTAGTCAGACTTTTCCAAGCCTTATAGATTATAAGTCAGGAATTCATGTTCCAACTTGTGGCAAGTGTTTTTGGTGTCAAGAACGTTCCTGGGCAGAAACAGAAATTCCTGACATGGTAGCTAGGATACCTAAATGAGTAATACATTTTGCCCAATCCCTTGGAACTTCCAAGCTATTCGTGCAAACGGTGATATGCGAGTTTGTTGTCAAGCAAATGTGACTAAAAATCAAGGTGTAATACGCAAGGATGATGGCACTGCATTTAACGCTGGCAAAGATAATTTAGACCTTGCACGTAACAACAGTATGATGAAAACAATTCGTCTTAATATGTTAAATGGTGTGTGGAACGAAGAATGTGGACGATGTAAAAACGAAGAAACAAGTGGGTTAGTTAGCAGACGCACATACGAAAATGAACAATGGAAGTTAACTATCGACGAAGCTCGTAGTAAAACTGCTGAAGATGGTAGCATATCCACTGAAGACTTTCCTGTAGTTTATTATGATTTAAGATTTGGAAATTTTTGTAATTTAAAATGTCGTATGTGCGGCCCAACAGATAGTAATGCATGGTACGATGATTGGATTAAATTAACTGGCAGTAATAAATTTAAAGATACTGGCGGAATAATGGAAATTGTTGACGGGAATGTTCCGGCTTTTGACTGGCCAGAATACGAACCATTTTGGGAACAACTTGAGGCAAACATACATAATATCCAACACGTATATTTTGCGGGTGGTGAACCCATGCTAATTGAACGTCATTATGATTTCTTAGAACGTTGTGTTGAAAAAAATGCTGCAAAACATATTATTATTGAGTACAATACCAACATGAGTACACTTCCTACCCGTGTTACAAATTTATGGAAAAGTTTTAAACAAGTTCGTGTTGGTGCAAGTGTTGATGGTATGGGTGCAATGCAAGAATATCAACGACATCCTGCTAAGTGGCAAAAGACACTAGATAATTTACACAAGGTTGATCAATTGCCAGATAATATTTTTGGTTGGTTTGCGTTCACAGTGACAGCGTATAATGTTAATCATATGATTGATTTTATGAAATGGAAATTAACAGAAAGCGGTTTAAAGAAAATAAACTTCACACAAAAACGCCCAATTATTACTCATCATGTTGCACATCATCCAAAACATTTAAATGTACGTGTCCTTCCAGAACAATACAAAAAAGATGTCACTGTTAAGTTTGTTGAGTTTGTTCAATGGGTAAAAGATAATAATTATCCTGCGCATGTAATTAAACAAGCAGAAGATATTTCTAAAGGCGTAACAAGTTATATGAACAGCGATAATTATTATGATACACACTGGAATGAATTTATAAAATACACACAGCAATTAGACAATATTCGTCAAGAAAATTTGTGCGATGTAGAACCAAAGTTTAAGGATTATATTTAATGGCTAGTTTTGATACAGTTGATTTGCTTGATGGCAATGTATTCCAAGTAACTTGGGATATTGGTCGACGCTGTAATTACGATTGCAGTTATTGTCCAGCTCATAGGCATGACAATTTTAGCCCACATGCCACGTTAGAAGAATTGATCAAAAATGCAGATTTTATGTTGGAGTATGTAAATTTGTACATGACCTATAGAGATTACAAGAGGGCAAGTGTTAGTTTTACTGGCGGTGAACCAACAGTAAATCCAAATTTTATTGCCTTTGCCAAGTACCTCAAAGAAGCATACGAGACCAAATATAAAGACAAGTACGAGTGTAATTTTGCTCTTACCAGCAATGGGGCAATGAGTAAAAAAATGGCTCAGAAAGTTATGGAAAATTTTGGACACATAACAGTTAGTTACCATGCAGAGGCTGATGACACACTTAAACAACAAGTCAGAGATCGTATGGTTCAGTTTCATAAAGAAGGTCCTGCTAATAAATGTAGTATCAGTATCAATGTGATGTTTCATGCCGCATACTTTGACGAATGTGTTGAGCTATGTGAATTTTTAGATGACAACGATATAAAATATGTTCCACGTATTATTGGCGAAGAACCAGACAGTAAAAGCAATTTTGCACATCAATACACTGAAGAACAGTTACAGTGGATGAAAGATTATTGGTCAAATAACACTAAAAAGGTACAAGCAGCATGAGTGAAGAAAAGAAAGAATTAGGTCTAAAAATAGGTAGACCGTGCTGTGGTAGTAGAACCATGTGTCTAAGTCAAGATGGTGTTGATAGAAAAAGCAAGTTTGTAGATTTTAGAGAATTTAAAGGTTGGCATTGTAGCGTCAATTGGTTCTTTATGCACATTGAACAACAAACTGATAGTGTATTCCATCATCAAACATGCCAAGCACAATTTGGTCAAACCCGCGGACCAATTGGTAAGTTAAGCGAAGGCGACAAAATTCTAAAAGAATTAGAAGAGCATTTAAAAGCTGGTACGATGCCAACAATTACATGTCCCAAACACACTTGTGGTTGTGGACTATGCGCTCCCAAAAGTTCTGATAAAAGCAAATATGAAGCTGTTATGGCTAGACACGTTGACATGAAAGTGTTTGAAAATGCTGTAGAAACAAAACCCAAAGTTATGTGGATTCAATCTTAATGAGTGATTTAAAAACATCTGCATACGACTTTACACAAATACCTTATAATGATATTGTACGTGTAGGACAACGTACAATGCTTTATAGAGACTTATTCACAGTAAGTTGGCTGTTAGGCAGATTCTGTAATTATAAGTGTAGTTACTGCTGGCCTTACGCACGAAGCGATAAAAAAGATCATAGACCAACTGAGCTGTGTTTAAAGACTGTTGACGAGATTAAACGTCAAGCTCGTGACCGAGGATTTAATAGTTTCCATTTTAGTTTAAGTGGCGGCGAACCCACGTTTCATCCTGGTTATATTGACATTTTGAATCACTTAAACAATGATTCAGAAAACACAAACTATACTAGTGTACATATGACAACGAATATGAGTCGTAGTTTAGCATGGCATCGAGATGAATATTGTAAGGCAGTTAGTAAATTTCATAGAGCAAGTATCACTGCTAGCCTGCATACTGAGCATGTAAACACAAAAGAAAAGATGAGTGAGTTTGCTGATAAATTGGAATTGTGTCAGCAACACGATGTTCAAGTAACTATTAACATGGTAATGGTTCCAGAATGGTTTGATAAAGATTATGAGAACGCATTGTATTTTCATAATCGTGGAATCAATGTAACATTAAAGCCGCAAAGCGATCCAACTGCCAGTAAGGTAGTTGACGGTTATTCTTCAGAAATGCTCAAAGTATTACACAATGGAATGCCACAACGTGGCTATACAGAAGCAAAGGCAGCAGATGCTAACTTGGTTGTTAGACCAGAACCTACATTTAAGAAAGTTCCAGATCCTATATATTCACAGGATACTATTCCTCAGCACTTTCAAGTGGAGTTTGTGGACAATAAAAAGAAAGTGTGGTATATGGATCAAGCTGAACGCTTTAATGCGTTTAACTTCAATAAGTTTAAAGATTGGGAATGTTCAAGCGGATACCGTAGTATTATTATACGTGAACCAGACGGCAGCATTAAACGTAGCTACAGTTGCCACGATGCTCCTTTAGGAAACATTGAAACTGGATTTAATTTATTTGATCACCCTAAACCATGCATTACTTCTAGCTGTGTAAGTAGTGCTGACAGTAAAATACCTAAAAGGTCGCCGGGAACAAAGTTGCCTCTGTGGCCCGGCGATAACTCCTACAACTAATTAATATGGTTTGATGCCATTGGGAACACTTCTGCAATGACTCGTCCGCACTCGCGAGCAACCAGCTGATGTTCTAACTGTGTGCCGTTTGCACTTCGTAATTCAATAAAGTGAATCCAACTACGCAAAGTACCGTTCATGTACAAGCGACTTACTGTGTTGCCTTCCGGCAAAATAGCACGAGCCTGTTCTTTAGCAATACCACGTTCAATAGCTTCAGCATAAGTTGACTTAACGGTTTCGATAATAAACTTTTGCTTGGCATCCCACCACGCTTGCAATTCAACGTCATTAGTTACAACAGAATTTTGACGATTTGTTGTATCCTGTAGACGTGCCTCACGTACGACAAAGTCCAAGTCTTTAGTAGGATCCGCATAGCGTTGACTGAACTCTTGGAAACTAAAACTACGGTGTCTTAAAATTTGCCTTGCAATATCACGTGTGGTCTCAATCTCTAAACAAGCACTTACCATCTCGAGCGGACTCCAGTGTTGATGTTTGATTAGATAGTTGATTAGTTTCTCACTAGTTTCTGTATTGAATTGATTGGCTGGGTTACTTACTCTTGCACAAAAAGCAATGAGCTCTTGTGCATCGTAAATGCCCTCACTAACCATTTCTCTACTGGCTTTGCTTGATGATATTAATTTAACTTTCATTATAATTTTCTTTTTTTAAGGAATTTTGAAGTGCCTTGAATTATATCGCTCTTTAATTTTTCAGTATTAAGTTTAAAATCTACATTTTCAATTTCGTCTTGATACTGAGCAAATAATTCGTGAATATTCTTTTCAACGTCTTGCCAAGTCATTTCTTCTTTTTTGGCAGAGATATCAATGTCCCAAGTCTTTTTATCCTTAAAATGTATCTGAATAGAATGTAAGTATTTTAAAGGAACTACATTTAACTGTATCCCTTCAAATACTTCAGGCCATCGTTCAATGACATCCTTTGAAAGTTTCTTGGATGTCATTTTTTCTTTGTCGGTACCAAGTCCTCTGCTAGTCTACGAAATTGTGCAGCTTCTTTTGCCAACTTATCTGCTTGACTGCGATAACGTTTAGCAACGATTTCTGGTGTATCTCCTTTAACTGGCGCAGTAGCATCAACCTCTGGAGCAACTGGTGGAACTTCATTTACTGTTGCAATCTCTTTTACTTCGGCAAGTTGAGTAGATTTTCCACCTGGTGGTTTGATTGCTAAGTCGTCAACTGCAACATTACGTTGTTCAGCAATAATAACGTTTAACTTGTCTAATCTTACTTTGGCAGAAAAGTTAGGTATCATTTCAATTGCATCAGTTGGAACTTTAATTAACTTACCCTGTGTATGCAATGCGGCAAGCATAATACTGCCATCTGGGAATTGCTGACGTGCAAGCACTTCTGCAAATTCATTTGCCGATTGAGCAGCAGAAGACTCGACGATACTAATAAGTGCATCATGTTGAGATTCTGGTAAATTTTCTGTTGGGATTACTAGGCAGCTGTAAGCATCGCCTGGCAGTGTTCTATATGCTACTAGACACTTTCTGCCAGAGTCAATAAACTTGGCTACGTGTTTTAGATCATTCATTTTTTTGTTGTCCTTTTGCGGCTACTTGAGCTAAGAAGTTTGATAATTTATTATAAACCTTACCAACAGCTTCCATCTCGTTTGCCTTAAATGCACCGCGAGAACTTGCGATGTCGATGATCTGCTTCATAGAGCTTAGATCATTAATTGTTAAATCATTGTCAGGTGCTTGTGCGGTTTCCGGCGCAGTTTCCTGTACTTGTTCTTTAGTTTGTTCAGTCATAGTATCTCCTTAATAACGACATTGTGATGTCGTTATTATATAGCCGTATTATATTTTAGGAGTTACAGATTTGAATATGCAAGCAAAAAGAAACTGATTTCTTTTTCGTGCTCAAATCCAACTTTTGTGACGTAGATGATAGAGTTAGTTGAATCTAGCTCAATAGCTTGCCCAACATAATATCTGCCGTTCAAGTTGTTAAAGATCCAATTATCTATTGTTTTTACATAAGTGGGGTTGTACTTGGGTACAGTCATGTAATAGAAATGATGAGCGGGAAAATCCACTCTCCTTAGATCCAACAAATTTAAAGGATTTGGTTTACCATTTTTTATTGCCATCTCGCTCTCTTATTTGAATTCGTAATAAGCATGAGAGCCAAATGGCGGAACAATAGAATCATTCCCGTGAATAATAAACAATGTATCGCAGTAGTTTTCGTCTCCCCATGAGTCCCAGGGATATCCATCAGTAAACATGATAAACTTTTTAGGGTTGATATCGTATTTTTTCATGTATTCCCAATTGGCGTCAAAGTCTGTACCACCGCCACCTTTAACTTCGTAATTGAGAATATCTTCTCCACTGTAGCCGTCAAAGTCTTGTTCGTTATACACTTTGGTATCAAAGCACCACAATTTAATTTTGTAGTCTTTGTACTCGTCCATAATACCCTTGACTTCGCTAATAAAGTCTTTTGCTTGATCATCGCCAATAGAACCAGACATGTCAATAGCAATAGCAACATCAATTGTTTCGTCAAATTTCATACCAGGCAAAATAGCACCTGACATTTGCCCTTTACGGCTTGGACGTGCAAATGTATAATCGTTCCTAATTAAACTTTGAATTTGCTGACGTAACAGTTCACGCCAGTTCATTTTAGGTTCTGTAAGTTCTTTAATCATACGTGCAATATTGGCTGGAGTATTACCTGCACCCGCCGCATTTGCAGCCTGCATGGTAGCTTCGCGAATTTCGTCACGGATTTGTTTGAGTTCTTCTTTTGTGTACTTTGGACGACTTTCTCCGTCTTTAGGATCTTTCTCCCAGTCAATATGTTCGTCAAGCAACTCTCCTAATGCGGCAAGTTCCTGTTCGTCCATAGTGTCATAGATCTCGTCATACACTTGTTCTGCACTCTTCCCATAATGTTTTGGATCATGGAAGATTTTAATCTCTGGAGGTTGTTCTCCAATATGGTCACGAATTAATTGACCGTTAACGCAATAGTCTGCGGCAATGTTAAAAATACGTGCTTCACGACCTTCACGTCTACCCATGTGGTCAAAAACATTGTGAAGAATTTCGTGTGCAACAACAAACTCTACTTGTTTGGTAGTAAGGGTTTCAAAAAACGAACGACTGTAAAATAAATGGCGACCATCAGTTGCCGCAGTTTTACACCAGTCGCTAGCGTCTACAACCTTAAGACGTGTTGCCATATTGCCAAAAAACGGATGGCGAAGAAGTAAGCCCACACGAGCTACGATAATTTTGTCTACTACGGGGTCTAGACTGTGTTGCATGTTCTGCTCCTAAGTTGCTATAGTATATATTATAACACCGCCCGAAGGCGGTGTCAATCGGTTTATTTCAACGTTTTTCTGTTGCAGCCGAAATATACTTACCAAATTTGGCATGGAAATCATCAAAGCATTTGATCTCATCTGGATCCAACGGCAAGTTGTATTGGGTAAGAGCAAGTTTGGTGCTCATAATAACCAACTCAGTTTCAAAATTATTCATAATGAATTCAAAGAAACAGTTAACTTGATCGTTCCAATTTTTAACGTTCTTATCGCTAGAATCTTTAAGTTCATAGCACAAACTAACAGCTAACGAATACATTGCAGAGATTTCTTTTGAATCCATCTTTTTAACTTTGCCAGTCAAAATGTCTGTAGGATTTGGCATCTTACTAGCAACCTTTCGGTGAGCCATAAATTTAATAGCAAGACCTTCACCAACTGCACCCGAAATCAAATCAGTTAATGTGTTGTCATCAGTGTCGTCATCTTCAAGCAATTCGCTTACAAATGTCCAGCTACGTGGGGTAGCAAACGCACGGCTTGAACTTTTTGGATCAAAGTCGTACAAATCCTTTTTAGAGAAGGTCAAAAAGCCAACAACGTCTTTGTGAATACGATTTTCTGTAGCCCAAAAACTGTAGTCTTCCCAGTCTACACGCATTTCCAAGTGAATAAAACGATTGGCCAATGGAGCTGGCATACGATAAGTTACACCCTTATCTGCTTCGCGATTTCCCGCCGCAACAATAAGAACGTTATCTGGAAGTGCATAAGTACCAACTTTACGATTCAAAATAAGTTGATAAGCCGCCGCTTGTACTGCTGGCGGAGCAGAGTTCATTTCATCCATGAATAGGATGATGTGTTTGTGATTTTTAGCAAAATCTTTGCTAGGCAATTCGCCTGGAGGCGCCCAAACCATTGTGTTAGCATTTGAATCAAAATATGGAATACCCTTAATATCAGTGGGTTCCCAAAGACTCAAACGAACGTCAATTACGTGAGCGTTCATATCTTCGCCAAGTTGTTTGACGATGTCGGATTTACCAATACCGGGAGGACCCCATAGGAACAAAGGACGACGTTTTGCAAATCCTTTGCTAATAGCTTTTTTGGCTGCTTTTGGGCCAACTGTACGTGAAATAATCTCGCTCATTTAATTTTCCAATCTTAAGTTGAGGGTTGTTGTTTAACTGTCTATGTATGTATTATACGGCAATTCCACAACAAAGTCAATAGGAAATTGGTTAAATCACTCAGATTCTTTTCGTGCGTTGATGGCTTTTACAAGTCCGTACTTTCGAATGTCGTCCGAAAACAACATTAATTCAAATGCTTTTTTTTCGGAAAAAACGGTTATGCTTTGATTGGTCAAGTAGTACGGACAATCGATAAATTGATCAAAAAATATGATCGTTTGTGGACTTAGCTCCACGTGCTCAGTAAAAGGAATTTCGTATTCTTTTAGGTCTAATACTGAAGTTACGTGTTCGTATCCAGCATCAGTAAGGCGCAAGCCGCCTTTGTCTTTTGTTCTAGTGTTTTGCCACCACATTCTGTGATGTATTTTTACATTAGCTTCATCTAAGGATTTTTCTTGTTCTTTTAAAAAAATCTTAGTATAGGCTAGTGAATTGATCATTTCAATACTTGGCCAGTTGTTAGAACTGTTACTTGAAAATCACTACATCCAAATGTTAAGTTTAATTTTTTTGCCAAATTGATAGCATGGCCTGGATTACTAAATGCAACTTTCTTATACTTAGGTCCTGGGTAACTTGTGATATTACTAAAGCTCTTTAAATTAAAAGGTGCGCCTTTATAGAAAACAGCCCAAATGGCATCGGCTTCTAAAACTTGTTCACATTTATAATTTTTTTTATTAACGTGCTCTAACAGCACTTTTGGCTTTGGTCTTGACATCTATGCGTATCCTCAAATATACGCATATATTTATCCTATAACTAGTCTTTAAAACCGCCGCCGTCGAGCTCAACAGTAACGGTTTCGTTAGTGGATTGCTTCAAAATGTGCAAAAGATTTTCATAGTCTTGCGTTAGCTTACTAGTTACTTCACCGAGAGTGAATGCCAGCAATTTAGCAGTTCTAATGTCTAGTTTTACTTCTTTTTGCTGGCTCATATCAGCCATTTTTACTTGTTGAATAAATTGCTGTAAAGGTATTGTATTAATGGGGTTACTTGACATTTGCCAGTACCTCTTTAGATTCTTCTTCAGTTAAATATGGACCTGAAAATTCATAACGTTCAATAGTAATCAATTTTGGACAAAAACTTCGTACCCAATTTTTAGGAAATTTAATTACATAATGTCCAGCACAGAATAAACTTTTACTTTGATTACTTTTAGTGAACAATGGCAGCTTACGTCTAACATCATACATTGAGTTATACGGTTTCCATTTAGTAGGATAACCGTGACATTCATTTTCATTGCTGTGCGAAACAGTTGTTTTAATTCCTTTTAAGAAAAAGTTATCACCAAACTTCTGTGTAATCTCTGACTTTTTACTAAAGTAAAGTTCGCCGTTTTTAGCACTCAACATGTATTTGTTGTTTTCGTTTTTATGTAGTGTTCCAACACGTTCACCGTCTTGTTCTACTACCCACAGCTTGCCATCTACAATTGGCTTAGCATGAAGATCTGTCATATTAGTTGTCCAAGTCCATTGTGTTCCACTCTTTGATTACTTCAAGTAGTTCTTGTTCTGTGTTGCAGACCGTTTTGGAATTTTTCCATTCTTCCTTCTTGTCACGCCCGCCAATTTCAACCATCCACGCATTGTCGTATCGATTGATAGTAATTGATTCATTTACTTTTGCTAATTTAGTTAATTTTGCCATTTTATTTCTCCTGTTGTAATTTGCGCCATGTTACCGCTGACTCAGGGTAACGTGATTGGAATGGATCTGCATACTGTGTAATGTTGTCAGTAATTTTCTTCAAATCATACAAATTGCAGAACTTTAGCAGTCTAATACCTACTTGATCAATAGATTTAGGAACTGCTTGTGCGTCAATTGTTTCGTTAATTATTGTGCGAATTTCTTTAGGCTGTGCTGCCAAATCAATCAGTACACGATTTCGTTCATAGTCTTCTAGTACACGATGTTCTTCGCCATTATGGTCGACCCAACGTTGCAACATCATGTTGTTCCACGCGAAGCCCTTGTCTTTGCGGTCATTATATGCTTCTTGTAGTTTGTTTACACGCACTTTAGGATATGCACTAAACACATTATCAGTGGGGTCGCCACGCATACATTTTTGGAATAGTAACCATTCTGGATTTGGGATCTCTTTTTGCTCTTGTGTTTTCTTATCAACTACACGCTTGCCCTTAGCATCAAATATACCTTCGTGAGTGATAGTTGTTTCCATTACGCCATTATATTGTTTCACATTTGGAGAAATCAATTGTACAAAATCTGTATCTGTTGAAATGATAATATGATCATCATTAGGATGACTTTGTATGAAACCAGCAATTAAGTCGTCTGCTTCTAGTTGTTGATGTTGTAATACTGTACAGTTTGTTTTTTCTGCAATAAACGTTTTAAACGTATCAAACGCTTCCCAAAATACTGTTTCTTCTTCAGCTTCTTTTTCAGTATGTGCGGCACGTGCTTCGCTACGATTACGTTTGTACGGGGGATAATGATCTTTACGCCAGCTACGACCCTCGAGGCAGAACACTACATGATCGCCACCAAAGTCATTCCAAGCCTTCTTGATACTGTTAAGAGTAATGTGGAATGCCATACCTAGTTTGATATCAGCACTGCCATTAATCACATGTCTCGCTCTAAAGAACGTATTTGCCGTATCAACTAAAATGTATTTCATTTTACCTCTGCTTTTCCGTCTGCAAGTTTACTTACGTTAATGTAGCCAGCACCTCTAGAAGCATCCTGACCTTCATCGCTTAATATGTTACGAGCTAAGTCTCTAAACCAGCGATCCACAATTTCCTCATCTGGATCACCGTCATAACCATATCCTTCTTGCTTTAATTGTACTACAAAAGCATCGTTCCAGTCAAGCTCAAAAAAGCCGTTTCTTACATTATCTTTGTTGACATGTGTATCCAAAACAGAAACCCAAGGCTCGCCCTTACGTGTAGCACGTTCTTTTGGAGTTGATTTGGCAAGCTCTGCTTTGGTTTCTGCGTCAGCCGCCTCTTTCAATCGTTGTTCTGTTAACTTTTGAGCAACTGCCGCTTCAGCTTTTGCCATTGCTGTTGCATCTTCAATTGCTTTAATTCCAGTAATCTTTTTTATAAAGTTTTTAATCATTTGATCGTTTCCATATGATATGTTAATGTTTCTAACGGGAATATTGGACTAATTTTATTCTCGTAAAATTCTAAATTTGATTCAGCAAACGGTATTAACAATTTTTGGAACCAAGTTTGATCAATTCCTTCGTTAAATGTTTTTCGATGCATTTTAAATTTACAAGGACTGTACTCATACCGTTCATGATAAGTGTGCCCTTGTACAAAATAACTCAATGTATCTACTGTGAAAAAGTGAACATGTGTTGGATCAACACAAGCCCATTTACTGCGGAAGTACGGCACAATAATAGTAACAGTAGCACCTGGTTTGGTTATGCGATGAATTTCTTCCATTGCTTTAACAATGTTGTTTAGATGCTCTAGTACATTATCTAAATGTACCACATCAAACTCTCCATCCACAAACGGCCATGGAAATACATCTAAATTGTGTACTACATCAGCACCAACATTTTCGTTAATGTCTACAGTAACAATTGTATCTCCTGGATTTCCAGGTCGTTCCTTTTTACCGCAACCAAGTACTAGTAATTTTGCCATTAAGTTCCCCACTCATTTTTAAATAACGGTACTTGTAATCTGTCACTATAACGTAATCCGTTTTTCATAGCTAATATTGCTACGTTTTTATTATTCATTGCGTAGACACTTTCTACACCGCCTACTGGCATTAGATAAACATGCCCTTTAAATCCTGCCGCACGGAATTCGGTAATAGCACGTTCAGCATCAGCAAAGTCTTGTTCAGTAGCAATAACAAATTTTAGATATGCTGTGCCAACTTCCTCATATTCGCAAACTACTTCTGGAAGTATTGCTTCTTCCCACACTTCGCCACTACACGGAAGTTTAGCACTCACACTAAATGTAAGTTCTCTGCCTACTACACTATTCCATTTTCTTAAATATTCTTTAAACTCTGGAGTAAGACGTTGAGTACCATTGGTTTCAAACGTAATTTCTTTCAAGTCACGCATCTTAGTGTTATTAATCAAATCTGGATAAGCACGTTGCCAACCCAGCAAAGGCTCACCGCCTGTAATAACCAAGTGTTCATCTTTCCAATGATCCTGTGGAAGAATTTCCATAATGCGATCTGCGATTGCTTCACTAGTAAGCATTGGACTAAGTTCTTTAAACTCTGGCATCCAGCTAGCATAACTGTCACAGCCCGTACTAACAAGCGGAAGCTCTTCGTACTTTTGAAAAGGTGTAACCAGACTATGTGTAGCCGCAATACCAGCGGCCTCCATGCTTAATTCACCACGCGGCATACCAAAGCCTGCACATTTAAAGTTACAACCAAATGTACGCAAGAAAACAGACGGTACACCCATGTAACGTCCTTCGCCTTGTATACTATAAAATAATTCTGC
>Ga0114975_10000035_pt1 | contig 90461 bp, 143 predicted proteins | sample S_130626_EF_Meta_FD_87031 | JGI IMG/M metagenome (GOLD analysis project Ga0114975, IMG submission 87031) | Freshwater microbial communities from Lake Simoncouche, Canada to study carbon cycling - S_130626_EF_MetaG | ecosystem: Environmental > Aquatic > Freshwater > Lake | place: Lake...
ACGTTTGAAGCAATCGAAGGTTCAACTTATAAACAATTGAAAATGAACCCCCAGAAAGACCCAAGCAAACCAGCTTATTGGGTTGACGAAGATGGGAAAAAAGCACATTATGAACGAATTAAAAACGGACACAGACTTTTTGCAAAGTACTATTTCGGACTCTGGGATTAATTTCCTCTTGCAAAATGTTTGAAATGTTGTATAATGTAGGTTCTTAAAAGGAACGAATCGAATGATCCCTACTATTTTTATTGACATGGATGGCGTACTAGCTGACCTTCATTATGGAATCACTGAGCTTAGTGGTGATCCATCTATCACTGATTACCGCAGTGCCTTATTTAAGACATGGCTACCTGCTTATGTAGAAGCCAATGGTTTTGCAAAACAACCTCCTATGCCAAATGCTGCAAAGCTAGTTGAATTCCTAACCAAACTTCATAAGAAGGGCAAGGTAAAGCTTGCTATTCTCACATCACATGGTGAATTCTACGAACCCTTCAGCGAAGTAATTCGCCAGAAGAAAGTTTGGTTGGAATGGACTTTTCCTGAATTGAACAAAATTCCTTTTTGTGCAACAGCATCTGGTGCTGACAAAAGCATTCTTGCTAGCCCAACTACTCTATTGATCGATGATCATGCTAAGAACATTATCCACTTCACGAATGCTGGTGGTCATGGTATTGTCTATGAAGATCATCATATTGAAATCCATTTTATTGAAATTCTTGAATTTTTGGGAGCACATCAAACTCATGTATAATCGTAAGCTAGATAGTCAACGTGTTATCAATGCACTTCGTGCCAGTGAAAATGCCAAGAATCAATGGTTCAAGGATTACTGGTATGGAGTAGCCTCCAAGCTTTGTAAGAAATACACATGAGTAAAATCGGTTTTGTTGCTGGCGCATTTGATCTGCTTCATGCTGGCCATATTCTTATGCTAGCAGAAGCCAAATCAAAATGTGATAGATTAATTGTTGGTCTTCATACTGATCCAACAATTGATAGACTTGAAAAAAATAGACCAATTCAGTCTACATTTGAAAGATATCTACAACTCAAAGCATTGAGATATGTGGACGATATTATTCCATATGACACTGAAGAAGATTTGTTGAATATATTGGCGAACACTCAGATTGATATTCGTTTTCTTGGCGATGACTATCGTGACAGTAAATCGTATACTGGCTTTGGATTAGATATGCCAATTTATTTCTGTAAAAGAAAACATAATTATAGCTCAAGTGAACTAAGAAATCGCTTGACAAAGGAATTGTAAGGTCTTACCTTACATGTTGGTTTAACTGAGCCACAATTTAAATCAGTCGTATCTTAAATAATATTGGAGTATAATATGAAGAATTTTGTAATTAGTACTGCCGTTGCTGCACTAGCAATTGTTGCCACCCCTGCTTTTGCTGGTGACTTTTCTGGCCCTCGCCTAGAAGCCACTGCTGGCGTTGACAATGTTGATCGTGGCGTTGATCCAACTGACGTATCATACGGCGTTGGTGCTGGCTATGACCTTCAGTTTGGTAAGGTAGTTGCTGGTATTGAAGCTAGCGTTGATAATGTGTTTGATCGCCGTGATGTTGGCGTTGGTGCACGTCTTGGTTATGTTCTAAATGAGAACGTACTCCTCTTCACTAAGGTTTCATACTCAAACTGGAAGCCAACCAATCGCCTAACACTTGAAGGTGTTCGTGTAGGTGGCGGTCTTGAAGTGAATGTCGCTGGTCCAGTATATGCAAAGGTTGAATACCGCTATACTGACTTCGAAGGTGCCACTGGTAAGCATGGTGGCCTTGTCGGTCTAGGCTATCGTTTCTAAGGGGTTGTTCCTCCCTCAGTAAACTTGACCCCTCTGAATTTATTTTCAGGGGGGTCTTTTTTTGTGTTGACACGAATCGTAAATGATTCTATATTCTCTTTATCAACACAGAGAGGAACTACCAATGACCAAGTTTGTTAAAGAAAACTTCACCAACTCTGGCGGTTATGTTACCTATGGCGAAGATCGCAAGTTTGTTGCACGGTTTAAGTATGCTAGGGATGGCGTTAGCTCGTTCATCGCTTTCCTGATCAAGAACTTCACAGTTGAAGAATACTTTGCACAGATGGATAAGGGTCTTGCTCCTCTTCAGATTGTTGAGTTCAAAGGTTATCTTCTGCCGCACATCAAGAAGTGGTTGAAGCAAGCTGGCTACGAAACTTCGAAGGCTGGTTTCGACAAGTATATTGAAGATAAAATTAATTTACGAAAGGCGGCATAAACCGCTTGACACGAATCACAAATAGTTTTATATTCACATCATCAAAACAAAGGAATTAAAAATGGCTTACGAAAATTGTCAAGTTGCTAAGGAAGCAGTCTACACCGCAATCGGCATTAACGATCAACGGTTTGACGGTATGTGGGTTTGCGTTGATATAACTGAGATGTACACATCTGGTTGGAGACAACAACGTACTGGTCGTTTTCAGGCTCGTATTTCTAGCCCTTATCGTGGCCGTGTTACTCGTGATACTATCCTGCGTACTCGCAAGGAACTGAATAACGAATTTGATATGGCTGCTATTAAGGATGCTGTTGTTGCATATGTTACTGAAAAGAAGCGTCAAGATGCTGATGATAAGGCTCGTATGGCAACTGTTGCTTCTAACAGGTCTATCGTTAAGGATACAAAGGCGCTCTATCAAGGCAAAACCTATGTGTCGGATTATTTTAACGGTACCTGTGCAATATATTCTTCTGAGCATGAAGAAGGCAAAATTCGCTTGAAGTGGGATTTTGGTTCTGTCGATGCTGAAACTGCTGCAAAGATTATGAACCTGATCAATGAGATTGGTGCATAATTTTTTTAAAAAATATTCTTGACAGATGAAGTTAGTTGGAATATATTAACTTCATCGAAACAAAGGAACTACATCATGAAGATTTTTGAAAAAGGTTTGGACCATCTTATCGCTGTTGTAGAGCACGAAGTTATCTTCATGTTCTCTGATGCAGAAGAAATTGGTAGCTCAGACATTAGCTGTTGCGTTCGGAGTGTTCTTCGTAATTTCTACGATAACATTGATGAAGCTTCTAACCCTGAATGTGTTGCTGTTCGTAATTGTATCAGCAACACCCTCTCCACTGTTTTAAGGAAGTAAAATGTTTAAGATTTCTGATAATAAAGGTTTTCAAATCACCTTCGACAATGGTTACACGGTGTCTGTACAGTTTGGTGCTGGCAACTATTCAGATAACTATAGTCTTGGCATTATGGAATATTATGGTAAGCCTGTGCCGCCATCATCTACCGCTGAGACTGCCTTGTTTGGTCCTGATGGAGAGTTTGTCGAATACAAGGGTGATGATGTTCAGGGTAGACAAACCCCTGAAGATGTGCTAGAGCTTTTGAACTATGCTGCTGGCATAGTGGTTGAAAGGGACTAATATGGTTGGTGATTATTTTGGACATGATACCACTCTCGCTGCTGCTGTGGACTATATCAGTCATGGCTTTGCACGTGATCTAGAAGACTTTGCAATCACTGCTGATGTAGACCCTTCGTGGGAACTTGAAGTAGTTGTTGCATATGTTGATCGTGTCAATGGCCTTAGCGCACTATACCCAAAGATGCCTGATATCATCTGATGGATATCTCATTCATTGGGATTACTGGAAAAAAAGCACAGAGGCTGAAAGATGCCTCTGTGTTTTATGCTGAACTCATGATGGATAAACGTATAGTTCGTAACACATATCTTGAGATAAATTTTGTTGATGACTATGAATTTCTAGGTCAGTGCCTACCAGAAGACGATAATAAAAACCCAAGATATTTCACTATCATCCTGCAAAAAAATAAAGAACTTTTCAGAACACTTGCTCATGAGATGGTACACCTAAAGCAGTATTCTATGGGTGAATTATCATTTGACAAAACTGAAACTTATTGGTATGGTAAGTCATGGAAGCCAAAAGGTAAGCAACACAAGTATTTTGATTCGCCATGGGAGATAGAAGCTTATGGACGTGACTTTGGCTTGTATTATCGCTGGCTTGAATATGAAGAAAGATTGAATAATGTCTAATCGTTTTGTAATCAGTGACACACACTTTGGTCACACTAACAGTTGGGAGAAGTTTAAGCTTCCTAGCGGTGATCCTCTGCGCCCATTTACTTCTACTGAAGAGATGGATGAGACGATGGTTGAGCGTTGGAATGCTGTTGTTCGTCCACAGGATACTGTGTATCACCTTGGTGACGTTGTGATCAATAGGAAGTCGCTGCATCATGTCAAGCGCCTAAATGGTAAAAAGCGTCTGGTTCGTGGTAATCATGATATCTTCAAAGATGCTGATTATCGTGAGGCTGGTTTTGACTCGTTGTATGGTGTTCGTGTGTTTGTGGATCAGTTCATCCTGAGCCATATCCCACTACACCCTGACTGTGTGACTGAACGCTTTCGTGTGAATGTCCATGGGCATCTTCATGCAAATGAGGTTACACGTGATGTAATCGTTCGCCCTGATTCTCGTTTTGACACTGAGCATGAGTTTTATAGACTGCAATCAAAAATTGATCCTCGCTATCTGTGTGTCTCTGTTGAGCACACTGACTATCGTCCTCTGTCATTTGATGAAATTGAGGCTCGTATCAAGGCTCGTTGGGAAGAAACTGGATACACCAAATCGTGGATTTGATTAAGCGTATCCAGTTCGTGCATGGGGTAATGGAAGTGGACCAAATTAATGTTTATTAATACACCAACTGATGGCTATTGGCTCAAGGAAGATGGTATCAAGAAGGCTGAAGAGCTTTATGGTGCCAAGTACATGGGCTTTTGGTGCACAAAGCGTCTTAATGGCAACTGGAATGACACTCCTGTAGAGGTATTCTATCAGCCAAATCCCGATACTGAGAAGGGCCATAGTCATTATTTTGGGTTGTATAAGCAACTGTTAACTGGTGTTTTGTTCATCATTGATGCTAAGTCTGCATTTTCTGATCCTATTATGGGTATTGAGACTGAAGATGGTGAGGTGATTGTATCTCGCTATCGCCATGATTATGTCGAGAAGGACAAGTACATGGTTGATGGTGGGCGTGATTATTTTCGATCAAGTGGTGGACCAGTTGTACGTATTCGTGTAGAAGGTCCAGAGTTTGTCATTGAAAGGGTTGTGAAGTAATGTTTTTTCTTGGTATGATGGTTGGTATATGTATTGGATATGCGCTGCTTGCAATCTTTGTTGTTGGCAAAAGTGGCGACAACACAGTATATCGTGATCATGTAGAAGCCTTTGATGATGGTGTATCGTATGGTCTTAATCTCAATAGAGACAATGGTTCTATTCTTGCTGTCAATGGTGATGAAATCATGGTACAGTATCAGGATGGAATGATGAAGCGTTTTCGTGAGGTGACAGGTGACTAAGATCAAGATTGTCATTGACAAAGATAAGGCAGACATGTTATATTCTGAACTTACTAAGTTACAGGCTTGGCATACTGGTTGGCGTGAAGCAGGTAAGCTTTCTCCACCCGGTTCAGAAGCAGTGTGGCAACTTAGGAATATAATCAAGCAAGGTAAGGAAGTAAAATAATGGATTATCCTGATGCAAAGAAGCACCTGATTGTAAGTCTCGTAAAGAGCAGCCTTCGTATTATTGGTAGTCTTATTGCTCTGCTTAACTATAGCACTTTACAAAATGCTATGATTATTCTTGCAGCTACCTATGGTCTGGCTGAAGCTGTTGGTATTTACGAAGAGTTGGTCTAATGCCTATCAAGTATGAGCAGTGGCCACAACGTCCAATTGGTGGACAACATGTTGGTACTGGACCAAATGGTATTAAGGGTACTCATTATATTGGTGAGTACCCTACAGGCATAGAAGCTTTCTGTGAGTACCATCGCAGCCAACATAAAAATCGTATGGCTGTTCAAGAGATGATTGAATGGGCGCTAGCTAGTGCAAACATAAAGGAACCAACTGATGGCTAAGATTGTATACCCTGAAGAGATTATGTCTGCTAAGATTAAACAATTTGAAGTAGAACTTGAAAATATTATTTCTCTGACTGATGAACCTCTTTCAAATCCACTTGAAGTAGGATTTCGACATTCGCCTCTTACACCAAAAGAGCAAATTGAACGCTTGAAGGAAGTATGCGCTGTTGTTAATATTTGTGCACGTGCAGCATTAGGATCGAATTGAAATGAATCTTGAGATTGAAGCACATGAAGGCGAACTTAAAAAGTTAAGAAGTGAGAATGAATTGTTTAAAAAGATATTTTCTCATACATTCGCTGCTGAGAAACTTGGAGACACATTCTTTATCTGTGGCGAAAGCGGTGAAAAGGATCAGAACAATCTCCCTAAACAGATTCATATCTGTCCTGCATATGGTGTGGATTGGTTTCAAATATATGAGCGTACAAACAATGCATGGGGACCAGAGTGGTAATCAACGAATTTCCGTCACCTGTATAAATAATATTGACGTAAGCCATTTAACAGATAAGGAAATTCCATGAAGAAACTACTAATTGCCCTACTGCTAATCTTAGCACCATCTACTGCATTCGCTTCACAATGTGATCAATTCTTTCCAAATGGTAAAGAGATTGTAGTACCAAAGACTGTGGTTCTCTGTAACTCATTCTTTGTTACTGTGTATGATCCTGCTAATCAAGCTAATGTGTTTTCTTCTGAAATTGCACAGGCAAGAACTGCCAAGACAGTAAGAACAAATGATTTTCGTCCAGACAAGCGTATTGCTAATGCGCCTACACCAGACGATTATACCAACACTGGATATGACCGTGGCCACATGGTTCCTGCTGCTGATGCTGATGAGCCTATTGAGATGAGCGAAACATTCCTCATGACCAATATGACACCACAGCTACCTTCAGTCAATCGTGTTGCATGGAAGAACCTTGAAGAGCGTGTACGTTCTGTGCCGTTCACATATGTTGTAACTGGTGCTCACTACCCTACCAATCCTACTCGTATCGGTAAGCGTGGTGTTCCTGTTCCTGACATGCTATACAAGGTAGCGTTCTTTGCTGATGGAAAGACTGCTGTCTACATTGTAGACAATGTTGTTCCTAAGTCAACTATTTCAACAATGTCGCTTGAAAAGCTAGAGGATATCCTTGGCTACAAATTAAGGTAATTATGTGAGAAATTTATATAGATTTGGTCTGTGTCTATTGATGGCTATGTTTTTTAATGAAATGCTTTGGTTCAATAGTACAAACACAGACGTGGCTAACTTTTCACTTATGGTTGGCTTCCTGTTGCTGCTTGAAAAACTTTTGATTTCAATTACATTTGAGCACATACAGAATGAGATTAGAAAGGCTAAGGAAAATAAAAAATGACTGATTGGCATAAGCGTTTCCTTGATCTATGTGAACATATTGCCACGTGGTCAAAAGACCCTAGTACAAAACTAGGCTCTGTTATTGTAGATGACAAGAAGCGTATCGTTTCTGTTGGTTACAATGGCTTTCCACGTGGTGTAGATGATCGTGATGATCGTTATAATGACCGCCCAACAAAATATCTATTTGTGGCACATGCAGAGCGAAATGCTCTTGACAATGCGCCTATGATGGTAGATAACTGTACTCTGTATGTTACCCTACTACCATGTAATGAATGCGCTAAGTCGATAATTCAAAAGGGTATTACTACTGTGGTGACATATCGCCCAACAAGGGAAGATGTGTTCAATTGGAATATCACTCTATCCATGTTTAATGAAGCAGGGGTTGAAGTGATTTATGTGGAGAATGAAAATGCTTAAGACCCTTTATGATAATTTTATCATTGCATTTTTTTCCTCAATCTTTGCTGCTCTTACAATTTTGATTGTAACTGGTGTGAATTGGGGATATAATGGATTTTGGTTTAATACAATTTTGTTTACGATCATTTTCACAATCGTGGATTTGATTAAGCGTAAAATGGAGAAGTAATATAATGGCAATTGAAGATAAGGAACTGTTCGTTAAGACAGTTAAGGATATCATGATTCCTGTAGCGTGTGGGTTGGGATATATTTTTCTCACTCTATTGCTAACGACAATGTGGTTTCCATTCTTTTTCATCATGGTTATGATCGCCTTTGGAGGCATCATCACGTTCTCTACATATAAAGAACGTCTAAGAATTAAAAAGCATGACGAAGAGCTTGAAAAACTTTATAGTACTACTCGTCATCGCTGATAAATAGATCGAACCACTGCCTATCGGTTGTTGGTTAATCGAGGTTTTCATGGTTGTGCCAGCGTAGCAAAACAACCATGTCCTTACGCCTAATGGGTAAGGATTTTAACACTCGCTTAATAGGAGCACTAGTATGAATTATATTAACTTTCCATCTGCTAAAGACTTTGACAAGTTTTTTGTAGGATTTGAGCCTCTTGTAAAGAAGATGGCTGAGAACACAGAGCAAGCAGTAAAGTTTGCATCAAAGTATCCCCCATACAACATCAAGAAGATTGATGAAAACAAGTACACCATTGAAATGGCTGTTGCTGGATTTGGTAAGCAAGACATTGAAGTCGAACTTGCTGGAAGCAATCTTATTGTTAAGGGTAATGTCCAATCCGGCGAACCTGCTGAACAAGATTCAAAGGGTGAATGGACTTGGCCATCCTTTATATACCAAGGTCTTGCAATGCGTCCTTTCACACGTCAATTCACACTTGCTGATAACGTAGAGATTAAGAACGCTGAACTACTTAACGGAATTCTTAAGATCGTTCTGGAAGCTATTATTCCAGATGAAAAGAAGCCAGTTAAGATTGAAATTGCTGAACCAGAAACAAAGGGTAAGTAAATGCCAAGCGTATTAACTGTATCAAGAGTGGGTCATATTGTCACCCTTAGTGTTTTGGCAATCTTGATGTTTACCTTTATAGCATCTATCTTGTAAGAAGGTATAATAAAATGAAAAGGCAACTCTGGTTTACACTTGGCATTCTATCTCTAGGGATGGCTTATGTCGGTATTGTAACACCGGGGTTGCCTTTTTCTCACTTTATCGTATTTGCAGCATTCTGCTTTAGTAAAAGTTCTAAGCGTATGCATGATTGGTTGTATAATCACAAACTGTTTGGTCCATTCTTAACAAACTGGACAGAGCATAAAGTATTTCCATTGAAGATGAAATATATGATGGTGGCTATGATGAGTTCATCTCTAGCCATTCTATGGTTTACAACACACAATTGGAAAGCAGCATTGGGTACAGGTATCACTATGGCTATCGTAGCTATATGGTCTTGGAGATATCCATCTACTGTTGAAGAAGCTAAGGCAAAGAAAAAGGGGAGCTAAAAACTCCCCTTCCCCTTTATACCCTATAGGGTATATTTTTATTTTATACCCTATAGGGTATATTATGCCCAACCAGCAAACTGCTGTGTCTTCTTAATACGATCATCAAGACCATGTGTACCACCATTAACTCTCTTGGAGATTTGTGTGATCACAGGGACACTGATGCCCTTATCGGCAACTGCTAGCAATGAATTTTTACGGAAGAACCATAGAGCAGATTCAAACGCAAGTTCACCAGCAACGATATCAGGATTAGTCAATACGTCTGGGCGACCAACAGCGGCTGCAAATGCAGTGTAGTTGTCTTTCCCGGTTAATTGAATAGGTCCACGTCCACGAAACTTATAGCCATCACCTGAGCTTTCAGGTCCATTGCCCATACGACTTGCATAAACCTTATTAGCAATTTTTTCTGGCTTACGTGCATATCCTGCTGTTGAAGCAATAGTAGGAAAGTACTTCTTAAAGATACCATTGAGTCCCTTATCTGAGTAGTTAAGGTTTTCGCTGAATGCCTTGAAGTTTCCAGACTCATGTGCACACTGTCCAAAGAAGTGAGCAGCCTGATTGTTTGTTAGTTTGAAGAAGTCACGAGCAGCCTTATAAGTGCCCGGTCCCCATTTGCCATCTGCGGTGATGCCACACTTAGCTTGAAGCTGAGCCAATGGACCCAATCCTGAAGCTGCCTTTGGTGCAGCAGTAGCAACAGTTGCTACTGCTGCGGCTGTCACAGGAGCACCAGCGTCCTTTGTTGTTGAAGGATCAAAGTCTGCAACAGGAACATAAGTTGTTCCACCAGCCTTTGTCTTCTTAGCAATCAGACGTTGCTTACGATTGCCGCCTTCCTTCTTGATTGATGTGTGTACCCAACCAGAATTCTTATCACCAGCGGTGTAGAATTCAAGGATAACCTGATCGAATTCAAGATTGTCTGCAACCCAATCGGCAACAGTCTTATTGTCAACACCTTCAATCTCATAGTCAACAGCTTGACCGTTAACGTGTTGAGAAGTTTTTGAGCCACCAACTGCCTTATTAACAGCAGGTGCACGATATGAAGAATTAATCTTGACTGACTTGCCAAAGTGTGCTCTAACAGGCTCAAGAATTTTCTCGCATACATACTTCATGTTTTCGAGATGTTCTGGTGTTGGGTTATTTGAAAGCCCCAATCTTTTTGCAGTAGGGGAAGCAGTTAATTCTTCTACAGTAAAATGTTCAGTTAGTTTTGTCATATTTTATTCCTTAGAATGGTCCGTGATCTTCATCAGATTCGTGATACTTGTTTACAAGTTCCTGTTCCTTGGCTTCATTATCGATTTCGATTGATCTTGCCTTGGCTTCTTCTGTACGAGCTTCAGCCATTCTTTTATGGTCTGTCTTACCTAATTCTTGGACTTTGACATTAGGATCAAAATCGGTAGTTTTCATACCCATCATGGTAGCGAATGCGCCGACAAAAGCACCAACAATAGTTGAGAATGCAGGGCCAATAATTTTGAAGATTTCATTGTTGTCAATTACGGTGTTTGGTACAAATAGTCCAACCATCATAGTAAATACAACAGCAACCATGATTAGACCAAGGATGAATGCAGCCATCTTCATGATAGTTAGCTGGATTTTACCCTTTGCAATTTCAAGGTCTTGAAGAGTATTTACTTTCTCTTCACTTGTGATAAATGATAGCAATCCCATATTTTCTCCAATTCATGTGTGTTATTTTTTTTGTTGACTTATCCATTCACATGATGCAAAGATAACAATGGGATTCGTATTCCAACCAACTATTTATAAAATTGGAGATTATATGCATTGCATACATTGCAACTCTGACAACCTAAAGAAGCTAGGAATGCGCTTCATGGGCAATCAGAAAGGCTTAGGCTATAAGTGTTTAGATTGTGGCGAAACCTTCGTGGTTCCTACTACCACAAATGATGCTGGTGAGGAAGAAGAAGATTTTACTATCAATGATGACCTTCATTACGTTCGTGATGCAGAATTCATTGATGATCTTCTCAACTCACAGGTGTTCGTGTTTACATGTGCTGTCAATAATACAGAAGTAAATGAAAAGTTTTTGGGTTCACTTCAGAAGTATTGCGCTCATCGTTCTGCACGTCTTGTAATCTTTCCGATTCGCTATCGTAATCCATCAATGATTAATACCAGTGATGAAGTTGATTATCCTGCCAGTATTGTTCCATATCTTGTGGAAAACAATATTGATCTACTGTCAAATGTTCGTGCTCTTGGTGGTCTGAAAACACAGGCTACAACTGAGAACCCGTTAACAGGGGTTGACGGTATGTCAAAGGGTGCTTCGCTTATTATCGGGCATCCACAAGTTGCACTAAAGACCCTTCCTCGAAATGCTGATAAGTATCCAGCGATTGTCACCACAACTGGTGCTATCACTGAAAAGCACTACAGCACAACAAAGATGGGCTATAAGGCAGCGTTTAACCATTCAATGTCAGCAGCAGTTGTTGAGATTGATCACGAAGGGGACTTTTTTATCCGCCATCTGAATTTTGATGGTGAGGGATTTTACGATGTTAACGGCTATTATACTAGTGACACTGTGGAACTTGGTCATAAGAAAACGCTAGGGATTGTAACTGGTGATGAACATGCCATCTTCTCTGATGAAGATGTTATTCGTGCCACATACTTTGCACATGATTCGATCATCGCAACTCTGAAGCCAGAGAAGATTGTTCGTCATGATATCCTTGATTCATATGCGATTAGTCACCACCACAAAAGAAGTTTCTTTACAATGTACGAGAAGCATCATTCACCAGATAAGCGTGGATCGATGCGTAAGGAAATGCTTGAAACTATTGGTTTTATTGATGCATCCACACCAAAGAATGCTGTCAATATCGTAGTAGCTGCTAATCATAATGATCATCTTTATCGTTGGTTAGATGCAACCAATCCTGATGTTGACTACGAAAATGCCTTGCTATTCCACGAGCTAAGGTACATGATGTTGCTTGCAAGAGAAGATTCTGGTAATATTCCTGAACCATTCGAATTGTTCGCAAAGAATAAGCTGAAGAGCAATACTATTTTCCTTGGCCGTGACGGATCATACAAGATTGGGGATATTGAAATTTCCAATCATGGTGATGTTGGTGTCCATGGATCACGTGGTTCTTCGAAGCAATTCTCCAACCTACCAGTGAAAACAATTACTGGCCACTCACATTCCCCTGTCATTGACAAGGGCAACTACACTGTCGGTACGACAAGCGTACTGCGTCTTGAATATAACAAGGGTCTAAGTGCTTGGCATCATGCCCATGTTGTGGTATATCCAAACGGTAAGCGTCAGATGATTTTTATCGTAAACGGTAAATGGCGCAGGGTATCTTAATCTTAAGGGAGTTTCATGAAGTTTTATACTAGTGCCTATTCAACTAAGAATGATATTCTTGTTCGTGGTATCAAAGATGGTAAGCCTTTTGCAGAAAAGGTGAAGTATAAGCCATATTTGTTTGTCAACACGAAGAATGATGAGCAGACGAAGTATAAGGACGTTAATGGAACTCCCGTTTACCGCATGGATTTTGATTCCATGTCTGATGCACGTGAATTTACTAAGAATTATTCTCATGTAGATAACATGACCGTGTATGGTATGACAAGGTTCACCTACACATATTTGAATGATGAATACCGCACAATTGATTATGATCCATCACAGATTTCTGTAGTCGGTCTGGATATTGAAACTGCGAAGAAGGCAGGTGGTGGGTTTGCGTCTGCTGAAGTTGCTGATGCACCTATCACGGCCATCACTATCTCTCGTAATGGTTTCAAGGCTTCATTCGGCTACAAAGACTATGTAGAGCACAAAGAAAACATCAGGTACTATCGTTGCGCTGATGAAGAGGCAATGCTACGTTGCTTCCTTACCGTATGGAATAGTTCTGAATTCTGCCCTGATGCTGTGACAGGATGGAACATTGAATTCTACGATGTTCCTTTCCTCGTCAATCGTATTGAGCGTGTGCTTGGTGAAGGTGCTTCAAAGAAGCTATCACCATGGGGCAGGATTAACTCTTACGAACAAGAAATCATGGGTAGGGTTAACAAGAGCTATGAGATTGTTGGTGTTGCTAACCTTGACTACATGCAGGTGTACAAGAAGTTCATTCTTTCGCCACGTGAATCATATGCGCTTGACTATATTTGTCAGCTTGAACTTGGCGTAAACAAGCTTGATTATTCTGAGTATGGTTCGCTTCATGATCTGTATGAAAAGAACTTTCAACTATACATGGAATACAACATCCATGACGTTGACTTGATCGATATGCTTGAAGCTAAGCTAAAGCTGATTGAGATGGTATTTGCCATTGCATATGATGCTAAGGTAAACTTCGAAGATGCATTGACCTCAGTTCTTCTATGGGATGTTATTATTCATAACTATCTGTTGTCTTTCAACACTGTTGTAAAGCCACAGGAAAACAATGTACCAGAGCATTCTATTGTTGGTGGTTATGTGAAAGACCCGCATATTGGGTTGACTAAGTGGCCTGTATCATTTGACCTTACATCACTGTATCCACACCTTATCATGCAATATGGTATTGGACCAGAGAACCTTGTCAAGCGTATGGAATTTAACATTGATGAATTCCTTGCTATCTATGATGCTGGTTTTCTAGATACCACTGATGAACGTCTGAGGGATACCCTTACATTTAAGGCATTGAAGTATGCTCATGAGCATAACCTATCATTGACTGCGAATGGTGCGCTGTATAGTCGTGAGAAGCAGAGCTTCCTTGGTGAGCTAATGAACCGCATGTTCATTGAGCGCAACGAGTACAAGGGCTTGATGATGGATGCCAAGAAGGAATATGCACAGACAAAAGCACCTGAGCTTCTTAATACCATTTCAAAGTACAACAACCTTCAGCAAACACGTAAGGTTAATCTGAACTCTGCTTATGGTGCATGTGCTAACAAGTACTTCCGCTGGTTTAGTACTCCTGTTGCTGAGTCGATTACAACATCTGGGCAGCTATCAATTCGCTGGATTGAGATGAAGCTTAACCGATATCTCAATAAGCTACTTGGTACTGCTGATGTTGATTATGTTGTAGCAATCGATACTGATTCGGTTTATATTCGCCTTGACACCATGGTTGATAAGTTCTTTCCCGATAAGAACACGAAGAAGACTGTTGCCATGCTTGACAAGATTTGTCAGGAAAAGCTACAGCCATTCATTACAAAGTCGTATGAAGAGCTTGCAACACTAATAAATGCACGTGAGAACAAGATGTTCATGAAGCGTGAAAACATTGCTGATAAGGCTATCTGGATTGCCAAGAAGCGTTACATCATGAATGTCCATGACAGTGAAGGTGTTGCTTATGATGAACCTGATCTTAAGATGATGGGGATTGAAGCTATTCGTTCTTCCACACCAGGTATCGTTCGTGCTGCAATTAAGAAGTCTCTTCATATCATCATGAATTCAGATGAAGCTGCTCTACAGCAATATGTGATTGACTTTGAAAAGGAATTCTTTGCAAGTCCGTTTGAAGTGGTTGCTTTCCCTCGTGGTGTAAGTGATCTAGAAAAGTATGCCGACAAGAATAAAGTGTTTGGTTTCAAAACTCCTGTTCACGTTAAAGGATCACTCTTTTTCAATCACATCGTAGAAAAAATGAAGTTGAGTAATAAATATGAGAAGATTTCTAGTGGAGATAAGATCAAGTTCTGTTATCTCAAAGAGCCTAACATCTACAGAACACCAGTGATTTCTTGTGGCGCAGTAGTTCCAGAAGAGCTTGACTTGAAGCGTCATATTGACTATGATACACAATTCGAGAAGGCATATGTCTCTCCGCTCTCTAATATTACTGATGCGATTGGTTGGAAATTAGTAGATAGACCAACACTAGATAAGTTTTTTGGAGAATAAAATGAAAGACTTAAAGTTAGATGACGATTTTGACTTTGGATTTACCACTGTTGGTGAGGATGAGTTTGTAGCTCGTGAGCAAGAAGCTACGAGTAACGCAGATACTAAAGTACAAAAGATGCATAATATGATTGTGCCGCTTTTGAATAACTTAGCCAAAGATGCAGATATAAAGGAATACATATATTGGCCAAACCGCAAAGAAAAAATAGCCGAGTTTATAAAAAAGCTCGACCAAATTCTAGAATCTTAACCAATTATATTGTGATGGGAGCAGCATTGCTTCTGTCTACAATATCAGCATTCTATTCTATTGTCGGACTTGCTTCAATTTTTTCTGGTGCTTTCTGGGCAATTATTGTGCTTGGTATCACCCTAGAAATTTGTAAGGTGTCATCAGTTGGGTGGTTAAGTTCTCATTGGAGCATCGCACCACTATCGTTAAAGTTATATTTAATTCCTGCTGTATTAATATTGATGCTGATCACAAGCATGGGAACCTTTGGTTATCTATCAAAGGCACATCTTGCTCAGTCTGCACAGATAAATCAATCTCAGTTTCAAATTCAGCCACTTGAATATCAAATCAAACTAGAAGAAAGCAAGTTACGTAATGCACAAACATCTTTGGATACTCTTGATAAGTTCGTTAATTCAAGCACTGACCAGAACGATGGAATTTATATTCGTTCGAGGCAAACCAAAGAACGTAAGCAGATCAATGTTGAAATTGATGATTCGACTAGAAAACTTCAGAATCTTAATGCTCAACTCTTACCACTCAGAACTACTCAACAAGCAGCAGAAGCAGAAGTAGGCCCACTAAAATATATTTCTGAACTATTATATGGTAAGGATGCGGAAAATCATTTTGATGATGCGGTTAGAGCAGTGATTATCCTTATCGTAATAGTGTTTGATCCATTAGCAATAATTCTTTTGATTGCAGCTAACTTTGGTCTTGCTTATAAAGTCAAAAAGAAATATGCTAACAGTAGATCAAAAGTCTTAGAAATTGGTCGTGATCAAATTCTAAAGAATTATGATAAAAAAACCAAGAAGGTTATTTTGAATAAAAGTGAAATTTTAAACCTATAAAAAAAAACAAAATAAGCTAAATAAGAACGCTCTTCCTGAACGGGAAGATTATACGTAAAAATAAGCAAAGATCAGAACATTCTTCCCGAACGGGAATTTTAAAGGAAAAATACATGTCACTAATGGATAGACTAAAGAAAACATCAACAATTAAGGACAGCGCAATCCTGTCTAAGTCAAAGTTCTTCACTAAGAAGGACATGATTCCAACATCAATTCCAGCAATCAATATCGCACTATCCGGTAGTCTAGACGGTGGTCTAACGCCGGGCCTTACTATGTGGGCTGGACCTTCAAAGCACTTTAAGACGGCTTTCTCGCTCTTGATGGCAAAATCCTACATGGACAAGTATCCTGAGTCTGTACTGCTGTTCTATGACAGTGAGTTTGGTACACCACAGGCATATTTCGAATCATTTGGTATTGATATGAATCGTGTGTTGCACACACCAATTACAGATATCGAACTATTGAAGTTTGATGCCATGAAGCAGATTGAAGGGATTACACGTGATGAACGTGTAATCATCATCATCGATTCTATAGGCAACCTTGCTTCAAAGAAGGAAGTTGAAGACGCACTTGACGGTAAGTCAACAACTGACATGACACGTGCTAAGCAGCTAAAGTCATTCTTCCGTATGGTCACACCACACCTTACAATCAAGGACATTCCTATGATTGCGGTCAACCATACCTACAAGACCCTTGAAATGTATGCTAGGGACGTTGTGGGCGGCGGTACTGGTTCGTACTACTCAGCCGATAACATCTTTATTATTGGTCGCCAACAAGAGAAGGACAAGAATGAATACGTTGGTTACAACTTCATTATCAATGTGGAGAAGAGCCGCTTCGTGCGTGAGAAGTCAAAAATCCCCGTTACTGTTCTTCATGAAGGCGGTATTTCAAAGTGGTCTGGTCTGCTTGACATTGCAGAAGAATCAGGCCATGTTGTCAAGACAAAAATTGGTAACAGTACTGCTTACGCTAAAGTCGATATGGCAACTGGCGTAATTGACGAAGAAAACAAGGTCAAGACAAATAAAACAAATACATCTGCCTTCTGGCTCCCAATCCTAAAGGATAAGAGCTTCCGTGACTTTGTTGAAAAGAAGTACAGTGTTGCCCATGGTAATATTATTCAAGAAGAAGATAGTGTTTCTTCCATCATCAGTAATTTTGATGACGAAGATGATGACTATGAAATAGTATCTGATGAAGATGAAGCAGTAACTTCAGAATAACAATACCTTGCAGGTGTCCTTGGTCCTCAAACTAAGGACACCTGTATCTACTATGGTTTACTGCTACACAAGGAAAAGAAATGTCGCTTGAAAGTGTTATCTTCAATAACCTAATTAATAATGAAGACTATGGTCGTAAGGTTATCCCCTTCCTAAAAACAGAATATTTTCATAACAAAATCGATCAGGTTGTATTTGAACTGATCGATAGCTATGTCACAACATACAATGCTTTCCCGACTAAGGAAGTGTTGATGATTGACCTAACCAACTATACTGGAATTTCAGACGATCAGTTTACTGAGTGTAAGGTTGCTATTGATCAAATTCCTAGTCAGTCTGATGGACTGTCAAAGGTTGAATGGTTGATTGATCAGACTGAGGCATTCTGCCAAGAAAAGTCTATTCACAATGCTATTATGAAGTCGATTGAAATTCTTGGTGATAACAAGGGTGGATTGACGAAGGGTGCTATTCCAGACTTATTGTCTTCTGCTCTTGCAGTATCGTTTGATACATCAATTGGCCATGACTTTCTAGCTGATACCGATTCTCGTTTTGAATTCTACCATCGTAAGGAAGAACGCATTCCTTTTGATATTGAATATCTAAACAAGATTACTAAGGGTGGCCTACCTAGAAAGACACTGAATGTTATTCTTGCTGGTACTGGTGTTGGTAAGTCATTGGCTATGTGTCATATGGCTTCTGCCAATCTAGTTGGTGGTAAGAATGTTCTCTACATCACCATGGAAATGGCAGAAGAGAAGATTGCAGAGCGTATTGATGCTAACTTATTGAATGTACCACTGGATCAGTTGTATAACATTCCAAAGGATTTATATGATAAAAAACTTACTCGCCTACGTGAAAAGACAGTTGGAAAACTTATTATTAAAGAATATCCAACTGCATGTGCTGGTTCTGCGAATTTCCGCCATCTTCTAAACGAACTGAAGATCAAGAGAAACTTCATACCAGACATTATCTATATCGACTATCTTAATATCTGTAGCTCTTCACGTATGAAGCAAGGTGGCAGTGTCAACTCATACACATACATCAAGGCTATTGCTGAAGAGCTTCGTGGTCTAGCGGTAGAATTCAATGTTCCTATCGTAACAGCCACACAAACAACACGTGGTGGGTTTGACAACAGCGATGTTGGTCTAACTGACACTTCCGAATCATTTGGTTTGCCAGCAACGGCTGACCTTATGTTTGCGCTGATTTCAACAGACGAACTTAAGCAGCTAAACCAGATCATGGTAAAGCAGTTGAAGAACCGTTATGCTGATCCTGAAATGTATAAGCGTTTCATTATTGGTGTTGACAAGTCACGTATGAAGTTGTATGATGCTGAAGAAAATGCACAAGACGATCTTGTTAAAGATACAGTTGCACCTAATACAGCATTCGGACAAAAGGCAAGTAAGAAACCATCTTTTGATGATTTTAAGTGATAGGATCGAATATGAATTATAAGCTAGTTGATAGTAAAGATATGCTGTTTGAAGGTGAGTTCATGCTTCGTACATGGGACTTGGTTGAAGTTCCTACAGGACTGTTGATCAAGTCTTCATTGAAGAAAGATGAAGCTAAAAACATGTTGCGTCATATGAATATGGGTGGTGCATTTAATGGTTTGACACCTGCATTTTTCTGCAACAGAATTTATAGTTAAGAAAGGAAATATAATGTTTTTTGAAGTTCCATATAAAACAGGAGATACAGTTTCTGTAAAGCTTATCTCTGGTGAAGAAGTTGTTGGTCGTATTGGTGAACTAGCTCAGGATGTTGTTATCCTTACTAAGCCAATGACCTTTATCATGGGTCCACAGGGTCTTGGTATGGTCCCATACATGTTCTCTGCTCCACAGGACGCAAAGATCAAGATCAAGGAAAGTGCTATTGTCGCAATCGTCAAGACTGATGAAAACGTCAATAAGCAGTACATTCAGCAAACAACTGGATTAAAGTTGGCTTCGTAAAAAAAAGTATTGACAGTTTCTTTTGTATCGCCTATAACAGGATCAACGAAACGAAAGGAACTGTCAATGACCATCGAAATCAACACCGCCGATTGCGTTTTTAAGAAAGCCAGCAAGGCTCTTTATATCTCTGCTGAGCAAGTTCAAGGTCGTGGTTTTCCAAAGGAACTATTGGTTAGGTCTGCTGATACTGATCGGGTTGTACATTTTACGCCTATTCGTGAAGGTCATCCTCGCTTTGATTATGATTTCTGGGACGGTGAGATGGCGATTTACGAGCCTGATACGGCTCTTCGTAATGTGGATATTCTGGTTATTAGTTATGGTATGTGAGAAGTACTTCAAGGTACTACAAAAAGTTGCTGAAGCCGTGGAGCCTGTGTCTAGAAGTAGACAGAGGCTTTCAGCTTGTTTGGTTTATAAGAATGAAATTATTGGGATGGGCTTCAACAAAAAGAAGTCGCATCCCTTTCAGCGTAAGTTTGCCAAGCACGAAGAAGCCATCTATCTTCATGCTGAGATTGATGCTATTAAGAATGCACTGAAGGTTGTCGATGCTGATATCATCAGTAAGAGTACGCTATATATTATGCGGGTGAAGTTTGAAGACACGAATGCAAAGAAGTTTGTTCGTGGTTTGTCTAAACCTTGTGAGGGATGTGAACGTGCTATTGCACAGTTTGGCATCAAGAAAGTTTATTATACTACAGAAGAAGGTTTTGATTATCTATGAAATCATCTTATTATAACTATAGAGAAATTCCAATTGAACTTTTTAAGAAAAGAATTAAATATCATAATGATGGGTCACTATCATGGAAATTTTCTAGTGATTTAAATAATCATTGGAATTCAAAAAATGCTAATAAAAAGGCTGGCTGTATAGGTAATAGATATAAAAAAATATGTCTTACTTATAATGGTAAAAAATATTATATCTCTAATCATGTTGTTGTTTTTATTCTAAATAAAAACAAATATCCTGATAATATGTTAGATCATATTAATGGAATAAAGACCGATAATCGCATAGAAAACTTAAGAGAAGCAGATAGCTATCAGAATGCTTTAAATAGACCAGCTTTAGAAAATAAAACAAGTCAATATAAAGGTGTTAGTTGGGTAAAAAATAGAAACTCTCCAAAAAAATGGGCAATTGCAACTACAGTAAGAGGAGTTGCTCATTCAATGAAATATTTTTATGATGAACTAGAGGCAGCAATAGCTTACAATAAACTAGTTAAAAACTTTCATGATTCAGAATTTTCTTATATGAACGATATAAGTAATGGATACACCAACAAAGAATATCCAAACAAGCCCAGAGGGTGGAGTGAAGAAAAGGTAGCAGCATGAAGAATTTGATTATCGGTGGTTATACCAACTACCAATACGAAATGATTAAACCATGGGTGAAGTCGATTGGTGAAGTGTGTGATCCAGCAACAACCGACAAGGTTATGGTCGTTGGCAACACGACACAGGAAGCTATTGATGCACTAACCGCTGATGGTTGGATTCTCGTACCAATGGCTGAAGGACAGCCACATGTGGTTCGCTTCTTCAGCATCTTTGACTATCTCAAGGACAACTGGCAGAAGTACAAGTATGTTGTCACCACTGATGTTCGTGACGTTATCTTTCAGGCTGATCCTTTCCAGCATCTTAAAGATGAGCTTGATGAACACAATCTGATTTGTGGTTCTGAGAGCATTCAGTACAAGAATGAACCATGGGGTGATGAGAACCTTCTACAGTGCTATGGTCCATATGTCCATAAACTGTATAGAGATAAGGAAATCTACAACGTAGGTGTCCTTGGTGGTCGCTCTGAGTACGTCAAAGACTTGGTGCTCAACATCGCTATTAACTCTATCAATCGTCCTATTCCGATTGTTGACCAAGCTGTTTTCAACATGCTGATGAACACACAGCCATATCAGGATACAGTGTTCTTTGCCAAGCAGGAAAATGCATGGGCATGTCAGGCTGGCACTGTTGCTGATCCTCGCCGTATGGATGAGTTTCGTCCACATCTGCTAGAACCAGAACCAGTTTGGAAGGATGGTAAGGTGTACACATGGAATGGTGCACTCTTTACTATCGTACACCAGTATGATAGAGTACCTGAATGGAACAAGGTGATCCTAGAAAGATATAAATGATGATGGAAGTTTTGGTTATTGGTGGTGGTGGATTTATTGGTTCGCATGTTGTTGATCGTCTCACAAGAGAAGGTTACAATGTGCGAATTGCCACACGCAACGTCAAAAAGATATCAAAGAATACTGTCTATGTTCCTCATTGGGTTGATCCAGAGACAGAACATGCTGATTTGTGTTTTACTGCGCTTGACGGCGTTGATGCTGTTATCCATCTTGGTAGCTCAACAATTCCAGCCACCTCTAACCAAGACCCACTGGCTGATATCAATGACAATCTAATATCGACTGTCAACCTCCTTAAGCTTATGCGTATCAAGGGTGTTAGAAACCTTGTGTACATGTCATCTGGTGGCGCTATCTATGGCAGTTCTCTTGGCGAAGGGTCACATGAAAGAGATAACTTACATCCCCTTAGTTCATATGGCGCAATCAAAGTTGCTATTGAAAATTATATCATCATAGAAATGAAACTTCACGGTTTATTTGCCACTATTCTCCGTCCATCAAACCCATACGGTCCTCGTCAAAAATTTGGTGCTCAAGGCATCATTGGTAACTTTCTTTGGAATATTGCCAATGATAAGCCATGTGAAATTTGGGGTGATGGCAGTATCATTCGTGATTTTGTCTATGTAGAAGATGTTGCTGAAGCATGTATGCTTGCTGTTAGTGGTAACAGTAATTATGGTAGAAACAGCGGTATCTACAATATAAGTAGTGGTGTTGGATATCGTATTAATGATCTACTGCCTATCATTGGAAAAATTGTTGGTAAGCCAGTTTCAATTGCATATCATGAAGGAAGAAACTTTGATATTAAAAGAGTTGTTCTTGATAATGCTAATGCAGGTAGATTCTTGAGTTGGAAGCCAAAGGTTGATCTTGAAGATGGTATAAGAAAGACTTGGGAATGGGTTCAGGAGAATAACAAGTGAGCAAAAATATTTTAGTAACAGGTGGTAATGGTCTGGTTGCCACACAGTTTATCGTACAAGTATTGAGAGAAACCGATTGGAAGGTTTATACAACAGTTCGCTCTAATATGAGGCGTTTACTTGATGCTATAGAAGAATTTTCTGATGAAATTAACAATCGTGTAATTATCACAGGTAAATACAAAGAAGGTCAACAATATGATATCATCGTACATCTAGCGGCTGCTACTGATGTTGGCGAATCAATCGTTGATCCTATGAAGTATGTCGAGCAGAACATTGTTGAAACTGCTAGGCTACTAGAGTTTGCTCGTACAATTCCAAATCTTCAAAAGTTTATTTTTGTTAGCAGTAATGAAGTGTTTGGTCCAGCACCTGCTGATGTAAATTATTTTGAGCTTGATGCTCTTAATCCACACTCACCATATTCAGGCACTAAGGCAGCGGCTGAACAGCTATGCCTTTCATACCACAATACCTATAAGCTTCCGATCAATATTGTTCGCACTATGAATGTATTTGGTGAAAGACAAAATCATAATAGGTTCTTCCCTGTATGCATTCGTAAGATTTTGAACGGTGAACAGATTGACGTATATGATAACTTTCGTACATATATCCATGCTCAAGATGTTGCAGATGGTATCATGTTTATTCTAAGGGGTGAGTTTTTATATCCTGACTATAAGCATGAAGGCTGTCACAGATATCATATTGTTGGTAATGAAGAAGTCAGCAACATTCGTATTGTCAATGCTATTGGTAATTCTCTAGCAATCAAACCAAAGTATAAAGTTACGTTTAATGGTAGGGCAGGATATGAAAACCGCTACTCCATGTCTGGTGCCAAGCTATATAGTATGGGATGGGAGCCAAAAGCAACTTTGGCACAGCGAATTGAACAAATGGCCTTATGGTCAAGAGATAATAGAGGATGGATTGATGGCTGAAGATTTTGCTATAACTTTAAACCCCGTATTGAATACAGTAGATGCTGAGACTGTCAGAATACACAGGAATGCCTGTAGAGAATTCATGACACGCAATACAGATTATATTTCTGCACATGAACAAACAAAGTGGTTTAATTCTCTTGACAAACACAGTCATCATCTGTTATTGCTCAACAAGATTCATTACGGTGCCGCTGTCGAAGATATCGGCTATGGATACATTCGTATAGAGAAAGATGAAGTTCTTCTTACTGGCGGTATCACAAGCAATGAACGTGGCAAAGGATATGGATTTTTCCTTTTTGAAAGATTGGTGATCAATTCATTAAAATATGGTCTGCCAATCCGCCTTGAAGTGTTAAAGACTAACGCTGCTGGTATTGCTACATACAAGAAGATTGGCTTTACAATCATTGATGAAGATGAAAGAATTTATAGAATGGAGTATAATGTATGATCCCGCTATTTAAGGTACGTATGAATGAAGAGACACCAAAGCTTCTAGAACCTGTTTTGCTCTCAGGATTCATTGGTCAGGGACCAAAGGTTGAAGAGTTTGAAGATATGCTTCAGGAGCATCTTGGAACTGATACACGTCCTGTCACACTAAACTCATGCACCAATGCAATTGATCTAGCTCTAGAGCTTTGTGGGGTCGGTGCTGGTGATGAAGTTATCGCTACTCCACAGACATGCTTTGCTTCACAGGTTGGCGCTATTCATCGTGGTGCTATTCTGCGTTGGGCTGATATCGATCCTATCACTGGTCTAATGGACCCTGATAGTGCCGCTAAGCTTGTAAATGAAAAGACTAAGGCAATCATTGCAGTCAATTGGGCTGGACGCTTTTGTGACTTTGAAGCACTAAAGCAGTTTGGTGTTCCTGTCATTGAAGACGCTGCTCATACATGGGATACTTTTTTGATTGATGAAGAAGGTTCACGTGGTGATTATATCTGCTACAGTCTCCAAGCAATCAAGTTCTTAACTTCTGGTGACGGCGGCATTCTTGTATGTCCAAATGCAGAGAAGGAAGCAGAGGCTCGTGTTCTTCGTTGGTTTGGTCTAGATCGTACCAAGAATGAATCATTCCGCTGCACACAAAACATCACAAGGGCTGGTTTCAAATATCATATGAATGATATCAATGCCACTATCGGTATGGCTAATCTTGCAGATGCTTTTGATTCTGTTTGCATGAGCCGTTTCAACGCATTTGAAATCATCACAAGAGTTGATAATCCAAATCTGATCATGCCTTATTGGGATGATAGCTGCTCGTTTTGGTTGTTCTCTATGCACGTCCTAGATGGTCGTAAGGCAGAGTTCCAAAAGTATCTAGAAGCCAATGGAATTGCTAGTAGTCCTGTTCACTATCGAAATGATCTATATGACTGTACAATTCGTTTTGCTGAAGGCGATCTACCTGGCGTAACTGAATTTGATCAGACACAAGTCTGCATTCCAAACGGTTGGTGGGTAGATGATAATGACCTAACTCATATTATTAAGGTGCTCAATGAATTTAAGTGAAATTGTATTATGAAATACAATAATGACTTAACAGCCGAATATGTTAGAGAATGTTTGGACTATGATCGTGAATCTGGTCTATTGACATGGAAAGCTAGGCCACGTGAACATTTCAAGAGTGATCACGGCTGGAAACAATTCAATGAAGAATATCCCGGCAAAAATGCTGGTGGAATTAATATTAGAGATGGTTATGTAACTGTTGGAATTAATGGTAAATCTTACAAGGTCCATCGCCTTGCATGGTTGATTGCTTATGGTGAATGGCCAAAAAATCAAATCGATCATGCTGATGGAATTCGACATAATAATAGTATTAGTAATTTAAGTGATGTTACCCCATCGCAAAATTTAAAAAATAAATCATTAGGTCATAATAATACTTCTGGATGCATAGGAGTGTATTTAACAAAGGAAAAAACATGGAGAGTAAGAATTCGAGTTAATCAAAAAAACCTACATATTGGTACTTTTAAAAACAAAAAAGATGCATTTGCAGCAAGACATGTTGCGGAAATAAATTATGGTTATCACTCTGGTCATGGTAAGATACTAGAAAAAAGTTATGGAAATTAAAATGAATTTAAGTGAAATTGAATATATCGTATGCATTCCATCTGCACTGTCTCCTTCTATAGGAGCAGTGTCATTGGAAGATCGACTTGAACAAACTTTGGTTGGTATTGAATCAATCAGAGCTAAGTTCCCGAATGTCTTTATTATCATGGCTGATTGTTCTGTTCGTCCTGCTGATGAACAACGTGAGATTGTATCTAAAAAGGTTGATCTTTACATGGATCATTCGAACGTAGATATTAATCGTCAGTTAAGTGAGGCTGGTCTAAAAAGTCATTCTGAGCTAATCATGTTTAACAGCATGTATAATTGGATCAAAGAAAACCAATCGCAGTTTCCAAACCTTAAGCGTATCTTTAAGGTTGGTGGTCGTATGAAGGTATCTGATGAGTTTGATATCAAGGACTATGAAGGCGATAACGTCAAGAACAAGTACGTATTCAAGTATCCTGTAAACTCATGGATTAGTCCAGAGCTTATGCTATATGAGAACCGCCTATGGTCACTTGACATTAGCTTGCTTGATCATTACCTATCAAAAAATCAAGACATGTACAACTCATTCGATGGTCGCTTTGATATTGAACATACATACTACAAACATCTTGATTTGGATAAGGTGGAATTGTTTGATAATGTTTGGGTTGAAGGGATCAAGTCGTTCAACGGAACATTCTTAAAAGATTAAAAATATAAATTTAATGAGGTATTGAAATGAAGAAATATTATTTTTGCGTAGCGACTACTTTTAAGAATGAAAGCTGGGGAATGAAAGAATGGGTCGAGCATTATAAAGCTCATGGTGCAGATCATATCTATATGGTGGATGATGGTAGTACTGATGATTTTCTTCCTATTCTACAACCATACATTGATGATGGATTTGTGACCCTATATTATAATAAATTTACGGAAAGATATAGGGGTAGACAAGACGATATCAGCCGTCATTACTTTAAAAGCAATATGCACGAGACACAGTGGCTTTCTGTTATTGATATGGATGAGTATCTTTATTCTCCTATAGTGATGAACATGAAAGAATTGCTTCAAAAATATCAAGAAGCCAATATAACTTATATTGAGGTTAATTGGGCATACTTCACTTCAAATGGCTACATCAAACAGCCAGAGAATGTTGTAGAATCTTTTACCAAGAGAGTGCCATATAAAGCTGTTGTACACGCACGTCTTCCACACATGGATGAACCCGGCCCTATCGATTCGCATAGCGTGAAGGTGATATTCAATACAGATTCAGATGTTGTCCATATTGGCATACATGATGTTTGGAATTCAGGCATTCGTGTAAACGGTTCCTTTGTTGCTAACGAAGAAAATCCACACTTCATCATCAATCACTACCAGCTTCAGTCTAGAGAATATTGGGAAAAGATTAAAATGCATCGTGGAGATGTTAACTTTTGGCTTGGAGGTAAACCAAGAGATTTTGAAATCTTTGATGCATTTGATAAGATTGGAACTGTAGAAGACACTAAGCTGAGAGACATGAATAGAGGCATTAAGCTTTAATATGACTAGGTTCTCCATTTGTATTCCATCATACGAGATGCATGGATATGGTCATACTGTAGTCAATGAGCTTATGCATGAATTAAAGATGCAGTCGTTTCAAGACTTTGATATTGTTATCTCTGATCAGAGCAATGATTCGAAAATCCTAGACGTTGTACATGAGCATTCAAAAGACTTAGATATCAAGTTTATGACTGATCTTGCCAATCGTGGTAAGGCCACATCCAACATTAACAAGGCTATGCGTTATGCTGAAGGCGAGATTATCAAGATTATGTTTCAGGATGACTTCTTTGTCAACTTTGATGCACTGAAGATTATCAGCGCAGAGTTTGACAAGGGCGCAAAGTGGACAACCAATTCGTTCACTCACACAGTCGATAAAAAGCAATTCTTCAACACCAAGCCATCATACTATCAGGATAGTGTAATCACTAGTCGTAATTCTATTGGCAATCCATCAAACATTTCTGTTCATCGTGATGCACGTGTGTACATGGATACAGAATTGTATTACCTTTTTGACTGTGAATATTACTGGCAGTTGAAACATAAAAATGGTATGCCAAACGTCATCAATGATGTACTGGTATGCTCACGCCTACATCCTACATCACAGTCACAGAACAAAGATGTAGTTGGTTTGCTGGAAAAAGAAACAGAATATTGTTGCAAAAAGTACAACATCAAAGCAGAGGATTATCAGTTTGACATACGCCATTAATTATATGCCAGTGTTCTACATTGGCTTCATTCGTGACTATAACTCATACCGTGAAAAGTTTGTCAACGATCCTTTGTTCTTTGCAAAAAAGCATGTTGATTTTCTTAACACCTGTGTTGACACTCCTATCAAGACTGCCACTATGGTCTACAACGAAGAAATTCCTAATGAATTAAAGCAGATGGCGGTTGAGCTAACAGGCACAATCACTACAATGGATGCACGTACTATTTTCCGTCCTAACGGCGGCTTCTCTTATGGCGGCTGGAATGACGTTATTGCCAACGACATTCAAAATGGTATTAACCATGACTATCATTTTCTCACTGAGGATGATTATATACCAACACGTCCAGACTTTTATGAACATTTTATTAAGCGTATGGATGAAACCTGTCCATTTGTTTGTTGCAAAATATCTCCACCAGAATGGGGTAAGGCATATCCTGAACGTCCTGATGGTATGATTCGTGAAGATGCTTGCAGACAGGTATACGCCAAGTATGGTGAGGTGTTTATTACCAATCGTAAACTTGAATATCCTGCTGGTTGGGATACACAGATAAACTACATGAATAATTATGGGGCTGAAGGATTTGAGCTACGTGATATCTCAGATGAGTTTAAGATCACAACAATTTTAAATTGTAATATAAATGAAGCTCGTATGTGGGGTAAGGAAGATGGCGAATCAATCATGATGCCTATAATTTTACCGCCCATGTGAGTACAATGTTATGTCTGTTCTTTTCGAATATATGATAGATTTCTGTGATGAACAAATGTCAGGATGGGAAAAAAATCTACCAACAAAAACGTGTTTGTATTGTAAGGAAGCTTTGCCAAAATCAGCATTTCCAAAACACATTCATCACAAAGATAATTTAGATTCAAGATGTTATTCTTGTAAGAAAAATGAAGATGATATAAGAGAAAAGCTTCGTTCAGTAGCACCATCAAAACCAACTATTTGTGAATGCTGTGGGGAAGAAGGAAAAATGATAAATTTGGATCATGATCATGATACACTAGAAATTCGTGGATGGATATGCAGTGCATGTAACACTGGAATAGGAAAACTAAGCGATAGCATCGAAGGCGTAAAAAAAGCATTGACTTATCTACAAAAAGATAAGAAAGCATATAACACACGAAATGTGTGGATGATAAGACATAACTGAAGAAGGCAATACAATCATAATGCCTTCTATGTAAGGAGATATATTATGACCATTGATGAAGCAATTGAGTATGGTAGAAGCCTAGAACGTGCTGCTATAGTTGAAAGAATGTGCTATGTTCATTTTGAACTTATTTACATGAAAAATAGAGCACGAAGCCCACATAAAATAACTGAGTGGCAGCATCATGCTGATGCTTGTAAACAAATGGCGGAATCAATCAATGACAAGTATCATCATCGTGACCAATATCTACAAATACTAGAAGCATCAAAACATAATAAACCAATTGGTAAATGCGCCAATGAACTAAACATCGAAATCAAAGTATAAACAAATGAACATTTTTTATATTGATGAAGACCCAAGTCAATGTGCAGAGTGGATGGTTGATCGCCATGTAGTCAAGATGATTCTTGAGACTGCACAACTGCTGTCAACTGCTCATCGTGTTCTTGATGGTAAGGAAACAATTGTAGAAGGATGGGTTGATGAGTTTGGTATCAAACATAGAAAATCAAAGCACTGGACACTCACAGATGTTCGAGATAACATACTGTATAGTGCTACTCACATTAACCACCCTTCTGCTGTTTGGGTTCGTCAGTCTGTTGAAAATTATAACTGGCTCGTGGATCATCTCTATGCTCTTGGTGCTGAGTACACTTATAGGTACGGGAAGACCCATGCAACAATGCTTAAGATGGCTTATGAGCTTCAGTCGCCGCCTCATGCACTGAAGGAATGGGATTGGACACCAATGCCATGTTGTATGCCAGACTGTTACAAAACCTCTGACAATCCTGTGATCAATTATAGGAATTATTACAGAGACGCTAAGTCTGAACTTCATAGTTGGAAGAAGAGAGACAAACCACATTGGATTTAAAGATCAGCCCCGCTTCGGCGGGGTTTTTCTTGTATAAATAGTCATATGAATAATCAAGAGGACTATCATGACTAGGTGGGTAAAAGGAAGGTTTGAGAGCGAAATTAAAAGCTTTACGACTATTGCTAACAAAATTATAGGTAGCGCAAGTCAACAAGTTATTAAAAAGCAATTAGTTGATCAGATGCTGGAAGACTTCAAAAAGAATTATAATTCCAAGAATGTTCAGCAATTAAAAAATGTAACATGGAGAACACTTCAAGGCACCGAGTCTTGGAACTCTGATACAATGACAAAGATTGAAAAGCATCTTAATAAATCTGAAATTGATGCGCTAAATAAAACAATCGTTGATATTTTGTCAATGAAGCCTGTCAGTGCTCCTATTATTATGATGCAAAACAATGTTGGTATGCTTGTTTGTGGAGAGTATACGCTAATTGCATGTAGGCTATTAAATATCCAACCAAAGGTAGTAATGTTCTAATGGCACAGTGGCGCATTGATCAACAGAAAAAAGTAGAACAGAACAGCAAGACCCTATATGAGTTGGGGATGATTGCTACTGTGAATGGTGATCCTGTCACTAATGCTAATCCGTTTCCTGTCACTCTAGGTTCCAATAATATTACAATCACTGGAAATGTGAATGTTGGTACAACAGTTGAAGTATCTAGTACTCCTGAAAATCCAGTACACAGCCATATTACTGAAGTTGGTAATAGTGGTATTTTAACAGTTTCGTATATGCCTGTTAGTGGTAATGTAGTAATTACATCAGGCAATCTAAATTCAAATGTTACTGGTATTGTTAACGTAGGCAACTTCCCTGCATCACAGAATGTTGTTGTAACTTCTGGTAATATAAATATTACTAGTACTGTTACTGTTATTACAACACAAGAAGCGGGTGATTTATATGCCTTTAATAATCATGCAATAAATACGAATCGTGGTTGGACTATGGACGATACTATGCGTCCTGTTGTTAGTTTTAGAAATAATAGTGCAAGTGTTGCGGATTTAATAAAAATTATTGAATATGAAATTGGAAACAACAACGCTAATCAAAGCACTATTGTGTATGAGTGGTATGAAGGTGATCTAACAATAACTGGAGCAGCTATACCTGCTTGGACTACGTTTGGTGTTCACAGTCAATATCGTGTATATCAAGACAAATATTCTTCTAATCAAGGAAACACGTTTACTCCAAACGGTTCAATAATGAGACATAGTGGTATCATTATTGGTAAGAATACATCTGGTGATGAAGGCCCAGCATCAATGCATGGCGGTGGAACTCCAAATATGCTTACTTTGTGTATGAGACGTGTTGATAATTCAACCAAACTAGACGTATGGTTTGCATTTACTATTAAGGAACTATCATAAGATGAAAACGCTAAAAGATTTTATTTCAGAATGTGTTCTCATAGAGCGTGGTGAAGACGGTAAAGGATATTACCGTGCAACAGAAGATGGTGCTGGTCTTACAAAGAAGGGTGCAGCGCACTTTGGTATAAAGACTGCTGTAACAAAAAAGAATGTCGATCCTGATTCTAAGTCAGGTAAACGCCGTAAATCATTCTGTGCAAGAATGTCTGGTATGCCCGGCCCAATGAAAGATGAAAAAGGAAGACCTACACGTAAGGCAATGTCTCTAAAAAGGTGGAGATGTAAAGTTTAAAAAGTATAAATAAAGAGTGGTTAAGGCTAAGGCAAACACCCATTTAAACAGATAAGCCCAAGGGAAACTCTGATGGATAGAACAAAAGTAACACCCAACAACCAATTTTCTTCTCCCAAGCTAGATACCGTTGTAGGAGAAATGGGTGCCTTAGTCTTAATCAACGGAATTTAATAGGAGGCTTCTTGTATTCTACAAGGGGCTTTTTTTGTATATAGAGGAAAATATGAGCACACCTGAAAACATTAGAAATAAAGCTTATAGTGCAGCCAGACAACTCGTGAGAAATCGTCTTGCTGAGAGTGCTGGTGCTGCTTATGAAAAGCTTGGTCCAACTGAAAAGATGAACATTGACAGAGCGATTGAAACAAAGCAAACTCATATTAAAAAGATTGCTCTAAAATTAATTCCACAAATTGCCAATAATGAAAAGAAGCGTAAAGATTCATTCACCGCTGGAAGTCCGTTATCGAATAATGGTTCCCCAGAAAAGGGTGATGTTCATGAAGCTCTTAATAAGAAATTCTCTTTAACAATCAAGTCTACTGAAAAGAAGCCTGAAACCAAGAAGGGTAAGTCACCTCACATCATAGTGCACAATACCTTTGGTGAAGAAGTTGCGCTTGATAGTCCAGTATACAAAGCATTACTAAACAAAGCCGAAAAGGCAAATATCGATATTACCATCATTGGCGAAATTTATAATCGTGGTATTTCTGTATGGTATGAAGACACAAATGTTTCACAACAACAATACGCATTTGCTCGTGTAAACTCTTTTATCAATAAGGGCAAAACATATTTCAATGAAGATTCAGATTTAGCAGAAGATTTGCGTAAATGGTTCGATCAGAAATGGGTTCGCATGGACACCAAGGGTAAGATCAAAGGCGACTGTGCTAGAGAAGAAGGTGAAGGCAAACCAAAGTGTCTTCCAATGGCTCAAGCACAAGCTATGGACCCAAAGGATAGAGCCAAAGCTGCTCGACGTAAGCGTAGAGAAGACCCTGTTGCCGATAGAGAAGGTAAGGGTGGTAAGCCAATTAATGTTGCAACAGAAGCTGTAAACCCAGCACAACAAGCTGCAATTGCTATTGCTATGAAGAAAGCTGGTAAGAAACCAATAAAAGAAGAACAGCTTGATGAAAAAAATTCTCCTACCAATCCAACACTTTGGTCAAAAGCGAAGTCTCTTGCTCGTCAAAAGTTTGACGTATACCCATCTGCTTATGCAAATGGTTGGGCTGCTAAGTGGTATAAATCAAAGGGTGGTGGATGGAATTCTGCTAACGAAGAATTTGTAGATACATCAAAAGGTCTAAATGAATCTTTCAACATGGCATTTGACTATCAAGGAAAGCCAACACTGGCTCCTACAGCACATCAATTAATGATGAAAACTCAAGGTGGGTTTGCTCATCACAATGATGTTAAAGACGTTATGAACGTCACTGCTATTAAGGAACAGATTGAGAAAGCATTTCAAGCCACCATCCTTGAAGAAGATAAGGATGAGCTATCAATCTCCATGGACAATCTAATTGATATGGTCAATGAAGCATTTGCTACAATTGAAAATATTAAATCAGCAAATATTGATCGTGATGCATGGTCACAAGCACAAATCCTTAAGTTAGAACGCTATATTGAATCGGTTGCTGCATACATCAATAACATGAATGAAACTGTAAGAAGCGGTGAATCACATGGTGTTATCGTTCCTGCACATACAATTGTTAGTCAGAAGACAGGACAGTCAATCACTATACCTGCTAAGACAAAGAATGTAAAAAAGAATGATGTTATTCTTCATCCACATGACAATCCATTCGACGGTAAATGATTCAATAAATAACAAACAACTAATTAACAGGAAATACCATGAATGAATTAATTGAACAAATGAAGAAATTATTGGCTGATGTTTATGCGTATGGTCTAAAAGCTCAAAACTACCACTGGAATGTGGAAGGACCAGATTTTCCACAATATCACGGTTTGTTTGGTGGTATCTATGAAAAGGCTGCTGATGATGTGGATTTGGTTGCAGAACACATTCGTGCTCTAGATTCATATACCCCTGCTTCATTCGGACGCTTTCAAGAGCTAACATCAATTCAAGATGAGACAACTGTTCCTATTGCACTTGAGATGATTAATCGTCTCTATGGTGATAACGGCAAGGTTCTTGCTACTGCAAAGATTGCATGTGCAACTGCTGATGAACTAAAGCAACATGGTGTTTTAAATTTCCTTGAAGGTCTAATTGATGATTACGAAAAGCAATCATGGATGCTTCGTTCAACTGTAAAGAGGGGCTAATATGGCCAATTACAAATCGCTTGCATCATTTGTGAGAGAAATTTTAGAGAAGAAAGAACTGAGAGCTAAGAACAATCAGGCTCCTGGCGGTGGACCTGAGACTGATATGAATGATCAGATTGCTGTTGGTTCATATAATACCAAAGCATTTGAAATGTCAAATAAGGCACAGAAGCTTTATTCAAATCTACCAAAAGAAACAGATTCTAATAGTGCTGAACAGGCTGCTATTCATCTTGATCAACTATTTGCTCTTCATAAGACTGCCAAGGTAAAAGGTTATACTTCACCTGAAGCTGCCAAGACTGCACAAGAACATGCAGATAAGGTAATGTATCTTGCCAAAGCCTTGAAGATGGAAAAACAATTTGGTGATATTGTTGATGATTCTATGAGCTATCTCAAAGGACAAACTGGTAAATATCCAAGCAATGAGATTGAACCAGATCAAGAAAAATCGCCTGAGAATGACAGCAGATTTAATACGCCATCTAAGGACTATACCACAGACCGTAATAGTGACCGTGATGTTGACAACGTGAAGAACTTTTTGATCAAAAGATCATTGAAAGCTCAACGTAAGCTCAAGATTATCGATGACGATTAATTCATAACAAAAAAAAATAAATAGCATATCAATTGGAGAAGAAAATGATCAAGAATAATAACTACCTAGACAGTCTATCAAAGAGCCTACTTGCTGACGTTCGTGGTGTCATGGAAGGCAAGAAGAAAGCATGTAAGTGCGACAATAATTGCTCTTGTGGAAAAATGGACAATGAAAAGTCTGAAAAGAAAGCCGACGATGAAAATGCTGAAATGAAGACTGAAGCTTATATTAAAAAGCCGCCAAAGGGCGATTATAAAAAGCCTGGCCAAAGAGTATCTGGCACTATTGGAAATGGCTATGTAGTTCATGGCTATAGGAATGATGATAATGTTGATAGAATTCATTATAAAGTAAAACTAATGCATAAGCCTGACGATGAATATAAAAAAGACTTTCCAGAAGCAAAATGGCAAGAACGTAAAGATGAACCAGAACATCCAAAGAAGTTTGGTTCAAAAGTTCGAGCATTTGCCTTCGCAAGAAAGCTTAGAGCCGAAAGAGATTCACAGACAAATGAAGCTTATGATGAGGTTGCTGTAAACAAGGCAATCAGTTCTTCAAATCGTTCTGGTAAAAAGATCAGTCCTAAAGCAGCAAGGAATATTCACGCTCTTCTAAAGGGTTCATCTGGCTACGCTGCAAAAAAGAATGCTGAAGAAACAAAGAAGACTTTTCCTAACGTAAAGCACCTTACAAAGGATGGCCATCCTGATTGGAAGAAGCATGGCATGGGCGAAGAAGTTGAAATTGAAGAAGGTGAAGAAAAGGGCGGTGGTTATAATGCTCCAAAGTCCAGAGGAACTGAATTGACATATAAAAAGGTTCTTGGCCAACACACCGTTCATAAAGGCAATACTTTTCATAGATCATTCCCATCAGAAATCGAAGCAATGAATTATGTTAAAAAGAATCAAAGCAACGAGCCTAAGAAGAAAACTTATTCTTATAATGAAGAAGCTGAACTTGACGAAGCATATTATTCTCAAGGTAGAAATCCATACACAATTAAAAGAGTTGATGGCAAAGATGTAACAGTTAGCAAGCCTAAGCCTTTAAAAGGCAATGCTGCTATTAGAGCAGCTATGGCTGCTTCTGATGAAAGAATGAAGGCCAAAAAAGATGCTGAAAAGATTGATGAAGCCAAGGCTGAAAGCCCAATCAAAGGCACTCGTCTAATTTCAAAGCATCAAGGCAAAGATGGTCATCACGCAGAAGTTCGTTTTAATCCAGATTACAACGAATATCAAGTTCATCACTATGAAGGTGGTAAGCATATGGGTGAAGGTCCAGTTTCTTATCATGGCGAAGGCAAGGAAGGTAGAGAAGACGCTACTCATACTGCTGAGTATGAAGTAAAGAACTATCGTCCTAAGAATGGTTCTCTTCAAAAAGAAGCTTTAGAGCCTTGGATGAAAGAAAAGGATGCTGTAGACGGTACTGTTCCTGCTTACATGCGTAAGAAGAAGCATGAAGATGAAATGAAGAAGGCTACAGGCGGTCCTGCTGTTCGTACTGCTAAGAATGAAGAAGTCGAACTTGATGAAATTAGTCATAAAATACGTAGTAGCTGGTTATCTAAAACCTTTAACAATCATTTCAATCATCGTGTAGATGATAGCGCCACTGCTTCGGGTTGGAGAATAGACCCACCTTTAAAAGGACCAATGTCAGATTCTCGTCTAAAAATTTATAAAATAGCTAGTGATAAAGCTGAAAAGCAGAACTCGAAAGATTATCAAAATCATGTACGTAAGAAGCGTGAAGAACATACTCCTAAAGTTCATGATCTACGTCACATGGATCATGACGAAGTATATGACCACACTCAGACTAGCGATAAAATTAAGGATGGAGATGTTATGCGTGTCAAAAATGGCACTGCTGCTCTAATTGGTGCATGGCCAACAATGATTCACGGTAAAAGTGATGTTCTTCATAGCTTCAAGCCTGGCACTTCTATTAAGACAATTGATGACGGTACATATCATAAGACTTCTGACCTAGCTGATCGAACTCATGGTATTAAAGAAGAAGTCGAGGTGGTCGATAATGAATTCAATAGAACTAATTATAAGCATTTAATTGGTAAAAGATATTCAGATGAAAAAGCACCGTCATATGCAAGAGTAAAGAAGATTGATAAACCTTTAGTTGGTGATCAACATAAGCTTGACAAGAACAAGAATGGTAGGCTCGACACACAAGACTTCAAGATGGTTCGTAAGGAAGAGACAATTGAAGAGAAGCTAAATCCTTCTATGGGTACTGCTAAATACATCGAAGACTTTGTTAAGTCAAAAGACCCTCGCTTTGAAGGTAAAACAAAGAAAGAACGTATTAAAATGGCGCTTGGTGCATACTATGGTGCCAAGAATGAATCAGTAGAAACTGAAGAAGTTGATACTATTGAAGAAGCCTATGGCAAAAAGAGGGATCATAAGCCATTACATATTATAGTAGGTGGCAGGTATATCGCTACAACAACTTGGGCAAAGAATGCAGAGGAAGCCAAAGCAAGGTTCCTTAAGTCACATCCAGAGCACAAGGATAAAAGAATTACTGTAGAGACAGAACGCTAATATTATAAATATTACAAGAAACAATTTCTAAACGGAGAAGAAAAAATGAGCCAATTGGGCATGATCGATAGAGCAAATAACTCACCACTTTTTGCTGCATCACTAGTAAACTTAACACCATCTGCTGCTAATGCAAACAATGTTTTTGGTAACACAACTTTTGGTGTGTTCCTTAATAATGGCGTTGCAATGAAAAAGGCATTTGGTACATTCGGCATTAGTACTGTTGAAGCGGGTAATACTGTTTCTGGTGGTACGAAGGCAGCACACGCTGGTTGGAATACAAGAACAGCATTCACTGGTTATCTTGCAACTCTCACTGTTGCTACTGTAGGTAAGCTCTACACAAACGGTGATATCGTTACAGTAGCTCCTAGTGGTGGTACTCTAGTCAGTTCCAATGCTACTGCTGTTATTACAACCAATGCATCAGGTAATATCGTTTCAACATCAATCACATCAGGCGGTGCTGGATTTATTACAGCAGCACCTACAGCTATCACTGTAGCGAACTCAACTGGTGGTGCAACAACTGGTAGTAACGCAGTATTTACTGCTGTTGCTGGTGGTCGTGCAGGACGTGTTCAGCTAGAGACTTTAGTTGCCGCTGGTTCAATCACTGGTGATGGTGACGGAACATTATTCTAATTTTGAAATATGGGGTGGTTTAGGCCACCCCTTTTATTAAGTATAAAAAAGCATGAATTATGAAAAGCTTGACTCGAATAACTTTGTATTATTTGCTGCGAAACATTACGACAATCCGCAGTGTCATGATACAACAGAATTCTATGATGACTTAAAAAGATTTAAGTATCTTAAAAGATTATTTGTTAAATATCACGAAACTAGTGAGTTGCGTGAGCGTTTAATACTAAATCATTTAATTATATTATACAATGTTTTTGGCGAAGCTACAACAAGAATGTTGTTTCTGAAGCTTGAAGGTCATTATTCATATTTAAAGCCATTCATTGTCATGCTTGGTCATATGCCTGATAAAATTGTGGTAGAAAACCGATTGTATTATAGCAGTGACATTTCAATGGACAGTCATATTGTAGAAGTTTTAAGGAAAATTTAATGGCAAAATCTGTAGATAAAGGCGAATACGACTACGAAGGTGATATGGCCATGTCACAGCTTAAGAGTGTTATGAGAAATGCTCAGAAGATTCATGACATGCTAAGCCCTGATACAAATCTTCCTGAATGGGTTCAATCAAAAATTACCTTGGCTGAAGACTATATCACAACTGCTGCTAATTATCTTCAAAGTGAAGATGTAAATGAGTCGAATAATAAACCATACGTAAAACCATTTATGCATACTGGTAGTGACAAACAAGCAGGATGGAAAGCTTCAAATAAGCATGGTAAGTTAAAGTTTTTTGGTCTTGAATTTAAAAAATCTGCTGAGAAACATGCTGGTATTACCACTGAAGATGCTAGTGGAGCACCAGTAAATTCAACTGGTCCTGCTGTATATGGAACTAACAAGGGTGATGCTCCTCCAATGTTCCCTAAAGCAATTGAAAAGTATAAGAAGAGCAATCAACCTCTCAAGCGTAAATCACTAGAGCAATTCCGAAAGGGAAACTAATATGTTTGGTATGATCCCATTCCCTGTTAAAATTCTTGCTATTATCTTTATTATATTGGGTGCTGCTGGTTGGGGGTATATGAAAGGCTCCGCACATGCAGAGATTGAACTTGCTAACTATCATGCCAAAGCAGAGAAACAAATCTCTGAGCTTAAGACAGAAAATGCAACCATCTCAAGTAAAGTTGTAACCGAATATGTTGATCGTGTCAACACAATTCATGACAAAGAAATCATCTATAAGACTGCTACTGCAAAGATGGAACCACAGCATGATATGTCTAATGGCTGGATTGAACTTCACGATGCTTCTGCCAGACTAGCTAATCCTGATGCAATCTTAGCATCTGATAAGTCACCATCCGGTATAATGGATAACTCTGCATTAGCAGTTGTGATTGGTAACTATGCAGTATGCCACGAGAATAAACAGCAACTAATCAGTCTACAAAAGTGGATTGCAGATAATAAAACAGCGATTGATGCTGCTAACCTTAAAGCACCAAAGGGGAAATGATTATGAAAAGGTTGATTATATTATTACCTTTAGTGTTGCTCATGGGATGTGCTGGTAAGACACGTCTAGTGCCACAGGCTTACATGCCAGAGCCACCAGAAATTCTTATGAAAGCACCTAAAGAACTAAATACGATTAAAGTCAATAAGACTTCCGTTATTATTAACAATACAGAAAAAGGTGAACCAAAATGAGTCTATGGGAAAAAATTAAAGCTTTCTTCAATACAACTAAAGGCCCAACTATCGTTGAGCAATTTAAGGAAATCATTGAAGAAGAAAAAACTATCGCAAAAAATGTCGAAGCTGTTGTTGAAGCTTCAATTAATAAAGTTGAAGAAATTATCAAAACAGAAGTAAAGGCTGTAGAAACTTCTATTCATAAAGCTGAAGAAGCTGTCAAGGTAGAAGTAAAGGCTGTTAACGATCAGATTACTGATGCAGTAACACAAGCTAAGGCTATCGTAAAGAAGCCACGCAAGAAAAAGTAAGGGACAACAATGAAGAGCGTAATCGATTACATTAAGGGCGTACTTGCTGATGGTAAGGGATCGCCTTCTTCAAAAAGAGTAATCACATTTCTTTTTGCAGTATTGTTGGGAGTGGCATTCGTTGCCAATCTATTCTATGGATACCATGTAGATAAAGAACTTCTTGATTCAGTAATGTATATCGTGATCGCAGGATTTGGCTTTACAGGCATTGAGAAGTTTGCTCCTAATGGTATAGCGGGGGCTTCGACAGCACAATGACAACAGATAGTGACGTTAAGAAGTTATCAGAGAACGTAGCTTCCCTACAAAAAGATATGGCACAAGTCGGAACTTTGGTGGACCGTCTTGACGTTACTATTGAAAAACTAACAGAAGTGTCAACGGCTGTATCTCAGCTATTAGCAGTTCAAGGCAATCGTCTTGAGTTTCAAGAAAAAGTTCAAGAGAGATTAGAGAAGATGGTTGAAACTCGTCGTAGCGAAACAGATAAAAGTATCAAAGATGTTTATATTCGTATTGAAAATGTAGAAAGAGGACTACAGGAAGATATGGATGATGGATATAACAAGATTGCTGGTAAAATTGAACAACTTAGTAAAGAAGGTACAGATCAGCATAAGGTACTAAATGACCGTATGACACGCATGGAAAAGTGGATGTGGATGCTCGTTGGCGGCGGTATTGTTATCGGAACTCTCTTCAATCATCTCAAACTACCAGTACTTTTCGGGGGCTAACCTTTCTCCTTGACTCATTATAGCCGGATTGTTATAATCTGATTGTTGATACGAAATATATTCGAATCATTTATATAATGGAAAACAAGTGGATTGGTTAGATAGAAAATATATTGGTTTCATATCCAATAGACTCCGCAACTATAAGCAGAAGTCACAGAATTTATATAATTTCTCGTGTCCCATTTGCGGAGATTCCAAAACAGATAAGAGAAAAGCACGTGCTTACTTCTATGAAAAGAAGGGTAAGGCATGGATGTGCTGTCACAACTGTGGTGTTGGTATGACAGTCGATAAGCTTGTCAAGCATCTAGACCAAGGTCTATATAATGAATATGTCAAAGAGCGTATGGTTGCTAATGGGCAAGAACGTAAAAAGACGGATGTTGAACTCTTCGCTGAAAAGATGAAGAAACCAAAGTTCATGAAGTCAAGTCCTTTGATGAAACTCAAAAAAGTATCTTTACTCAATCCTGTCGGTCCAACACGTATGTATGTTGATGGTCGTAAAATTCCCACGTCTATGCATCACAAATTGTTTTATTGCAAGAACTTTAAGGCATGGGTGAACAGTTTTCTACCGGGTAAGTTTGAGCATGAAGACAATGATGAGGCTCGTTTGATCATTCCATTCATCGATCAAGATGGAGAGTTTTTTGGTCTTCAGGGTCGTTCACTGGCTAAGGAAAGCAACCTACGATACATCACGATCATTCTTGATGAGGATCAGCCAAAGATTTATGGTCTAGATAGTGTCAAACTGGATAGACCTATATATGTGGTAGAAGGCCCAATTGATTCGATGTTTATTCCAAACGCTATCGCATCTGCTGGTAGTGATCTTATCTCTAACTTAAGGCAGGTTAACACCGATAAGAGCAATTTTATTATTGTGTTTGATAATGAACCACGAAACAAGGAAATCGTAAAGAAGATAGAAAAGGCAATCGATCAAGGGTATAAGGTTTGTTTATGGCCTGAAACAATTGCAGAAAAAGATATTAATGATATGATTCTTGCTGGACTAACGTCGAAAAAAATTGTTGACATTATAAATGAGAATACATACAATGACCTTTCGGCAAAAATGAAATTTGCAACATGGAAGAAAATTTAATATGATTACAGATCGTTCTATTGAAACTATAGAAAAGTTCCCCGTTGATCCAGATGGGCATATTCTCTATATCGTGTACAATAAGGATATGGTTCGTGCTGCTGAAGATTTGATTTCTGAAGTTCACGGTAAAGACTATTTTGATAATTTTGTATCAGTTACTCCTATTGGTGGAAAACTTAAGCCTAGCTTAGAAGGCAAGAGATGTATGATGTATTTTGATCCTATGTTTCATGCTCATAATGGAAACGGATATAACTGATGTGGCGCAGGTTTCTTTGCCGTATTGGATGGCACTGGTGGACACCATGGGATACTCCTAGAGCTATTCCTGATGGGCGTTCTCAGCAATTCCGTATGTGCAAAGTATGTAACAAACAACAAAGGTATATTTTCTAATGAAGGTTATTATTGCGGGTAGTCGTAAAGTTGATGACTACAGCCTTATTATTGAAGCGGTTAAGCGTTCTGGTTACAACATTACTGAAGTGGTGTGTGGCTGTGCTATTGGTATTGATCGCCTTGGTGAGAAATGGGCTATTGCAAATAATATACCTATTAAGGAAATGCCAGCAGATTGGAACCGCAACGGCAAAGCTGCTGGTCCTATGCGTAATCGTGATATGGCAGAATATGCTGATGCTGCTATTGTCGTTTGGGATGGTAAGTCACCCGGCACTCGCAACATGATTGAGAATATGATTCGCAGAAAGAAGCCTTATTATGTTGCGTTAACTTCAACAACATTAGAGGATTTCATTTAATGGATATTTACAAAACAGATATGGCAGAATTGGGTCTTGAATACGTTCAATGGCCCATTACTGCTGTTCGTATACATAGAACAGATGGTCAGTGGCTTGTAGAGTATAAGCGTAAGCCAAAGTGGTATTTTGATCAATGGTGGTGGTTCAATGACGGTAAGTTTGTTGACTATACAGACGCACAGGATCGTGCTGGTAAGCTAGCTGCACAAGGCTATACTATTTCTACTCGCTATCGCACTGATTATATACAGGTGAATAATGACTAATAATACTGCCGTGATGAGCGTTTTATTATATAACGCTATCGTAATAGGTATTATGACATTTTTGTTTGTTCATTTTGAAAATGGTTGGCCAGTATTGATGGTATTCCTACTTGCTAATTTTAGCACTGATGATAAAAAGGGAGGTTCTTAATGAGCAAAGTTAATTGTATAGCATGTGATGATACACCAGAGCCAGCCATGTATATCCGCTATACACAATTTGCGGGTGATCATCCTTTGTGCGAAAAACACGCAAAAGAAGATAAAAATTTTATGAATGATGATGATTATGCTTTTTGGGAGGTGATAGAAAGTGACTAAAGAAGAACTTGATGTAAAATGTAGAGACGTAGCCAAGAGACTTGATGAAGCTTCTATTGATGATTTTGAATTGATGAAGAAACTATTAAAAGAAACTGAAGAGTTGCGTTTAGAATTTGTTAAACTATATGGATTAGATGATGAGTGAAGTGAATCTAGTTGGCATTACACAGCCAAATTATAAATATACAGGTTGCGATACTGCACAGGAACTAATTGGTTGGTGTGCTCGTATTTCAAATCCTGCTAATCAACAAAAGCACAGTACAGCACCAAAGTTGATCCAATCATTACTACGTGATAAGCATTGGTCGCCACTAGAAATGGTTGATGCATCAATGGAAATCAAGACCACACGTGATATTGCACGTCAAATCTTGCGTCATCATTCATTCTCATTCCAAGAGTATAGCCAGCGTTACGCTGATCCTACCAAGGATTTAGGCTTTGTCACAAGAGAAGCAAGACTTCAAGATGCCAAGAACCGTCAGAATTCCATTGAAACTGAAGACACTGAGCTTCAAACAGAATGGAATATGAGACAACGAAAGGTAATGTCAGAGGCTCTGATCCAGTATCGTTGGGCTATTGAAAATGGTATTGCAAAGGAACAGGCTCGTGCTGTACTTCCTGAAGGTAACACCGAATCAACTATAATTATGAAGGGTTCACTTCGTTCTTGGGTACACTATTGTGATCTACGTATGAAGTGGGACACACAGAAAGAACACCGTATTGTTGCTAAACAGTGCTGGAACATTATTGAAGAACAATTTCCAGATATCAAGATTGCTCTTGACAATATTAAAGCATGGCAGGAATTTGAAAGAAAGCTTCCATGACTAAGGTAACGGTAGAATTTGATGAAGATTTGCAAGAATATTACATCTCTTCATCAATATTAGAAAAACATTTTGATGTAGGGGATACTGTCGAATGGACAGAACAATCTACAGGCGTATACATATTAACCAAAGTAAAAGATAAAGGCGAATAATAAATGACAACTGAAAGTTATCTTGGGATTACCATTGATAAAGAAAGAGATGCTCTTTTCGATGAACTTGGATTAAAGCGTCTTAAAGAATCTTATATGAAAGATGATGAAACATCACCCCAAGAGAGATTTGCTTTTGTTTCAACTGCCTTTGCTACAGACGCTGCACACGCTCAGCGTCTATATGACTATTCCAGTAAGCATTGGCTATCATATGCCACACCAATCCTCTCGTTTGGTCGTACAACAAATGGTATGCCCATTAGCTGCTTCCTTAACTATATCGAAGATACTGCTGAAGGTTTGGTAAAGAACTATGAAGAAACAAGTCGCTTGTCTATGATGGGCGGCGGTGTTGGTATTGGGTTTGGTATTCGTTCTGCTGGCGATAAGTCAACAGGAGTTATGCCTCACCTTAAGACATATGATTCTGGTTCAATGGCATATCGTCAAGGTCGTACTCGTCGTGGTTCGTATGCAACATACTTGAATATCAGCCACCCTGATATCACAATGTATCTTGAGATGCGTAAGCCTACTGGTGATCCGAATGTTCGCTGTTTGAACCTTCACCATGCTGTAAACATCACAGATGACTTCATGGAAATTATCGAACGCTGTATGATTGATCCAGAAGCAGATGATTCGTGGCATCTACGTGACCCACATTCTGGTGAAATTCGTGATACTGTTTCTGCTAAGAATTTATGGCAGTCTTTGCTTGAAATTCGTATGCAGACAGGCGAACCATACATTCACTTCATCGATACTTCTAATCGTCAAATGAAGGACTTCCAGAAGGCACTTGGTCTACGTATTAACCAAAGCAATCTTTGCAGTGAAATCATTCTACCAACTGACAAGAGCCGCACTGCTGTATGTTGTTTGTCTTCACTAAACCTAGATCATTTTGATGCATGGAGTAAGGCTGGCATCATTGAACCATTCATTCGTGATGTTGCTGAGATGTTGGATAATGTTCTTCAGTACTTCATTGACAATGCTGATCGTAAAGTGAAACGTGCTATCTATTCTGCTACTCGTGAACGCTCTATTGGTGTTGGTGCTCTAGGTTTCCATGCTTATCTACAGAAGAAGAATGTTCCTTTTGAAAGTGCTGTTGCTAAGGCAATCAACATCAAGATTTTCAAGAACATCAATGCTGCTATGGAAAAGGCTAATCTTGATATAGGTACAGAACGTGGTGAAGCTCCTGATGCTGTTGGTACTGGTCGCCGCTTCTCTAACTGTATGGCGATTGCTCCTAATGCATCATCATCATTGATCATGGGTAACACTTCAGCTTCTATTGAGCCAATGCCAGCCAACGCATATCGTCAAGATACATTGTCCGGTGCATTTCTTAATAAAAATAAATACCTTGATTTGATCATCAAGAAGGAAGCTGAAGACAAGAAAGATGGTTGGTATGATGACGTTTGGTCAAGCATCATTGCAAACGATGGTTCTGTTCAGCATTTAAATTGGCTTGACGATGACACTAAGCTAGTATATAAGACTGCAATGGAAATTGATCAGCGTTGGGTTATTGACCTTGCTGCTGATCGCCAACAGTTTATTGATCAATCTCAATCACTTAACGTATTCTTTAGACCAACTGCCAATATCAAATATATTCATGCAGTCCACTTCCTTGCTTGGAAGCGTGGTCTTAAGACACTTTATTACTGCCGCTCAGAAAAGATCGGTAAGGCTGATAAGGTTTCGAAGAGAATTGAGCGTGAAGTCATTAAAGAAATTGATATGCAGAGCCTAGTAGATGGCGATACCTGCATCGCATGTGAAGGTTAAAAAATGAAAGCAATTATTTACTCTAAGCCCGACTGTGGCTTTTGCGTTAAAGCAAAGGAATTTATGTGGGGGGCTGATATTGAGTATAGTGAGTATACTGTAGGCATGGATGTTTTATGGGAAAATGTTCAGGCACGTGCACCAGTTGATATTACAACTGTTCCACAGATTTGGATTGATGGTCAATATGTCGGTGGTTACACAGAGTTAGTCAAATGGTATTCGGAGAATCTCTAATGGCAAAGAAAAGTACAGAATCGTCCTTAATGGATACAAGGTCTTATTTTAAGCCTTTTAATTATAGTTGGGCATATGATGCTTGGCTAAAGCACGAACAAAGTCATTGGCTTCACACTGAAGTACCAATGCTTGAAGACCTTCAAGATTGGAAGAAATTTCTTACCAGTGAAGAAAAGTATTTCCTAACCAACATCTTTCGTTTCTTCACACAAGGCGATATTGACGTTGCAAACGGTTATGTAAATAACTACCTGCCACACTTTCGTCAACCTGAAGTACGTATGATGTTGTTGGGTTTTGCTGCTCGTGAAGCATTGCATATTGCTGCATACTCACACTTGATTGAAACTCTTGGTATGCCTGAAGCAACATACTCAGAATTTCTTGAGTATGAAGCTATGAAGGATAAGCACGAATATATCATAGAGATGGCTATTGCTGATAATAACAAGCAAACGATTGCTGCAAACATTGCTGCATTCTCAGCCTTTACTGAAGGTATGCAGTTATTCTCTTCATTCATTATGCTATTGAACTTCCCTCGTCATGGTCGTATGAAGGGTATGGGTCAGATTGTTACATGGTCAATTGTTGACGAAACAATCCATGCCGAATCAATGATCAAGGTATTCCGTACATATATTCAAGAGAATAATGAAATCTGGAATGATGAACTCAAGGAACGTATCTACGGTATTGCTGAAAAGATGGTTGCTCTTGAAGACAAGTTTATTGATCTATCATTCAGTATGGGTCCAATGCAGAACTTAACTTCTGATGAAGTGAAGAAGTATATTCGATATATTGCTGATCGTCGTTTGATTGCTCTTGGGCTAAAGGGTATCTTTAAAGTAAAGAAGAATCCACTTCCATGGGTTGAAGGTATGATCAATGCTCCATCTCATACAAACTTCTTTGAAAATCGTTCTACAGACTATGCTAAGGGCGCTCTGAGTGGAACTTGGCAGGATGTTTGGGCAGCATCATGATAAGTTATAGTATTGATATAATTGATGGAAAGTATTTTCTGAAATGTGAAGGTATGGACTTCAATTTATTGCACAAGTATAGAAAACAAATAAAAAGAATGTGTGGTATTGAAATTTCAGGATGGGATTATAGATGAAGAAATCTAAAACTTCTCTTTTTACTGAGAGAAATAAAGCGTCCTATTCTGGTGTTATTGAAGGTAGTACTTGGCGACACTACAAAGGAACAATATATAGAGTAACTGACATTGCATTTGATTGTGATACAAATGCAATGTTGGTTGTATATCAGGTCGAAGATGAGTATGAAAAGGAATATCCATTCAGCTTTTCTAGACCATATAGTCAATGGCACGATGAAGTTGAAGAAGGCGTTAGACGCTTTGAGCAGGTTGATGCCAGAACACTATACATGACAGATAAAGAATATTGTGATTATCATAGGAGTAAATGATGATTAAAAAAGGTGATTGGATTACATTAGATAATGATAAGTGGTACGATCATGGAAGAAGATATCATGTCCTAGACTTTAATTGTCGTGAAGGTTCAACCGCTGTTGATCTTCATCTTGAGGATGAAGATGATAATATGTTTCATCGTACTGAATCTTCTAATATAATTATTGTGGAAAAGATAAATGATTGAACCATATGCTAATGTAGATGCTGCTGTTGATGACATTGCTAATCAACACTGGAAAAACATTACAACAGCAATGCTTACTCGTAATGTTGACTTGTTATATGATAATGCAATTTCATTGAAAGCTTTGGAAGAAGCCAGAAAATCAGTTAAAAAGAAACTAAAACAATAAAAGGAAAAAAGGAATGAAGTGGTACGAATGTGGAAGCTGTTTATCAGAATTTCGTGTTGTGTCTGATATTGATGACCCCATTGATTATTGCCCCTTCTGTGGTTCTGAAATAGAAAACAAAGAAGAAGAAGACGAAGATGGTTATGATTATAACGACTAAATAATACTCCTGAAGTGGAGTATAAAATGTGGTTATATAAAAACAAAGAATTAACTGAATTGCCAGCAGGGTGTGAGGCATTTGTCTACTTGATTACTAACAAAATATCTGGTATGATGTATGTTGGTAAAAAGTTAGCAAAGTTTAAAATCACAAAGCCACCGCTTAAAGGCAAGAAAAACAAAAGACGTTCTACAAAAGAAAGTGATTGGCGAGAATATTGGGGTTCTAGCGACAGACTAAATGCCGATGTAGAACAACTTGGCCCTGAAAATTTTACAAGAGAAATTTTGCATTTTTGTCCAAGTAGAGGTATTGCTAGTTATCTGGAAGCAAGAGAACAATTTGAACGTAGAGTATTAGAAACCGATGATTACTATAATGGTATCATAAACGTAAGAATTGGTGGATCAAACATTTTGAAAGAACATTTAAAAACTATAGAATAAAGGGAATTTATGAGTTGCTACAGATATTGGAACATAAGCATCTAATTGTACGAGCAGAATTGTTTAATCCGCCACAGTGCGTTGAAGCAATTCAAGATTGGATGAAGAAGCTCGTGGATAAGATTGGCATGAAAATTCTCATGGGTCCATATGCAGTGTATTCTGATATGGTTGGTAATAGGGGCTTGACTGCTGTTACAATTATTGAGACTAGTCATATTGCTATGCATGTCTGGGATGAAGTTGATCCTGCACTTATGCAACTTGATGTATATACGTGCTCTACGTTAGATATTAAAAATGTGTTTGATGCATTAGAAGAATTCGGTCCTACAGAAATTGAGTATAAGTATATTGATCGTGAACATAATTTGACTGTTCTAGATCATGGTAAAAAATGAAAGGTGAATAAACTATGGGTAAGAAGCGCAGTCGTAAGACACAGGTGTCGAAGGGTGAACGCCGTTCAATTGGACGTTGGGCAGTAAATGCTGTTCGTCGTGATAGATCAGAATTTGATAAGATGATTAACAAGCTTGAGGCTTGGAGAAAGGGGCAGAATCCTTGGATTACAGTTCCCGGCACAGCAAGCAACATGCGTTTCATTAGGGTACGTGCAAACACACTCTATGGCAGTCCAAAAGCTGCTAGAGCAAATATTTATGGAAACAAAGGTGAAGAATGAGTGAATTGAATATTTTTGGTAAGGATACTCAGGCAAAGAATGCCATGGGTGGAACTGAGCTTATGAAGTATGGTCTTGAGAAACGTCTTCCTAAAGACCTCCTGTCAAACTTTCAAATCTTTGTGTCTCGTATTGAAGAAGACTTTGATGAGACAAAGATTCGTCTACTATGGTGTCATGATCTTCCAAACGATCCAGCATCCCATCATCTAGCCAATAATGGATGGAAGAATTTCCATCGTATTATCTTTGCGTCTAATTGGCAGATGCAAGCATACATTCAAACATATAACATTCCTTGGTCACATTGTGTGGTCATGCAGAATGCAATTGATCCTATTGAAGATCACAAGAAGCCAAACGATGGTACGATTCGTCTTGCCTATTGGTCAACACCACATCGTGGTCTGAACATTCTTGTTCCTGTATTCGATAAGCTATGCGAGAAGTATGATAACATCGAACTTGATGTTTATTCTTCGTTTAAGCTTTATGGTTGGGAGCAACGTGATAAGGAATTCCAGCCGCTGTTTGATCAGTGCAAGAATCATCCAAAGATCAACTATCATGGTACTGTTCCAAATGAAACTCTTCGTAAGAACCTGAAGAACACCCATATTCTTGCCTACCCATCAACTTGGCCTGAAACATCATGCATCACATTGATGGAAGGTATGTCTGCTGGTCTAATGTGTGTACATCCTAACTTTGCAGCACTCTATGAGACTTCTGCAAACTGGTCACACATGTATCAGTGGCAAGAAGACCCTAACCAACACGCATCTGTTTTCTACAGTGTTCTAGATAGCTCAATTCAAAGCTTCTGGGACGAAGGTGTGCAGTCACGTCTATCCTCACAGTCATCATATGCAAACGTGTATTATAACTGGAATATTCGTGCATTGCAATGGGAAAGTTTATTGACAACTCTTTTGGATATGCCACGTGCATTGCCAAAGCCAGAAGGTCAATTTTTCCAGTATAGAACTCCATAAAACTCCTTGACATTCCTCATGGATGCTCTATTATGATTGATCTACTTATAGTATCCATGAGGATTTTATGATTAAAACAACAAAAAGAAAAGCCACCACTCGTCGCCCAAAGTTTGCCGATGAGCGTTGGACAGGACCAGAGCCAGAAAACGATGTTGCTATTGTTGACAGCAATGATCTTCGTTATGGCAAAGCGTTAAGTTGGTATAATTATTATTATGATAATGAACAAGCAAAAGCTTGGTTGTTGGAATATATGAAGAATAATAATTATGCTGAAACTTTAATTGCAGATGTTAAGTCTGCACCACCAATCCGCACAATAACCACTGTGGGATGGACGGCTAGACTTATGCTTAAGGGATGGTCGTTCCCTGATAAGTCTATGGAAAAATTTAATTCTCACATTCAAGAAAATGCTTCTTTTGCTAAGCATGAAAAGAATAACGATGCGCCAAAGGTTGTTGTCAACATTCAAGACAAGATCGCCGCAAAGGCTCGTGAGCTTCGTGGTAAGCTTGACGAACATATTGATAAGTTTGTTTTTGATGGCGTTGATGAAAAATTTTCTTTGTACAACTTTCTTCAGGTTGAGAAGCCATCTCCTGTTGGTATGAATATGGTTTTGACTTACGTTACTTCTCTATATCAAGAGTTGTTGAGTAAGGATGGATATGAACACCTTTCAACATGGAAGTATAATTCATGGCTTAAGTTCTATAAGACACTAGCTGACGATGCTGATCGCTATCACGCAAACATGAAGATTACACGTCAGGTTCGTAAGCCACGTGCTATCAAGGTAAAGCCAGCAGCTAAGCTTGTCGAAAAGGTAAAGTTCAAGAAGGAAGATGCTGAGCAAAAGCTTGTGAGTATCAATCCAGTTGACATTATCAAGGCTCAAACTCTCTGGGTTTACAACACTAAATATAGACAGCTATCAGTGTATCATGCTATTGATGATGGTGGTTTGTCAGTTAAGGGTACGACTGTTACTCAGTTTGATGAGAAAAAGTCTGTATCAAAGCGTCTACGCAAACCACAAGAAGTTCTACCTCAATTGCTTGGTGCAGGTAAGATTGCTCTTAGGTCATTCATGGATGGCATTAAGACCAACACAACCGTACCAACTGGTCGCATCAACGAAGATGTAATATTATTGAGGATAACTAAATGAAAGATAACGTAGTAATGTTCCCAAAGGCTAAGAGGGACAGTCCTCTTAATACTAGAGAAGAAGTTGAAGCAAAAGTCGTTGAAGGCAGAAAAGAGCACGTTGAATATATCATTGACGAAACTCTTTCATTTGTTTTCAGTCGTTGTTATGAAGAAGGTTTTAATCTGAATAATGATGATTGCTTTAAAACTACTGGTATGCTAGTAGAGTCGATGAGAGCAGCACTATTTAAAAGCGTTGGAATTGTCCATCCATTACACCTAGTAGCTGAAGAGCTTTTTGTTAGTGATGAAGATGCAATTGAGCAAACTGAAAGTATTATGGCAAAAAGTCTTGATGAGGAATACTTGGAAGACTAAATAGATCATGAAATATAAGGTATGATAATGTGTTTATAGTCGATTTATCTCAAACAATGATTTCTACGTTCATGGCAACGATTGGAAATCATACTAACATCCCTGTAGAAGAAGACCTTCTACGACATATGGTGCTAAATGCTATTCGTAGTTACAACGTCAAGTTCCGTAGAGAATATGGACAGATGATTATTGCTTGCGATGACCGCCGTAGTTGGCGTAAAGAGCTATACCCATATTACAAGGCGAACCGCCATAAGGATCGTGAAGAATCTGAGATTGATTGGAACACCGTGTTCGAAGTTCTCAACAAGGTTCGTGACGAACTCAAAGAATATTTCCCATACAAAGTTATTCATATCGATAGAGCAGAAGCTGATGATATCATTGGTACGCTAGTTCATGAGAACGGCAACACCCTTGAGAAGATCATGATTGTTTCTGGCGATAAAGACTTTCGTCAATTGCAAACGTATACCAACGTCAAGCAATACGATCCCACACGCAAAAAATATCTAGAAGAACGTGATCCTGATCGTTATCTACGTGAGCACATTTTACGTGGCGACAGAGGCGATGGTGTGCCTAACTTCCTTTCACAAGACGATTGTTTTGTGCTTGGTGTAAGGCAGAAGCAGTTAAGGGAAACAAAGATTGATCAGTGGGTCAATCAAAACCCTGATGAATTTTGTGATGAAGTAATGTTGAAGCGTTACAATAGAAATAAGCAGATGGTTGATCTGTCTCTGATTCCTGATGATATCAAGGCATCAATCAATCAATCATATGCAGAACAGGAAGATGTGAAGAAGAGCAGAAATGATTTGTTCAACTACTTCATTCAACACAAACTAAAACATCTAATTGACAATATTAATGAATTTTGATAGGAAAAATAATGGCACGTAAATCAATCGCATGGATTTTGGACTTTACTTCAAAGTTACCAAATGAAGAAGAGCAAATTAGATGCTTACAAGCAAATGATACCTTTGCTCTAAGAACTGTTCTAGCAGGAGCATTTGATCCTAACATCAAGTGGCTTCTTCCAGAAGGTGATGCTCCATATACTCCATGCGAATATCCAAACATGGAAAACTCGCTTTATCTTGAAGCGAGACGTATGTACCTTTTTGTTGATGGTGGAAATAATAACTTGAACCCTCGCAAGAGAGAAGCTATGTTCTTAGAACTGCTTCAAACCGTAACCCCTGAAGATGCAAAGCTTCTAATTGCTGTAAAGGATAAGAAGCTACCATTCGAAGGACTTTCTGCAAAAACCGTGCTAAAAGCATTTCCAAAGCTTTTTTAAATACCACCGGAGTTATTAATGAGTAAGAAGTTTTCACGCAGCCCACAGTTTGATGACTATTATGACGAAGATGAATACAACAATGGATATCATGATAGTTTAAAAGAACGTAGAAAGCTGAAGAGAATGAAGAATGCGTTGAAAACACGCAATGTCGATTACCTCTTAGACCTAGACGAAGAGTTTTAATTAATGCCGATATATTCTGTCCACAATACAGAAACAGATGAGCCAGAAGAAGACTTCTGGGGATCGTGGGATGCTCTTCAAACATATCTTGAAGAGCATCCACATCTACGACAAACAATTACCGCACCCAACTTTGTTTCTGGGGTAGCAGGTATCACCCATAAAAATGACAGTGGATTTAAAGATATGCTTTCACGCATATCTGATGCTAACCCACATTCACCTCTTGCTCAAACACATGGCAAAAAGGGTGTCAAAGAAACTAAAACTAGAGAGGCTGTGAACAAAGCAAGAGCAAAACAGCCTTACTAGACAGGTATATATTATGCTTCAGTGATAACACTAACAACACTAGGAGCCAACCAATATGGTAGCCAGAAGCACTCAGCGTTTAACTAGAAGACAACAGAGACTAGCTGAAAAGGGAACAATAAAACTTGTTCCAACTATCAAGCAACAACACTTTGATTTAGAAGATATCTACCCAATGACTGATAATCAAGTGGCGACATTTGATGCATATGATGAGGGTAAAAATCTGTTCTTACATGGTTGTGCTGGTACTGGCAAAACTTTCATTTCAATGTTTCTTGCACTTAACGAAATCATGAATGAAAGAACACCTCGCAAAAAACTCGTTATCATTCGCAATACGCAGTCATCAAAAGATCAAGGATTTTTACCAGGTAATGTCAAAGAAAAGGGAGAGATTTTCGAAGCAGCCTATAGAGCTATCTGCTGCGAGTTGTTCCACCGTGATGATGCTTATGAAATCCTTAAGCAAAAAGGAATCATCGAATTCCACACCACATCATTCCTTCGTGGAACCACCATCGACAACGCCATTATCCTCGTAGATGAAGTTCAAAACCAACGCTATGTTGAGCTAAGAACCGTCTTGACAAGAACTGGAGATAATAGTAAAGTGATTCTTTGTGGCGACACAAAGCAGGATGACCTGTCTTCGACTCGCTACAATGAAGTGTCCGGTCTTAAGGATATGATGAAAGTATTTGAACGCATGGGCCTTATGTCTACCGTTCAATTTGGTATTGATGATATTGTGCGCTCTGGCTTTGTCAAATCGTTCATTATCGCTGAGTATGAATTAGGACTATATTGATAAAGGAATGAAAAATGGATAATGAAAATGCACAAATAATTTTTAATAAAATGAATGAAACACTCCCTTTTATTAAAGAAATGGATTTTATAAGTGAGTTTGTATTGAAGCACTATAATATTGGAGATAGTAATTTACATGATATTATTTATGAAGCTCAATGTTGTTTTGAAGAAATTTGGGATGCTGCTTTTAAATCCAATAAGGGTCACATTCTAGGTTTTGATAAACGTTTAGTGAAAGGAATACAAAATGGATAAGCGTGAATTTGTACAATATTATTTGATTGAAAATTATGATGGCGGTAATATGTATATGATGATTGATACTGCTGTAAAAATTTTTGATGCAATTGAAGAAACTTTTGTAAAGCCTGTAGTTTCTACTGATCTTTGGAAAAATGAACAAAGGTAATGTTCAACCTTGATCTAATAGAGCTACCAAAGCTATTGCAGATTAATGGACCGAAAAGATACTATCAAATCCCTAACGGGAAGAAGTATCCCTCTGTTACCACAATCCTTGGCGCTATGACAGACAAGTCTGGTCTTGATCGTTGGCGTGAAAGGGTTGGAGAAGAAGAAGCCAATCGTAAGATGAAGCAAGCTTCTGCTCGTGGTACAGCGGTCCATGCAATCTGTGAAAAGTATGTGTTGAATGAAGCTGTAGATATGGCTGGTGAAATGCCTTTGACAACTCGTTGTTATTATCAACTTCGAAACTTTGTCAGGGATAACGTCAACAATATTCGAAGTTCTGAAGGACAGTTATATTCAGACACATTGAAGACTGCTGGTTCAGTCGATCTGGTTGCTGAGTATCGTGGTCTTCCATCGATCATCGATTTCAAAACATCCGAAAAAGAAAAGAAAGAAGAATGGATTGAGAGTTATTTTCTCCAAACGTCCATGTACTCTTTCATGCTTTGGGAAAGAACAGGAATGCTATATCCCAACATCGTTGTCGCAATTGGTGTAGACGAACGTAGCGAAGCACAAATCTTTGTCCGTAAGGCTAAGGACTATCTACCAAAAGCAAAGAAAATGTGCATTGAATATCATGAAAGGTATGAAAATGAGTGAGATTAATCTAAACAAGTATGCAGACTTCACATTTGAACTTGCATCACTTGCCAGCAAAGACCTACAGACATTGATTGCACGTCTGATTGAACTTGATCAACATGAAACTGTCAATATTCCATTATTGCTAACTGGTGCTTTTGGACTTGGTAGCGAGGGCGGTGAGTTTCAGGAAATCGTCAAGAAGATGTTATTTCAAGGTAAGCCCTTGAATGAAGACAATATTTTTCATATGAAGCGTGAGCTTGGAGATATTGCTTGGTATTGGGTAAATGCTTGTAATGCTTTGGGTATCGATCCAAACGAAGTGATCGCTGAGAATGTTGAGAAACTGAAGGCACGTTATCCTAGTGGTGCCTTTGATCCTTACTACAGCGAAAATCGCAAGGAAAATGACCTCTAATGTATCAGAGCATAGAATCTTCTCGTGGTATGTCTGGTGCTTTAAAATCTTTTGATAATACAGAACATAAGATTTATGATACCAAGGGCAAGGATGCCATGATATCTGTGCTCAATAAAAACTGTCCTCAATACAAAAATATCGAAAATCCCAACACCTTTGGCATTGATGTGCTTACCCTAAACAATAGCGGTAAGGTTGTCGGGTGTTGGGAAGTCGAAGTTCGTCATGGAAACTGGCAGGGAGATGTTTCATTTCCTTTCAGAGAAATCAATTGCATCGAACGCAAGGATTATCAATGGCGTAGGGACCAAGAATTTTTGGACAAGATACCATATGAGATGGCTGACAAATATAAGGTGTACTATGTACAGATGAACAGAGAATGCACCAGAGCAGTTATCATTGATGGTGATATTATTCTCGATTACCCATTGAAAGAATGGAGAAATCGTAAAGCTGATGGCGAGTGCGTTAGACAAATTCCTATCTCAAAAACAATTCAAATAAAATTGAGTTGACACAAAAAACGAATCGTTTTATATTCTCTTTATCAAGACGAAAGGGAAATGAAATGACCGTAAATGATTTGATCAATGCTCTTCAAGCTAACGTCGATAGCTACAAAGCAATCATCAGCAATCCTTCCAGTGATGCTGATCACGTCGAAAGACTGAAGCGTGTAGTTGTTGGATATGAAGCAGACATTCGTGAACTAAAAGGTGAATGATATGATCCCCTATAAAATCTTTAACGCTCCTGTCGATCCAAAGTGGCCAGACTATGGTTGCAACATCTACAAGGATGAAGTCTTTGTTGAAGGTCGAATCTATTCCAACTATAGCGGAAACGCCATGATGGATGAAATGAAAGACCTTAAGAGATATGAATTCAAACCTGAAGATGGATACAAGATAGAATGGTAAAGAACTCCCTCAGAGAAATCTGGGGGATTTTTTTTTATGTTGACACGAATCACAAATGATTATATAATCACTTCATCAAGACGGAAGGATATACATTATGTCGATTTATCTTAGCATCAATCAAATTCATGAAATTGCCAACGAGAACGAAGTGTCTCTTCGGGTTGCTAACCTTTATGCTGAGTATGTTGCAAAGGCGAAGGAAAAGAATATGGTCCTGAAGATGGGCCGTAATACGCTTCGTGATAGCACCCGCCAGAAGACCTATAACGCCGAAAACAAGTTCATGGCAACTCATGGTCGTGGTGTATGGTTCACCACTGTAGAGGAAGCTCAGAAGTTTGCTGACAAGGTGTTTGCTTCGAAGGTGTGGGAAAAGCATAAGACCAATCGTGTCAGCAGCACTTCACCCCGCATCGAATATTCTAACAAGATGACTCGCTACAGCGGGATGGCTTATAGCAATCGTATCACCCTTAGTCGTAACGGGATGAACGCATACATCCTGCTTCATGAACTGGCGCACACCAATGGCCATCGTCATCACGACTCAACATTCCGTAAGTGCCTCGTTGCCTTTGTCACCAAGTTCATGGGCAAGGAGCAGGGTGAACTTCTCAATAAGCACTTCAAGGATGCTGGTCTTAAGATGACCGTTCCTACCATCAAGTCGGTGAAGGAATTCAAAGATTGGCACATCATGTTCAAGCGCATGGAAACTGCACGTCAGGTAAAAAATAATTATTAAATTGTTTGTTGACACGAATCAACGAATCGACTATTGTCATTTCACAGACAGAGAAAAGGAATTCAAAATGCAAATCACGGTTATTCATAAAGACTTCGAAACCAACAAGCAGGAAGCTGTTGCCGTTGTTACCTTTAATGGTACTGATATCATTGCTGGTCTTGATTATGCTTATCGTTGGACCAATAATCTTGATGGTTCATGGTCGCAGGGTGAAGAGTTTGCAATGGACGGTCAACTCTATGATAATCCTGACTTCAACGAGAACGTCAAGGTTCTGGCTCCTCTGCGTAAGTTCATGGGTCGTACCATTGGTCATCGCTCTTCGTCAGTTGGCGATACGATGATTGTCGATGGCGAAGCATACAAGGTTGCTTCATTCGGTTTTGAAAAGATGGAAAACGCTTAATGGGTAAGCGTTCAGACTTCGATAGGGTAGAGAGAGATTTCTACCCTACACCCATGAAGGCTGTGCTTCCTTTACTTCCACACCTAAAACCAGAAAGCTGGTTCATTGAGCCTTGCGCTGGTGATGGTCGCCTTATAGATCATCTACAGGCGCATGGGCACAGGTGTACGTATGGTGTCGATGTTGAACCCATATGGCCTATTCAAAGGGTTGGTGATGCAACTTCGATGCAGTATAATCATGGCGAAAATGATTACTTCATTACCAATCCACCATGGGACAGGAAAATACTCCATCCTATGATTGAAAATCTCAGCAACCAGTTGCCCACGTGGCTTTTGTTTGATGCTGATTGGATGCACACAAAACAAGCCGTACCCTACTTGACACGTCTCATAAGGGTTGTTAGTATCGGAAGGGTAAAATGGATAGAAGATAGCAAGTCTGTCGGAAAAGACAATTGCTGCTGGTATCTGTTCTGGCATAAGAATGTCTCGCAAACGCAATTTTTTGGAAAGATTTAATATGAAGATGTGGTTGATACTTTGGTTCTTCAATCTGGATGGTCAATACATTCAGAAAGTGGAGCTTCCCTATAAAAACCGTGTAGAGTGTGTACAGGCTGCTGGTAATATGGCTAAGAAGTTTGTAAATAAATCATTCGCAATCTCTGCATTCTGTGTTACCGATAACCACCATAAGGGATTGACGATTGATCCCGGCGTACCAATGGACTAAGGAATTTATTATGACTGAAGGTTTGATCAGAATTGAACATCACATGTACAAGTCTTGGATTCGTGAGAATCCAGAGATTGCTATGCGTAGGATGATGGAACATCATAATAAGATGATGGGCCTTGGTATGATGGTTCGTGTCGAAGAAGACGAACATTATTATGATGTAATTGGAGAAAAGATGTGAACTACGATTTCCCTATCATCAATAACATTAGTGACGTGCTTCCTGCTATTGAAGGTAGGGATGAGTTCACTGTGGCCGTCAAGGAAGGCTACACTGTCATCAACTATAACGTGATGATGAGTGATACCTTTGACTGCCCCATTCGCCGTGAGTGTCGTGGTATCATCTTCGACACTGCTTCTGGTGATATCATTCGCCGTCCCTTCCAAAAGTTCTTCAACGTGAATGAGCGTGAAGAAACTCAGGATCATGTGGTCGATCTATCACGTCCTCACGCTATCCTTGAGAAGCTTGATGGTTCAATGATAGCACCTTTCATTGTGAATGGTCAAATGATCTGGGGTACGAAGATGGGCGCTACTGACGTGGCAAAGCCTGTTGAGGAGTTTGTGAAGAACAATCCAGATTATCAATTTTTAGCTGAAGAAGCTATTAGCTATGGTTATACTCCAATCTTCGAATGGTGCTCTCGTAAGCAGCGTATCGTTCTTGATTATCAGGAAGACCAATTAATTCTCACTGCTGTTCGAAATATGACAACTGGTAATTATGCTTTTTTTAAGGCATGGAATCATCTTGTTCCTTTGGTTCGTGAATTCGATCCACAGACTGACATGAAGGAATTCATTGAGTATGTTCGTGGTCTAGAAGACCTAGAAGGCTTCGTGGTTCGTTTTGATGATGGCCATATGATCAAGCTGAAGTGTGATTGGTATGTCCAAATTCACAAGGCGAAGGAAGCTATTCTACAGGATCGCAACATCGTTGAGTTGATCCTTGACGATAAGTTGGACGATATCAAGGCGCACCTTCCTGCTGAAGATCGTGATCGCCTGACTTACTTCGAGTCTCAGATTAACAGTCGTATTCTTGATAGGTCTGCTCATCTTTCTGATGCAACAAATACTGAACAGGATTTGGGTGATCGTAAATATTTTGCTCTAAACCGTGCACAAGAATATAACTCATATTCTAAGGCGATTGTGTTTGCTCTTTGGGATGACAATTCTTATGAGCGTTCTTCAGAATTGGTTCGTAGAACTGTTCGTAATAATCTTGGTCGTACTACCAAGTGGGAAGAGTTGCGTGATCATTGGTTTGAGGGAGTAACTTATAATGGATGAATACCCCATGATTGCCCTTTGGATGGGAAAGCCCCTGACATATTATACCAAAGAAGAGCTTATTGAAATTGTCACTACGCTAGGACGTGAAGTAGAATCAGAACGTGCTAGACATAAGGCAACATTGGATGTATGGTCTTCTATGCGAAAGAGACAAGAGGCATAAAGTGAAGAAGTATAGAATTAAAGAAAAACTAGACGGATCGTGGAAGGTAGAGCATAAAGGATTTTTAGGGTTCTGGGTCAACTCTGTTGATGATTATTATGGTAGCCCCAATAACAAATGGACATATTATCAATGCAAAGATTATATTAAAAGGCGACACGAGATAGCTGCCTTTAAGCCAAAGATTTTATATCCTCCGTTTCCAGATAGTGACCCAAACTATGGTCATGGTGTTTAATTTAAAGGAAAAACGAAATGCCTAAGTGTACAATTCTTGTCGGTGTTCCTGCCTCTGGTAAGTCCACGTGGGTTCAGGAAAACATGTCTGAAAGGACATGGGTTGTCTCGACTGATAATATTATTGAAAGTCTTGCTACGAGGTATGGCTTTACATATAATGAAATCTTTAAGGAAACGATTCGCTTTGCTGATATGGTAATGGTAAAGCATATGATCATGAATGCTGAAATTGGTTATGATTTGATCATTGATCGTACTAATCTTTCTGAGAAGAGCCGCCATCAGTTTATCACTAAGCTGAAAAAGTATGGCTATACCTTTGATGCTATGGTTTTTGAAACCCCTGAAAAGGAAGAGTGGAGCCGCCGCCTGACAAACCGTGACGGCAAGACCATTCCTGCTGAAGTTTTGAAGAAGATGCAGGATAGCTATGAGATACCCCTATATTCTGAAGGTTTCGAGAATATCAATTTTATTGAAAATAATTGTTGACACGAATCACAAATAGTTTTATATTGTGATCCTCAATAGAAAAAGGAACACCCTATGGAAAAGACTTTTAATTTTCACTCTGATTGTGGTCATGGTTGGTTGGCTGTTAAGATTGCTGATCTGAGCAAGGTCAATCTGCCACTGAGCGATATCAGCAACTATTCTTTTGTTCGAGGCAAGACCTTATATCTTGAAGAAGATTGTGATGCACCTAAGTTTATAAAGGCTTATGAAGCCACTTACGGTACATGCATGAAGTATGTTGAAAAGCATACTAGCCGTAGCACTATTCGCTCTTATGATGGTGTTTGTACACTTCGTCGTATTGCTGCTTAAAAGTTACCAACCACAAACCTTAAATGGCCGACATTCTCAGCGGCCACGAAGGGTATCCACCGGAAGGAACAAACGCCATTGTGAGTTGGCATATTTTTTTGGCGTGAATGGGTACCAATGAGAAACTTTTTGGAGATATATTATGCGTGTTGCAGTTGAATATGATCAGTATTGTAATGAAGATTATCACTCAGGTGAACAGTATGGTGAATGGAGAACTAGTTTTAGTTCGTCAGTAACTGGCGTTCGTGTGCTTGGTGAAAAAGAAAAGGCTGAATATACCAGTGAGGTTTTTATTCTTCCTGATGATGCCACCACAGCCTACGTTGTCTATATGATCTATAGCAGCGGTGATAGCTTTGGTAATTCTAACGGAAACATCGATATCATTCATTGCACTTCTAGCTCTGAAAAAGCACATGAACTAGCAAAGAAGATCACTGAAAACTCAGAAGATTTCACAATTAAGTTCATTGATGATTTTGATCGTGAAATCAGCATTCACAACAACGGTGCTGGCTACTTCGAACATATTGATTATGTTGAAGTTCTTTCGTTTGATCTAAATGGTCAACCTCGTCGTTATCGTGTGAACTAAAAAAAAAACAAAAAAATGTTTGACAGTCCTTTCCGACTTATGTAGAAGAAATTCAACAGAGACGGAAAGGACTTTTTTATGATCAAGTTTATCGCAATCAAGGAAGACGGTAAGTACAAGCATCAGTACAAGATTGTATCTGAAACGAACCGAGGTTACACCTTTGGCCGTATTCGCTTCGAACCTACTGGTCCCAAGGGTGCTGGTTGGAATGTTCGTTGCAGCGAATGTGATGAAGACCTTGAAGATGCAGTTCGTGCCAAGTTCATCCAGCATGGTCGCCGCTTTCCTATGAAGAAAGCAATGGAGCTTTTCGCTGAAGCTCAACAGGAACTGGAAATGGAATATCGTGCAGAGAAAAATAATTGGGAAAAAATGTACGAGGCAGCATAAAAAGCTGTTGACACGAATCACAAATAGTTTTATATTCTCTTCATAGAAACGAAAGGAACCCCACATGGGCGTTTATCAGTACACACTCCGCAAGGAAACTAAGACTGTCGATGGCACCAAGATTGGCCGCTATGGCTATGCTTACAAGCATTCTTATTTCCGTCACTACAATCAGGACCGCTATGCTACAATGTACAACCGTCTGGTTGGCAGCGTTGAAGCAGCCGCTGATCGTGCTTTTGAAGCTAACTCCGATCTGGAATATGCTGCAATCGGTGAATGGAAGTATGCCAGTGAAGATGAAGGTCTGACTGTCATCAAGGTCAAGAATTCTTCGTTTGCTGACGATACTGCTAATCATGAAGTGGTCGGCTTCTTGAAGAAGCAAGGTCGTAAGTTTAAGTTCGTCAAAAAGTAAGAAACTCAAAAGGAATTATATTATGGGTACACGTCATCTTATCGCAGTGCAGAAGAACCATGAGTACAAGGTCGCTCAGTATGGTCAGTGGGATGGTTATCTCTCTGGTCAGGGTGATAGCATCCTTAAGTTCTTCCATAGAACCGATCTTGAAGCATTCCGTGCCAAGGTTGATAACTGCTTCTATGGTACTCAGGAACAGATTGATGAGGCATACACACCATATACCAATGGTGATGGGTGGATGACCTTTAAACAGTCTGCTGAGTTTAAGAAGTCAGAATTCGGTCATATTGGTCGTGATACTGGCTCTGAAATTCTGAGTGTTATTCTGAATTCAGATGGTCCACTTATGTTGATTGATCAGATTGATTTCGCCAAGGAATCTTTGTTCTGTGAATATGCCTACGTGATCGATCTGGACGATAACGTCCTTGAAGTCTATCAAGGTTTCAACAAAGAACCACTTCCTGATAGTGCACGTTTCACTGGCACCTCTAAGGATAATGGAGAATATCAGGCTGTGAAGCTGGTTGCTTCTTTCCCACTTGGAAACCTGCCTGAGAACTTTGATGAGCTTGAAAAGGAACTTTATCCTGATGAAGTTTATGATGAGGATGAAGGATAAAAAAAATTAAAATTAGTTGTTGACACGAATCACAAATAATTTTATAAAGGTGTCACTGAGCGGGGAACGAATGGTCTTTCGTAAATTGGCAGATGCCTAAGTGGACTTCCCCGCTTTTTTTTTGAAAGGAATACATTATGCGTATTGGTGAAAAGTATACATTCAAGCGGTTCAAGAAGACCATTGGTCGCCGCCCTGTTGGTGAAGTTGTTCGTAAGGCTGGTGCTCTGACTTATTTCAAGAAGAGCAATGGTGAAATAGTTCCCATTCAAACCCGCTTCATCGAATACTACTATGTCTATCTTCCTAACAAGAAGGTGGCGTGACATGGACGAATATAAACATTTATTTGATGAACATATGGCCTATTTTACTAGGCATAATGGTAAAAAAGGACCACGTGGTACAGATGACGATGTTTTCATCATCATCTATGGTACTGGTAATTTTGGTGTCCTCACAAAAAGTGATATGGACCTTCTTAAATGGGAAGATGGCGATGTTGAAGATTTTGCAGGTCAGGCAAATCCTTTTATGGACTATATGCAGATAAAAATTCTTGCATACTGTAACATTACAAAATTTCTCATAGAAGATTCTATGGAATTGAAAGAAGAATTCACCAAAGAAAATATTGTTAAAACTCGTGAAGAACTTCATCGATTTCATCGTTACGATCCTTGGTGAGAAGACTAAAAAAAACTAAAATTAGTTGTTGACACGAATCAAAAACTATTCTAAAACCAATTCATCAGATGGCGATGTGCCACTGACTACTTGAAGGAAATTATATTATGTCTCATGAACTTGAAATGCTCAATGGCGTTGCTCAGATGGCTTACGCTGGTGAAACCCCTTGGCACGGTCTTGGTGTTAAGGTTTCGAATGACCTTACCCCTGATCAGATGCTTAAGGCTGCTGGTCTTGATTGGTCGGTTAGCAAGGCTCCTGCCTTCGTCAACATCGATGGTGAACAGGTTGATATTGGCCGTTCGGCACTGATCCGCAACACGGACAACAGCATTCTGGATATCGTCTCTGACGATTGGAACCCTTGCCAGAACACTGAAGCTTTCGAATTCTTCAATGACTTCGTTGCTGCTGGTGACATGGAAATGCACACTGCTGGTTCGCTCAAGGACGGCAAGATTGTTTGGGCTTTGGCTAAGGTCAAGGATAGCTTCGAACTCTTTGGTGGTCGTGATCAGGTCGATGCTTACCTGCACTTCACCAATCCTCACCAGTATGGTCAGTCGATTGACGTTCGCTTCACTCCAATTCGTGTTGTGTGCAACAACACCTTGACCCTCTCGCTCAACATGAAGAGCAAAAATATGGTCAAGATCAGCCATGCACGTCAGTTTGACGGTGACATGGTGAAGGAAGCTCTTGGCGTTGCCAAGGAAAAGCTGAGCACCTACAAGGAAATGGCTCAGTACCTGTCGCAGAAGCGTTTCAGCAATGAGAACATTGTTGACTACTTCAAGCGTGTCTTCCCTGTTGTTACGACTAAGGAAGAAGCAAAGAAGGAACTGTCCCTCAATGCACGTACCGCTCTAGAAGCCCTCCACATCCAGCCTGGTGCTGAACTTGGCGAAGGTACATGGTGGCAAGCTTTTAACGCTGTGACCTTCATGACCGATCACGTCATGGGTCGTACCGCTGACAACCGCCTCCACAACGCATGGTACGGTGTCAACAAGAACCTTAAGACCAAGGCTCTTCAGACCGCTGTAGAGATGGCTGAAGCATCCTAATTGGAAGGGGGGAGAAATCCCCCCAACCTTTTTTGTTGACAGACCTGATTTACTCAGCTATTGAAGGTTTAACGAAAATGGAGTGTGACATGATTGCTCTTAGCAAACTTGATAATCCCGGTTTAGTTAAAGAACTTAACAAATGGAAAGATGTTGAGTTTCGTATCGACAATGCAGGTAAGCACATTAAGTTCTATCTGACTGTCAACAACAAATCACGGTTTGTTCTTTTCTCAAAGACAATCGGTGATTGGCGAGGAAAACACCGCCAAGTGTCTGATGTACGTAAGACACTAATTGAACTTGGCGCTGAAAAAAAGTAAAGGAAATAATATGTCTGAATCAAGTTCTGTATCAGTAAACTTTCCCTTCTTGGGAATTCTCACCCTGATCTTTATCACCCTTAAGCTCACTGGTCATATTGCATGGTCTTGGTGGTGGGTGCTTGCTCCTATGTGGATTCCTCTGGCAATCATTCTTGGTATTGGTATCATCGTTGTAATTATTGCTATGATTACTGGCGCTAACATCAATGTTAGGAAGCGTAAGCCATGAAGATTTCTATGAAATACGCTGCATTGCCTTTGGGTGCATTTGCAGTGTTCTTCCTAATACCCAAACTATTTCAGTTTCTGATCAATGCACACTCAGATTTTGGAATTGTAATTGCTGTTACCGTTGTGTGCGTTATCGCCAGTATTGTTATTGGTGTAATTAACAAAATTATGAAATCCACCAAAAAGGAAAATGTTAATGAAGATTAAGAATATCGTTCTGGTTGCTCTTGCGGCTCTCTCACTTGCCGCATGTAGTCGTGTCGAACCGGGTCATGTTGGTATCAAGGTTGACCAGTATGGTTCATCTGCTGGTGTTGCCGCCGAATCTCTTCCAGTTGGTACATACTTTACTGGACCAGGCACAAGCATCTATGAATATCCAGTGTTCACCAATACGTACACATGGACAAAGGATACTGAGGAAGGTTCTGCTTCAAATCAGGAATTTAGTTTCTCTGATAAGAATGGTATGACCGTCACCGCTGATGTTGCTGTTAGCTATCATGTTGATGCGACTAAGGCTCCTATTCTGTTCCAAAAGTATCGTACTGATATGGATGGTATTGTTGCTGGTCCTATGCGTGTTGCTATTCGTGACGCTATCAACCAAGAAGCTAGTGGCATGACAGTAGAAGAAGTCTATGGTTCACGTAAGGCGGAACTTATCACTAAGTCGCTTCTACGTGTTCAAAAGTTCTTTGCTCCTTTTGGTCTGAATGTTGAACAGCTTTATTGGGCTTCACCAGTACGTGTCCCTGATCAAATCAAGGCACAGATCAATCAGAAGATTGCTAACGAACAACAGGCTCTAGCCGCTCAGGCTAATGTTGCTACGGCAGAAGCTAATGCTCGTGCAAGAGTTGCTGAAGCAGAAGGTCGTGCTAAGGCTACACAGATTGAAGCAAATGCTATCTCTTCAAATCCGCAGATTCTTACTCAGCGCATGATTGAAAAGTGGGATGGTCATTATCCTCAGTATGTTGGTGGTGGTATGCCTTTGCCTACCATTGCTATCAAGAAGTAAAACCATACATAATGATACCCTCAGCAGCAATGTCGGGGGTATTTTTTATAAAAATAATGCTTGACTTATTTCTAAAAGTATGTTATAATGGTTTATAAGGTCAATTGAAGAGGAACTTAAACATGTATGCTTTTGATAAGTGGAGAGCCGAAAATTCCGAAACTCTTGATTCGGATTTGATATACGGAAAGTTTACTAGAGATCAATTACAGATTTTATTTTCATGGATGGAATCTGCTTATGAGGCTGGATTTGATGATGGCAGCGAAACATAAACTCTGATAAGAGAGATTTATGATATTCTTATCAAGAAGTAAAAACTCACATCATAGCACAGAAAAAAGGGGGGAGCAATCCTCCCTTTTTTTTGTTTTGATAAATAATACAAACCTAATGGAGAAACCATGAAAACTTTTAAAGAATTTTTTGATGAGGCTACTAGAACTATTGATAGAGCATTAAAGCTTGGTGATCGATTAGCTGACAAATCAAAAAAAGATTGGGTAAAACAACCACCAAGCTATATGCAGAATAAAGCGTTGTCTTCACCATCACACAAACTGATAAGCGGTTCTAAACCAGATTATACTGGAATGAGTGCATATAAAGCTAAGGCTGAAAGAGGCACAGACGTATTTGATCCAAAAATTAATGAACCAAATAAAACACGAATTGATATAAAAAAATTAATCCCATCACAAGCCTTTACTGATTGGAATTCTAAAAAGGCAAAAGAAAAAATCAATGATGAAAATCCTATTTTAGTACTACATCATAACAATAAGCATTATGTTATAGATGGTCATCATAGAATTGTAGCAGCGAGACTTAAAGGTGATACTCACATAATCGCAAATATTCAGAAAGTATAATATAATGCTGACCAATTTTAAAGATTTTATGGACAATGTTATTGTTGAAAATCTCCACCCAGAACTTCAGGACGTGGTTCGTACAGGTTCTAGTAGAAAAACTAAACAAAAGCAACTTGCTGATAAGATCAAAGACCTTACATCACGTGGTGAAAAAACAGGCATTGAAGGTAACATGCCTAAAGGTTCTTCTCGTGCTTACATGCAACATGCAGAGCCTGAGAATATCATTGTAGACAAGAAGATTGTACCTATGAAAGTTGGCACAAAGGTTGCTATTCGTTCCCCATTAGACAGGTTTCACAATTCAAAAGAACATGATGGGCTTCACCTTGGTGCAATGCAAAATCATGCTGAAGGTGGGGATCATTGGGTGAACAGTAACTATCGCACATTGACAGACAAAGGTCATGGTCATTTCGAAACAAATGATGAAGGCATTTTTCCACCACTTGTTGACCATGATGATAAGGATCATCAGTGGACTAAAATAGGTCATGCACGTGATATTAAAGCTGGGGATTGGAAGAAGCTAACCAAAACAAAAGAGTATCCACAGGGTATAACTCATGATGATTTTACAAGCACTCTCCTACGTTTTCATAATCGTAATATTGGTAATCATTGGAAAAGTACTGATAATCACGAAAGACATATGGATCATATTGAACAACATCCGCTTGTACAAAAGTTTCTTGATTATCATGGCAATACAGGCAATTCCCCTGCTGATTATAGACAGCAAAAAAATCTTGGAGTATGGAAACACCCTGTTACTGGTCAAGAACATATTGTAGCACGTGATCATGGCTTCAGTAATGAAGTTGAACGTGCGTATAGAGATGCTAGAAAGAAACAATACGGCAACCGTTAATATTATAAATACATATGAATATGTTCATATACCTAAAGGAATCCAAATAAATGATTAATTTTAAATCTTTCATGACTGAAGCAACTGGTAGCACTGCACTTACAACACTTCCTGGTGTCCCAGAAAATCTTCACAACTTCCTTTTCCACCTTAGTGGTCCTTCTGATCCTACCAAGCTTCTCAACGAAGCTGCTGAGTATTATGATCAGATTGAAGAAGAGGAACGTAAAAGAGATGTTATGGATGTAAGTCAGCCAAAATTTAATCCTGATGAAGCTGCACATCCTTCAATGAATTTACCTAAAACACGTAATCTTATTGATATGGGCCGTAGAGACATTCCAGCGGGAAACGTCCATAAGCGTATTGGTGAAGGCTTTCAATCAACATTCAAATCAATGGCAAATGAAACTCCAAAGGAATCAAGAGCAAAGCTTTCAGAATCACATAAGGTTCTAAGCGATTTTGCTAAGTCACGTGGTTTCAAGAGCAAGTTTCCCCTTTTGGGCGAAAACATGAAGACAGAAAAATCTTCTGGTGAGGGCGTTCTAACCAAAGGTCTAACACTAGCTCCACATACAACATCAGGTCTACATGGCTTTAACTCATGCGTTAAGGCATCAACTGAATGTAAGAGGGGTTGCCTTGGTCTTACTGCTGGTGGCAATCGTCAGTACCCAGATGCTGCTCTATCAAGCAAGGTTATCAGAACACACTTCATTGCAAAGCATCCTGAACATGCTGCACGTATCCTAGACAACGAAATCGGCAATCACGTCAAGAATGCCGCTAAGAAGGGCATGAAGCCTGGTGTGCGTCTAAACGTGACTTCAGATATCTCATGGGAAAAACATGCTCCACAACTATTTGATCGTCATCCAGATGCTCAATTCTATGACTATACCAAGCTCTCTAATCGTGTAGGCCATCCTGATCTACCAAAGAACTATCACCTTACCCTATCACACACAGGTACGGATCACGCTGAATCAAACGATAAGGCTGCTGTAGATACCTTGAAGAGAGGCCACGTGGTTGCGATGGTTTATCACCGTGGTAAGAAAATTCCACATCCAACACACGTTGAAGACGTTAAGACAGGCACTCGTTATCCAATCGTAAATGGCGATAAGGATGACAACACATTTGACCGTCATGAATCAATCGGCAGAACTGAAGGCAAGAAGGGACATGGAGTTGTGTCTGGTCTACAGCTTAAGGGCATTAAGAACGAAGAAGCTGGTAAATTTGCCAATCCAGTTGATAAAGATGGTATCATTCGTATCAATAAGTAAGGTTCAATAATGATATATAATAATAAAAGTAAAATATAAAAACTTATGGGGGCGACATTTTTTAATGATGCCCCCATTTTTTTACTTTACACGAGTTGCAACTGCCGTTATAATCCGTTTGTCGGCATGAAATATTACTAACATATTACAGAAAGACTCACATGGAACAAGAAGACAAGAATAGAAACACATTCTATGCCATACCATGTAGAATGGATGACGAAGATGATGATGAATATATGTTCTTCCTTACATTTAATACAAGGAATGAAAAGGAAGCATTGAGATTAGCTAGTTGTGTTTGTGGTGAAGAGTCTAAACGTAGCTTAGTGGTTATTACAGATAATGGTGATTATTACGATTGCTATTGACTGATACATCAGTCATTTTTCTTTTGGAAATATTTCAGGATATCTTTCATACATACAGTAATATAATACAGTGCCTCTAAGCTTGCTATAAAATGTTGTCTGTTCTTTACCGTCCATCATACACTCATACTTAGATGGATGTACGTGAACAATCCTTGCCTTTAAATCTCCATTATAAAAAATGTAAGCAATCATCCACCAAGTCATTTACTGGTAGCACGGTAAACACCGTCCCAATTATTTGGTGCAGACTTTTGCTCATTCATGCGATCTATCATAGCGTTGTAATAGCCAGAAAGTTCACCTTTCCACACTGGTCCCATTTCATAAGCCATAGCTAAAGCTCTACCCCATTCACCAGTACGATAATAATTTAAAAATTTATTATGAGCTTTTTCTGCTGCACTATCTTTCTTTTCAACCACAGTATAAATCTTTACTGGTTCTGTCTTGCCCTTAACAGCAATGAGGTCCAGTTCAATTATTTGGTATACATCCCTAACCAATTCGGCAGTTTCTGGCCCAATAATGAGTTTGACTCCATAAGGCTTGGATTGACCTTCCAAACGAGAAGCCAGATTAACGCCATCCCCCAAGCAAGTATAGTCAAAACGCTGATCACTGCCCATATTACCAACAACCACAGTGGCAGTGTTAATACCAAGACCCATCCCAAAAGCGGGTACACCTTCTCTTGTAACTTCATCATTAAATTCCTTTAGTGAGTTTAGCATCTGGAATGCAGTCTTCACAGCATCTAGAGCATGTTGTTCATTGTTTAGTGGTGCATTCCAGAATGCCATCTGAGCGTCACCGATATACTTATCAAGCGTTCCTTTGTTCTCTAGGATTGCCTTTGTCATGGCAGTCATGTAGCGATTCATGATCTTAGTTAAACCTTGAACGTCTCTTCCATAGTGTTCTGAGATTGTTGTGAAGCCACGAACGTCTGTGAACATGATAGAGAGCTTTTGCTCTGTTCCACCTAGCTGTAGCAAGTCTGGTTGCTTTTGCAACTGTGCAACAAGGTCTGGTGACAGATATGTACCAAACTGTTTCTTGATTTGTTGCTTCTGAAGGAATTCTGAGATATAATTGACGATGTTGACATGTAGGTATATAAGAATCATTGATCCAATAATGAAACTTGAATCAAGTAGAATTTTATAATGTTCCATCGCATAGTATGGTGCATATACAGCCGCTGCTAATAATCCACCTACCCAAACGAATGAGAAGCGTACACGTGAAAGACCAATCACCAAAATGCCAAGGGTTAGGAAACCAGCCCATTCCACTAAAGGAACCCATGACGGAATGGAAACGCTTGATCCGTCAAGAAGGGTCTGCAATAATGAAGCTTGAATATACTGTGGAGACTTTGCTCCCACAGGAGTTGGAACAGGGTTCTGAATTCCTTCAGCAGTTACGCCAAGAATTACAAACTTATTTTGAAGAGATGGTAATGGGGAACCAACATCATACTCCTGAAATGCCTTGTTCCAATTTACAAACACTCGACTATAAGGGTCTGTTGAAATTGTATCGTACTGAGGGACACGAACAGCCTCAACACCTGTCTCATTTATCTTTGCTTGATATGATGTATCACCAGCCGCATTTCGAAGCATCTCAAGAGCAAAAGATGGGTAATACTCATTATTTGACATTGCCAAAAGAGGAATACGACGAACAACGCCGTCAACTTCTGGAAGGGTTGATGTTACGCCAATCCCAGAAGCTTTATTTTGGACCGTAGCTACGTTATCAAGAATGCATTTATATTGTGGTAGATAATCGGTGGCTTTGCCGTCACCAACAACTGCTACACCTGTACGCTTTGTGTTTGAGTTATCTCTAGCGCACTTTTCACTAGCAACTTGAGATAAGACTACAGGATTAGATAAAAGTGATTGTTGTAGATCGGTGTCATGATTGAAGCGATCTGGCTCAGGATATAGTATGGTAGTACCGACTAAGCCAGCACCGCTGCTGTAAGCGTCATTAATAACCTTAGCATAAACATCTCTTGAGAATGGATACTGCCCATACTTTTCCAAAGTTTTTTCGGAAATATTGAGCAATACAACATCAGTACTAACAACTTGCTGCTCTGCTACCATCAGGTTATCGTAGAAATTCAAGCGGGTTGATTCGATAAGGCGAGGATCAGCTACCTTCAATGTGATCAGAAGAGAAAAAGTAAGTAAAGCTAACCATGGGGACAATAATGTCTTTTTAATTTTGTTGACTAACAATTATGCTACTCCCGCCATCGTTTAATTGAATAATATTTGTTTTTCCATTATCAGTGAATGATATATTTAGGTTTGATGTTTTTTCTGTAAGGATCGATGCCGTATTGTTTTGAATTCTAGTAAACTGGATAGTAACCTGTTCAACAAATGTGTATATCTTTGTTGTGCTATCAAGACCAAAATTTGTACCAATCAATCGAATATTATCTTTAGTAACTTCTCCACCTTCAGAATATGTTAAATCATCCTCAAAAAAGTTTACATCAAGTCTATTGATACTAAGATCATTGTCGTTGATATCATTCTTTTCAAGTTCATCGTTCTTTAGGAAGTCAATATCTAGTTCTGATAGATCAAGAATATTGGCTCTTTTATCAACTATATCCTGTTGTTTAACCACATCTGGTGGAGACACGATCAACATATTGTCGATCATGCTTAGGTCTAGGTTGAGAATGACAGGTTTTGTTGGTGGTGTATCAGCCGTCAGAACAATAGTTGATTGAAAGGCTTTATCTAAAATAACAGTCCCTGCACTATTCGACACAGTAATCTGCCCAACATGACCGTTTTCTTCTGGTAGAAGAATAAACAGGCTCTTACCCATTTCATCTACGGTTGTTGTGAAATCTGTTCCTCTAACCGCTATGGTAGCAGTAGGAGTTTTAAGGTTGATACCTTTCTTACCCATGGAACCAGTTACGAACCTAGCAGTACCTGAAGCAAATCGAAGATTCATCTTTCCTTTACTAGCATCGCCATCATAAACAAAATCATCGATCACAAGCTTTGATTGTTCTGTGAGTTTAACCTTAGTGTTGTCAACAAATGTTATTTCGATGCGACCATTACCAGTACGCACGTTATCCATTTTTTGCACAGGTAAGCGAGGCTGTGTAGGAATTTTTTGTGTTTTCCTAACAACCTCGCTTGGTCCTCTTAGCTCAGTAACACTGCCAATATTAGCAGTTGCCGCTATTGCATTGTGTGATGTTAATAATACCACCAGTAGCAGTAGTATTAAGTTTAATCGTATCCACATTCAATGTACTCTTCTGATCGATATTAATAGTATTCAATGAACCTAGTACGTTCATATCGATGTTCTTACCAGCATAACCAGTTTGAGTAGTTGTAATGGTATTTTGATCACCAGTTACGTTTATTGTATTGGTAACATCATCTGTATTGATATTTGCCAGTAATGTATTATAGTCTCCTGAGATTACATAATTCAGAAGAGCATTTGTTGCTGATGAATAATCACCATGATTAAATGTTGTTTTATTGTTATCACCAGTAATTGTCATATTTTGGGTTGTACCTGCAACAGAAGCACTACTGCCTGTGTTGAAGATATTTTCGTTAGAATTACCAGTAATATTAAGGTTATAATTCACACCAGATGCATTTGTTATACGTCCAGTAAGAATGTTGTTTGAACCAGTTTGAGTAATAGTGATATCTTGTGAGTTTCCTTCAAGATTAAATCTATTATTTTCAGAACCGATCTTATTATCTTGGCCTGTTTGCGTTACTGTTATCTTACTTGTTTCGCCTACTTGCTCAATATAGATTGCGTTTGGATTTGCAATCGCTGTGGATGAAATCATGACCATCAAGAGTGATAACATCTTGATTTTCTTTAACATATCTTTTAACTCCAATATCCCTTAATTCTGCCTTGTTTGATTAGTTCGACTACTGCCGCTTCAATTGTCATCTTAACCGCAATCGTGTTTGCTTCATTTTCGGTTATACCTACTTCTGTTTCAACAAGTTTGGTTCCTACATCAATAAATTTAAATAATGTAAAGTCTGTACCAGTTGAAAGGATTGTTTTTGAAACCTGTACGTTCATAATGACTTCGCCAGTGTTTGTTGAAACCGCCCTTAGTGCTACTGTTACTTGGTCTTTGCGATATTTTGTGCTTGAACCGATACCAAGATATCTGGCTCCAGCACCACCAGTAACAATATTGGTATCGTAACCAATAATGCCACCTTGAATCATTATTCCTGCAAAGACTAAAGGTTCAAGCTTATTAGCGCCTTCACCTTGGTATTCTTCACGAGTTTGACGAACAATTTGACGTTCTTTAGTAAGATCGTCTATTCTTTGACGTTCGACAACTCTAAACCACTTTCCACGTCCAGCATTTTTCAATGCATCAATTAATAAACTTGTTCCGCCTTGAGTTACGGAAGTTGAAAATGTCGCTACACCATCTTTATCTTTTCTTTGACCTGTAAGATCAGGAAAGTCATACACAGCTACTACTGCTGGCATTTGTGGTGGTCTAATATCTAACAGTGGCTTATATGCCACACTATCAACAACAGGTAAATTTCTGTTGAAGTCATGTAGAGCAGGGGTTGCACAACCACCTAGCAATAGTAATAATGCTAAACCTATGCTTTTCATTAGAATTTAAATGACCCTGCTGTTGGAATGGTGATTGAAGTTGATGTACCATCTGGCTGTGTTATTGTCAGTGTTATACCATTTAAGTCTTTTTGAAATGCAACGGTATTTCCATCAAGCTCAAAGGTTCCTGAATCCTGTGCGTTTGGACCGAAAAGACTATCTGTCAGTTGTTTGGCTAGTTGAGAATATATACGAGACTGCAAATTGGTCATGAATTTGTTCATGATTGAATTTTGCTCAGCTTGAACTGCTGCTTTCAAATCTGATTCAATTTTGTCTTGAATTGTTTTACGTCTGGTTGCTTCTTGATTTTCAATTGTTAACCAATGTGCAGAAGTGCCAACTCCACTAAATGAAGGGCTTTTGAATTGCTGAACAATTTCTGTGGAATGTGCAGGACTACTTAGAAACAGTAGGCTTGCTAGTATCAGGCTCTTTCTTAGCAACTTCTTCTTCCTTTTTCTTTTTATTATTTTCAGAAGAAAGATCGAATTCAAGTTTGAAGATTTTGATGATTTCAATTTTTAGGCTTATAATCACCGTGATCTTCCTTTATCTGTAGTACTACATTCACCTTCTGGTTCAACCGAATGAGGTCATTGTCCAACATGCGAACACGATCAATCAGTGCGATTAAAATAACATTGGTTTCGCCAATCAACGGCATTAATTTATCTGTAACAAACTTATAGATGAAGAATACGAAATATCCCATACCGACTGCGGCAACAATTGGGAATCCATATTGCTTCACAAATTGAGCAATTAGATCGGGTGACATTAGTCTCTCCTAGCATCGTTCTTCCCGTCTGCTCGTGCAATTCTTTCAAGATCAGGCTTAAGACCTAATGCAGAACTTACTACGGCATCAACACGGATAATATCATGGTTCATTGTTTTGACTCGATTATCGAGTCCCATAATAATACCCTGCATTCCTTTGATGGCTTTGAGGACGCTTTCTAGGATGTAGTTAATAACAAAGTACACGAAGACACCACCCAACAACGCTGCTGCGATGGGGAACCCTACGTCACCAATCAGTTTGAATATAACATCGTATCCCATGCTTATATTTATGCAAATGGCATCTTTGTATGTAGCATACGAAAAAAAAAAAGTTGACAATCCATTTTTTTCTGCTATTTGCGTCTCAACTTGTATAAATAAATGTAAGAAACTATTTACTAAGAAAGACTTAAAGTGCAACTCACCTATCAACCCATTATGAAAGATATGAAACCAGCCAGTTCATTCGAACATGGCCGCTTTGCGTCTGTCAATAATGGTGCGTGGACAGATGAGATGTAACTGAAGTACGACATAAGTATAACTTGTCAAGCTTCGGTCCACAAAACCGGAGCTTTTTTTTATGATAGTGGGTTGACACTGATGGAACGAAACGTATAATACAACCCATAACGCCGCTATAGCTCAGTTGGTAGAGCGTCTGCCTTGTAAGCAGAATGTCTGGGGTTCGATTCCTCATGGCGGCACCAGAATTTCGGGGACTTAGCTCAGTTGGGAGAGCGATAGCTTTGCAAGCTATAGGTCAAGGGTTCGATCCCCTTAGTCTCCACCAAGTTAGGGGTTGACGTTTAATAAGCACGGATGTAATGTAATTGAATGTTGGCTTCGACAAAATAGATTATAGCGGGATAGAGGAGTATGGCCGTCCTCGCCAGTTTCATAAGCTGGAAATCGTCGGTTCAAATCCGGCTCCCGCAACCAATCTATGCTCTTTGACATTGTTAGAAACGTAATATTTTACGGGGATTAGCGCAGTCCGGTAGCGCACCTGCTTTGGGAGCAGGGGGTCGTAGGTTCGAATCCTACATTCCCGACCATTAAGTTTTCTTGTTTTTCCTTTAAAAAACAAGTGGTGGATCGCAGAATTAGATGCTAATTCGGCCCCAAATGTGGTGTATGCCAAAGACCATTGAAAGAGATGGGCAGCGAATGGGAGCTTCGCAGTATGGTGGCTGTAGCTCAGAGGCAGAGCGTTGGGTTGTGAACCCAAATGTCGGGATTTCGAAACTCCTCAGTCACCCCATGTCGGTGTAGCTTAGCCCGGTCTAAAGCAACGGTCTCCAAAACCGTGATCGTGAGTTCGAATCTCACCACCTTCGCCATTTTTTAAACAATAGGTGATTTATGATTGAAGAAGCAAAACAGGCAATCTTGGCATCAAGTCAAAGTTCTTCTGTTTACATCGGTGCTGACAGCATCCGTTACAAAAAAGACGGTAAGTGGTATGCTAAGTATTCGACTGTGATTGTTCTTCACATAGATTCTAAGCGGGGCTGCAAACTATTCCATAACAGCGTTGATTTGCCAGACTATGGCAACTTAAAACAACGCTTGCTAACAGAAGTTGGATATGCTATTGAAGCAGCAATCGAGATTATTGATGTGGTTGGTAAACGTCATTTGGAAGTTCATATTGACGTTAATCCAAATCCAAAGCATAAATCTTCTGTTGCAATCAAGGAAGCCTTGGGTTATGTTAAGGGTTCACTTGGTATAGATGCTATTCCAAAGCCAAATGGATGGGCAGCTACTCATGCTGCTGACCATATGGCAAGACACTAAATAATGCCTGATTAGCTCAGCGGTAGAGCAAATCCTTTACACGGATAAGGTCGGCGGTTCAATCCCGTCATCAGGTACCAAAGTTCATTCCCTGATAGCTCAATGGTAGAGCTTTCGGCTGTTAACCGGACGGTTGTAGGTTCGAGTCCTACTCAGGGAGCCAGAGTTTAGTGAGTGTTATAGTTAGACGGCACTGTGTGTAAACTAATCGATTGTTGTAACACAGTAAAAGATGACGGTGCAAGTACGCAACATAGATAAACCATCTGCTCTCTATCAATTTATAACGTACCCTAAGAACGCAAGTTCAATAGCAGAGGCGCTGATAAATTCTGCATAATGCTCCATTGTTGGGTTGGAGGCTCACTAATTCAAGTTTACTAGGCGGGTGCAGTACACCGTAAGTCCTCAGAAGTTGGGGAATGGCAAAGTGCTCAACGGCTATACAACTACTATTGTATAGCAACTGTAGTAGCAGTGTTGATGTGGTGCAAGTCCATACGTTCCCCTCATTTTAATGGATCGTTAGCTCAATCGGGAGAGCACCGCACTGTCCATGCGGAGGTAAGGGGATCGAAACCCCTACGATTCGCCATCAATGGCCCTGTCGTCTAGTGGCTAGGACGCTAGGTTTTCAACCTAGAGAAGCGGGATCGAAACCCGTCAGGGCTACCATTTTTTAAGGTTGACAAACGATATGGATAACGATAATAAAGAAGCCGTATTGCTTAGTTTAAAGGAACGTAAAACTGCATGTTGGGCAATGGCTAAAGTGTTTCTCTTGAATGAAGATGCACACGGCGTTCACGACATGGGAGTTGAAATTCAAGCTTTAGACAGAGCAATCAAAGAGATTGAAAGTCTTTAAAGTTTAGGGTGACTAAAGTCGATAGTTTCGGCAATCGGTCTGTAAAACCGATCTTTCGGGGAGTGGAGCGTAACCACAGTCACCCACCAAGTTTTTTGAGATAGTGAAAAATAGTTGTTGATATAAAGACAACGAATCACTATATTGAGTTCAACAAAGAGATAAATGGCGGTGTAGCGTCAATAGGGTAAGGTCGGGTAACTGATCCCAAAGCAAGTTCTCCTACAGAACTGCGCCAGTGATGGTCCATCTATGCAAGCCTGAACAAACCCGAAAGGGTCCGTCAGTAGAATGGCGGTAGGCATTAAGTGCTGGTCGAAGGTCCGAAAGGATAGGTTACAGAGCCACATCGGTGAGTAGCTAAATGGGGTGGTACCCATACCAAGTCAAACCAACAGTACGATTGCTGAATGTTAACAGGTAGTTATTGAGTCTGACCCTGCAAGGAAAGGCAAGATAGCAGTCACAAAGTTGAAGGGATGACCGGAGACTTGAAGGATCGTTGAGTAGTTCGCAAGACGAAAGACAGGAGGTGTGCAGTATTTTGTATCCCAAAAGGATATGAAGCAGCAGTAGCAGCACATCTTGGTAGGTTTCTTACTTTGCACAAACTTTAGGTGTCTGATCGCAAATCAAACAAAAAAAAGCAAAGTCTGCTACGGTACTATGTGAAAGGTGCTTAATACCACACTCGAAAGGGAATGTGGTTCATGGATACTCGCAAGGTTGAAGTGATTGTTCGGATTGAAAACGTAAGAGCTTAGCGGCTCCTAACTGCTCGTAAGGTAGACGGAAGATTGAGGGATGAATAGCATAGTATGACAGGTCAAACGCCAGACCTTAAAAAAGGCAGCACTGAGAGATACTAGATGACTGTAAAAAGCTCTAGTGGATAACGAGTTAACAATCCTCGCAAGGGACTTGGTACGGCTCAAAGGCTCTCATATGAAGCAGTAATCTCATGCTTCTCAAAGACTTTTTAGATGAACACATTCTATAAGACTTACGGCCTTCGGGTACGCTTGAGTGTGTTCTTCTAAAAAGTTTTGATGAACACACCAAACAGGACGCTGGCTCGTTGAAGTATTTGGGGGAAGTAGCTGCCCTTGGGTATGGAGAGATGAGTGTGTTCTTCTAAACTTTTTAAATCTACTCTGCTGGGGGTAGCAGTGTATGGACGCATACACTATGTGAGGATAGGGCCATCTTACCCTCACTGACATAACCCTAGCAATGGCTTAGGACAGGAAGCACCTGACTCCGAAATTCGCTCATGAGCAGAGTAGATTTAAATAGTTTATGCCAGTATAGCTCAGCGGTAGAGTACGGGACTCATATTCCCTTGGTCGCTAGTTCGATCCTAGCTACTGGTACCAATTTGTGGATTATTTTACAACTATATACAATGTCTTTATATAAAGGAAATTATGATGAATAATAACAATTTGCCACATCATTTGGGTGGACACGAAAACATGACACATGTTGATGATGGTGCTCTTCAATTTTTGATTGAACGCTATGATGCTAAGTCATTTCTTGATGTTGGCTGTGGTCCTGGTGGAATGGTTGACCTATCACTTGAAAAAGGATTGATTGCTCATGGTGTTGATGGAGATTTTACAGTAAATCATAAAAATCCAAATAACATTACCATTCATGATTATGTTACTGGTCCTGTAAAGCTCAATAGAAATTATGATATTGGTTGGTCTTGTGAATTTCTAGAGCATGTTGAAGAAGTTTATATGGCTAATTATATGGATACCTTCAAGTATTGTAAAGTTATTGCAGTCACACATGCTTTTCCAAATCAACAGGGCCATCATCATGTTAACTTGAAAAGTCCAGAATATTGGATTGAAAAGTTTTCTTTTTATGGTTTTTCACAGGATATTGAAGCAACTCAGTTGATCCGTGAAAAGTCAACAATGGGCGATGAATACATTCGTTTGAGCGGTCTTGTATTTTTGAATTCAAATTTTAGTTAAATATTGCACCATTAGCTCAGTAGTAGAGCATTCGACTGATAATCGAAAGGTGACAGGGGCGGTACCTGTATGGTGTACCAAAAATTACTAATACTTCTAGTAAATGGAAGTTTCTATAATTTGTGGCCGTGTAGTCCAACTGGCAGAGACACTAGTTTTAGGTACTAGGTGTTGGGAGTTCGAATCTCTCCACGGCTACCATTTATATCCTTGTAGCTCAACTGGAGAGAGCACTTGATTACGAATCAAGAGGTTACAGGTTCGAATCCTGTCAAGGATGCCAATCCTTATAAATAGTAAAAACTATTTCGTTGAGGACAATACATGAAACCTTTTAAATCATTTATCGAAGAATCATTGATTAAACAACTTACGTTGAAGTATCATGGTAAGCTTAATCCAAAGATTTGGAAGAAAGATCAACTGAAGGATGGTATCGCTGAACTTTTGATTAAGAAAGCATATGAGTTTGCCGTCTATTCTGGTGTGAGCAAAGGTCGTATTAAAGATATTGTCATCACTGGCGGTAATGTCAATTACAACTATACCAAGTTCTCTGATATCGATGTTCATTTAATGTGTGATGTTGACGGCTTGAATAGCGATAAGCTTTATGAAAAGAAAGTTTCATGGACAGCTAGTCACAAGAATTTGAAGGTTGCTGGATATCCATTAGAGTTTTATGCTGCTAATAACAAAGATCATTTTCCAAAGGGACAGGGTGTATATTCTATCCTTGAAAATAAATGGTTGATCATACCAAAACATCTTGATCATTTAGATATTCTGCATGATCCAAAAGTGATTGACAAGATCAATTACTATGTTAAGTATATCAGAACACTTCTAAAAAGTGGAACAGAAACAGAAATCAAGGCTTTTAAAGATAAGCTACATACAATGCGTGGTGCTGGATTGCATCATGGTGGTGAATTTTCGGTTGAGAATGTTCTTTATAAAGACCTTCGTAATCGTGGTCTGCTTGATAAGTTGAATGCAAAAATTCACCATACAGGTGAAGAAGTTTAAAGTTTGCGGGTAAGCATAAGGTATGCAGTCGGTCTTCCAAACCGTACATAGAGTGAGTTCGATTCTCATTATCCGCTCATAGAGTTCCAGACCACCAACACCTTTTTTAGGAAAATCTCATTCATTAGAAACTAAGAAAAAAATGAGTGAATCTAAAAAAGGAAAATTTACTGGTGAAAAAAATTCACAATATGGTACAATGTGGATAACCAATGGAAATATAAATAAAAAAGTAAAATGTGATGATATCATCCCTGATGGATGGTATAAAGGAAGATTGAAATAATAGTTTGATGTGAATACAAAGCGTTCGTCGCTGTCGCAATATCACACACATTCGTACCAATACGTGCGGTACAGATTTATTATGAGGGAACATATGTTAAACAATGCTTATATTTTATATCTAGATGAACCAAAATCATTAAAGTATCTACAAGACTGCATCGATTCATGTGAGCAGTTTCCTAATATCAATCCCATTCCAGTAGCTGGTCCACTTCGTGCTTCATACAAAGAATTGTGTGAAGAATTTGGTATCGGCATCATTCCTTATTACGTTAATCAGATGGCCACCAATGCACAGACGTTGAACAATACGTTCTCCTGTAATGGTGGTCATTATCGTATTTGGAAGAAGATTGTCGAAAGCGGTGAAGCTGGTGTTGTGTTTGAGCACGATGTAGTTGTCAAGCAAGACTTTACAACTCTTGAGCCAGTTGATGGTGAAATTCTCTGGCTTGGTCCACGTATTCATAATGTAGATGACTACAACTATCCTGATGGATGGGAAAGCAGATACGTAGAAGTTGATCGTTGGGAAGGCACCCATGCCTATGCCATTACACCAAACACAGCACAGATGCTGCTTGACTGTATTGATGAGTATGGCATCAATGATTCGATTGATGGTCAGTTAGGTATGAGAAATATCTTTGACATGCGTATGAGGGCGGTTGATCCACCTCCTGCTGTAGCTGTTGTTTCTGGTGATCGTCAATCAACGATTGAACTTAGCGGAAATGCTGCAACATGGAATGCGTATAGTACTGATGGATTTCGTGCTGGTCTGAAGGCTGGTATGGAGCCACCTGTTCGTCAGCTATATTTCACTAACAGTAGCTTCATGAAACACACTGGTGTTCTTGATACTATTCTTAAGGAAAATGGCTTCTACGAAAACAAACCATTAAAGGTTCTTGTTATCGGTGGTGAAGAAGGTATGTCAACTTTATGGTTGAGCAATAAGTTGCTTCGTCATGACGACAGTCAGTTATTCTGTGCTGGTGGCTTTGAAAAAAAGAATTTGGAAATATTCAACTTCAACACATATTTCAGTAAGTACTATTACAAGTTGAACGCAATCAATTGTGATGATCCCACTGATCTTTTGATTGCAAGCTGTGGTGATCCTGATATTGTCTTAGATGTTGTGTATATTGGCGGTAATACAAACACAAAAAATACAGTATTTAATGGTACTGCTTCTTTCTCAATGTTAAGGGATGGTGGTCTGATTATTTTTGATAATTATGATCAGCCAATCGTTAAGGCGGGTGTTGATATCATTGATAATGCAACCTGTATGGAATCGCTTTACAAAGGCGATGTTGCAGTGTACAAATACTGAGTGTTGCCCTTTCCTCTAATGGTAAGAGAGCGGACTTTGAATCCGTCAATTGGGGTTCGAGTCCCTGAAGGGCATCCAAATTTTATTTTATAATGGAGAAAAAACTATGAGTGACAATATTTCTGTAAATGAACTACGTCAGTACATTGAACGTATTGAGCGTCTTGAAGAAGAACTTGATGGTATCAAGGGTGATCGTAAGGACGTATATGCTGAAGTTAAGGCTGTAGGCTTTGACGTTAAGGCAGTACGCAAGATTGTTCGTATTCGCAAGATGGACCCAACACAGCGCCAGATTGAAGAAGCGGTAGAAGATACATATCGTACTGCATTAGGTCTATAATAAAAGGATATATTTATGGCAAAAACACTTGTAAATTTTCTTGTTGAAGAAGCTGATCTTCGTCGTTTTGATAACATAGCAGAAATTTTAGGAAGAACTCGCACATCAATTTTGAGAGAATACATAAATGACTTTTCTGCTGAACAGTCTATTATGATAGCACAGAAAAAGCTTAAACTACAGGAATTAGATCGTATTCTTGCAGAATATAAATCGGTACTCACGCCTTCACAAGAACAAGACTAGGCTTTAATAAATATACTAAAAGAAGGGAAACCAAATGAAAACTTTTAGTGCATTTATTTCAGAAGAGCGTGAGAACAATACACGTAAGACACAGGTTGCCACAACTGGTGGTACCTATAGAAAGACAGGCGAATTCCTTAAGGATAAGCTTGCTCCTAAGTCAAAGATCATCAGCATTGGTGCTGGTCTAGATCAAACACGTGAGGGTCTTCGTGCTGGTCTTGGTGACGGTCATACTATTGATGATCATGAACCAAATCCTGAAGGACGTAAGACCAAGCCTGAATTCACAGATGCATCACGTATTCCAAAGAACGGATATGATGCTGCTGTATCACACAATGTTTTAAATGTTGTTGAACCACATGTACGTGAACAGGTTATGCATTCGATCTTTAATTCCGTCAAGGAAGGTGGTCATGCTATTATCGGTACACGTAAGTGGAGTGGTGATATCAACACCAACAAGAACTTTGAAAAGGGCGATGAACCTAAATCAATGTGGGTCAAGAAGGGTAATGCCACATCATATCAAAAGGGATTTGATGGTAACGAACTAAAGGACTACGTTGAAGACTATGCAAAGCGCAATGGTCATCAGGTTGAAGTCAAGAAGGTTCCATTAGCAGCCAATGGCGTACATATAAAAATTATAAAAAAGGGTTGATGATGAAAAGTTTATCACAATTCATTGCAGAATCTTTATTTAGCGGCGAACATGTATTACAGCATTTCAACAATACCCATCATGAGCATGGACAAAATCCTGAGATGGAAAAATATATAAAAAATACAAAGTTTAAACTCACTAAAATACATCCTGACAAACTTCCAAGCGAAGAGAGTTTATGGGATAAAGACGATCCATTTCATAGAGTTGTTGATATCGATAATGATACCGTCAAAAAGAATGAAATGAGAATTGATGCTGGTAAAAAATTACCACCAATTATCATGGGTAAAGGTGCCATAATCGATGGTCATCACAGGGCTTTAGCAGCAAAAAATAAAAATAAACATATTGATGCATATGTCCCTGTAGAAAAGGGTTGACACCCACCTCATAATTGCATACTATAAGTTCATAAGCGATGGAGGAAAGTCATGAAATCACGTAATCCAATAGCCCGATCACTTCGCAGTGCACATCTTAAGCCTAAGATTGTACGTGCAAAGAAGGGTAAAGGTTCTTATCGCCGTAGCAACAAAAAAATTGCTACGGCGGTTGACTCTTTTCTCCGTATTGCTTAATAAAATTTGAGATAAACGGAGATTGTATTATGACAGATTGTTATTGGTATCAGCGTGGAAAGTATCAGCAATTGGCTGAAGCTCTTCAGAGCCGTATTCCTATGCAGGGTGAGATTGCTAATAAGGATGAAAATCCCAAGCTTGAAGAGTATCGTAAGGTTTCTAACCAGTACTACGATCTTTTCAACAACGGACTGCATAATCAACCATATCACTTCAAGCGCCGTTTTGGTGTAACTGTTGTGGAAGCTCGTTCCATTCTTCGTGTTGGTGGTATCCTTGAGTGTGATATTCTTCGCACCATTGAAGCTAGCGTAGATCAGTTCATTCTTGAAGCTGCTGCTGAACAAGGATTAATTTAATAATTTATGGACCCTTAGCTCATTTGGTTAGAGCGTCCGACTTTTAATCGGAAGGTGCTGGGTTCGAGTCCCAGAGGGTCCACCATAACTCGCCATATGTGTCAATATATGATTAGTTATAGTACTTAATTAGCCATATGTGACCATATATGATCACTTAGGAACGTGGGCAGGATGGTAATGCAATCGCTTGCTAAGCGACACACCCTGAAAGGGGTGACAGGGTTCGATTCCCTGACGTTCCGCCATTCTATTGTTGACAAGACTATATACTTTGGTTATTGTAACAGTCGTTTGAAATTATCTGGAGATTAGTATGCCATCATTAGATAAATGGTTTGATGATCCTGATACCATTCAGGAAGATGAACCAACAACAAATGAATGGATTGATATGCCTGAGTTTGTTCAGGAAAGCAAACCACCATTTGCTAAGATTATTTTTCGTTTTGACAGTCAAGAAGACTTGGATGAATTTTCTAAGTTGATTGGCCAGAAATTGACACCAAAGACTAAAAGTGCTTGGTATCCAGAACTAGAGCGAGGCAAAAATGCTGCAAAGCGTTGGATACAAGAATAAGCGTGAGAACCGCTATCCTGTGTATATTGTATCGAAAGGTCGCTATACCAATATGCTAACTAATAGGTCGCTGAATAGACTTGGCGTTCCTTTTAGGGTTATTGTAGAGGAAGAAGAGTTTGACGAATACGCTAAGGTTGTTGGTGCAGAAAAGCTTCTGATCCTTCCTAAGAAATACAAAGAAGAATATGAAGTTCTTGATGATCTTGGGCTGACAAAGAGCACAGGACCCGGTCCTGCTCGTAACTTTGCATGGGACCATTCTATTTCTGAAGGTCATGCATGGCATTGGGTATTAGATGATAATCTTGATGACTTCCATCGTCTAAATAGAAACATGAAGTCTCCTATGAGGACTAATGTGAATTTTGTGGCGACTGAAGATTTTGTAGATAGGTATGAGAACCTAGCAATTGCTGGCTTTAACTATTACTCTTTCTGTAAGTGTGATGCTAAAGCTAACCCATATGTTTTGAATACAAGGATTTATTCTTGTCTTCTTATTCGCAACGACATTCCTTTCAAATGGCGTGGTCGTTATAACGAAGACACTATCCTGTGTCTTGACGTGTTGACTGCTGGATGGGCAACTATTCAGTTGAATGCTTTTTTACAAGGCAAGGTCACTACTCAGCGCATGGGTGGTGGTAACAGCAAAGACTTCTATGAAGTTGAAGGTACACTTGCTAAGTCTAAGATGTTAGCAGATGCATATCCTGATATTGCATCTGTTGTATGGAAGTTTAATCGCTGGCATCATCATGTGGATTATAGTCCGTTTAAGAATAATTCATTGAAGAGAAAGGCAAGTTTTATCCCACAAAATCAAATCAATGAATATGGTTTGAAACTTATTGATGGCGATAAAAACGATAAAAGGGATTAAAATAGGAGTCGGTGGCGGAGTGGTCCAACGCAAGGGATTGCAAATCCCTAAAGCCGTGAGTTCGAATCTCACCCGGCTCTCCAACATATGGGAACACAATGCAAAAATATAAAACTATTTTTATCAGCGATGTACATTTGGGATCAAAAGATTGCAAAGCTGCATACCTAGATAACTTTCTCAAGCATAATAGCTGTGAAACTCTATATCTTGTCGGTGATATTATAGATGCTTGGAAAATCCAACAAAATAAAGTAAAATGGAAAAAATCACACACAGATGTTATTCGTAGAATTTTAAAGCTTACAAAAAGAAATACCAAGGTCATATATGTTGCTGGCAATCATGACGAATTTCTTCGTCCTATGATACCATATGCAGCAAATTTTGGTACTGTACAAATCTGTAATCAGATAACTCATATCGGCGTTGATGGTAAAAAGTATCTCGTTGTTCATGGCGATCTATTTGATGGTATTACCAGATTAGCCCCATGGTTAAGTTTTCTTGGTGATCGTGCATATGACTTTATACTTAATGTAAATGGAAGATTTAATTGGATACGCCACAGGCTTGGATTTGGATATTGGTCATTAAGTAAGTGGCTGAAGCACAGAGTTAAAAAAGCTATTGACTTTATATTCATGTTTGAAAAAACCATAACTGACTATGCTAAAAAGCGTGGATTTGATGGTGTTATATGTGGTCATATTCATCATGCAGAAATAAAAGATATAAATGGTATCGTCTATATGAATGATGGTGATTGGGTAGAATCTCTCACTGCCCTTGTCGAACACCATGATGGAACGTGGGAAATTGTGACATGGCAAGAAATGGTGTATAAATGAAAATTGCAATTATCACTGATGCTACTCCACCACAGGTGAATGGAGTTGTTATGACATATGAAAATACTGTCGTAGAACTTGTGAACATGGGCCATAGCGTTATGGTGATCAAAGGTGTAGAGTGTAAAAAAGTACCTGTTATTGGATACAAAGAAATTAAAGTTGCTATCAATCCATGGAAAATTAAAAATCATATTGATGTTGCTATTGAGAATGAATTTACAATCCACATCGCCACTGAAGGTCCGCTTGGATTATTTGCTAGATTATACCTGCAATATAAAAAATATCCTTTTACTACCTGCTATCATACTAAGTTTCCAGAATTTGTGGCTGCTAGATCAAAGCTAAAGGCTGATTGGATTTACTCATATTTTCGCTGGTTCCATAGTTAATCAAGATGTGTGATGGTTCCTACCAATGATATGAAAACTTTCCTAGAAAATAAAGGTTTTGCTAATATCAAAATTTGGACACGTGGTGTCAATTCAAAACAATTTTATCCTGAAACAGAGACGGGTAAATATATCGTTTGTGTGTCTAGGGTATCAAAGGAAAAGAATTTAGATGCTTTCTGTCAACTCGACTATCCACACAAGGTTATAGTTGGGGATGGTCCATATCTTGAAGAGTTAAAGAAAAAATATCCAGATGTAATCTATGATGGAAAACTCACTGGAAATTCTCTTAGACGTGCATACGCAGATGCCCAATGTTTTGTGTTCCCATCAAAAGAAGACACGTTTGGTATAGTTCTACTGGAAGCAATTGCTTGTGGTACGCCAATTGCTGCATATCCTGAGCCGGGTCCAAAAGAAGTTGTCAATGAGGACAATGGACAAATGTCTGAAGACTTGCAATATGCATTAGAAATGGCCTTGAAAAAAGACCGCAAAAAAGTATATGCAACGTCAAAGAAATGGACATGGCGTTCTGCTACTGAAAATTTTATAAAAAACTTAGGCTAAACATGAGTGTATTTGACACACCAGAATTTAAGAAAGCTTTTTGGAAGTGGTTTGATGCTTTACCAAGGCAGGAACGCAAGCGTTTTCAGGAATACCCTGCTGATATGGCAGAGTTGAACTTTTATAACAGGGTATACAAGAATTCCATTGACAGCCGTGATTCGTCCCTATATTAATAATAGGACAGACAATCTAAGGAATATATTATGGCATTCGTACCTTCTCCGTATCAGCAAGCAATTTTTGATGCAGTAACCGATCCATCACTTGGCTCAATCATTGTTGATGCTAAGGCTGGTTCTGGTAAGACCACCACTATCATTGAAGCTGCAAAGCTCATGAAGGGTGACATTTTTCTTGGCGCATTCAATAAGAAGATGGCTGATGAACTGTTCCTTCGTTGTAAGGGCATGTTCAATGTAAAGGCTGGCACATTTCACTCTGCTGGTTATCAGGCTATCCGAAAGGTCATGCCAAACATTGGTAGTCCTACCAATAAAATTTTTGGTATTGCCAAAGCTCTGAATGACAATGGTCATAAGGATGATGATTTCGACAAGCAAGCTTTTCAGATTGCTCGTATCGTCTCTATGGCTAAGCAGCGTGGTATCGGTGCAATTATTCCTGATGAACTGGATGTTTGGGAAAACATGATCCTAACCTTTGGTCTTGATGAAAATCTTCCTGAGCGTTTTGATGATCGTTCAGAGATGACGTATCTTATCAAGTTCTGTCAGGAAGTATTAAACTACGATTTCAATAACTCTGAAATTATTGACTTTGACGATATGATCTATCTGCCACTCAAGATGAACCTTGAAATGCCGCAGTATGATTGGGTTATGATCGATGAAGCACAGGATACCAATCCTTCTCGCCGTGAACTGGCTAAGCGTATGCTGAAGCCTACTGGACGTATGCTGGCTGTTGGTGATCCGTATCAGGCAATCTATGGCTTTACTGGTGCTGATAATGATGCGCTAGATCAAATTCGTGATGACTTTAATGCTATCACTCTTCCTCTTTCGGTGACGTATCGTTGCCCTAAGAAGGTAGTTGCACTGGCACAGAATTACGTTACTGGCATTGAAGCTCATGAGAGCGCCCCTGAAGGCGAAATTGATAGCATTCTATACCATAGCCTAGCTGACACGGTACAGCCCGGTGAGGTCATTCTCTCACGCTACAACAAGTATCTGGTTAACCTCTGCTTCAAGTTTATTCGTCAAGGTAAGGGCGCAAAGATTGAAGGTCGTGAAGTTGGTGCTAATCTGATTTCACTTGCCAAGAAGTGGCGCACTAAGGATTTCGATCAGCTTTCCATGCACATTCGTGAGTGGACAAAGAAGGAAATCGAACGTGCAAAGAAGAAGGGTGTAGAACGCACTGACTTCATCACTGATCGTGCTGAAACATTGAATGTTCTGATTGATCGTGCAAAGGAACTGAAGCTTAAGGACAAGGATGATCTTATTGAGATGATCGAAGGTCTTTTTGTTGATGACTTGAATGGTCATAAGAACAAGGTTCTACTATGCTCTGTTCATCGTGCTAAGGGTCTTGAATGGGATACTGTCTATCTGCTTGGACGTAATGAGATTATGGGTAAGCAGTGCACTATGCAATGGCAGACTGATCAGGAAAGAAATCTGGTATACGTTGGTGTAACTCGTGCTAAGAAGCGTTATGTTGATGTAACGCAAGTACCAAAGAAGTTATAAATAAAACTACTGGGAGCGTGGGTGAGCGGTTTAAACCTACAGTCTTGAAAACTGTCGTACCGCAAGGTACCGTGGGTTCGAATCCCACCGCTTCCTCCAATAAAAAAAAACTATTGACACTCCCTTTTGAATCGTCTATAAAGGACTTCTTCGAAAGGGAGTTTTTTTATGGCTTTTGCCCCACACACCAACACTGACATTAAACACGGCAAGAATTTGCCTTTGGTTCTTGGTAGCTTTGTTGAGAAGGACAAGCGTAATCTTTTTGAGTATGCTATTCGTCCTGATGAAGGTATCGACTTTGCACCCGACTGTCCGCACATTGTCTATGTGACCAATGTTGTTGATG